>OBIA01000012.1_pt1 | contig 169216 bp, 141 predicted proteins | sample 1519911 | NCBI WGS metagenome assembly OBIA01 (sample SAMN04209236, study PRJEB22552) | human gut metagenome | biome: gut; material: feces | host: Homo sapiens | place: USA: Oklahoma | reverse complement strand
GGAAAGGAGTATTTGAGCTTGAACACATCAAAGAAAGCCGAGAGGACGAAAAAAATGATTGGTATATGTCTGGACTGCTTTGTTGAAAAAGGGCTGACGGTAACGACCACCACAGATCTCTGCAATGCAAACAATCTGCAAAACGGTGGGATCTATTACTATTTTGACACAAAAGAAGAGATGGTTCTGGCCTGTGTCGAAGAAGCAATTTCTCGCATTGAGCAGGGTGCGTTCAGCATTGCCTTTGAAGATATCAAAGATGTTGCCAATATGATGGATCATCTCGGCACTCTTGCGGATGAACTGTCTCCGGTTATGCGTTTTCTGGTCAGCGTATGTGTGTCGCAGGAATACGGAAACAAAGTCAAGCCATACCTTGTACAGCTTGCAGGTCGCTACCCTTATTATACGAAAAAAATTGCCGAGATTCTCGGCTGCACCGCAGCGGAAGTAGAACCGTATGTCCACCTGTCTATTCTGGCGCTGAACAACTATATGATTTTTAATGAGCGGGCGCTGTTCCTGCCGCAGATAGAGGCGGCGAAAAAAGGACTGATGCAGCTTGCAAAAAGGAAGGGATGATACAGATTACGACAAGTAACAAAACAGATAAGAGCAGAGAAACCTTATAGGGAGGTAAACAAATGAAGAAAAGAGTATTGAGTATTCTGATGATGCTGTGTCTGGCGCTAACACTTCTGCCTGTGTCCGTTTGGGCAGCAGACAGTGTTGCAGAAGTCAGCACAAAGGAAGAATTGAATGCTGCACTGAGCAATGCAAGTGTAACAGAAATTCATATCATCGCAGACATGACTTATAATGATCCGTTGAACGCAATCAAGCCCGTTCAAGTGAATGAAGGTGTGACACTCACCATAAGCGCTTACGATACAACGGTATCCGGTACGATCGTGAATAATGGTACTGTCAAGGTAACCAGCAAATGGGTTTGCTTATGGAAAGCACAGACCGCAGGTACCGGCAAGCTGATTGGTGGTACGGATTCATGGGGTGACCCTTCCACCTATGTAGACTATGGCTGCGTCCCTGAAACAATGTTGGATGGCTGCCGCATCAATATTGTGAAGGATATTTCCCAAGCGGTCACAGCGGCGTTGCCCGATACTATGCAGACCGGCGATACCATCAACGTTACATTCAGCAATCTGATTGAGAGCGTCGATCCGGCCAAAGTATTTAACTTTGTCTGGAAAGACGGCAGCAGCTTCACAATATATGATGGACAAGCAACGCCGACATTAACGAAGCCCGGCGCACTAAAGCTGAGTCTCACCCCGAAAAAGCCCTATGTGATGTGCACATCTAACGGAACTATGGGCAGTCTGGACGCGCAAGGTACTGTGACGCAGAAGATGTTGGATACGATCTATGTCGACCAAAGCAACGGCAATGATTCCAATCTGGGTGATACTGCGGCACAGCCTGTGAAAAGCATAGAGAAAGCACTGGATAAGATCACCGACGACGGCCAGATCGTTCTGCTGAGCGATTACAGAGGTCGGATCGTTTTCAATAAGAGCGTTACGGTCAAGTGCGAAGATGGAAACGCTTTTGCGCTGACATCTTCATCTCCCAATTATGTGTCGGATGGCGTCACCGTCACACTGGAAAAGCTGAATTTTTCGGATTCCACCTTCTGTAGAGACACGCAGGGCACCGGTTCGCTGATTTTCACGAACTGCACCGGCAGCCTTTCCATCGGTTCGGGTGATATTTCTAATATTACCATGGAAAACAGCCAGCTCAGCGGCAACATCAGTGCGTCTGAGTCACTCTCCATGAAGTCTTCTACATTCAGTGGTCAATTCAATACAAAGAATTTTGCCGCCGAGGGTGATTGCACCATCAGCTGCAAAAAGAATGCTCCCAGCCTTATCAGTGGCACGGTTACTGCAGGAACGCCGGTCAAGCTGGTTCCTTTTGAAAACGCCAAAGCCGGAGATAAGCTGTTAGAGGTTCCTGATTCGGCAGCAGCAAACAGCTTCGCGTTATCTGACACAAGCGGTGTGTATGGCGTTGTGTTCAGCGCGCAGTATAACGGAAATTATCTGTGCCTGGCGCAGCGTATTACATCTGAAAATGGCAAGATTGCTGTTGCCAACGAGCCGAAAAACAAGGATACAGTCTATGTTCCAGCCAATGTCAGGCTGGATGGCTTTGTCGCCGGTGTAAGGCTTGATACGGCAATGTGGAGCGGAAACACAAACGGTATATGGAATGCAGAAGAAACACCGGAACTGATTGTAACGCTGAAAGCAGATGACTTCTGCTTCTTTGACAGCAGTTTCTCTGCAGACGCTGTGCAGGTTTACTCTTGGGCGGATATGAGTTCTCAACCAAGCTTTGAGGATACAGCAAAAAATAACAAGGTTACCTGCATGGTAAAACAGAATCAAGGTGCGTCACCAGACGGCAAAACCTACACCTTTACGATTCAGTATCCGAAAATTGAGCGGCTGGAGCAGGTCCTCGAAATGGAAACCACAGACCGCACGGCTTCTTGCAAGGAAGTGCTGCAACCCCGCCATGTCGGCAACCCACAGGGTACTTTGAGTTATGAGAGCAGCGATCCTCAAATCGCTTCGGTGGATTCAGCAACCGGTGTAATCACGGTAAATAAGCCGGGTACGGTGACAATTACGATTCACGCAGCTCAAACGGATATTTATGCCGCTGCTGAAACGAGCTATCAGCTCGTTATCAGCCACAAGTATTCAGATACGTATAAAGCTGATGATGAAACCCATTGGAAGGAGTGCGCCTGCGGCGAGAAAACCGATGTGAACAACCATGCGGATGGTAACAAAGATCACAAATGCGATGTTTGCGGCAAGATTCTGAGCAAGTGCGCCGATACCAATAAGGATCACAAGTGCGACCTTTGTGGCAAAACGCTGAGTGAACACACCGGCGGCACGGCCACCTGCAAGGATAAGGCAAAGTGCGCGGTCTGCGGCGAAAGCTACGGCGAACTCGACGCAAATAACCATACCGACTTGAAGCACATTGAAGCAAAAGCGGCAACCAAGACTTCTGAAGGCAATATCGAATACTGGTATTGCGAAGGATGCGGCAAATATTACAAGGATGCCAAAGCAACACAGGAAATCACCAAGGAGCAAACTGTAACCGCAAAGCTTCCGAGTGATAACAATACAAGCGCTGGCGGTAGCACTGGTAATAACAATAAACCAAGCAACAATGCAACTACCTCGCCTCAGACCGGCGGTAGCACCGGTAATAACAATAAACCGAGCAGCAATGCAACTGCCTTGCCTCAGACCGGCGACACAAGCAACCCTGCTTTGCTGGTTGTCCTTATGCTTGTCAGCGGTAGTGCAGCCATTGGTACAGCCGTTGTTGGCAGCAAGAAAAAGCACAACAGATAACTGAACAGCCCCCGTTCCATCTTCCGGGCAAAGCAAAAGCGCCGCAGCGATGTGGCGCTTTTCTATTGCCACAAAGCGGCAAATAGAGGGCTTTCCCACCATAAGCGACAAGTTATATTCCCCACCACCGTAAAGCCCCTCATATCAAACAAAAACGTCCAAAATCGCCCCGAAAGCGAACAGTTTCGGGAGATGTTGGGCGTTTTCTATTTTCAAAAGCAAATCCGCAAACCCGGCGCGGGCAAGGAGGTGATGCAGATGCCCCGTATGCCGAAATATCTCAAGAGAGAATGGGCGTTCTTTCTTGGAGATTGCGGACGGAAGAAATATAACCCGCTTTGCAGGAAATGCGAAAGGAACTGCAAGCAGAGCTTCCGTGCCGTTGTTATCCTATGCACACAATACAAATCGAAAAGGAGCATAAAGCAATGAACGACAATCCGAACAGCTTCGGCTCTAAGCTGGAGCTTATCAAGGCCAGCGACATTAAGCCAAAGCAAGTGCGTTGGCTGTGGTATCCCTATATTCCCTTCGGCAAGGTTACACTGCTGTAAGGTGATCCCGGTGACGGCAAGAGTAAGCTCATGCTTTCTCTTGCCGCTTTGCTTTCTAAGGGTGCGCCGCTGCCCTTCTCCGATGATGAGGAGAGCTACGAGCCTGTGACGATCATCTATCAGACCACGGAGGACGATGCCGATGATACGGTTGTGCCGCGCTTTAATGCGGCTGGCGGCGATGGTGAACGGCTGGTATTTATCAAAGAAGATGTGAAACGCCTGACTTTCGGAGATGACCGTATCCGAGAAGCCGTTGAACAGTGCGATGCCAAGCTGCTGATTCTTGACCCTATGAGTTCTTACATCGGTGACGATTGTTCCATGAACAATGCCAACGAAACCCGCGCGGAGTTTAACCATCTGATTGCCGTTGCCAAGGATACGGGCTGCGCTATCGTCATTATCGCCCACATGAACAAGGCAAAGGACACCAGCCCCCTCTACCGTACCAACGGTTCTATCGACATTGCGGGTGCTGCGAGAAGCATTCTCGCCATCACACGAACCGCAAACAGTGCAAATCCAGCCGAACGCTATTTGGTGCAAGTAAAATCCAATCTTGCTCCAATGGGTTCGGCTATTCTTTTTGAGGTGGCAGACAAGGGCGTGAATTTTCTTGATGAACTGGAAATGACCGCCGAGGACGCATTCGCTGCCACTGCCCCGCGAATGGGCAGACCGAATGACCGCGAGGAAGCAGCAACGGCGTTTATCCGTTCGCTGCTTGATGGCGGCAGACAGCTGGCTTCCGACTGCGAAGCCAAACTTGAAGGCGCAGGCTTCAAGAAATCAACCTACAAAAAGGCAAAGAAGAAAGCCGGGGTTCACTCCGTGAAGGACGGTTTCGCATGGTATTGGACTTTGCCGGAGGTTGAAAAGCCGAAAGAAAGCTGGCAGGGAGAAAACCTGCCGACTTGATTTCGGCGCAAAAAGGAGGTCAAGGGGGAACGCCCTTGCCCACGACATCTTTGCAGCGAAGCTGAAAGTGTCATAGTGGGTTACACAGATTGTTCCAATCTTGTGTAACGGGGCTTCGCCCTACCGCTTGGAAAGGAGAAATTGTAGTGGCAAAAGATATGAGCTGCGCCAGAGTGAAGCAGTGTTCAGCTGCCAGCATCGGCGCAACAGAACGGCACAATGAACGGCTGAACACCGACTATGCCAACGTCAATGTAGTACAGGAGCGCATACCGCTTAACGTACACTATCGCTCCCCGCCGTCCTCTTATATGGAAACGCTGCGCACTATGGAAGCGGCTGGAACGGTATCGACAAGGGGGCTGCGGAAAGACGCTACGCTTTTCGATGAAATCATCATCGATGTGAACACGATGTACTTTGAGCGCAACGGCGGTTATGAGTACGCAAAGAAATTCTATGAAGAAGCCTATCACTTCTTGGAGAAGAAATTCGGATCAGAGTATGTAGTGGCTGCTGTTATGCACGCAGACGAGATCAACAAGGCTGCGACCAGCGACTTGGGAAAAGATGTCTACCACTACCATCTCCACGCCGTAGTGATTCCTGTGGTGGATAAGGATATTCTGTGGAGCAAGCGCTGCAAGGACCCGGCGCTGCGCGGTACGGTTCGGGAAACTATTCATCAAGTGAGCCATTCCAAGAAATGGGCATCAAATATCCCGCTGAAAGATGAACAGGGTCAGCCTGTCCTGCGGAGCAACGGAAAACCCAAGTATCGCCCCTCGTACAGTATCTTGCAGGACGAACTGGTGGCTCATATGCAGGAGCATGGCTTCACGAATTTCCAGCGCGGAGAGTTGGGAAGCACACGCGAGAACCTTACTTCCCTGCAATATCAGATCGAAAAAGATAAGGAACGGCTTGCCAACATTCAAGAGCGTGTAGAAGCTGCGCAGACCAAGTACGAAGCGGCATGGAATGTGCGCAAAACCGAATCCGAAATTGACGACATGGGCAAGAAAACCATTACAGGCAAATATACCGTGTCGAAAGAGGACTACAAGCAGTTGACGGCGTTAGCAAAGGAGGGCATCACAAGCCGCCAAGAAATCCACAAACTGAACGAGGATATTTCGCTCTACAAAAAGCAGTACATCGACTGCAAGTACGAATTGAGAGATACACAATCGGCGTATGCCGCATTGCGGCGGCGCTGTGAGCCGTTTTTGCAGGCGCTCAAATACTTTCCCCAGTTTGCAAAGAGCTTCGCAGAGAAGATTGCTGACCTGCTGGAGCACAGAGAAGCGCAGCAGAAGAAAGAGCGCGAGGAAGCAAAACGCAATCCGCATAGAGCATCTGCCCGCCGCCAAGATGACCAAGATTTGGAGCGCTAAAATGCCCGCTTCCATTACTATCCCGACTTTATAACTTCTTCCCCACTTGAATTTGGAGGTACAGAAAATGAACGATATTACCAGCACCATCACAAAGTCCCTTGCTGTCTTGGGCGAGAATGGCAGCGGATATACGAAAGAAGCAAATTTTGTTTCATGGAATGGCAACGATACAAAGCTGGATATTCGGATTTGGTATCCGGGGCACGAACGGTGCGGCAAGGGAGTTACGCTCACCGAGGACGAGGGCAGAAACCTTTACGAAGCACTCAAAGAAATTTATGAGCCGGAATAATTCTTTCAGCCGGCAGAAAGGGTGTTTGAAACTTGGCACATCAAATTTCGACTGATGGGGAGTATGTCATGGAAAATTCCAATTCTGATTTTGCGGTAAGGCTGGGAAGAACTACCTTTATTGTCTGCATCAAGCAATCCCAAACAGCAAAAAAGCCGCTTGAAAGAATTATCAAAGATGTATGTAGGCACGAGGTTTTAGGAGATTTCCGTACTGGAAAATCGTAAAGCTATATTAATATTTACGAAATCGTCTTGACAAACTGCTCTCCGAGGGAACCGGCTATCGGGCGCGCACTCGATTCTCCAAGTTTTTCAACCTGCCGGAGCTGATGAACCTGCTCAAAGAAGTGGCGGACATCAAGACCGCCGACCAACTGAACCTGCCCACCCCGGAGGTGGAATACCACAACATCGTGGCGCAGCCTACCGAACATCAGCAGGAAATGGTCAAGACCCTTTCGGAGCGTGCATTGAGTACGGACTGTCCATTGTCGAGAACCCAAAGCCCCACGGTAAAAGTTACGACCAGTGGCTGGGCGATCAGTCGAAGCCCGCACATCGGGAATTGCTCCGTGCTGCCATTGACAATGCCCTGGCACAAAAGCCTGCTGACCTGGAGGAGCTGCTGAAGCTGCTCCGGGATTCCGGCTGTGAAGTGTCCAAGCGTGAACAATCCTACCGTCTGAAGCTCCCCGGCTGGAGCAAAGTTTCCCGCCTGGACAGCCTGGGCGATGGCTACTCCCTGGAGGACCTGCTGGCTCTCCTCGCCGGTCAAAAGGAGCATACACCCCGTCAGAAATCAGGCAAACAAGCAGATCCGCCGAAGGTCAATCTGCTGGTTGACATCCAGGCGAAGCTCCAGGCTGGAAAAGGTGCCGGGTATGTGCGTTGGGCCAAGGTTTTTAATCTGAAACAGATGGCACAAACCGTGAATTTTCTCACGGAGCATAACCTGCTGGAGTATGCGGCGCTGGAGGAAAAGGCGGCGGCAGCCACAGCCCGCCATAATGAGTTATCTGCTAAAATCAAGGCAGCGGAGAAACGCATGGCGGAGATCGCCGTCCTGCGGGCCCACATCATCAACTATGCCAAGACCCGTGAGACTTATGTAGCCTACCGCAAGGCCGGGTACTCCAATAAATTCCGTCAGGAATATGAGGAGGAAATCCTGCTCCATCAGGCAGCCAAAAACGCCTTTAATGATATGGGAGTCAAGAAGCTACCCCAAGTTAAGGAGTTGCAAGCCGAGTATGCCCGGCTCCTGGAGGAAAAGAAAAAGATCTATGCAGAGTGCCGGCGCTCCCGTGAGGAAATGCGGGAGTTGCTGGCGGCAAAGGCTAATGTGGATCGACTGCTGAAACTGGACGAGGAACAGAAAAAAGAACAAGAAAAGGACCATGACCAGCGGTGAGCCGGTCATGCTCCTAAGCGTTCACAGAACGCGCAGCCGCAGAATGGAATTCTGCGTTCATGGGGGCTTGGGAGATACCCTCAACAAGCAGCGCCGGAAGCTGAATGGCTATCCAGGAGCATTGCTTGCCAGTATTATCGAAAAGTTCTGATAACCAGATTATCCAATAACAGAATAACCGAAAGGAGCCTGGTATACCAGAGTCGAGACTATCCCAAGTTTTGTTTAAAGCTCCCATACAGTGTAGACTAGAAGCACCACACAGGAGATATACCATATGTCCAGAAAGAATCGCACCCCGTAAGAAAATGCCCGTCGAAAAAGATTCGTGAGCTGCTACAGATGGCAAACATTGGCAGCATGGACGACATTCAGAATCTGTTCAAGGAGACCATTGCCGAGTTCATGGAGAACGGCTTGGAGGCAGAGCTGGAAGACGAGCTGGGTTACAGCAAATACGACTATCGGAACAATAACATGGACAACAGCTGAAACGGCCACAGTTCTAAAACGCTGCGCACCAGCTTTGGGGATGTGGAAGTATCAGTTCATCGAGATCTCAAGGGGAGAATTCGAGCCCCAGGCACTGAAAAAGAACCAGACCAGCATCAGTCAGGAAATTGAGGAGAAAATCCTGTCCATGTGCGCCAATGGGATGACCACCGACGACATCACGGTCCACATCCAGGACATCTTTCCGGCCATCCAGAGTGACTCCAATAGCAATGTACACTGCTTTCTTCACGATTTGCCCTTCACTACATCAGAACCCCAAAAATAAAAAAACTTTTAATTTGGAAAACTTTGATAAAATGAAAGCTGTCATTTATGCAGGGAACCCGAAGCACCTTGGCTTCGGGTTCCCTACATAAGTATTATATTATTATTGATTACTGCAGGCCTGCCTTCTTTTCCCGCAGACAATTCCACACCAGAAGGAACATCCCGATGAACAGCGTGGCCACGCCCATGCCGCAGAACATTCCTTCATAGCCGAAGGATTCCGCGAAAAAACTGCCCCCGATAGGCGCCAGGGCGTTTCCTAGATTCTGGCCGATCACAATGGTGGACACCGCCACCCCCGCCTTTGAGGCGTCCAGCGTGCGAACGGTATGGGCCTGCAGGCAAGGAGTTCCAGCCCCCTGTCCCAGGGCCCGGCAGACAGCTGCCAGCACCATCATGGCTAAAGAGTAAGCAACGCCCACCAGGAAGGTGCCCAGGGCGGCGAATACCACCGCAGGGATCATCACGAAGTACAGACCTTTCTTATCCTGCAACCGCCCGGTGATGGGCTTTACAATCAACAGCGCCACAGCGTAGGCCGTGAAGAACAGGGAGATGTTAGGGATACCCCGCTCGGTGGCCAAGATGTCCAGGTAAGTGGTGGCCAGACCGTTGGCGGAACTGAACAGGGTGGCCAGCAACATCAGGCTTAGAAACTCTACAGCAAACAGGTCGTTGAGCTTCAGGGAGTGCTTCTTTTCCCCCTCCTGAGGTGTCTTGGCGTCATAGGGCAGGATAGTGACGCACACAAATGACAGGATCGTGGAAATGCAGGCTGCCACAAAGGCCGCCCCGAACCCCATAGCGTCCCGCAGAGCCAGGCCTAGGGCCGGGCCCACCGCCTGTGCCAGGGGCATCACTAGGCCAAAGTAGCCCAAGCCCTCCCCCATACGGTCCCGGGGGATAAACTCGCTGGCGTAGGCGGTGGTCAACACGGAATTGATAGTGAAGAACACACCGGTGCCCGCCCGCAGGAACACCAAAAATGGAATGGTGGTGGCGAAGGCATGGCCTAGCAAAAACAGGGCGTAGAGCAACTCGGTGCACATTAGCAGCCGCTTGCGGTTCATCCGGTCGGACAATACCCCCGCTACTGGGGACATGAACATCCCGATCAGGGACATAATTCCCGCAATAGATGAGGCCACCGTCAATTCCGCACCCAGGTCCAGGGCGAAACTGGCTACCAAAGGGAAAGTCATCTGTCCCGCCGCTCCGTTTGTCAGGTTGATCAAAATGAGGACGATAAACTTCCACGTCCACAATGTATTTTTTTGACTTAATGGTTTTTTCACTTTCCGCCTCACCTTCGACTAAGTCTTTCTTCTATAACAACAGATATTTCGTCGGTCTTTACTTTTTCACCCCAAAGACAACATACTTTTTTCTGAGCTGGAACAGCTATTTTGGGACGGGTCGGAATAGGCTTCTATTTGAGAATCCGCCTTCAGGGCGATGACCGTGTTGAAGCGCGCAATAGATACGGTTTTTCCGTCACTTCGGGCTAGATGGAATTTCCAGCGAAATTGGGGGCCCTAATTTTGGGTAACCGCTTTCCGTCCTCGGTCTACATATCATAGCCCGCTCCGAGTAGTTCGATGTCAGGATGCTTGGCTGTCAAGCGCACGTATCCCGGTTGATCACGCAGCAATCCAGATTGCCCATCTCAATGAACTCATCCATGATCTTGATGGTCTCATTATTGCTTGGGCAGGGGTAAAGCAATAAATGCAGCTTTCTTTATCTAATTCTTATTTAAGCTGCCTTTCCTGTTTAATTTGTATTGTTACGGCGCCAACCAGGCTTTTAAAAAACGAACAGTCACATCAAGAACTTGATCTGTCCACAAAAATGCACCGTGACCAGCTCCTGTCACCTTGCAAAAATGAACCGCATGTCCGGTCTTTTGCAGTTTTTGGACAGTGAGGACACTTTGATTAAATGGAACGACAGGGTCTTCATCGCCGTGAACCACCAAGAAAGGCGGTAACGGAGTTCCCTCCTTGATGTAGTTAAGTGGGTTACCGGGCTCTGCCAACTCAGGGTGCTCCGCTACACAGCCACCAAATAAAATATCCTCAGGAATCCGGGATTTATCTGCCACCACAAAGGGGTCACGGGGTTTGTTGTTCACCTGACTAATATCGCTGGGACCGTAAAAATCCACCACTACTTGAACAGCATCGGAATACTCCCGGTATTCCTCTGTCTTGAATAGTTCCATATCACCAGTAACACCCACCATTTGAGCCGCATGTCCCCCCGAAGAATCTCCCCAGATGGCTACTTGCTCCGGGTCAATATGATATTCTTTTGCATGGGCACGCAAAAAACGAATAGCTGCTTTAATATCCTGCAAGAACGCAGGAAATTTCGCTACAGTGGCAGCTCGGTGCTTCACACTAGCTACTACAAATCCTTCACGGGCCACCTGCACCAACTGAGGTATGTTACGGTACTTCTCCTGCTCACCCCAAGCGGCACCTTGCACAAATACCACCAGGGGAAATGTCCGGTCAGAAGGCGTTCCAGGAGCAAGACCGCAGGGCAGCAATAACTGCAATAGAAGGCTCTCTTCCTCTCGCTGGACATATGGAATATCCGGGAAATAGTTGACAATCCCGGTCTGGGATTTATCTGCAGGCAAAATCTGCATTCCAGGCAGCACAGTGGTATCGCTTGGTACAATACTCTTTCTCCACGCCATAAATGATTCCTCCATTTTTTCATAATAATTTCAAAATAAAAACAAATAGAACTATTATATAGTATCGTGTCTATCTAGCCGTTCTAACCTTCTCAACACGGAGAGCAAATGTTCCACGGCGATTTCTAATTTCTGGCGGGTAAGACGGCTCTCTTCCTTCCCCTTCAGAATCTGCTGAATCACAGGGGGCCCACCAGGCATAATGATATCGTTGCCGGCAGCTACGGCTTCTGCGCCATCTACCACAATGTCCATATCGCCCCAGTCGGTGACCACAACCCCGTCAAAGCCCCACTCTTCCCGAAGAATGTGAGTACACAAATCCTTGCTGCCCCCAGCAAAGGTTCCATTAACTTTGTTGAAGGAGGTCATCACACAGTGAAGCCCGGCCTCCACCGCCATCTGGAATGGCTTGAGGTACAGCTCCCGTAGGGCGCGCTCCGAGACAAGGGAGTCCACTGCGTCGAAAGCAGGAATGCCGTTTTCCAGTTTAGCACTGCCCCGCCGGTAGGTTTCTTGCTCGTTGGCTGCAAAATGCTTAGCACACACCAGCACTTTGTGGTTTTCCTGAACCCCCCGGAGCACTGCCGCACCCATCGCCCCCGTCAGGAATGGATCTTCGGAGTAATACTCAAAGTTACGTCCCCCTAAGGGGTGGCGGTGAAGGTTTAAGGCAGGAGCAAGCCACACATCCACCTGCTGGGCCTCGCACTCAGCACCCACCGCGTTCCCCATTTGGTACAGGGCATCCACGTCAAAGGAGCAGGCAAGCAGCATCTCCCCGGGCCAGCTGACCCCGCCGACCCCTGCGGGGCCGTCCTTGTAAAACATCGAATGAATACCCCGCTCCGGCACAGCTGGGGACACATATCCATTGTATCCCGCCGGGTGGTCGTTAACGGTGAGAGGCCTGCCATCCTCTTGAAGGGTGGAGGGCAGCTCTGTCTCCTGAAAGTCCGGGAAGGGCAGACCTGAGCCATAGCCCACGCACAGGCAGGCCAGCTGATTTTCCGTCAGGGCCGAGCAGTCCACCGCCGGAGCCGCAGGGATGTTCACCGTTGGCACATCCTCTGGGAAGAGACCCAGCACTGGACACCCCTGGGGGACCTTTGCCAGAACAGGCTCCCGGACGAGAAGGTGCAGCTTCTCTCGGAAAACAGGATCCAGAACCAGCCGATTTTCCACCTGTTGGACCAGAATATCCTTTTCCACTCGGACCACCGCCACTGTTTGGGTGTGGGCGGAGGAATTCCCCAGCTTCACTAGGTATGTCCCCGCCTCTATGACCCAAGCGGCCCGATCCTCCCGGAAAGAGGCCAGCTCTTTCCAGGGAATGGTCATGGCAATGATCTCGGTCTGCCCTGGAGCCAGCTCCCCCGTTTTGGCAAAGGCTTTCAGCTCTTGGAACGGGTGTGGCTGGGCAGTCACCTGAGCAGACACATACACCTGTGACACCTCCCGACCAGAGCGGAATCCGGTGTTTTTTATCTTGGATTTCACAGTCAGCCCTTGGGCGGTCTTTGCCACCCCGGCGCAGGTCAGAGAGAAGCTGGTGTAGGAAAGACCAAATCCGAAAGGGTACAGGGGTTCAATCCCGAAGGAGTCGAAGTACCGGTAGCCTAGGTAGATATCCTCCCGGTAGGCGGTAACAGGCCGGTGAGCGAAGACACGGTCCACGAGGGGTGGGATCAGGCCGTAGTCCTCATATGTCTTGATCTGCTTCGGGTGGTCCTTGTCCCAGGAAAAATCCTCCCAGGCGGGATAGTCATTCCTCCTCTTGGCAATGGTGACACTCAGCTTTCCGGATGGGTTGGCCTTGCCGACTAACAGCTCTGCCAAGGCAGCAGGGCCCTCTTCCCCAGGAACGCCCAAAAATAGCAAGGCCTGAATTTGCGAATGCTCTTCTACCCAGGAAAGGTCCATCAGACCATTTCCATTCAACACCACCGCTACCTTAGGAAAATGGGCGCAAATGGCCTCCAACAGGACTTTTTCCTGATTGGAAAGGTAGTAGTCATTTTCCAAGCGACGATCGCACTCCTCCCCACCGGACTTGCGACCCACAATCCACAGGGCGGTATCCGTCCACCTGGAAGCCTCATCAAGAAGTTCTTGCGGAGGGGAAAACTCCGGGGGATTGGGGATGTACTTGCCAAAAATCTCGTACATCAGACCGCTATTGACAGCATCCTTTATTTTTGTAAAGTCGAACTCCGAGGGATTGTCTTTATGATAGGCCTTGAACTCATCCTGGTACCAGGCAGAGAGAGACTCCTCCGGCTGTACGCCAACAGCCTTCAGCGCATCTACTACACTGGGAGACACACCTCCCCGGGCAGCTCCGGACCCGTTGCCGGAGAGCACCGCATCCCACTGGGCCCATCCGAACAGGGCGACCTTCGCTCCCTGGGGCAGTGGCAGTACTCCCCCTTCATTTTTCAGCAGCACCACCGAGCTCTTAACAGCCTGGCGGGCAGTTTCGCGGGCGTTCAAGGTTGCACCTCCCCAGATATACTTCGTAGATAATGGCGCTTTATAATGTTCCCCAGTACGTTTTTTGCGCCCCGCTGAAGCTCCGCCAGGGTCAGACCTCCCTTGTGGTAGGACTCTAAAACGGAGGGATCCGGGCTGCCCTCCCGGTCCACAGCGCCGGGCATCAACACGTCCACCTGGGACCGGACACGGTAGGCGCTGTCCCACACATTCTCAAAGTCCGGGTCGGCGCTGGGACGCTCCCACCAGTCGGTCATCACCGAGCCGCCGTAGCCCCACTCGCCCCGGAGAATGGTGGTGCACAGATCGTAGTTGTAGTGGCTCCACACCCCGTTGATCTTGTTGTAGCTGGTCATGATGTGATGGGGTGCGGCCTCCTTGATGCAGATCTCAAAGCCCTTCAGATAGATCTCCCGCAGAGCCCGCTGGGACACCTGGGAGTCGTTGTACTCCCGGTTGGTCTCCTGGTTGTTGCAGGCAAAGTGCTTGGGGCAGACGGAGACGCCGTTCTTCTGGATGCCCCGAACCATCGCGCCGGCAGTTTTGCCCGCCAGCAGGGGATCCTCGGCGAAGTACTCGAAATTCCGGCCGCACAGGGGATTGCGGTGGATGTTCATCCCGGGCCCCAGCAGCACGTCGCTGTCTTTCTGGACCATCTCACGGCCGTGGGCCTGGTAGAGGCTCTCCACCAGGGCGGGATCCCAGGTGCAGGCCAGGCAGGTGCCGCAGGGCAGCAGGGAGCAGTAGTACTGCAGCCGGATGCCGGAAGGACCGTCGGTGGTGGTGATGGGGGGCACGCCCTTCTCCCGCAGGCTCTCGATGATGCCGCCCATGACAGCGGCGTTGCCCTTAGCGCCCAGAGGGCTGTCCATGACAAAGTCCCCGTGGGTCAGGGATTCCAACTCCTCCGGGGTCAGCTGAGCCACAAAGTCCTCCATGGAGGCCAGTCCCGCCTCCACGTCCTTGAGCTTGATGCCCTTATCCCCGGTGAAGGGGATCTCGGTGGGCAGGTTGTCCAGGATCCGCTCCTTCAGAGAGCGCTCAGCCAGAGGCACGGGCTGATAGACTTTCTGGCCGTCCTTGTTCACCAGCCGGTCAAACTGGGTGACCGGGGCGCAGGCCTCCTGGAGCTGGGCGGTCACCTGCAGCTCACTCTGGGAGAAGGTCCCCGCCTGCTGGGCGGAGCGCACATCGGTACCCACAAAGATGTCATAGTCTCCGGCCTCCAGCACCCAGGCGTTCTTGTGGCCGGTGGCGCCGGAGTCATCGAAGCTGGCCATGGCGGTCACCGGGAAGGTGAGGGTCAGGGCCTGGGACTGGCCAAGCTGGAGCAGCTTGGTCTTCTGGAAGGCGCACAGCACTCGGCTGGCCTTGCCCAGCTGGCCTTGAGGAGCAGCGGCGTAGACCTGCACCACCTCTTTGCCGGGGCAGGAGCCGGTGTTCTTCACCGACGCCTTCACCCGGACCGTGTCCCCCAGAGTCTTCACCTGGACGTTCTCCAGGGCGAAGGTGGTGTAGGATAGGCCGAAGCCAAAGGGGAACTGGACCGCGTCCTTGGCGAAGGTCTCAAAGTAGCGGTAACCCACATAGATATCCTCGGTGTACTGGTTGTATTCCTGCCCCAGGAAGTTCTGACTGGGGTAGTCCTCGTACCGGAGGGCCACCGTGTCGCTGAGCTTGCCGCAGGGAGTGACCTTCCCGGTGAGCAGGTCCGCCACAGCGTTGCCGCTCTCCATGCCGCCCTGCCACACAAACAGCGCCCCGTCAATGGGGGAATCGCCCAGCCAGCTGAGATCCAGGATGCTGCCGGCGTCGATGATCACGGCGGTCTTCTGGAAGGCGGAGCTCACCTGGGAGAGCAGCTTCTTCTCGTCCTCGGTCAGGTAGTAGCTGCCGGGTTCCAGGTCGTTTTCCCGGGCCTCACCGGCTGCCCGGCCGATGACCACCAGAGCCGTGCCGCACCGGGAGGCGGCGGCCTTCACCTGGTCGTCGGTGAGGGGCATCTCGTCGAAGTACCGGGGCCAGTGGCCCCAGAAGCCCATGAAGGGCTCGTTCTCGGCGCACCACTGGGCGTAGGTCTGGGCCAGCTCCTGGTCCACGGCCACACCGGCGTTCTCCAAGCCCTCCATCAGGTTGACCTTGTAGGGCGGGTTCACGTCGCCGCCGGAGCCGTACCCCACGTAGAACCAGTCCAGCTGCACCCGGCCGAACACCGCCACCGGTTCCTCGGACTTCAGGGGGAGAACGGCGTTGTCGTTTTTCAGCAGGACGGCGCCCTCTGCCGACGCCTGACGGCTCAGAGCGGGCAGATGGGGCTCGATGTCCTTTTCGCCGAAGACGGGCCTACCTGTATCTTGTGCCAAGATATCTAGAAAGTCTGGAGACAACGTAGCCCGAATTTCTTCGGGAATCCTACTTATATCCATAAAAAATCCTCCACATTCATGTATTAATGATTTTGTTGTTTTAAAACTTTTTTCACAAAGTCATTAGCGCTGAAAAACTGGGCAATTTCCATTCCCCCACCCCAGTCTTGGCAGCATCCCCCAGGGCTGCGGCTTTCATTCCGGCCCGGTGGGCGGCCTCCACACCGGACACGGCGTCCTCCACAACTAGGCAGGTTTCCGGAGACAGCCCCAGATACTCTGCCGCTTTCAAAAACACCTCTGGGGCGGGCTTGGAACGTGTAATGTTGTTTCCATCCGACACAGCGTCAAAATAGCCGCCCAGGCCAAGCCGGTCCAAGATGAGAGGCGTGTTTTTGCTGGAAGAACCGATGGCAAGCTTTAAGCCCTGTTTTCGCAGGGTTTCCAGAGTTTCAAACACCTCCGGGCTCAGGTCCGCCGGGGTCATCTCCCTGAGCAATTCCTGATAGCGAGTGTTTTTAGCCGCAGCCATTTTCTCTTTTTCTTCCTGGGAGTAGAAGCGTTTTGCCCGCTCCAGAAGGATCTCCAAACTCTCCATCCTGGAAACGCCCCGCAAACGGTTGTTGACACTGCGGTCAAAGGGGATGCCCTCCCGGTCTGCCAATTCCTTCCAGGCCTGGTAGTGGTACTCATCCGTGGAACAAATCACTCCATCCAAATCGAAAATGATACCTTGAAATATCATGCAGTCCTCCTTATAAAAACCGAGCTCCCCACACACCGCACCAGGGATCTATAGGGCTTTTTCCAACAAAAATATCACGACCGATCAATTTCTTCACACATGCCTCAACAGTAGCCTGGTTATCACAATAGCAATTGACAAAAGTGGAGATAAAGGGTACATCAATCATATGATAGGGGTTGCAAAAGGATACGAACAAAGTGGGAATGTCCCGAGTGTACCAGGGTTCGTCAGCAGCCATCAGCGTGACCCAATCCAGGCGGCGGGTGGTATTATTGGAACCGGTGGCCACATTGGCCACCACAATGGACAAATCAAATTTCCCCTTCAAATCTCCTACTCCCGCAGTGAAGATTTCTCCTTGCTCCAGAGTGGCGTAATCGAACAGAGATACAAGAAATCCCGCCCTCTCTAAGGCAGCTTTTAGCGGCTGCGCTACACTGGAACTCTCCCCAAAGGAGCCTGTTTTTCCTTCACCTAATACGGTCAAACGGATGCGTGGCGTTTTTTTCGGGGAAATTGGCAGAAGGTTCTGATTATCTTTCACCAAAGTGACAGCCTTCTCCGCGCATTCTTTTGCCCAAGCTTGGTGCTTTTCACAACCTAGAACTGACATATTCCCTGGGAACAGAGTACCCAATTTTCGTTTTTCCGGCAGACCCAGATGAGCCTTAGTAGCCAAAATTCTAGTGACAGCCTCCTCTACCCGTTTCCAAGACAATCGGCCATCCTGCAATGCTTCCCGAATAGATCCAATATCCTCTTCCATGTTCTTACAGAAAAGGAGCATATCCACTCCAGCATTCAGCGCGGCCACCAAGGCGTTGGCACGGGACAGAGCCATGCTAAAACCCACCATTGGAGTAGCATCAGTAACAACTAAACCTTGAAAGCCCAGCTGCCCCCGTAGCACTCCAGCAACTAGCTCCTTGCTGGTGGAACCTGGAAGCATATCTTTCTCCTGCAAAGAGGGATTAATCTTTCTCGTCATGGCAGGCTGGTAGATGTGCCCCACCATTACGGTTTCAGCTCCCTCATCGATCAGAGCCTTATACACGCGACCGTATGTTTCCTCCCATTGGGGGGCGGGCAGGTCATTCACAGTAGCTAGCAGGTGCTGATCTCGTTCATCCCGACCATCTCCAGGAAAGTGCTTGATGCACACAGCCATCTGGGCACCGCTGTCCCGGATTCCCTGGCAGTAGGCACGGGCCATTGCGAGTACTGTGTCTGGGTCAGATCCGAAAGTTCGCACGTTGGTGATGGGGTTTCTCCAGTTGTAGTCAATGTCGATGATAGGCGCAAAAGACCAGTTACAACCCAAAGCGCCTGCCTCACACCCACAGATTTCTCCTAGACGGTGGGCTTGTTCTGGATCCTCAGTAGCAGCGATTTCCATCTCTTTAGCAAAATAGGTTCCCTCGGTGGCAATCCCGTTTCCACCGGCTTCCAAATTGGCAGGAAGCAACAATGGAATTTTACTGGCCTTATCCATGGCCTGGTAGGCCGCTAATACTTGAGCGGCCGGAGCCGAGCGGAACATAAACCCTCCAGGCTGATACCGTTGGACCAGCTCTCCCAGGGTCTGGGGATTCTCTCCACCGGCAGTGATGCAAAACAATTGTCCGATTTTCTCCTCAGGTGTCATAGAGGAGAGGGCACCTTGGACCCAGGTGATGGATTCTTCACTTAAGAAGAAAGGGCTGGCGCGTAAGTCGATCATAATGGCAGTTTCCTCCTTCAATCTTCCATTATATATTTCAGCACAAAAGCCTGAAGTGGATTTTCCTCCACCTGCTCACAGTGTGGCTTTTCTTGAAACAGCATGTTTTCCCGGTCCGTCTCAGTGTATGGTTTCCAGGTTGGCAACTTTTCTCCATTTGGATTTTTACGTTTAGCGAAATTTGCCCAATAAGCAGTCATAGCCCGCGACAGTTCAAAGTCGGTTCCGGTCATGGGACGCCAGCAACGTTCAAAAGTGCCAAACACATACCATAACTCTGACGAGTGAAAAGAGCCATCGTTATTGCCGGGCAAATCATGGTCAAAGACATACAAATAGGCAGGAGCATGACCAGCTCGAAGAACAAGCTCACACAAGGCACGGTTTCCCACCATCCCTGTGTGCGTATCTTTTATCACGCGGGGGATGTCTTCCGGTTCCTTTACCTGAGCTAACTCCATATAGGCTTGAGCTTTGTTGCCAAACAGGCATTCTTGCAACCTTTTCCATTCCTTCACCGGCATACTACCGCTCCCAAACATGTTGGCTTCTCCAGAGGTGTTCCCCACCATGATAGGAATATCTGGAAATTCCCCACAAAAATAGGCTTGGGAAGGGGTGTGCTGCAGAAAATAGCCATCTATAATGGTGCCAAAGTAGTACTTGGGTGGAATTTGAGGACCGATAGCCTCATCCAACACCTTCCATGGGAGTTCACGTAGTTCTTCCACTGTGGAACACCCCAAACTTTCAGCATACTCCACTCCTAAGCGTTCCGCTTTCTCAAGGGGTGTGGGCGCCATAACTTTGCTGATTTTCTCAATGGAAGCGGAGCTTTGAATGATCACACCAGCGATATCTCCACGGGTAAGAGGAGACACCAGCAGGTCTTGAACACTAGCTGCCCCAGCAGACTGCCCAAAAATGGTAATGTTATTCGGATCACCCCCAAAATTCTTGATATTGCGCCTGATCCATTTCAACGCCGCAACCTGATCTAAATGTCCGTAGTTTCCAGAAACATGATGTGGACTTTCTCGAGAAAGGTCTGGATGATTAAAAAATCCCAAAATTCCAAGCCGGTAGTTAATAGTCACCAAGATAACCCCTTCCCGACAGAAGGCCTCGCCATCAAATTCCGGCTCATAACCGTAACCTCCCATCAGGGCTCCTCCATGGATCCATAATAACACAGGCATTTTTTCATCATGGGTAATGGACGGCGTCCATATGTTGAGATAGAGACAGTCCTCATCCATGGGTTCGGTGCTGCGATAAAACTCGTCCCCGTACAGAGTACCCATAAAATTTCGATGCTGAGGAGCAATCGGTCCAAAGCGCGCAGCATCCCGCACACCTTTCCAAGGGATAACGGGTTGAGGCTCTTTCCACCGCAGATTTCCCACTGGAGGAGCCGCATAAGGGACACCTTTAAAAACCGTGTATTGGGGTATTCCCGCCGGCACTCCCCGTAAGGCCCCACTTTCCGTTTGAACCACCCGATTAATCTGAGGATAAACTTGCTGGGACATATTGTGTTCCTTCCTTTCTTCCAGATAATTATATTGAAAGAAAAAAGCTGTAAAGAAACGAGAACCAACCAACGCTGATCCGGCATTTTTACAGCTTTTTCCCTCTATAATATTGACACCCACATGGCTAACACTGTGCCTTAATGCAAAATCAAGATTTCATCTTCTCCATGAATTTTCCGAAGGTCAGGAGCCACCGGCAGGAAAGCCTCGTAAAAATCATCATCAAAGTGATGGCACATCCGGCACTTGGCGTCCAGAACCATCGTTGCGGCATCATCAGCGGTGCAAGGCTCCCACTGGGGAAGATTCGCTGCCGTAGGCACACCGGTTGTGGCAAAGCTGACGAATGCTCCCGACATATTTGCCTCCAACTGATCAGAAACACCAGGCTTGTTGCAAATCGCCACTTTATCTGTGTTGTGGAACGCAAATGGAATATCAGAGCAGTGCCATGCCGGCCGGCCATCGTCAATGGGGAACTGATAAGAAAAAACATAGTTGTACGTAGGTACCTGAGACTGAGCCGCCTTCATTTTTACATAGTTCTTGGTTGCCACTCTGGAGAAGGTATCAGAGAGAACCAGATCCGTCACAGGGCGGTCCGGATAGCACTGAGCGAACAGCTTAGCTAACGGCTCGGCGTACTCTCCCAGATACTGGCGAAGAAAGTCTAACTGCTCCTTTTCGCTCATAGTAGTGCGGTTTTTCAGGCTGGGAGCCATACCGCCAAACTCCGCCACTACTGTACCGGCAATTAGGGGAATAGTTTGGGCATGCTCGGTAAAACCTATATCCCAGGGATCTCCAAGGTAATAGCTATTGGGAATAGGCCCGCATCCGGTGTAACCGCCCGCTTCTCGGATAGCGGGAACCACCTTTTTATAGGCTTCGGCCAGAGTCTCATAGGGCAATGTTTCCAACTGTTCCACCTGGGCTTCGGTCAATCCCAATTCATTGAGCATGGCTTGAATCAATGGACGGCTATCAGTGTTCTTACTATTCATCAAACCACGACCATCAGCGATACCACTCATGATAATAGCCTTGTGGAACAGGCCGTCCGCTGCGGGAGTCTGCATAAGGGAAGTAACCTTTCCACCACCGCCAGACTGACCAAAGATGGTCACATTTTCCGGATCTCCGCCAAAGCGGGCAATATTATCATGTACCCACTGTAAAGAGGCCACCAGGTCAGCGTTGCCCACATTGCCAGAGTTCCAATACTTTTCCCCATAGGGCGACAGATCTAAATACCCCAAGATATTCAGGCGATGATTGACAGTTACAACTACCACGTCGCCAAATTTAGAAAGGTTTTCCCCATCATAGGCAATCTGCTCAATAGATGAACCAGCGGAGAATCCACCACCATGGAACCACACCATCACAGGACGCTTGGCAGTTTCATCCAGGGACTGGGTCCAAACATTCAGGTACTGGCAATTCTCATCTTTGGGCCAGTAGCGGTGAGGAACACAAATCTCCCCCCAGGCAGTTTCCCGGTCAAGCATAGGGCACACGAAGCCGTAGGAATGGGCGTCATACACCCCCCTATCCTTCCAGGAAGGGAAAGGTTCAGGCATCTGGAACCGCTTGGCTTTAGCGTAGGGAATACCGTGGAAAGTGTAAGTGCCATCCACCTGAAAGCCCCGCACTTTACCAGAAACAGTTTCCACAATGGGTGCATCTAAAGAACAAAGAAATTGTTTAGCCATCGTTTTACTCCTTTTGTATATTTATTTTTTATTTTGCAGTAATCACCGGGCAAGATAGCGATCGTAAGCCGCTTGGTAAATCTCCACGATTCGATCCATACCATAGGAGGACAAAGTCTCCCGGAAGTCATCAAAAGAGGTGCTATCGTTACCATTGATGTAGTTTACCATGTACTCCTCAATCAAAGTGTTGACAGCTGTCTGCAGGGAAGTCAGCTCCACACCTTCCGCATCGGTGAAAGCCAGAGAGCTAGTCAGCCAGAGATTTGTTTCCGGAGCAGAGAAAATAGCGGTGGAATCCAGCTGGATGTTGTCTTCCGAGTTATTGATAATGTTGGCCATCTTCCAACCCTGCTCAACATCGTGCTTACCAAACCAGCTGCCAGAGTTAAACGCGTATTGATACAACACATCGGAAGGAGCCAGACCATCGGGATTGTTGGTGACCAACTCGGTGAACTCAGGAGTACCTTCCTCGTCAAGCTCATAGGTTTCGCCCTCGATGCCATACCAGCTCAAGTAGGTACCCTCATCAGACCACCAATAGTCCAACCACTGAGCAGCGAGCTCAGGCTTCTCACAAGCAGTGGTGATGTAGATGGGATCTTTAGCAATGATACGTTGGGAGCACTGCACAGGCTCATCTCCGGGTTTCAGCACCGGATTGGTAATGGCCTGAAAATACAAATCAGGATTGGTGGTCTGTCCCATAGTATAGGTAGTGTTGGCACAAGCGAAAGCGTACCAGCCATCATACAGAAGAGTACTATCGTTTTCAACGCCACTATAGTCACGGGTCACCATGGGACCACCGGAAGTGAAGTTGGGATCGATTAGGCCCTCGGAGAACCAACTGCGCATCTCCTCCAGATATTGACCAAACCCATCTTGAAGAGCGGAAGCGACTACGGTGTCACCGTCCAACTGAAGGTAATTATCTGTAGCATTGGTGGTTACCCCGTATGCCAAAGACAGGTTGGATCCGCCATTGGTTCCAGGAGAGAAAGGAGCGGGCATACCGTTCTCTTTAGCCTTCAGTAACACATCGTGCCACTCGCTAACCGTTTCTGGAAGCTCCAAGCCCATAGGATCAAACAAGTCTTTTCGGTAGGCTAGTCCATTCCAGGTACCCTCTGACTCAATGGTGGTATCCGTACCAACCATTACATAGGCAGCCATCAATTTGTCTTCATCAGAGGTAGCCTGGCGGCGTGCTACTTCGTTAGAATTAAGAATTGCCATATAGTTGGGCATATACTCCCGAATCAGCGGATCCATATCGGCGATGACACCGTCCTCGACACCTTTAGCTAGCCCACCGGGGTAAGTAAAAGAGGCTGCGTACATAATGTCAGGCAGATCTCCAGAGGAAAACAGGATACCTTGTTTCTCAGAGGCCTCACTGGTTGTTACAGGGATCCAATTGATGTGGACATTGGTGCGCCGCTCCAATTCCTGCACACCTTTCAAATCATTGGGGTCAGGCACGGCATTGTTGTTGTACACACACCACACAGTCAATTCCTCTGTTTCATCCGTAAGAGGCAGTTGTAAACCGCCCACATCTTGCTTTTCCACAGTGGTAGAATTCGTCTGTGCCTCAGACGAATTGGAATCACTCACGGAAGAGCTTTCATTGTCGCCAGAAGAGCAGGCAACCGTACTGGCCATCATGCAAAGAGCCAGCAGCATAGTAATGATTTTTTTCACGGGAATTCCTCCTTCCTCAGCAAAGGGCTGAGTTTATTGTACAGCGTTCTGAGTCGCTGCAATTGACTTGTCATGCTTTCACCGCGCCAATGGTCATGCCGGTGACAAAATACTTCTGTACAAAGGGATAAATACACAGAATAGGAAGCGTGGATACGACAATAGCGGCGTACTCTGTGTTCTGTCGGTAAATGGAGCTGCTATCCTGCAAAGCTGCAGTTGACGAGGTGATCTCGCTATTCTCCATCAAGATATCCCGAAGTACCATCTGCAGAGGGTACAAATCCGTACGGGTGGGCAGATACATTAAGGCCGACATGAAGTCGTTCCACTTTGCGACCGCCGAGAACAGCATAATCACCGCAAAGGTGGATTTGCAAAGGGGTAGGATGATGCGAAACATAATGGTAAAATCGTTGGCACCGTCCAAGCGGGCAGCTTCCTCTAGCGCGTCCGAAATACCCTGCATAGCCGTGCGCATGATAATGATATTGAACACGCTGAGCATACCGGGCACCACAATGGCCCAACGGGTATCCAACAAACCCAGGCTACGCACCACCATGTACATAGGGATCATACCGCCGTTAAAAAGCATAGTCGAGCTGATAATGAGCATAAAGGTGTTGCGGAACCGGAAACGATTGCGAGAAAATACATAACCGGCCACAATAGTAGCTACACCAGTCAACACACACTGTAAAAAGATGTAGATAAAGGTGTTAAGATATCCGTTCCACAATCTCTGGTATGTCAGGATAATGCTATAAGCATGGGTATCCAAGTTTTGCAAGGGATAGAGAATCAGACCTTGAGTAATGCCAACCTGGGTAGGGTTGCTTAGTGAACCCATCAGGACATGCCATAGAGGCGCCAAGCACACCAGGGAAATCAAAACCAGTAAAACCACAGCAAATGACATAAACACTGCACGTGACACTGTTATTTTGTAATGCATACGCGTCTCTCCTTCGTTAGAACATAGATGTACCAGCCAGCTTCTTCGCAATTTGGTTGGTAGTAATCAGCAAGATGGTACCGATAATAGAATTAAATAGCCCCACTGCAGTGGACAAGCCGTAGTCGGACTGCACAAGCCCCATACGGTAAACGTAGGTGTTTATCACATCTGCGAAGTTGTAGTTGGCGGGCGAATACATAAGCAGGATCTTATCGGCTCCCACCGAAAACACTGAGCCCATCTGCATAATCAACATCATAATGATCATAGGTAATATTCCTGGAATGGTGACATGGATACATTGAAGCCATTTACCAGCTCCATCAATTGCAGCAGCCTCATACAGTTCTTGGTCAATAGCGCTCAGCGCCGAGATGTAGATTATCGAACCATATCCCAACCCCTGCCACATATTTTGCAAGACATAGATTAGCCAGAAGTTCGTACCCTGGTTAAGCAGATTTTGTGGTTCTGAACCGGTGATAGAAGCCACAAACGTTGAGATTGCTCCGCCTGCTTCAGTGAAGTCCACTACAATGCCACAGGCAACCACGGCAGATACAAAATAAGGCATATAAGAGATCGTCTGCACAATCTTTTTGAAATACTTATTTTTGATTTCGTTAAGAATCAGGGCAAAGATGATAGGAGCGGGAAAGTTAACCACCAGGTTCAGCACACCGATAGCCAAAGTATTGCGAATCAACCTTCCCACATAAGGCCCCGAAAAAAAAGTTTCAAAATTTTGTAGGCCTACCCACTGGCTGCCGAAAAAGCCCTTCACCGGTGAATAACGCTCAAACGCCATTAGCAGCCCAACCAGTGGCAAAAAACTGAAGATCACAAAAAAAGCTAAAATAAAAGTTAAACAGACATAGAGCACTTTGTTGCGCTTGATGTCTACCCAAAGGTTGTGAGGTAGGGCGCGGACACCTCCACCCTCGATGTAGCCGCTTGAGTCCAAGGTAGTTGTCGTGTAGGACCTCTTCGGCTTTTTTTTCGCCATCCTTCATTCCTCCTATTTGAAAGATTTGACCATATTATACCAATTCATCCCATCTGTTTCTATAAAAATCACTGGAAGTTTCATGACATTTGCCTTCTCTCCATTAAGGCAATATTAAAAACCTGTTGAAAAACATAAAAAACCTGTGAACCAATTGCCATTTTGATAAATTTCATATATAATTATTAAAAATCCAAGTAATTCAACTTATATTTTGGAAAGGCTATAAAATGCTCAAGTTACGTTCCTTTGCTTCCATCTGTTTTTTTGCCCTGGTAATTCCGTTGCTCGGCGTTATTTTGATTCTTTTTCAATACACTGTCCACCAGACGGCCACACGCTATCAAATCCAAACCCACAATATGGTCACTGCCATCGTCTCTTCTGTGGAAGATCAGATTGAGCAAGCCAACACATACCTCCATGAGGGTAGCCAGTCTATGGAATTTCTCCATATAAGCTACGCTCAAAGCCGCGAGAGGTTGTTTCGATATGCCTCTCAGCTGGATCAAAGGCTCGCAACTAAGTTTTCCGGCATACCCATGTTCCGGGGCTTTTTCTTCTACAACTCCCACACAGATTATCTGTACTCGGATTTTAATGGCGATGTCTCATCATCCTTCCAAAAGCAGATTCGGTGCCTTCTGGGCCGCTACTCCGCAAAGATAGAAAAAGAGATCAAACTAGTTGTATGGGAAGATGGATTTGGCTTGGCGCTTATCTTCCGGCTGCAAAAAGGGGCAATAGCCGCAGTACTGGACCCTACAAAAGACCCCATGTACCAAGCAAATCTGACCACCATGCCTGATGGGCTGTGCTTCTTTCCAAAGGGAAAGGAAGCAGTTCCCAATTCTCAATCCATTAACTTGGGAGACTACCCCATTTCTTTATGGATTCAGGTACCTCAAAGTGGTTTCTTTCATCAGTTGGACACCATTCAAATTTTTTTGCTCGTTGTCATCATTATCCTCATTCTCTTGTTGCCTGCCATCTGGCTGCTATTTTACCTCAAGTTTTACCGCCCCTTGCAAAACATCGTTGCAGCGTTCTCCATTGTTTCCCAAGGCAACTTAGATTATCGATTGTCTGGTACAAGCGCCATTCAAGAGCTCAACCAATACAGGGCTGGCTTCAATAATATGATGGACACCATTCAAGAGGAGCGCGCAAACAGCCTACATTGGCAACAGAAAAGCTATCACCAACAGTTGGATACCATGCACGCCCAGTTACAGTTCTACCAGTTGCAAATTCGCCCTCACTTCTACTTAAATTGTCTGAAAAACCTGTACTCCTTACTAGATTTAAAAAAATACGAACAGGCAGAGGACCTGATTCTCTCCCTCTCCGCCTATCTGTCCCACATCTTTCGAAACATTCAGTCATACATTTCCTTGCGAGAGGAACTGGATGCCACGGAAAAGTATGTGCGGCTTTGCCAGCACCTTGATCGCCAGCTTCATCTCTCTCTCAGTCTGGATAACGACACCCTCACTTGCCGTATCCTGCCTATGTCGGTGCTCACTTTCGTAGAGAACAGCATCAAACATGGGGATCCCGCACACTGTTTAGAAATTTCGATTTCTGTGACCACCGTCGAGATGTCTCAACAGAAGTTTTTGCAGGTAACCATTCAAAACAACGGTGGCCCATTCGATGAAGCAGTATTGAGAGCCTTAAACACGGCTAATCCCTCTGCAGTAGAATACCGCCAGGAACATATCGGTATCTCCAATGTGCGTTACCGTTTGTGGTTGATGTATGGGGAGCGGGCCAAACTTTTTTTCCGTAATCAGGGGGAAAATGCCGTTGTTGAAATACTACTTCCCTATGAAAAAAGCCAAGGAGGTTCCTATGAACATTTTGATTGTTGATGACCAGCCAAATGTGATTTCTTCTCTACTGCAACGGGTCCCATGGCAGGGAATCGGGATCTCCAACGTATATACAGCGAATTCCGCTCTGGCTGCCCGAGATGTGTTATTCTCTAAACAAGTGGATATTTTGCTGGCAGATATTGAAATGCCACAGGAAAACGGGCTTTCCCTAGTTCGTTGGATTCGCAGCAAGGGTCTGGAAATTGAGTGTATCCTGCTGACCTCACACGCGAATTTTTATTACGCCCAAATTGCCATTTCCCTGGAAATTTGCGACTACGTCATCCAGCCAGCCGCCACAGAGGACATTGTGCGCTCCATTGAAAAAGCTAAGGATAAGGTTTTTCAAAAGCGACAGGTCAATCAAAAAATCCATTTTCAGGGATTTCTCTCCTCTACACAAAACAGCATGTTGTGCCACTTTTTTGAGACCCTTCCAATAGACCCCTTACAAGATCAACAGGTTCGCGATCAACTGAGAGAACTAGGTGTAGAGAATAATTGGGACGGAAATCTTTTATTAGTCCTTACACGATTAGATCACTGGCAACGCCTTCCCCCTCCTTTCCCGGATTTCTTTCAGTCCTTTCAACAAGATCTCCAACAGGTGCTCTCATTTTTAAACAAACCTATGCTCTCCTTCTATCCAGATGATTCGTGCATTTTCACCGTACTCTTCGCTCAACTCTCCGGCGATAAAGAAACTCACTTAAGAGCCCTACAGCAACAGGTCCGCCAGAACAGTGGTTGTCTCATCAGTCTTTTTTACTGCTCTATCACTCTTACACGCCTGCGGTCCTCCATGAATTTGCTTCATGAGGCAATGGAAAAAACGGGCAAGCGGGAAATGGGTATTCTTAAGCAAGTGACCACTGATCTCGACTATGCACAGCTCTCCCCCTCCCGAAGCTATGAACGTTACATCACTCTTCTACGAGAGTATGTTTCTTCCCGCCTGGATCAACCTTTGACCCGGGACTCTCTGGCCAAAGAATTGGGGATTTCTTCCGATCACTTGAGCCATGTGGTATTTCAAGCTATGGGGTGTTCGTTGAAGTCTTTTCTCACTCAAGAGCGGATGCGTCATGGTCGAGAATTGCTGCGAACCACCACCTTGTCCATTGGGGAAATCAGTGCGGCCTGTGGGTATGAAAGCCCAGCCTACTTTTCTAAGGTATATCGTGATACATACCATCATTCCCCCCGCGATGAGCGAAGAGCGATGTAGGGTACAGGTATTCATTCTTTGTTTATTCAGTGAATACTCTATACTCCACAGGATAGCTATTTCTCCTGGACTATGTCGTGGGAGTTTCCCTCAATGGTGTAGACTCGTCCCTTTTCCACCCGCTCCACGATGCCTACATGCGACAAGGTAGTGTCAAGAATTTTCGCACTTTAGTTTGCAGACTCTGTTGTAAATGAAGTCAGCCAGCAATGGAGGCGTTCCCAACGGCAGCCTCCATGTGCTTCATGTTCATGTACTATCTATTGCCCCACTGAGTGCCAGCCACATGGCGTAACCTGGCACAGACTAGCATAAGAGCGGAATTGCCGTCCGGGAAGCTTCCAACCACATGGGTGCGGTGTCGGATCTCCCGGTTCATCCTCTCAATGACATTGTTGGTACGGATGCGAGTCCAGTGCTCACTGGGAAAATCGCAGTAGGTTAGTGTTTCTTCAATGCCGTCCTCCGCCTTCTTGGCTGCTTCTTTCAGTTTCATAGAGTGCAGTTCCTCCACCACGGCTTTGGCTTTCTCACGGGCAGCTTTCTTGCTCTCTTGGGCGTGGATTGCTTTGAGCATGAACTGACCCGCCGAGGTCGCAAAGATGGTCACGGAAATGTCAAGTGGTCCTGTGTCAAGATCAGCCGGATTCTCCGAAGCGCCACCTACATGGGGTACATCGGCTACAATAAGTCTAAGGTCAACAATTTCTTAGAGAAGAAACGCATCAAAAATCTGGATGAGAGTACATTCATTCTCAGAAAAGGAGACTTCGAGCCCATTGTAACCGAAGCCCTTTTGAGACAGTGTGAAGAAATCCGAAAGAATCGGATTCGTACCCTTCAGATGCCTTCTGGTGAGGAACGCAGGCAGGGCACAAAAATCATTCAGCACCTTTGGGTGCGGAAACTTCGCTGTCGCTGCGGCGCAGGCTACAACCGATTCAAATGGAGGGTTCTACAGGACGGAACTCCTGCCTATGGGTACCAGTGCAATTTCCGCACACAGAATCCTGCCAAGAGTTTTGTTGAGAAGAACCATCTTGCAGGGCAAAAAAGCTGTGATGCCATTTCCATCTGCGAATGGAAACTAAACCTGATGGCCAAACAGATCTTTGACAAGCTTTGGGGCGATCAACAAGAGGCGGTCTTAAAAGCCTGTCAAATGGTGAAATCCTGTCTCCACACCGCCGCAACACAGACCGCCAAGGAACAAGAAAATGTCCACCGAACTATGGAGAAATTGGAACAGCGGATGCTGAACCTGGCGCAAATGCGTGTAGACGGAGAACTGCAAAAAGAGCAGTATCAAAAACTGTACGTCCAGGCTTCTCAGGAGTTGGAAGCCCTCCAGCAGCAACAGGCCCAGCCGGAAGAAATCGACGAACAGAACCAGCTGGACCTGAAAGCCATCCGCCAAGGGCTCTCTAAAATGGTGGACACCTCTTCCCCACGGATCTCAGAAGAATTGATCAACGAATTTGTGGAGGTGGTTACACCGGTGGAAAACCACCATTACCGGTGGAAGATCAGCATGGAAAACTTGAAACAAGGTGCTCAGCGGGCAAATCTCCTGGACCCAGATAATCCACCAGTGCTCGCCTTTACCATCGATTTTGAGGCCGCCAAGCGGTATAGAAAAATGAACAAAATGCCAGCTCAATCTCGCCAAAATAATTGGGCAGATTTAACAGTTGAGGTCTTTTTATGACTTGCAAAAATTTAATCTAAAACGACGAACAGACGCACCGTTTTTGGCGGTGCGCCTGTTCAATCAATACAAAAAATTAACGATTTTTTCCGAATTACTTGTCCATCGCACGGGGTGCTTTAATGGCAGCCTGCGCCGCAGCAAGACGAGCGATCGGTACACGGAACGGAGAGCAGGAAACGTAGGTGAGGCCAACGTTGTGGCAGAACTCGACGGAAGTCGGGTCGCCGCCGTGCTCGCCGCAGATACCAAGCTTGATGTCCGGGCGGGTGGACTTACCGAGCTCGCAAGCCATCTTAACGAGCTTGCCTACGCCAACCTGGTCGAGCTTTGCGAACGGATCGTTCTCGTAGATCTTCTTATCATAGTAAGCGCCGAGGAACTTGCCTGCGTCGTCACGGCTGAAGCCGAAGGTCATCTGAGTAAGGTCGTTCGTACCGAAGGAGAAGTACTCTGCTTCCTTCGCGATCTCGTCAGCCGTCAGAGCAGCTCTCGGGATCTCGATCATGGTGCCGACCTTGTAGGTCATGGAAGAGCCTGCCTCTGCGATGAGCTTATCAGCCGTTGCAGTGACAACGCCCTTAACGTATGCCAGCTCCTTGACTTCGCCAACGAGCGGGATCATGATTTCCGGAACGATGTTCCAATCCGGGTGCTTAGCGGAGACATTCAGCGCAGCCTTGATAACTGCGGAGGTCTGCATCTCTGCGATTTCCGGATAGGTAACAGCCAGACGGCAGCCACGGTGACCCATCATCGGGTTGAACTCGTGGAGGCCGGAGATGATTGCCTTAACCTGCTCGACAGTCTTGCCGGTGGACTTAGCCAGCAGCTCGATGTCAGCTTCTTCGGTCGGAACGAACTCATGCAGCGGCGGATCGAGGAAACGGATGTTAACCGGCTCGCCTTCCATGGTCTCGTAGAGCTTCTCAAAGTCGCCCTGCTGCATCGGCTCGAGCTTAGCAAGGGCAGCTTTTCTGCCTTCGACGGTGTCAGCGCAGATCATCTCGCGGATAGCTGCGATTCTGTCCGGATCGAAGAACATGTGCTCGGTACGGCAGAGGCCGATGCCTTCTGCGCCGAGGCGCTTTGCATCGATAGCGTTCTGCGGGGTATCGGCATTCGTACGAACCTTCATCTGACGGAACTTGTCCGCGAGACCCATAATGCGGCCGAAGTCGCCGGAATTGACGGAAGCCGGAACGGTCGGGATGAGGCCGTCATAGATGTTGCCGGTGGAACCATCGATGGAGATGCAGTCGCCCTCGTGGTAGGTCTTACCGGCGAGCTCGAACTTCTTGTTCTCTTCATCCATGGTGATAGCGGAGCAACCGGAAACACAGCAGGTGCCCATGCCACGCGCAACAACAGCTGCGTGGGAGGTCATGCCGCCGCGAACGGTGAGGATGCCCTGTGCAGCCTTCATGCCTTCGATGTCCTCCGGGGAGGTCTCAAGGCGAACGAGGACGACCTTTTCGCCCTTCTCGTTCCAAACCTTTGCATCTTCAGCGGTGAAGACGATCTTGCCGCAAGCAGCACCGGGAGATGCAGCCAGAGCCTTAGCGACCGGGGTAGCAGCCTTAAGAGCCTTAACGTCGAACTGCGGGTGCAGCAGAGCGTCGAGGTTTCTCGGCTCGATCATGAGAACAGCCTGCTTCTCGTCGATCATGCCTTCGTCGATGAGGTCGCAAGCAATCTTCAGAGCAGCAGCCGGCGTTCTCTTGCCGTTACGGGTCTGGAGCATGTAGAGGTGCTTGTCCTCGATGGTGAACTCCATGTCCTGCATGTCTCTGTAATGATTTTCAAGGGTGTTGCAGATGCCTACGAACTGCTCGTAAACTTCCGGCATGACTTCCTTGAGCTGGTCGATGTGCTGCGGGGTGCGGACACCTGCAACAACGTCTTCGCCCTGTGCGTTCATGAGGAACTCACCGGTGAGAACCTTTTCGCCGGTGGACGGGTTACGGGTAAACGCAACGCCGGTACCGGAGGTCTCGCCCATGTTGCCGAATGCCATCATCTGCACGTTAACAGCGGTACCCCAGGAATACGGGATATCGTTGTCGCGGCGGTAGACGTTTGCACGCGGGTTGTCCCAGGAACGGAAAACAGCCTTGATAGCGCCCATGAGCTGTTCCTTCGGATCGTACGGGAAGTCCTCGCCGATCTTTTCCTTATACTCAGCCTTAAACTGATTTGCGAGCTCCTTCAGGTCGTCAGCGGTCAGCTCAACGTCCTGCGTTACGCCCTTCTTAGCCTTCATCGCGTCGATGAGCTGCTCGAAGTACTTCTTGCCGACTTCCATAACGACGTCGGAATACATCTGGATAAATCTTCTGTAGCAGTCATAAGCCCAGCGCGGGTTGCCGGACTTCTTAGCCATAACTTCAACAACGTCCTCGTTGAGGCCGAGGTTGAGGATGGTATCCATCATGCCAGGCATGGATGCGCGTGCACCGGAACGGACGGAAACGAGAAGCGGGTTCTCCTGATCGCCGAACTTCTTGCCGGTGATCTGCTCCATCTTTTCAATGTACTCCATAATTTCAGCCTGGATCTCATCGTTGATGCGGCGGCCGTCTTCGTAATACTGGGTGCAGGCTTCGGTGGAAATGGTGAAGCCCTGCGGAACGGGCAGGCCGAGGTTCGTCATCTCAGCAAGGTTTGCGCCCTTACCGCCGAGAAGCTCGCGCATGCTCGCGTTGCCTTCTGTGAACAAATAGACATACTTTTTGCTCATTGGAAACTACCTCCTTGAAAATTTACACGGTTAAACCGAGTATTAACTGATTTTTCCGGCAAAAAAGGCATAAAAAACTTATTCACTGTTTCGCCGCACTCTATTATACCAAATATATTTGCGAATTTCCATACCTTTTTTCGAGAAATCGGCTGTTTTCGGAAATTTTTCGCAGAATTTTTCTTTTAGACAGATTTTTGCGCCGCAAAACGATTTTTTAAGGCGGGTTTTCCCGCGTTTTCGGACAAAATAGGCTTGCAAAACCCTTTTGCGGGTGGCATAATATAATATATTTGAAAAGCGGGCATGCCCGCAAACACACACACGCAGAGAAAAGCGCAGCGGCGAAGGGTCTCCCCCTTTCGGCGGCTGTGCGGCTTCTGCGTGCCTTTCGGCATCCCCGAAAACGGGCGGTGCGAAAAAGAAGACAAAAACATTGATGTAAAAAGGAACATTCCATGAAGCTTTTTTCTAAAAACGATCAAACTTCGGGCGGCGCGGACTGGCTGATCGTGGGACTCGGCAACCCGGGCCCGAAATATGAGATGACACGCCACAACGCCGGTTTTTTAATGCTGGACGCCATCGCGGAGCACTTTAACATTGAGGTGCGCCGCGTAAAATTCAAGGGCCTTTACGGCAAGGGCACCATTGCGGGACAGAGCGCCGTGCTTTTAAAGCCCTCCACCTTTATGAATTTGAGCGGACAGTCCGTGACGGAGGCGATGAGCTTCTTTCATATTCCGCCGGAGCGCACGCTGATTGTATTCGACGACATTTCTCTTGACGTTGGGCGCACGCGCATCCGCTTAAAGGGCAGTGCAGGCGGGCACAACGGCATGAAGAATATCATTTATCTGAGCGGCAGCGACCTGTTCCCGCGCATAAAGATCGGTGTAGGCAGCAAGCCCGAAGGTTGGGACCTTGCGGACTGGGTGCTCTCCCGCTTTACAAATGACGAGATGAAAACGCTAAAAACCGTTTCCGAAAACGTAACGGACGCCGTGGAGCTGCTCCTCTCCGGCGCGCCGGACAAGGCGATGAACCGCTATAATTCCTGAGCGGCTCCCCGAAAGGAACACTACTATGCGTATGAATTTTTTGAATGACGCGCTCGGGCGCGTGCCGGAATACCGCGCGATTGAAAACGCTGTGCGGCAGCGCAAGACGCCGGTGGCCGTGACGGGTTTGGCTTCCATTCACAAAGCAAATATTCTGCACACGCTGCTTTCTGCCATGTCGAAAAAAGCGCTGTTTATGGCGGGCGACGAAGCGGAAGCGACGCGTATGCTGGAAGACCTGAACGCAATGGGCGTGACTTCTGCGTTTTACCCCCTGCGCGATTTCAGTCTGCGCGACACGGAGGGCAGCTCGCACGAATATGAGCGCCAGCGCATCGAAGCACTGACGCTGCTGCAAACCGGGCAGTGCACCTGCATTGTGACGACGATCGACGCGGCATTGCAGTATGTTCTGCCGCCAAAAAAGCTGAAAGAGCGCACGGTGAAACTTTCTGCCGGACAGGAAATTTCGGTGGATGAGATTGTGCGGGCGCTGGTGCGCTGTGGCTATGTGCGCGCCGATCAGATTGACGGCACAGGTCAGTTTGCGCGCCGCGGCGGCATTGTGGACTTCTACTCCCCCGGCGGAAAAGCACCGGTGCGTGTGGAATTCTGGGGCGACGAGATCGACACCATCTCGTATTTTGACGCGGAGACGCAGCGCCGCACCGACCAGATCACGGAGGTGACCATCTCCCCTGCCGTGGAGGTCGTGCCGGACAGCATGAGTATCCTTGCAAAGAAACTCGAGGCACACGCAAAAACGCTGCGCGGCAAGGCGGCGCCTGCCGCAAAGGAAGTGCTGCTGCGCGAGGCGGATAAACTGAAAAACGACCTGCACATTGGGTGCATGGACAAATATTACACGTTCGTTTACGAGACCGTCGCAACGCTGTTCGATTATTTTGACACGGATGCGCTGCTGGTGTTCTCCGAAGGCTCGAAACTAAAGGAACGCATGCGCACGACGCTGTGGCAGTGGGGCGAGGACGTACGCGGACTGCTTGCGGAGGGCGTGCTGTGCCGCGGGCTTGACATGTACACCGAGACGTATGAATACGCCTTAAAGCGTGCGGAGGACACGGCGAGCGTTTATATGGACGCGTTTGCACGCGGCTCTTACGACACGCCGACAAAGGCGCTTGTGAACATGACGGTGCGGCAGCTTTCCGTTTGGGGCGGCAGCACGCAGCTTTTGGCCGAAGACCTGACGGCTGCGCTGCACAACCGGCATGCCTGTGCTGTTTTAGCCGGCACGGAGCGCGCCGCGATGAACGTGGCGGCAGATTTAAAGGCCGCCGGACTGCCTGCGGGCTATTTTGAGAGCCTTTCCGCCATCACGCCGGGCACGGTGGCCGTTGTGGCGGGTACGCTTTCCGCAGGCTTTGAATACCCGAACGCGAAATTTACGCTCATCACGCACGGGCGCATGAGCGCGGGCAGCCAGCCGAAAGCGAAAAAAAAGGACAAAAACAGCAAGGCCGTTTACAGCCTTGCCGAGCTGACCCCCGGCGATTATGTAGTGCACGCAACGCACGGCATCGGCATTTTTGAGGGCATCCACAAAATCGACATGCAGGGCATCACGAAAGACTACATCAAGCTGCGGTACGCGAAAAACGACACCTTATATGTGCCGGTGACACAGCTCGATTTAGTTGCGAAATACATCGGTCCGCGTGAGGACTCCGGCGTAAAGCTGCACCGCCTTGGCGGCACGGAATGGCAGAAATCGAAAGCGCGCGTACGCGCCGCCGTAAAGGACATCGCAAAGGAGCTTATTGTTTTATACGCCCAACGCATGAAGCAGAAGGGCTTTGCGTTCCCCGAAGACAACGAGTGGCAGCACGATTTTGAGGCGCACTTTGAATACAACGAAACGGACGATCAGCTGCGTTGCATCAACGAGATTAAAAACGACATGGAGCGTGAAGCGCCGATGGACAGACTGCTGTGCGGCGATGTGGGCTTCGGCAAGACGGAGGTCGCCTTGCGCGCGGCGTTTAAGTGTATCACCGCCGGCAAGCAGTGCGCCATCTTGGTGCCGACGACGATTTTGGCGTGGCAGCACTACCAGACCGTTTTAAAGCGTATGGAGGGCTTCCCCGTGGATGTGGAGCTGCTCTCCCGCTTCCGCACGCCGCGTCAGCAGGACGAAATTCTGAGAAAACTGAGACGCGGCAGCATTGACCTCATCGTCGGCACGCACCGGCTGGTCTCGAAAGACGTGCAGTTTAAAGACCTCGGCCTTGTCATCATCGACGAGGAGCAGCGCTTCGGCGTGCAGCAGAAAGAACGGCTGAAAGACGTGTGTAAATCTGCCGATATTCTGACGCTTTCCGCAACGCCGATCCCGCGCACCTTGAACATGGCGCTTTCCGGTATACGCGATATGTCCGTCATTGAAGAAGCGCCGCACGACCGTCACCCGGTGCAGACATACGTGATGGAATATGACCCGGGCGTCATCTCCGACGCCATCAAAAAAGAACTGCGCCGCGGCGGGCAGGTGTATTACCTGCACAACGACGTAGCATCGATCGAGCGCGTGGCGGCGGGTATTCGCGAGCGCGTGCCGGAGGCGAGGATCGGCATAGGTCACGGCAAAATGAGCGAGCAGGAGCTCTCCGAAGTCTGGCGGCGTTTGATGGAGCATGAAATTGACGTGCTCGTCTGCACGACGATCATTGAGACGGGCGTGGACGTGCCAAACGCGAACACCCTGATCATCGACAACGCCGACCGCATGGGACTTTCGCAGCTGCACCAGCTGCGCGGACGCGTGGGCCGCAGCACCCGCCGCGCTTACGCGTACTTTACGTTTACACGCGGCAAGGTTTTGAGTGAGATTTCGCAGAAGCGTTTGGCGGCGATACGCGAATTTACGGAGTTCGGCTCCGGCTTTAAGATTGCGATGCGCGACCTCGAGATTCGCGGCGCAGGCAATATCCTCGGCGGCGAGCAGCACGGGCACATGGAAAGCGTGGGCTATGACATGTACTTGAAGCTCTTAAACGAAGCCGTAGCCATGATGAAAGGCGAAGCGCCCGAGAACCCCGTGGAAGAATGCACCGTGGACATGCAGGTGCAGGCGCATATCCCGGAAAGCTACATCGATTCCACCGCGCTGCGTTTGGACGTTTACCGCCGCATCGCAGACATTAAAACGTATGAGGATTCGAGCGATGTTGTGGACGAGCTCATTGACCGCTTCGGCGAGCCGCCCGAAAGCGTTTATGGGCTTATCGACATTGCTTTGCTGCGCAACCGTGCGACACAGCTTGGCATTACGGAAGTCAAGCAGCAGGCAAACGCGCTTCTGCTCTACAAAGATAAGTTTGACATGGAGCGCGTGAAGCGCCTGATTCAAGGTATGCCGAACAAGGTGATGCTCTCCGCCGGCAGCCGCCCGTACATCAGCGTGGCGCTGGGCGGCAAGGCACCGCTCACCGTTTTGGAAGACGTTTTGAAAGTTCTCTGCGGCGATGAGGACGCGAAAGCGCCGAAACCCGCTACAAAATAACTGGACATTTTGCCGTATCGGCGGTATAATGAACAACAGCAAACCTTTGTGGACATTTCGTCCGCAATATTTAAGAAAGGTACGGAACAAACACCATGAAAAGAATCGCAAAGATTACCGTGGCGCTGCTTTTGGCCGTTGCCATGTGCTTCAGCCTTGCGGGCTGCTACGATGAGGATCTGAACTGGTCCGCAAAGTACGACGACACCGAGCTGCCTGCCGGCGCATACATTTACTACCTCTCCATTGCGTACAACGAAGCGGCTTCCAAGGTCTCTACCGAAGGCGAGGTCTTGAAGTCCGAAATCGACGGTACGCCGGCCGAGACGTGGATCAAAAACCGCGCGGACGAGTATGTGAACCAGTATTTCTATATTCAGAACGAAATGAAGCGTCTGGGCCTTGAAATGACCGACGAGGATTACAGCACATGCCTCCAGACCACCGAGAGCTACTGGAACTACTTCGGCACGAGCTTTGAAAAGTTCGGCATTGCAAAAACCTCCTTTGACATTGCGTATTCCCAGTATAACAGAATGTACCTCAAGGTCTTCAACGCGCTGTACGGCGAGGGCGGCGAAAACGAAGTGCCGGAAAGCGAGCTGCGCCAGCACATTGAGGACGATTACTACGACTACGAGTATTTCTCTGCGCCGCTGACGAAGACGGATGATGACAATAAATCTGTTGACCTGACCGACGAGGAAAAGGCCGACCTCAAGGAGACACTGGAAAAATACAAGACGAAGATCGAATCCGGTGCGATGACCGTAAACGACGCTGCAACGGACTATGCGCTCAAAGTACAGCAGGACTCCACCTACCAGACCGGCATCAAGGACGAAAACGGTATGCAGTCAAGTTACATGCCGGACGCATTCATCTCTGCGATTAAGGAGATGAACGAAGGCGACGTGGAGGTCGTGGAATCGACAAAGTACATGATCGTTCTGCACCGTCTGCCGATCAAGGACGACGAAGACACGCTGCTGGAGAGCAGCGACAACCGCTCGCAGCTTTTGCTTGAGCTGAAGAACACCGAATACGCCGATGCTGTCAGCGCGGCTGCACAGAGCTTTGAGGGCGTGGAATGGAACCAGAAGGTACTGAACCGCTACAAGCCCTCTATGTTTGCGGACACCACGAAGAACGGCACGTCTTCCGTCGCCTCTGAAAGCAGCGACGAAAGCGCTTCTTCCGAGGAGAGCAGTGCGGAATCTTCCGAAACTTCTTCCGAGACGAGTGAGACTTCTTCTGAATCTTCCGCTGAGTAAATCATAAAATAAAGGCAGCATGGGTATTGCTTCATGCTGCCTTTTTGCTTACAAAATTTTTTAAAAGGGGACGAGACTATGGACTTTTGGAAACGGGCACAGGAACTGAAAGACGAAATCACCCAAAACCGCAGGCGTATTCATCAGAATGCCGAGGTGGGGTTGAACCTACCGAATACAAAGGCGTTTGTGACGGAAAAGCTGCGCGAATACGGCCTAAAGCCGACAGAATGCGGACATGGCGTGACAGCAACACTCGGCAAGCCCGGCAAAACGCTTTTGCTGCGCGCCGACATGGACGCGCTGCCGATGCCGGAGGAGAGCGGCGAGCCGTTTGCCTGCCCCACCGGCGAAACGGCTCATGCCTGCGGACACGATATGCACACGGCGATGCTGCTGACGGCGGCGAAAATGCTGAAAGAAAACGAAGACGCGCTTTGCGGCACGGTGAAATTGATGTTCCAGCCCGCGGAGGAGACATTCGAAGGCGCGCGCGATATGCTGGAAAACGGATTGCTTGAAAATCCGCCGGTCGATGCGGCGCTCGCGTACCACGTGGCGGCAGGCAAATCGCCCGTGGGCTTTGTGATGTATAACGACTCGGGCGTGATGATGGCTTCCGTAGACGGATTTGAGATTACGGTTCACGGGCGCGGCTCGCACGGTGCGAACCCGAACCTTGCCATTGACCCCATCAACGTAGGCGTGCACATTCATCTCGCCTTGCAGGAGCTCATCGCGCGCGAAAGCGACCCGACAAAGACGTGCGTTTTGACAATCGGGCAATTTATGGCCGGAACCGCCGCGAACATCATCCCGGATACGGCCGTGCTGCGCGGCACCATCCGCACGAACGACAAAAAGGCCCGCGCACTGCTTGTACGCCGCATGCGCGAGACGGCGGAGCGCACGGCTGCCGTGTATAACGCGACAGTGGAGATCCGGACGCTTTCCGAAGTGTGCCCGCTCGTGTGCGACAAATCGGTGACGGATGACATGCTGCGCTACATGGGCGCGCTGAACATTCCGAACTTTACGCCGTACGGCGGCATTTCGGCGACAGGCTCCGAGGACTTTGCCCTTGTGGCCGAACGTGTGCCGAGCGCAATGATGTACCTTGGCGCGGGCTACATGGACGAGCGCGGACAGTACACCGCGCACAACCCGAAGGTCGTCTTCAACGAGGGCGTCCTCCCCATCGGCGCGGCGTGCATGGCGCATTGTGCGGTGGAGTGGCTTAAAGAGAACGCGTAATAACAGAAAGCTTAAAATCCCGTTCACTTTCGGTGAACGGGATTTTAAGCTTGTCGAAAACAGCTGCTTTGGAATTCAATCGATAATGGCTTTGACGAGCCGGGACCAATGCTCCGGGTAGCAGACTAAAAGCTCTTCGTGCTGCATATTTTGTTCATGCAGGACGGTTTTGGTTTTGTTTAGTAAATACCCTCGCCGCGTTTTGCACGGTGGATGACGTGGTAATACATGGGAATGAGGAAGCTATCAGCTAAGATCCATGCGATCGGGCCGGAGAAGCAGGCGGCGTTGAAGCCGAACAGCGGCACGAGGAACAGACCCACGCCGCCGCGGGCGATCATCTCAAACACACCGGCAAAGAGCGCGAGGCGGCTGTACCCCATGCCCTGAATGGTAAGGCGCAGCACATTGACGAATGTCAGCGGGATCATAAAAAGACCACTGCACACAAGATACCAATAGGCAGAATTGATAATGGCAGTCTCACCGGCATCGACAAACAGAAGAAGCATCCATTTTCCGAGGAACACGATGACGAGCAGTGCCAGAACGGAATAGATGATGCCGACGATGTTGCAGGCTTTGACGCCCTGCCCAATGCGGTCAATTTTACGCGCACCGATGTTCTGCCCGCTGTATGTAGACATGGTAACGCCCATGGCATCATAAGCGCAGGCGAAGAACATATAGAGCCTGCTGCCCGCTGTGATGCTGGCGACAACCGTAGAGCCGAGGGAGTTAACGGATGCCTGTAAAATAACGCTGCCAATAGCCGTGATGGATGTCTGCAATGCCATGGGCAGACCCATGCTTAAAAGGCGCTTGATGCACGGCACGTTGATTTTGAAATCCTCGCGGGTCATTTTGAGGACTTCATAATGCTTGCTCACATAGAGGAGACATACAACGCCGCCGATGAGTTGTGAAGTGACCGTTGCGACCGCCGCGCCTGCGACGCCCATGGGGATGAAAACAACAAGGACGATATCGAGCACAATATTGATGATGGACGCGATGACGAGGATGACAACCGGCGTGCGGCTGTCGCCGATAGCGCGCTGGATGCCGGCAAGCATATTATAGAGAAACGTTGCGGGGATGCCGGCAAAAATGATAACAAGGTACGCGTAAGCGTCGTCGATGATATCCGCCGGCGTGCCCATGAGCTCTAAGATATTGCGGCAGAAAATGACCGTGAGCACCGTTAAGACGATGCCGAAGCCGACGCACAGCCATACGGCGTTGCCGATGAAGCGGCGAAGCTCTTTATAATCCCTGCTGCCAAAGCACTGCGCCACCGGGATGGCAAAGCCGCTGCAAAGGCCAAGGCAGAAGCCGATGATGAGGAACGTGATGGATCCGGTGGAGCCAACGGCCGCAAGCGGCCCCGTGCCAAGCACGCGCCCGACGATCATGGTATCGACCATGGAATAGAACTGCTGGAACAGATTGCCGAAAAGCAGCGGGATGGAGAACCCGAGGATAAGCTTCATGGGCGAACCGCTCGTCATTTCTTTTGTCATACTGAAAATTTCACACCTTTACGGGAAAAATAACATTCAAAGATTTCTCATACAGTTTACCACCGCAAGCGGGGTTTGTATATCCTGTAAAAACAGAAAAAAAGGACAGCATGCGCCATCCTTTTTTATGAAAAATTATAAAGGCTGTTTTATCAAAGAAATTACATCTTTGCAATCTTGTCTGCCCACTCGAGAACCTTCTTGGTGTCTGCGTCGGTCGGCATGCCCTTCTTGAAGAGGCCGCCCTTGACAGCGATGCCCAGAGGCTCACCGTAGGTCTCGACGCCGTTCTTCTTCATCGTATCGATGATGGAAGAAAGACCGTCCGTGTTACCGTTGCTGTTCAGAACATAGAATGCGACACCCTTTGCTCTGGTGGGGTTAAGATCCTTGCAGAAGTGATCGACTGCGCCCGGGAGCTTGCCGTTCATTTCAACGCCGATAAAAACGACCTTCTCGCCCTCGCACGGGTATGCCGGGGGGATCTGGTCACATACGCACTGCATAACTCTGCCGATTTCGGATGCGATCGGCTGTACGTTGCCGCTCTTGGAAAAGTGAAGGGACTTTGCTTTCATTTTGACTGCCTCCTGTAAGTTCGCGGGCCGCACCGGCCCGTTATCCATATTAAGTGATTATTTCTATTATAACACGGATTCAAAAAAAATCATAAACAGAATGTGAATTTTTGTAAGAAACTTGTAAGAGAACGTGTGGGTTACACAAAGAAAAAGATCCATTTATGGACGGAATATTAAAAGGCAGACGAATTCGTCAAAACGTCTATTTTATTATCGATATGAAAGCACTTTTTCGAGAAAATTCCCGCAAAATCCCTTGTAAAATTCCGCAAATAATATTATAATGGAAGCGTATTATATTATGACCTACGGCGCAAAAAGCAGGTCTTTACCCCTTTTGCCGCCGCTCTTTGAAAATAATGAAGCAGGAGGTGATTTTTTGGCAAAAGAAGCTCTGGACGCCGTAAAGGATGCGGAGCAGAAGGCCGCCGGCATTCTGGACACGGCCGCTGCACGCTGCGCCGCCATTCGGCAGGACGCCGCACAAAAGGCGGACAAGCTGAAGACGGAGCGCATGCAGAAAGCAAAAGCGGACCTTGCAGCCGCAAAACAAAGCGCAGAGACGGCCGCTGCGGCCGAACAACGCACAGCGCAGCAGGAAACTGCCGCACTGGCGGAGGATATCCGCAAAAAAGCGCAGCAAAACAGCGCGAACGTAATCCGCGCTATCCGCGAGGCCATCACCGGCTGACGCGGCGCCAACACGAAAGGAGGGGATCCCCCTATGGCGGTAATGCCTATGAAGCGCATCAGCATTTATGCGCTCAAGAACCGTCGTAAACAGATCCTGGAACTGATCCAGCGGCGCGGCGTCGTGGAAATCGATGACCGCAAAGCGGATGAAACGGTTTTTGCCAAGATGGATACCGTCCCGGCAAAATCAAGATTTGAAAACAATGCAGCCGCGCTGCAATCGGCGTTAGACGCGCTCGATAAACTGGAGCCGCCCGAAAAAAGCCTCTTCGCGTCTCTGAACGGACGCGACGCGATACCGCTTTCCAAATATCAGGAAACGGCTGACGGTGCGGGCGAGCTTTTAAAAATTGCCTCGCGCATCAACACGCTGTGGAAAAAGTGTGCGGACAACCGCGCGGAAATTCTCCGCTTGCAGACACAAATCTGTGCGCTGGAGCCGTGGATGAAGCTGGATATTTCCATGCGCACCATCAGCACGCCGACAACCTCCGTGTTCACGGGGTCGTTCCCGGTAGAATATACGGAAGAAACGCTGCGGGCGAAAATCGCCGAAGGCGCGCCGGACGTGGACGGTGTGGTCGTGGAGATTTTGAGCGCTTCCCCGCAGCAGACATGCGCGTTTTTGATGTGCCACATCTCGCAGGGATTAAAGCTTGAAACCTACCTGCGTTCCATCGGGTTTACGTATCCGGCGGAGCCGAGCAAGGTGCCGCCCGCAGAGCGCGTGGACATCCTGAACGGACGCATTGCGGCGCTGCAAAAAGAGATCGATGAAAACGAATCGGAAATTCGCACACATAAAAACCGACGCGAAGACCTGCTTTACACCATCGATTACTTTACGATGCGCACCGAGAAATACGATGTTTTGGGCCGCTTATGGCAGAGCCCGCACGTGTTTCTCATTACGGGATACATTCCGGCAGAGAACGCCGAGGCGCTTAAGACGGAGCTCACGACCACGCAGGAAGCCTACGTGGAGCTGTGCGACCCGAGTGACGCGGACGATGTGCCCGTGAAGCTCAAAAACAACAAATTTGCTGCCCCGGTCGAGGGCGTACTGGAAAGCTACAGCATGCCGGGCAAGCATGAAATCGACCCAAGCGGCATCATGGCGGTCTTCTATTACTTTCTCTTCGGCATGATGCTTTCCGATGCGGGCTACGGACTTGTGATGGTCCTTGGCTGCGGCATCATCTTGCACAAGTTCAAAAACATGGAAGAAGGTCTGCGCAAGACGCTGACAATGTTCCTCTATTGCGGTATTTCCACGATATTCTGGGGCATTTTGTTCGGCAGCTTCTTCGGTGACGCGATCACCGTTATCGCAAAGACATTCTTCAACACCGATATCGTGATACCACCCTTGTGGTTCACGCCGGTCGATGAACCGATGCGGCTGTTGCTGTTCTCGTTCCTCGTCGGCATCATCCACCTGTTCGCCGGCCTCGGCGCACAGTTCTACCAGCTTGCAAAACAGGGCAAGTGGCTGGACGCGATCTATGACGTTGTGTTCTGGTATCTGCTCGTCGGCGGCGCGATTATTTATCTGCTTTCCATGCAGATGTTCGCCGACATGGTGGCGCTTTCCTTTACGCTGCCGGCATCGGTGGGCACCGCGGGCATTATTGCGGCAGGCATCGGCGCGGTAGGCATTGTGCTCACTTCGGGCCGCAGCTCCAAGAGCATCGGCAAGCGCTTCTTAAAAGGTCTTTACGGGCTGTACGGTGTTTCGAGCTATTTAAGCGATATTCTCTCTTACTCGAGACTTTTGGCTCTCGGCCTTGCAACCGGCGTTATCGCTTCGGTCTTCAATCAGATGGGCGCCATGCCCGGCAACAACCCGCTCGGCGTGATTATCTTTATTTTCGCCTTTGTAGTGGGACACACGCTGAATATCGGCATCAATGTGCTCGGCGCGTATGTGCACACGAACCGCTTACAGTTTGTTGAGTTCTTCGGCAAATTCTTTGAGGGCGGCGGACGCAAATTCGCACCGTTCACCACCAAAACCAAATATTTCAAAATTACGGAGGAAAAGTAACATGGATAAGTTCGATATCAACTCTCTCGGCATCGTTCTCGCGCTTGTCGGCGCAGTTCTGGCAGCACTTCTCGGCGGCATCGGTTCCGCCATCGGCGTAGGCATGACCGGTCAGGCAGCCGCAGGCGTCGTTTCCGAAAATCCCCCGCTGTTCGGTAAAGTCCTTATTCTTCAGCTTCTGCCGGGTACGCAGGGCATCTACGGCCTGCTCATCGCCTTCCTCACGCTGACGAACATCGGTGTTCTGGGCGGCAGTGCAGACATCTCCTTTGCAAAGGGCCTTCTCTATCTTGCAGCCTGCATGCCGATGGCCGTGATCGGTCTCATCTCCGCAAAGCAGCAGGCAAAGGCAGCCGTTTCTTCCATCGCACTCGTTGCAAAGCGCCCGGATCAGTTCGGTAAAGCCATGATCTTCCCGGCCATGGTTGAGACTTACGCGGTTCTGGCTCTGCTCGTTTCCCTGCTGGCTGTTGCAAACATCGGCGGCATCGCCATCTGATGATCCACTCCCAAAAATCCAAAAAAGAAAGGAAGAGGATCGATTCATGGCAACAGGACTGGACAGAATTATAGAACAGATCCTTGCGGATGCCGAAGCGAAAGCGGCGGAACAGGTTGCCGCTGCGGAAGAAGAAGCAAAAAAGACGCTTGCAGACGCTGCCGCCGAGGCAGAGCAGAAAGCAAATGTCCTGCTTGCGGACAGTGAAAAGGTCGGCGCGGACATTAAAGCCCGTGCGGCTTCGACCGCGGAATTCACACGCCGCCGCACCGTGCTTGCCGCAAAGCAAAACGCCATTCGCGATGTAATCGCGGCGGCACAGAAAGAATTGCACGATCTGCCGGATGACGAATACTTCAGCGTGCTTTTAAAACTTGCGCAGAAAAACGCGCTGCCGGGCGATGCTGAAATGCAGTTAAACGAAAAAGACCTTGCGCGCATGCCGCAGGATTTTTCGGCGCAGCTGAAAATGGCTGTGCCCGGGACGAACATCACCGTATCGAACACGCCGTGCAATATCCCGGACGGTTTCCTGCTCGTTTACGGCGGCATCGACGTGAACTGCACGTTCGCTTCGCTGTTTGAGGCCGCCGGAGACACATTGCAGGACCTTGCGGGCGGCATGCTCTTTCGCTGAGCCGCCGGCAGAAAAGGTGGTTTAACGAATGGAACAGGAATACATCTATGCTGTGGCGCGCATTAAAGCGCGGGAGCTTTCGCTTTTGACGCAGCAGGATCTGGACAGGCTGATGGCGTGCAAAACGCCGGCAGAGTGCTTCCGTGCACTGGCCGATAAGGGCTGGGGCGCTGGCGGCGAAACCTCTGCCGAGGCGATTTTTGCCGCCGAGGAGGAGAAAACGTGGGCGCTCATGCACGAGTTGCTGCCCGACCTCACGCCGTTCAGCGTACTGCTGTATCCCATAGACTTCAACAATATGAAAGCGGCGGTGAAGTGCACCGTCACAAACGCGGAGCCGCACAACGTGTTTATGTCCGGCGGCACCATGGAGCCGGAAAAAATGCAGCAGGCGGTCAGAGAAAATGACTTCTCCCTTCTGCCGGACTTTATGGCGGAAGCCGCAAAAAAGGCGACGGACGCGCTGCTTACCACGCGCGACGGTCAGCGGTGCGACATCATTTTAGACCGCGCATGCCTCACGGCGATCCACAAGACCGGTAAAGAGAGCAAAAACGCGCTGATTACGGCGTTTTCCGAGTTTAAGGTGGCGGCGGCGGACATTAAAATCGCGGCACGCGCTTTGCACACCGGCAAAAGCCGTGCGTTTTTGGAAGAAAGCCTCGCCCCGTGCGACACGCTGGATCTGGAAGAGCTCATTGACGCGGCGTCGAAAGACACGGACACGTTTTACGCGTACCTTTCCCGTACGGACTATGCTGACGGCGTAAAGGCGCTGAAGGACGGCTTCTCCGCGTTTGAAAAATGGTGCGACGACCGCCAGACGGCGCTTGTAAAAGAAATCAGCCGCCAGGATTACTTTACGGTGGCGCCGCTGCTCGGGTATGTTACGGCGCGCCAAAACGAGATTTCTACCGTGCGCATTATTATTTCCGGCAAGCAGAACAACCTGCCGGATGAGCGCATCCGTGCACGTTTGAGAGACCTGTAAAGAAAGAGGGAAACGAAATGTACAGAGCAGCAGTCATCGGAGACCGCGACAGCATTTACGGCTTTGCCGCGCTCGGTCTGGAGGTCTTTCCCGTGACGGATTCGGAGATGGGCTCCAAAACGCTGCGCCGCTTAGCGGAGGGCGAATACGCCGTGATCTACATTACGGAAGCGCTTGCCGCCGAGTTGGAGCACGAGCTGGACCACTTCCGCCTGCAGCCGCTGCCCGCCATCATCCCGATTCCCGGCGTTACGGGCAACACGGGCATGGGCATTAAGATGGTTAAAAAATCCGTGGAGCAGGCAGTCGGCTCCGATATTATCTTTAACGACAACGATTAACGAAACGGGTGACTAAGCACATGAGCCAAGGCACAATCAAAAAAGTAGCCGGTCCGCTCGTAGTTGCAGGCGGTATGCGCGACGCGAACATGTTCGACGTTGTGCGCGTCAGCGACCAGAGACTGATCGGCGAGATCATAGAAATTCACGGAGACGAGGCCTCCATTCAGGTTTACGAGGAGACCTCCGGTCTCGGGCCGGGTGCGCCTGTGGAATCCACCGGCGAGCCGATGAGCGTTGAACTCGGGCCGGGCCTTATCAGCTCCATTTACGACGGTATTCAGCGCCCGCTGACCGCCATTATGGAAATGACGGGCAACAACTTAAAGCGCGGCGTGGAGGTTCCCTCCTTAAAGCGCGATGTAAAATGGAGCTTCACGCCCCTTAAACAGGTGGGCGACGAAGTAGAAGGCGGCGACATTCTCGGCACCGTACAGGAGACCGAGATTGTGCTGCACAAGATTATGGTACCGGCAGGCGTGCGCGGCACAATCCGCTCCATTTCCGCCGGTGAATACACCGTAACGGACACCGTGGCGGTCATTGACACGCCGAACGGTAGCAGTGTGAACGTATCGCTGATGCAGAAGTGGCCTGTCCGCCGCGGCAGACCGTACCAGAAAAAGCTTTCGCCGGATATGCCGCTCATCACCGGCCAGCGCGTTATCGATACGCTGTTCCCGATTGCAAAGGGTGGCGTAGCGGCCGTACCGGGTCCGTTCGGCAGCGGCAAGACCGTTGTGCAGCATCAGCTTGCAAAGTGGGCGGAAGCCGACATCGTTGTGTACATCGGCTGCGGCGAACGCGGCAACGAGATGACCGACGTTTTGAACGAGTTCCCGGAGCTCGTTGATCCGAAAACCGGGTATTCGCTGATGAAGCGCACCGTGCTCATCGCAAACACGTCTGATATGCCGGTTGCGGCGCGTGAGGCGTCCATTTACACCGGCATCACCATTGCGGAGTATTTCCGTGACATGGGCTATTCCGTAGCCCTCATGGCAGACTCCACCTCCCGCTGGGCGGAGGCACTGCGTGAAATGTCCGGCCGTCTGGAAGAGATGCCGGGCGAAGAAGGCTACCCGGCGTACCTCGGCAGCCGTCTGGCACAGTTCTACGAGCGTGCCGGCCGCGTCATTACGCTCGGCAGCGACAGCCGCGAGGGTGCGCTTTCCGTTATCGGCGCCGTTTCCCCTCCGGGCGGCGATATTTCGGAGCCGGTCTCACAGGCGACGCTGCGTATCGTCAAGGTCTTCTGGGGCCTTGATGCAAACCTTGCGTATAAGCGCCACTTCCCCGCCGTGAACTGGCTGACCTCCTACTCCCTTTATGTGGACACGATGGCGAACTGGTTCAACACGAACGTGGCGGAGGACTGGATGGATCTGCGTGCGCGTTTGATGCGCATTTTGCAGGACGAAGCAGAGCTTGAGGAAATTGTAAAGCTTGTCGGTATGGACGCGCTTTCCGCGCCTGACCGCTTGAAGCTGGAGGCTGCACGCTCCATTCGTGAAGACTTCCTGCACCAGAACGCATTCCACGAGACGGACACGTACACAAGCCTTGAAAAGCAGCACGACATGATGCTGCTGGTCGTTCACTTCTACGACCAGTGCGTTGCGGCGCTTGACAAGGGCGCGAAGGTGGACGACCTCATCGCGCTGCCTGTTCGCGAAAAAATAGGCCGCTTTAAATACACGGCGAACGACCGGGTCTCCGCGGAATACGATGCGATCTGCGCAGAGCTCTCTCAGCAGATTGACAAAGCCATTGAAAACAAGGAGGACTTCTGATGCCAAAGGAATACAGAACCATACAGGAGGTCGCAGGTCCTCTGATGCTCGTAAAGGGCGTTGAAAACGTAACGTATGACGAGCTGGCGGAAATTGAACTTGCAAACGGTGAAAAGCGCCGCTGCAAGGTGCTGGAAATTAACGAGGGCAACGCGCTGGTGCAGCTTTTTGAAAGCTCCACCGGCATCAACCTTTCGAACAGCCGCGTGCGCTTCCTCGGCAGAACGATGGAATTGGGCGTAAGCGAAGACATGCTGGGTCGTATTTTCGACGGCCTCGGCCGCCCCATTGACGACGGCCCGGAGATTTTGCCCGACCGCCGCGACGACATCAACGGTCTGCCGATGAACCCGGCGGCCCGCAACTACCCGCAGGAATTCATCCAGACCGGTGTTTCGGCCATCGACGGTCTGAACACGCTGGTGCGCGGCCAGAAGCTGCCGATCTTCTCCGCTTCCGGTCTGCCCCATGCCCAGCTTGCCGCACAGATTGCACGTCAGGCTAAGGTGCGCGGCACGAACGACCCGTTCGTCGTTGTGTTTGCAGCTATGGGTATCACGTTCGAGGAATCAAACTTCTTCATCGAAAGCTTCCGCGAGACGGGCGCCATCGACCGCACGGTCATGTTTGTAAACCTTGCAAACGACCCGGCCATTGAGCGTATCGCAACACCCCGCATGGCGCTGACTGCTGCGGAATACCTCGCTTTTGAAAAGAACTACCATGTTCTCGTCATCATGACGGATATTACGAACTACGCGGACGCGCTGCGTGAGGTCTCCGCCGCACGTAAGGAAGTGCCGGGCCGTCGCGGCTACCCGGGCTATATGTACACGGACTTAGCGTCCCTGTACGAGCGCGCAGGCCGCCAGAACGGCAAGACGGGTTCCATCACACTGATCCCGATTTTAACCATGCCGGAAGACGACAAGACCCACCCGATCCCGGACCTTACGGGCTACATCACCGAGGGGCAGATCATTCTGAGCCGTGAGCTGTACCGCAAGAATATTGCGCCGCCGATCGACGTTCTGCCGTCGCTGTCCCGTTTGAAGGATAAGGGCATCGGCGAGGGCAAGACCCGTGCCGACCACGCGAGCACCATGAACCAGCTGTTTGCCGCCTACGCACGCGGTAAAGAAGCAAAGGAGCTCATGGTCATCCTCGGCGAAGCCGCGCTGACGGAGATCGATAAGCTGTACGCGAAGTTTGCGGACGCCTTTGAAAACGAGTATGTTTCGCAGGGCTACAACACGAACCGCGACATTGAAGACACGCTGGAGCTCGGTTGGAAGCTGCTTTCTATCCTGCCCAGAAGCGAACTGAAGCGAATCGACGACAAGTACCTCGATCAGTATTACGGAAAGGTGTGATGCGCGGTGGCAGGCACCCAGGTAAACCCCACCAGAATGGAGCTGACGCGGCTGAAAAAGAAGCTCGTCACCGCCGTGCGCGGGCACAAGCTTCTGAAGGATAAGCGCGACGAGCTGATGCGCCAGTTCCTCGATAAGGTGCGCGAAAACAAAGCGCTGCGCGAAGAAGTGGAGACGGCGCTCGTCTCCGCAAACCAGAACTTCATGCTGGCGCGCGCCGGTATGCCGGACGAAATGCTGAACACCGCGCTGCTTGCGCCGAAGCAGGAACTGACGATCTCCGCCGGCACGCAGAACGTGATGAGCGTAGAGATTCCGGATTTTGACTTTAAGACGCGTACACCGGACCAGAACGACATGTACTCCTACGGCTTCGCTTTTACGACCGGCGACCTTGACGACGCGATCCTTTCGCTCTCCGAGGTCTTCCCGAAAATGCTGAAGCTGGCGGAAGTGGAAAAATCCTGCCAGTTGATGGCGGCAGAGATTGAAAAGACACGCCGTCGCGTCAACGCGCTGGAGCACGTCATGATCCCGGAGCTGCAGACGAACATCAAGTACATCACGATGAAGCTTGACGAAAACGAGCGCTCCACCCAAATCCGCCTGATGAAGGTGAAAGACATGATGCTGAAAGAAGCGCATCATTATGAGTATTAAAGCTTAAACAGACGAGACCCCCGAAGTGCCAAAGCGTGCTTCGGGGGTCTCGTCTTTATGGAGGAGATTATTTATTAAAATACATAATTCACAAGCAAGATCACGATGCTGGTGAGGATCATGACCATGCCGACGACGCGGTTCAGGGTGACGGCGCTGGCGCGGTTTGCGATGGCGGCGGCAATCTTCGCCCAAAGGAGCGTGAAAACGACGCAGAGAATGAGGCATGTGACATCCGGCATGCCGCCGATGGCGAAGTGGCTGATGCCACCGGTCAGCGCAGTGAACGCCATGATGAACACACTGGTGCCAACCGCCATGTGCATCTCATAGCCGAGGAACGACGTCAAAACGAACAGCAGCATCATGCCGCCGCCCGCGCCGACGAAGCCACAGATAAATCCGACGAGGACACCGCCGACGATGGATTTGATGAGGCGTTCCTTCGGCGTGGCCGCGGCCATTTGCTCTTTGGTCGTTTTGACCGGCTTTAGGAGGAAACGCAGGCCGATAAAGATCATGGCGATCTGCATGGTGCCGCTCATGGCGCGCTCCGGCAGGAGACTTGCGACAAAACTGCCGACTAATGTCATAACAAGCACGCTGATGAGCAGCGGCAGGCTGTTTTTGACGTCAAGATTTTTATGCTTCTTATATGTCCACGCGCTTGTGGCGCTGGCCAAGACATCGCTTGCAAGGCCGATGCCGACCGCCTGATACGCCGGGACGCCGAGGAACGTCATAAGTATTGGCCCGATGACCGCGGCGGCGCTCATGCCCGCAAAGCCTGTGCCGATGCCTGCGCCCGCGCCCGCCAAAAAGCAGACGAGGATTTTGACTAAAAGCTCCATATCAGTTCATCCTTTCCGTTTCCGCTAAGCCTTCTGCGGCGTTTTCACACATTTTGTCAAACAGCACTTTGTACTGCTCGGTTTCTCCCGGCGTGAAGCCCTTAAAAAGCTGCTTGCCGAACACCTCCTGCGCCGCTTTTCCCGCCGCGATGACGGCTTCGGCGCTTTTCGTGATGCGTAAATGTTGACTTTTGCGGTTGCCCGCAGCGTAATACGCTTCAATCCACCCGCGCGCTTCAAGTTCCTTTAACGCCGTTGAAACGTGCGATTTTGTGAGGTGGCGCGTTTTGACTAAATCGCCCGCCGTATCAAACTGCGGGTTATTGTGCAGGAACATTAAAATATTGAATTGCATCTGCGTCAGGTCGTATGCATCACGCACCGGCTTTGTGCACGCTTCGTAAAACGCCGTAAGAGATTTTTGCCGCTCCCAAAAGATCATATACTCACTTACTTTCGTTCTATTTTGAACTATATTATAGAACGAGAAACCATAAAAATCAAGGAACAAATTGTAAACAGCAAAATATTTTTGAGCAGCAAAAAGCAGCCCCGGTGCATTTTTACACCGAGGCTGCGCGCCCCTAAAACGATGCCGGGGGCAGTTTGGCTCAATTTTAACCGAAGACAGATTCCGGGTCTACTGGCTCGCCGTTTCTGGTGACTTCGATATGCAGGTGGGAATCGAGCGCGGACTCAAACGGCGCGGCGGTCACGCTGCCGATGTCCTGCCCGGCCGTGACGACGTCGCCCTCATGCACGAGGAACGTTTCACCGAGTCCGCAATAGCGCACTTCGTAATCGCCGTGCTCTATCACAATCATATTCCCGCGCAGCATGTCCGTATGCGTCTCTTTTACGATTCCGTTTGCGCAGGCGTGCACGGTTTCGCCGTGCGCCGCGGTGTAATCCGTGCCCGCGTGTACGCGGTAGTCGCGCATCGTTTCGGAGTATACCGGCGTATCGGAAAACTCCGTCATGACCTCCCCCGGCACCGGCCGGGTGAGCGTTTCGCTGACCGTATACGTCGGCTCGGCAGCGGTCTCTTCGACGGGCGTTTCTTCTGCAGAAGCGTTCACTTCCTGCGGCTCCGCTTCTGTGCTTGCGGAAACTTCCGGCACAGTGCCCTGCGCGTGGCCCGCAGAAACGGCACTCTCCGGGTCATCGTCTACGGGGACGGATGCTTCAGGCGTGGGGCGCGGTGTGGACGCGGCGGAAGACGCACTGCTCTCGCTCCCTGTGGGCTCCAAGAACCCGGAAACGGTATCGTATGTGCTCCACGCCGCAATGCCGATGGCCGTCAGACACACGGCAAGCGCAAGGTAAAACCCGCGCCGCTCCGTACTCTTTTTGCGCTCCGCTTCGGTTTTTTCCTGCTTTTTAAAGTGCATAGCCATATTTTTCTCTCCTGTTTTTAGCGTCATTGGGTTTCTTTACCCGTAGTATGGGCGGGTTTGAGAAAAATATACAACTATACTTCGGTCAGTGGATTTCAGCAGACGGAAACTTTCAGTTTCAATGCTGTGCAAAATCGGCACTTCTCCGCGCTGAAAATACCATTATACAAAAGGAAGAAGGACCGATGCGGCTCGGTCCTTCTTCCTTTTAGCTTGAGGGGTATATTGAGGAGGGTAGAACATGTATCCAAGAAAGGTGCGGTTCCTTTTCTTTCGAATACGCTTATATTATACCGCGGTTTCAAAAAGAGTTGTTAAATAGCCATGAATAAACGTTAAAGATTTTGGAACGCATTTATGAACGCTTTTTTCGAGAAAATCCGCAGAAAAAGCAAACAATCGTTTGCATTTTTCGAAAATATATGATACAATGGTTTTAATTAAAGAACTGCCCATTTCTACGGGACTGATTTTGTATTAAAACGGAGGAATCGCATATGGCGAGTTTAACGAAAAGCCAGCAGCTTGTATATGACTATCTTTGCTCCACCATGGCGGAACGTGCCGTGCCGCCCTCTGTGCGTGAGATCTGCGCGGCGACCGGTTTGCGCTCCACCTCTACGGTGCATTCCCACTTGAAATCTTTGGAGGCGCTCGGCTATATCACACGCGATGCGGGCCTGAATCGCTCCATTCACATTGTAGGTGCATCTGCTGCAAAGCAGGTGCCGATTCTCGGCAAGGTGACGGCCGGTCTGCCCATTCTGGCCGTGGAAGATATTGAGGGCTATATCCCCTACCCGGACAAAAGCGGCAAGGAGCTTTTCGCGCTGCACGTGGACGGCCTGAGCATGATCAACGCCGGCATTTTGGACGGCGACTATGTCATCGCAGAGAAAACACCCGTGGCGGAAAACGGCGAGATCGTGGTCGGCATGATCGGCGATGAAGCCACCGTGAAGCGCTTCTATAAGGAGAAGGGCACATTCCGTCTCCAGCCCGAAAACCCGGATTTCGAGCCCATCATCTCCGATGAAATCACCATTCTCGGCAAGGTTATCGCGGTCATTCGGTATTATTAAGCTTTAAAAGCATAAAGAAGAGTCTTGGCGACGCAGCAGGAGCTGCAAACAGTCGCCAAGACTTTTTTGATAAAATCGTACTTCTCAGTGCATCTTATTTTCAATTCCGGCTAAATCGCCATACATATTACGAATCGTACTTGAAATATTCTGTATTCGTGGTTTGGTTCAGCTTTTTAATCTTTGTCGTTCGCTTCCAGCCCGCGGATAAGCTTGCTGCGGCGGAAACCGAGGCAAACGGCGACGCCGAGGAAGCCGAGGACAAGGAACAAAAACGCGGCGCCGGAACCTTTGCCGGTGCCGAACAGGCAGCAGAAAAGGCTTTCGGGTGTTTGCGCTGCTATGAACGGCTCGAAGACGGTATCTACGAGCGCGCCACCAAGGAGATACCCAAGCGGAATGGTGAAAAATTGCAGCGAATTGCGCGCGGCGTAAACGCGGCCCTGCATCTTCACGGGAATGTGGGTGCGGAACAGCACGTCTAAGTTGGCGTTCATCAGCGGAATGGGCAGCCAGCCGAGCACCGCACCCACGCACCACACGCAGAGCGCATCGGTGCTGAGCAAAACGAGCACGCCGACGGTGGTGAGCGCCGCGCGGCATCGCAGATGAGCATGGTGGCCTTTTTGTTCCAGCGGTCGAAAAGCACACCGGCAAAAATGCTCAAAAGCACATACGGCGCATACGAGCAGATGGAGAGCAGCGCGGTGCTGAGCGCCGAGCCGCTTTGCTCATACGCCCAAATGACGAGCGCAAAACTTGTCATAGAGCTGCCGAGCGCGGAAAACGTCTGCGTAGACCACAGGCGCAGAAACGGGCCTCATGCCGTGCGCGCGGGTTTATCCCAAAGCTTCGGGGAAAATTTGAATGCAGAAAACCTTTTTTTGAAATTTTTAAAATGAAATTGCATGAGACTTTGCTATTCCTTAACAAAAATAAAAAATTCGTGTTAAAAATGCAAAGTCTGCGGGCGGCTAATCGCTCCATGCGGACCCGCCCGAGGTCAGACTTCGCATGGAGCTTTTACACTGCAAAGCTGCATATTTTTTCCTTCTTTCTCAAAAATTGCCGTATAATAAGGTCGATTTAAAAATAACATGAATTACCGGGTTTATCAAGTTGCAAAGTGTATTTGCATCGCGGACAAATCGCGTATATCCTGTGAACAATTTAAGCATTTAAAGCGTAAGCAGCGCAATAAACTTTACAATTTTTTAGATAATACTTGATAAAATGCCCTTTTCATGTTATTCTGTATACAGGAAGAGATGCGGAAATATGTCCGCGAGATAAAAACACTTTTTACTTGAACCGTCCGTTTTATAAGGAGGAGACCTTTTATGATGCTCAATGAAACCTATACAAAAAATATACAGCCGAGAGACCCGGAAAGAATTCGTTCCGATATCGAGACCCCCTGCGCAACGGTTTATAACCAGGGCGTAACACCGGTTTTGTATGATAACGCTGTGCAGGCTTCCTCCAGACCCGGCCGCGCCGTGGAATATCTGCCGGAAAACACCATTGCGCTTTCCGTTTCCGAGTGCGTGATGATGTTCCTCATCCAGCTCGTTCCGGTTTTGGGACTTATTATGGCTGCCGTTTGGAGCTTCTCCCCGAACTCCGGCATCAATAAGCGCACCATTTCCCGTGCTTTGCTCATCGTGCAGTGCATCGTGCTTGCCGTTGTGTGCGTCTTCTGGTGCATCAACTACGGCTTTCATGGGTAATATTTGACAAGTCAACACGCCGCCGACAGTGGATTTTGCCGATCCTCTGCCGACGGCTTTTATTTTGCTTGATTTTGCGGGGACGTTTGTTATAATTGTGGAAAAGGAGGCGTTTTTATGCGCGTGTTTCGTGTGCTTTGGCCACTCATCTCATTGCCGATGATGCTCTCGTTCTGTTACATCTATAATGCCACGCGCTCGTTCGGCAGCACGATGTGGCGCTCAGCCGCAAAGTGCGGCGCAACGTTCGTAGCGGTCATCACGGCGGTGCTCGGCATCGTGTTGTTTAATCGCCCGGCGAACGCGTGGCTGCTCGCTTTGGCGCTTTTATTCTGCTGCATCGCGGATTTTGTCATCGAGCGCGATTTTCGCTTCGGCGTGATCTCGTTCGGACTCGCGCACCTTGTGCTTATCGGGTATATTGCACAGCTCGGCGGGTTTCGGTGGGGCACGGTCGTTGCGGCTTTGATTATTTACGGCATCATTGCGCTGATTTTCCGGCAATATCTGCATTCGCTTGGCTCTATGTTGCTCCCGATGGTGCTGTATCCGCTCGTGCTTTCGTTCATGACAGCTATGGCGGGCACGTTGCCGTTTGCTGTCTCGACGCAGTGGATACTGTTCGCGTTGGGTGCAGCGGCGTTCTGCATTTCGGACTTGTTCGTTGCGCGGGATTTCATCTGCGGCATTACAGGCACACAGAAAAACGGTGCGCTGATCCTATATTACCTCGCCGTGTATGCGATGGCGTCGATACAGCTTTATTTGTAAAACTCTTTTGGGGGAATTTAAATGGAACCAATTTTGAAAAGTATATTGGAAAATAAAACGGAAAACTACCTGCTGCCGTTTTTCTGGCAGCACGACGGGCACGACGCGGAGATTCCCGCACGCGTGCAGAAGATCTATGAGAGCGGCTGCCGCGCATTTTGTGTGGAATCGCGCCCGTATGAACACTTCTGCGCGGACGCGTGGTGGAAGACGATGGACATTATTTTGGCGGAAGCCGAAAAACACGGCATGCGCGTGTGGATTCTCGACGATAAGCATTTCCCGACGGGCTACGCAAACAGTATTTTAGAGCACGAAGACCTGAACCTGCGTCGAAAATTCCTGCGGGAATCGCATGTGGACGTGATGGGACCCATGGCGGAAGCGTCCGTCTTGGTGCCAATGCACACGCCGGAGGAAAAGCTCGTTTCCGCCGTGCTGTTCCGCCGCACGGGCAAAGATGAAGAGCTGACCGGCGAACCGATTGAGCTTGACGTGCAGCCGGAGGATAAATTCGTATATTTCAGTGTGCCCGAGGGGCTTTACCGCGTATTTTTCGTGTTTGAGACGTTCAGCGGCGAAGAAAACAAAAAGTACTATATCGACATGCTCTCAAAAGAATCGGTGCACAAGCTCATTGAAGCCGTGTACGAGCCGCATTACGACCACTATGCAAAGTATTTCGGCAACACGCTCGCGGGATTTTTCTCCGATGAGCCGGGCTTTGACGCGCCGCATTTCGGCATGACGGGGTACGACACCGGCATTTATAATCGTTCGGTTGGCCAGCCCGGCGTGATGCTGCCGTGGCGCGACGCGGCCGCCGTGCACATGGCAAAAGACGGCATCGACGAGCCGACGCTCTATCTGCCGATTTTGTGGTATGCACATGACGAGTTGACCGCGGAAATTCGCCTTGCGTACATGGACGCCGTGACGTTGCTTTGGAAAGAGAATTTCTCCTATCAGCTCGGCGATTGGTGCCGTGCGCACGGTGTGCAATACATTGGGCATTTGATTGAAGACATGAATGCACACGCGCGTCTTGGGTGCAGTGCGGGACATTACTTCCGCGGGCTCGACGGGCAGGACATGAGTGGCATAGACATTGTGCTGCACCAGGTAATGCCCGGAATGGCCGACTACAAAACGGCTGCGCTCGTCTCGGGCGGCATGGTGGACGGCGAATTCTTCCACTACGTTTTGGGGCAGCTTGCGGCTTCGCACGCGCGGCAAAATCCAAACATGAACGGTCGCGCCATGTGCGAGGTGTTCGGCGCATACGGTTGGGCAGAAGGCGCAAACGTCATGAAATGGTTGATGGACTTCCTGCTTGTGCGCGGCGTAAACCACTTTGTGCCGCACGCATTTGACGATTTCTTCCCCAACCGCGACTGTCCGCCGCACTTTGGCGCAGACGGCAACGACCCGCAGTTTGCGGGCTTCACGCAGCTGATGCACTACGTGAACCGCGCGGCGCACTATCTGTACGGCACAGAGATGGAAGCCTCCGGCGCAATTTTATACCACGCGGAAGCCGAGTGGATGGACAAATCAAGCGCCATGCTGACGCAAAAGCCTGCAAAAGCGTGCTATGACGCGCAGATTTCCTACGACATCGTGCCGCTCGATTATCTGGAAACGGCGGAAAAGAACAACGGGCGCTTTGGGCGCGGGTACAAATACCTCGTCGTGCCGGCGTGCAGAAAGCTGCCGGAGCGCTTTGCAAAAATCTGCGAAGCGCTCAAAAACGCAGGCGTGCCGGTATTCTTTGTCGATTACGCACCGGACTGCGTGAATATCAGTGAAAACGAGATCGTGCCGCTTCAAAAGCTTGCAGCGCACATCAAAGAAAGCGGCCTCGCGCACGAATATAACGCAAAGGAGCATCTGCTGCGCATTGCAAAGTTCACGCGCGGCGAAGCGACAAGCTTCTTTGTCTTCAACGAAGCACCGAACGCGGTACAGGAGACGCTTTCGCTGCCCGTCAGCGGCAAATACATCGCGGCGGATCTGTTAAACGGTGTCTATACGCGTGGCGAGACGGCAGACGGCACAGTCGGGCTCGTACTTGAAGCGGGGCAATCGGTGATCCTCATTTTCGGCAGCGCTACGGAAGATGAATGGGCAGGCTTTCCGGAGAAATCCGAGGGTCTGCATATGGCGGAGATTGAGACGCTGTGGGACATTGACCTGCGTGAGACGGGCAAGGAGACGGAATTCAGGCCGTTCCGTAAAAACTCGAAGCTTTTTAACATCACGGGCAAAAACGGTGAAACGGAGTTTTCCGGCGAAATGCGGTATAAGACGAAGCTCAACATAAGCGATACGGCACACGTAGAGCTTGAATTTGAAAACGTCGGCGTAACGGCACAGCTGTTCGTAAACGGCAAGGACATGGGGCAACGCATCTGCCGCCCGTACCGCTGGGATATTACGGAAGCCGTAAAAGCGGGCGAAAACGGCGTAGAAGTGTTCGTCTGCAACACGCTTGCACAGCGTATGCAGGATTTCTTTTCGACGTATATGACACTGCCCGCGAGCGGCATCACGGGAAAAGTGCGGCTTTTTGTGCAATAAGTTGAATTTAAACGCTCCCGCATTCTCGTTAACACACGAGAGTGCGGGGGCCATTTTTTACAGGCAGTCGTGCACGGACACACGCCAGTATTCCACTTCAAAGGTCGGCGCAAAGCCGAAAGAGCGGTATAAATTTAAGGCGGACGGGTTTTCGGAATCGACGTCGAGCTCGATGCCTTTGCCCGCGTTTTTGGCTTCGGTCAGCGCCGCGCGCATAAGGAGTTTGCCGTAGCCTCTAAACTCATTTGCGCTTAATCACTCTGCCGAAATGGTCAAGCTCGCGCGGTTTTTCCATGGGCAGCTCACAGTAGACCTTGCGCGCGAGGAAGAAGACCGCCACGGCGTACACAACGAGCAGCACCTCCAAAAGATAGACGGAGGTAAGCACGTTCGTCTGATACAGCGCTGCGAGAAAACCAACAACCGCGTGCAGCAGGATGCTGACAGGGTACAGCCAGAATTTCTGCGAACGCACCACGCCGAACATCAAAACGGAAAGCTCAATTTGCAGTGCAAACACCGCGGCGCGCTCCACGCAGTTCATCACGCCGGCAAGAGGGCTGATGGCGTTGATCTCCGCGATGGTCTCAAGGACGATCTGGTACTCCGAGTTCGCATACTGCGCGGCAAACGCCTCTGCTCCCATGTTATTGAACGAGATGGACATCATGAGCGTAGAGAGCACCGTGAGGCCCAGCACCATGATGCACTCGAGCCCGCCGAAGCCGATGCCGAACGTAACAGCGTTTTCGCGGCCCACGCTGTCCTTCAGCATCGTTCTATATACGAGGAAGCGTGCGGTCTCCTCCAGAATGCCGGCCGAAAGACCGCCGTACACGGCGTAAAGCCACGGGTGGCCGAGCAGGAACGCGGAAACGGCGGAGCTGCCCGTGCCGAGCACAGCGGCATTGATGAGCTGCTCCAGCACCATGCCGAACACAAAGTAGGCTGCCGCGCCGATCCACGCCGGGCGCAGCTCTGTGCCCTCCTTCTTTTTCCAGATGACAAGGGCAAGGATGGGCAGCGCAAGCGAAAACAGCAGCTCTGCTGCAAACGTGATGATGATACTGACAGATATGGTATCGGCCATAGTGGTATCTCCTTTTTGCGAAATGGATTTCTTGTAAATGAAAACGCCGAACCGCCGGAAGGCAAAAAAATCCTCCGGCGGTGTTAATTTACGGGATAGAATCAGCGGAACAGCGTGCACACGCCGCTTTCGCGGTAATAGCGGATGCGCTTTTCAATTTCCTCTTTCGGGCACTTGAAATAATCCGCAAGGCACTGTATGCACAAAAAGTCCTCCGCGCCGCGGTAGACGAGCTTGCGGTAAATGGCGATGTCGTCATCGTGGAGCGGTGCGCCGCAGGTGCGGCAGGTTTTGTAGTTTGTCATTATTTCAGCTTCACGGGCTTTGCAATGAACACCATGGTGTCATGCGGCTCCACCTGCGCCACGTAGCGCTCGGCGAACTTGCCCTCATCCTGCTTTGTATAGCAGTTGTAGAAGGAGAGGCCGATGTTCTCCGCATAAGAGATGCCCATATCCCAGAATTGCAGGGACATTTCGCTCTTTTTATCGCCGAAGTTTACGAAGCAGATGGCAAGAGAACCGTCGGAAAGGGGCTTTACGAGCGCCATGACGTTCTCCGGGTTGTTCCACTGGCGGATGCAGTACGGCGCGCGGCACTCGATATCCTGGTTGATGCGGATGAGGTCTTCGTTGCCGAGCGTTTCAAGCGTCACATCGGTCATATTGCGCACGTCGCAGCCAATCATCAGCGGGGAACCCATGATGGCCCACAGTGCGAAGTGCGAGCGGTATTCGAGGTCGGAGCAGGAGCCGATGTTGCCGATGAACTCGTTGTTGCTGGAGCCGTGCATACCGACGATGAGCATGTCAATGTCGTTGTGGCAGTACGGGCCGCTGAACGCCGTCTTATCGAGCTGAGAGAGGAACAGGTTCTTTACGGATTCCCAGTTATCCTGAATATCGCCCGTGGAGCGGAACAGCTGTGCGCCGGAGCTTCTGATCCAGCTGTGCACGTCTTCGTTGCCCCAGTTGCAGGCGGAAAGCACAATGTCTCTGCCGCAGTTGCGCAGCGCAAGGGACATGCGCTTGTAGAGCACTTCGCCGTCCATGTGCTTCGGTTTATAGCAGTTGTCGTACTTAAGGTAATCTACGCCCCAGGAAGCAAACGTCTCGGCATCTACGAACTCATGCTCAAAGCTGCCCGGGTAGCCCGCACAGGTGTGCGTGCCGCAGCAGGAGTACATGCCGAACTTGAGGCCCTTCGAGTGCACATAGTCCGCCACAGCCTTCATGCCGTGCGGGAACTTCTCCGGATCCGGCACAAGGCGGCCGTTTTCGTCGCGCTGCTTGAGACTCCAGCAATCGTCGATGACGACGTACTCATAGCCTTTATCTTTAAGGCCGCTTGCGCACAGAGCGTCTGCTGCGCCGCACACGAGGTCTTCGTTGATGTTCCATGTAAAGGTGTTCCATGAATTCCAACCCATCGGCGGGGTCATGGCAAGATATTTGTTCTGCATACATTCTTTCCTTTCGCTCTAAACCAAACTGTCTTACTGCACTTCGTTCAGCTCACCCACAGCATCTTTCAAAAGCTCGATGCACTTTTCCGCAGAGGATTTTGCAAACGTCTCAAAATCGACGCTGCCCTCGTCGTTCGCATTATCGGAGATGGCACGCAGACCGCAGAACGGCGTTTTATTCACCGCGCACACCTGTGCCACAGCGCCGGTCTCCATCTCGCAGGAGATTGCGCCGAACTCGGCTTTCAGCTGCAAACAGAAGGCGGGATCCGCCACAAAGCGGTCGCCGGTCGCAATGACGCCCGTGTGCACGCCGTTGTAAATCTTCTCGGCGTACTTTTCGAGTACCGCATTGTGCTTCGCGCTCGTCGGCAGCTGCACAACGCCCTCACTGCCGATCATTACGAAGCCTTTCGGCTCGCCGATGGCGGTGGTGTCGTAATCGTACTGCACGGTGTGGGACGCCACAACCATATTGCCGATCTTCACGCCCTCGCCGATGCCGCCCGCAACGCCCGTGTTGATGACGACGGACGGCGCGTAGCTGAGGATCATCGCCGCCGTGCACATGGCCGCGTTCACTTTGCCCACGCCGCATTTTGCGGCGACAACGTCCGTGCCGTTCAGCTTGCCTGTGTGGAACGTAACGCCGCACAGCGTTTCCGTTTTATGGTCTGTCAGCGCCGCGGTGATGCCCGCGACCTCAATCTCCATCGCTCCGATAATACCGATCATGTAAGAAATCCTCTCTTTCGGGGCTGCTTTCAAAGCGCCCCTATTATACCGCATAAAGCCCGCGCGGTCGATTTTCATTTGTTGCGCGTTCCTATTATTTTGTTGTTTATTTGTTGCTTTTACTTAAAGCGCTTGCCGAGCTTTTCCTTCATAAAGGTGCGGAACGCATCGGCGTCTCCCTGCTTAAAGCCGTCCTTGCGGATAAAGTACGTATTGCCCTCGCCAAAATACATATAGAAATATTCATTCGTCTCATACATGCGGCTGATCTGGAAATACGGGTGCAGGTTAGAAGCCTGTAAGCCCGTGATGCGGAAGTCGCCATCGTAGAAATAGTACGCGGCGCGGCGGCTGCGCAGCTTACCGTAGGAGCGCATAAGCACCTTTGCTGTGTTGGTGGAAGCCGTCGCAAGCTTATAAAGGCTGTAAATCGCAAAGCCGATAAGCAGTAGCATGACCCACCAGTTGCTGTCGAAATTGCCGAGCTGCCACACGACGTACAGCGCGATGACGCTCAAAACGACCGTGAACACCGGCATGAAAATTTGCAAGTGATACGCCTGATAGTTCGCGAACGTCTTGATTGCCGCGTCGTCGTGGTCGGTCTCGTTTACAAAACGCAATGCGCCCGTACCGACGGATTCGTCGTCCTGCTTCGAGCGGCGGTATTCCGCAAGGCGGTCCGCCGTCTCTTTTCTAAGCTGCTTTTCACGCTTGTTGCGGCTGTGCGTCGTCACAAAGTAAACGATGAGCAGCACAATGAGCACGCCCACTGCGCCGAGCGTCACAGCGCTCTGTCTGCTCAAACCGTTTTCAATCGTAGGTGCTTCCGCAAAGGCAGAGATGACGGCGGAATCGACCACGGCGCGCATGAATGCGTCCGTCTCCTCCGAGATTTCTTTCGTATCGCCGAAGAGGTCAAACGAAACAATCTTGCCGTCGTACAGCGTACCATAGAGGCGCTCGTACACGGGTCCCTCCTCCTTGATATTCTCCGCACAGATGTCGATCATAAAGAACGGAATCTGTGCGTGGTCGTACCACGTGATGGTGCCGGTCGTGCTGCCGTCCATGGAAGACGGCTCCATGTATTTCAAAAAATCCTTCTTGCCCTTTTCATCCAGATTATTGAGGTTAAAAACGGAGTTCGCGTAATCGGAAGATTTCTCCGCTACGGCTATGGTATCGCCGTTTGCCGCAATAATCTCCGCCGTGGTCCCGTTTTTCTGCATTTCCTTGATCTTCTCGCTCGCGTCCAAAATGCCTGCTTTGCTCCACGCGGCATCGCCCGCCGGGGTATCGACGGAAAGCACCGTCGCGCCCTCGGGGATTGTGACGGTCATGTTCGTGTCCGGGATCGTGTATGTGTTCGATGATGCGCTGTCCGCCAAAGCCGGCAGACAAAAAACAACTGCCAGCATGAAAACTGCCAGCAGACAGCCTATAAAGCGCATGCTTTTTCTTTGATTTGTCATGTATGCGTCCTTTCTGCGTACACGGTGCGTACGCATCACAGTAATTATTGTCATTGTACCACACTTTCACGAAAATTTATACCGTTTTTTGCATTTTTTCGCGCGAATTTACAAATTGTCCAAAAAGGCGTTTGACAGGCAGCTGAAGCGGCGGTAGAATGGAGACACAACCATCGGAAAATTTTGAAAGGATAGTCACTATGAAAATCGCCGTGATCACAGGCGCTTCCTCAGGACTTGGCATCGAGTTTTTACGCGCCGCTGTCACCCTTTGCCCGGAGATCGACACCTATTGGCTCATCGCTCGCCGCGAAGACCGCTTGGAAGCATTAAAGCCGCAGTTTCCGGGAAAAAATCTGCGTCCCATCGCGCTCGACCTCACCGACTCCGCCGCATTAAAACAATTTAACGCTTTGCTTGAACGCGAAAAGCCGGAAATTTCACTGCTCATCAATAACGCGGGCTTTGGCAAGCTGTGCGATTTTGCGACAAGCGACGTCGAAAGCCAGACCGCGATGATCGATTTGAACTGCCGCGCACTGACCGCCGTCACGCGGTACAGCCTGCCGTATATGAAAACGGGCGGGCTTATCCTGAACATCTCGTCCATCGCGTCGTTTGCGCCCACACCGCGCATGGCAGTGTATTGCTCCACAAAGGCGTACGTGCAAAGCTTCTCCCGCGCGCTGCGCGAGGAATTAAAGCCTAAAAAGATCAACGTCCTTGCCGTGTGCCCCGGCCCGATGATCACGGAGTTCTGGCAGGTTGCCGACCGCCCCACGCATAAAAGCCGCACGCTCGACATGCTGCCGCACCAGTCGCCCGCAAAAATGGCGACCTGCGCCCTGAAAGCCGGATTAAAAGGCAAAAGCGCCTGCACCATGGGCGGATTTTATAAGTTCTACCGCTTCTTAGCGCATATCCTGCCAAAATCGCTTTTGATGAAGTGGACGAAGTGCTGAGCACACCTCTTTGTCGGTTAAAAATTCAGCTGAACTCCGCGAACGTTAAAACACTTTTCCGTCTTTATAGATTTTTTCGGCATAGAAAAGGCCCTCTGCTGCAAAGTAAGAACCGCAGCAGAGGGCTTCCGTTTTATTCAGCTTCAAGCACAATTACAGCAGGATAACGCCCTTTTCGGCACAGACGCGGCGGGTCTCCTCGTCCCAGAGGGAAGCTTGCACCTCGCCGATATGTACTTTGCCGAGCAGAAGCATACAAAGGCGCGACTGCCCGATGCCGCCGCCGATGGTGAGCGGCAGCTCGCCGTTTAAAAGCATTTTGTGGAACGGCAGCTCCGCGCGCGCTTCGCAGCCCGCAATTTTAAGCTGCGCCGCAAGCGAATTTTCGTCCACGCGGATGCCCATGCTGCTGATTTCCAGCGCCATGCCAAGCGGCTCGTGCCAGAACAGCAGGTCGCCGTTCATGCTCCAGTCATCGTAGTCCGGCGCGCGGCCGTCGTGCGGCTTGCCGCTTTTGAGCACGCCGCCGATCTGCTCGATGAATACCGTGCGGTGCTCGCGCACGATGACGTTCTCGCGCTGCTTCGGGGTGAGGTCAGGGTAGCGGTCCTCAAGCTCCTGCGCCGTGATGAAATACACGTCGCGGCAAAGCTCGGTGGAAAGGCCGGAGAACTGCCACTTTAATTCGTCCAGCGTGCCGCAGATGGCGCTGACGATGCGGCGCACCGTGTCTTCCAGGTACGCCATGTTGCGCGTGTCACGGTCGATGACCTTCTCCCAGTCCCACTGGTCCACATAGATGGAGTGAAGATTGTCGAGCTCCTCGTCGCGGCGAATGGCGTTCATGTCCGCCACAAGGCCGTTGCCCACGTAAAAGCCGTAATCATGCAATGCAAGGCGCTTCCACTTTGCAAGGGAATGCACCACCTGCGCGTTGCCGCCGACTGCCGGAATGTCAAACTCGACCGGGCGCTCCACACCGTTTAAATCGTCATTCAGACCCGTGGAGGGGTCGACGAACAGCGGCGCGGTGACACGCTTTAGATGCAGCGCCGCACAAATTTTGACGAGAAATACGTTCTTGATCAGACCGATTGCCTTCTGCGTCTCGTAAAGGCCAAGGCTCGGCGTGTAATTTTCGGGAATCTTCACCATCTATAAAACCCCATTTCAAAACAATCTTTCCCCTATTGTAGCGCACGGAAAAAGATTTGTAAAGATTTTTCGCAGCCTGCAGCAGCGGTAGTTAAAAGTTTTGCTCTGGCCTTCTCAAAATTTTGTCAGATTCCAATTAGAAAGAACCCGCTTCCATCCCCGCAACCTCCCGGTTATACGCCGCCATACAGCGAATGACATATACCCGCGCGGCCATGCTGCACAGGCTGCCCGGGATGAGGATCCACGCGTTCAACACGAAAAACGCAATCATCGCGGCGACATCACAGAAAATCGAAAATCCCTGCAAAGCGAGCGCGTACCCCGGCAGCTTTTTCGGCAGCACGCCCACCTGTATCGCGCGCTGCAGGCTCGTCCACACGCCGAGCATTTTGATGCTGTACAAAAGCAGCAGGACACTCAACACCAAACCGACCACAAAAGCAACGCCCATTATCAAAATAGCGATATTGTCCGGCAAGCCGGTGTAATTTGTCACGTTCGGGGCGCCACTCGATGCGAGGAGCACCAAAAGGCCGATGAGCAGCAACAGCCCGCAAAGAATACCGCACCCGACGATCTGGAGAATTTCCGTCACTTTAAACAGCGTGACGCCCGCTGTGCTCATGAACGGCGTGTCCGTCTTCTTCGCGGAGGCGTACAGCAGCCAAAGCCCGATAAGCACCAGAATATTTTGAACAGGCACAATGTTTACGTTAAACTCTACGTTGAAATTCGTGCCTATGGGCGTGCGTTCCAGCAGATACGCTTGATTTTGCAGCACCGTGAACACCTCAATCACCGATGAGACCGCCGACACGACCATCTGCACCGTAAAAAGCAGCGCGCACATGAAAAACAGCTTTGACGACGCAAACCGTTTTAACATCCCGTGTACCGGCGTGACCGGGCGCACGGGCGGCTGCGTGTTGAAATTCCCGTTCTGCGTCCCGCAAATGCAAGGCGAACCGTCCTCCGGGAGCTTCCTCCCGCAATTCGTGCAATACATAACCGAATCTCCTTTTAAATACGTCTAAACTTTCGTTTTATCGGCGATTTTATTAAATTTAACGGTGCAGGCGGCAAATAAAGCGCTCAACGCCGCTTTGCATATGAGCGGTAAAAACACCCATAACTTGCCGATATCGTCGATTTTAAAAGTCGGAACCATAACCACGACCACAACGAGCATCACCGGCACGATCAGCTTCGCGCAAAGTAAATACATACAAGTCGCAAAGCGCGGGATCGTCCGCAGCGCGCCGTCCCCGCGCACGGCTTTTTCCGAGTTGTGCAGCGACCGCACCATCATAAAACAGCAAACGGCTGATAACGCACTTACGATGCCGCCGATAAACATAATGCCGTATCCTAAATATCCGAAAAGGTAATCGACTATATCTGCGGTCGGGCTCGGCCCTGTGGTGATCTCATATACGATAAATTCGACTATGATACCAAACAGCGCAGCTGCCGTCACAGCAAATGCTACCGTGCGGCAAAGCAAGGCGACTTTCATCGTCTTAAAACCCGCACCGCAAAGCTTCCGTTTTTTGGCGCCAATATACAGAAGCCAAAAGACTGCCGCCGTTACTGTGCCGAATATACCCGAAAGCACCGCCGACAATACAGGATACGCAGGTATCCCCGTGTAACCTTTTTCCGTAAAGATTATCTGAAACGCCCACGAAGTAAACGTCACAGCACCGCCGTATACATCGCCGAATCCGTTCATACCGCTGACGATCACCGAAATAACGGCGTTCAGTGTGACCAATACCGCACACATGAAGAACAGCGGCGAAGAAAGCATGTCCCGCAAAATTTCCTCCGCGCGCTTTTCCTGCTGCTCTGCCGGCTCCGCTTTGGTGATATATGTTGTATTTTCCACCATACTTTCATGTCCCCTAAAAGCAAAACCCGCTTCCGCGCAGCGGAACTACACCGTCCCGCCGCGGCCGGGAGCGGGTCGCGTTCACTTATTTTGTTTTATCGAGCCATGCCTGCGTTTTTCAGCATCTTATTAAACTGCAGAACAAGCAGACCGTAAAGCACGTTGAGCGCAACGCTCGTCAGGCCGAGCGGAACACGGATCCAGCCGTACAGTACCGCATCGCCGAAAACGGAGAAGAACGACACCGCCGCCGAAATGAAGCAGATGACCGCCACAAACATGGAAGCCTTATTCGGAACCATGCCCGTCAGCATCGCGTTCTTCGCGCTGTTCAGCATCTTTATGACCTTTGCTTCGTAAATGATCTCAAAAATGAGCACGACAAAGCCGAAGATGCAGGCCGCAATGAGAAAGACAAAGATAACGCTCATCATCTCATCCATGTAGCCGTAGTCATTGCCGGCAAGGGCAACACCGAAGATTACGGCAAGAACAACGCACAGCACCTCCGCAAAGCTCATCACAACAAGATTGATGATGCTGAACACCTTCATGATGGTGAGGCCGGCCGTTTTTGCCGCCGGAACACTCGGGTTTTTCGCAGATATGTACGTGATCCAGTACGCGGCAGCCATTAAGCCGCCTGTGATAAGCATACCGATGACCGTACCGACCGTGGTGCCGCTCTGCGCATCCGAAAGCGCACTGTACAGGTCGCCCGGCGAAATGATAAACTGCATTTCATACGGCAGGTTGCTGTAAATCTGATTTACAATATACGCCGGATCCTGCGGGAACAGGCTTGCGATGATCTGAAACAGCAAATTCACCGAAAAGAGAATCGCCGTAATGAGGAACAGCGGAGACGCGAAAAAGCTTTTCAGCACACCGTGCACAGGTGTAATCGGTCGCTGCACCGGGTATTGCACCGGCGGCTGCGCGTAATACTGCGGCGGCGCCTGAAAATTCTGCGCGGGTGCGCCGTAGTTTTGCTGCGGCTGCACCGGCTGTGTGTACGTCTGCTGCTCGGGCTGTGCGGGCTGCCGCCGGCAAACGCACGGCGAGCCGTCTTCGGGTAGCTTTCTTCCGCAATTTGTGCAATACATATTTTCTTTCCTTTCTGTTCTTCCCTAATTCTATCCTCATGCCCCGCCGTCAAGGCCGCACGGCAAAGGCAAAAGCATCAGTGGTAGACCGCGACAATCTCGAGGTTCTCATCGAGCACAACAAGGTCTGCGCGCTTGCCGGGTGCAAGGCTGCCGATCTCGTTTTCCATGCCGATCTCCTTCGCCGGGGTCAGCGTCATGGCGCGCACGGCGGTCTCCAGCGGAATGCCCCAGGAAACGAGGTTCTTGAGTTCCGCGTGCAGGTTTGTAACAGAGCCTGCAATGGTGCCGTCCGGCAATGTCGCCTTGCCGTCCTTTACGGTGACCATATTCACACCCAGCATGCCTTGGCCACCGTCTTCCACGCCGCTCAAACGCATCGCGTCGCTGATGACGCACACGCGCTCCGGCATGAGCTTAAACGTCGTGCGCACCACAGCCGGGTGAATGTGGATGCCGTCACAGATGAGCTCACCGCAGACGTTTTCGTTATCGAACACTGCTCCCACGACACCCGGTGCACGGTGTGCAAGGCCGGACATCGCGTTATACAGGTGCGTCGCATGGGTTACGCCCTTTTGGAACGCGTCCACCGCGCCGTCGTAATCCGTTGCGGTGTGCGCAATGGAAACGGTGCAGAGCTTCGAGGCTTTCTCTACAAAATCGCCGCGCACGTCGCACTCGGGCGCAATGTCCACAAGCTTGATGATGCCGCCGCAGGAATCGTAATACTTCTTAAACACATCGTAATCCGGCGCCTGAATGAACTCGTCGCCTTGCGCGCCCTTTTTCTTCGGCGAGATGAACGGGCCTTCAAGGTTCACGCCGACGATTTTCGCGCCTTCCTTGTCGTCCATGCAGGAGCGAATCGTCTCGAGCGCTTTCAAGATCTCCGCATCGGAAACGGTCATCGTGGTCGGGCAGAAGGACGTGACACCCTTCGTCAGCAGGAACTTCGCCATATTGCGCAGACCCTCTGCGTCGCCGTCGCTGGAATCTGCACCCGCGCCGCCGTGCACGTGAACGTCCACAAAGCCCGGCACAATGGTGTAGCCCGCGCAGTCCACAACGAGGTCTTCCTCTTTGTACGGCAAAGAATCCTCAAGGCGCACGATCTTGCCGTCTTCGATCTCGATATCCGCCTTGCGCAGGCAAAATTTGTCGTCCAGTACGTTTGCGTTGATCAGAAACATGTTAAAAACTCCTCTCCGCTGCGGCAAAACCGCAGTTTTCTTTTCAATACATCTATACGTTTACAGCAGGCTCAGCAAAACGAGCAGCGTCACGCCCGGCACGCCAAGCACAGCGGATACCGCCACGCTGAGCCGGCTGACGGGAATATACACTCCGGTGTACGGCGCCGTAAAATACAAAACCGCCAGCGCCAGAACGCCCAGCATTGCCGAGCCGATGAGCCTTTTGATTCCCCGCATACGCTCTCCCCCATTTTTATCCTGTCGGAAAAGCTTATGATGCAGGGGAATTTTTCATGCCTTAAATGTCGAGCTTCTCTTTATCCGGCACGAAGTCTACCTTGCCGGTCGCAACGTAGGCGGAAGCCACGATAATCGGCAGCGGCGTGCCGATGGTCAATTCGCGCTTCGGACTGCGCTGTGTGATAAGGCCGTCGTACACAAAATCCTCGCCCTCGAACGCGTCGAGAGAAACAAAGCCCTCTACGCTGTTTTCGAGGCGCACAAACACACCGCGCATCGTCACACCGCTCACGGTGCCTTCAAAGTGCTCGCCGATGTGCTGACTCATGTACTCTGCCATGTAGCAGTCCTCGGCGTCACGCTCGGCGATGAGCGCGCGAATTTCATTGCGGGAGGATTCCGCCGCAGAGGTCTCGCAGAACTGCGCGTAGCGGCGGCGCACCTCTTCTGCCGGCATGCCTTCCACAAATGCGGAAAGCACGCGGTGAATGGACGTATCCGGGTAACGGCGGATCGGCGAAGTGTAGTGGCTGTAATCGGAAAGCGCGAGGCCGAAGTGGCCGGTCTCCTCCGTCGAATATCTCGCTTTTTCCATCGTGCGCAGCAAACGCTGGGAAACAAGCGTCTCGCACGGCAGGCCGCGCACGCGGTCGAGGATCGCGGCGAAATCCTGCGTTTCGGGGTTCGGCTTTACGATCTCCTTGCACGGAACGCCCACGAGCTGCAACAGCGTCACAAGCTCCTCTACGCGCTTCGGGTCCGGGGTGCCGTGCACACGGTAGAGGAACGGCAATTTATGGTCGAGCGAGAATTTCGCCGCCGCAATGTTCGCCGTCACCATCATCTGCTCGATGAGCTGCTCCGCTTCGCCGGAAACGCGCGGCATGATGTCGATACAAATGCCGTTTTCATCAAGAATGAATTTCGATTCGCCGCTGTCCAGCTCCATGGTGCCGCGGGCTGCGGAGTTCGCCTTCAAAATATCGGCAAGCTCCTTCGCCGACATCAAGGACTCCATGACGGGCGCGTATTTGTTCAAAATCTCCTCCGATGCCGTGCCGTCCAGAATTTCGTTGACCTCGCTGTACACACCGCGCACCTTGGAATTGATGATCGTCTTTTTAAAATCGTACTTTGTGATGTGGCCCTCTTTGTCGAGCTCGATAAGCGCGGAGAAGGCCAGCTTGTCCGCGCCCGCGTTCAGGGAGCACGCGCCGTTTGAAAGCACCTCCGGCAGCATCGGAATCACGCGGTCGGCAAAATACACAGACGTGCCGCGGTTGATAGCCTCTTCATCGATGGCAGAGCCCTCTTTCACATAGTGGGAAACGTCCGCAATATGCACGCCCAGCGTGTAACCGAAGTCCGTGCGCTTCACGGAGATGGCGTCGTCGAGGTCCTTTGCGTCCTTGCTGTCGATGGTGAAGATCGGCTCGCCGCGCAGGTCAAGGCGCTTTGCGTATTCTTCGTCGCTGATGGGCTCGTTGCCGACGCGCTCGGCTTCGTCAAGCACTTCCTGCGGGAAAACATGCGGAATGCTGTACTGCTCTACAATGGCATCGGCGCAGACACGCGCCGTGCGGCCGCTGCCGAAGACCTTCTTCACGCTTGCATATGCCCAGTCACCGCGGTAATCCTGCTCCAAAGATGCCATGACCTTGTCGCCGTTTTTCGCGCCGTTTAAATCGCGCTCGCGCATACGTAAATTATAGCGAATGGCATTGTCCGGGATGAATTCAATGCCCTCATCGGTGATACTCACCGTGCCGGTCGTCTGCGCGGGCTTGTGCTCTACGATGCGGCGCACACGGCCGGAGGGGCCGCGGTCGTCCTTGCGAATGTCGCCGACGATGATCTTGTCGCCGACGAGCGCACCCTGCAAAGCGCTGCCGTGAATAAAAATGTCGTCACCGCCGCTATCGGGGCGCGCAAAGCCGAAATTCTTCGAGAGCGAAACGAGCGTCGCTTCCACGTCTTCGCCGACCGGAATTAGCTTCGCGTTGTGCTCGCGGTCAAGTAAAATCATACGGCGGTCTTTTAAAGAACGCAGTGCATCGTAAAAAGCAAGCTTGTCGAGCACACCTGTCTTTTTCAAAAGCTGGCGTGCGCTCCAGTCGTGAATTTCCTCGCTGCGCATGGTCGCCAAAATCGTCTCTTCCATGCGGTTCAGGGGCGTATCGCGAATGTCGCGGCGGCGGTCGGAACGACCGTTTCTGCCCTGAAAGCCCTTGTTTCTGTCATTTCCCTTGTTATACTGTTTCATTATACCTATCCAATCTTCCACAATCACGCCCCGCCCGGTCCAAGGCGAAGCGGCGCCGAGTGCGCAAATTTCTTGTTTTGTTGATCTTTCTCGCCGAGCTACTGTTATGCACAGTGCCGAAACAAATAAATTTTTCCGAGCTCTGCGGAGCTCGACCAAAGGTTTCACCTTTGGAATCTGATAAACTTTCTGAAGAAAGTTTAATCAAAGACTTTTGCGTCCGCTTTCACGTCAGCTTGTGCTTACTTCAGTGCTTTCACTTCTTCTCTGTAAATATCACCGCGCACGGCAAAGCTCTTGTACATATCAAAGCCCGTTGCGGCGGGGCACAGAGACACCACGTCACCCGGCTCTGCGCTTTCTCTTGCAAGGCGCACGGCATCCTTCATGTTGTTTGCGTGCAGAATCACCGGCGCGCCGTCCTCATAGTTTTCGGCACCGCGCACCGCAGCTTCGATCTTCCCCGCGGCCGGCGTTTTAAAGCCCTCAAGCGGTTTTTCGGGCGCGAGCAGCACAAGTGTCTTCACCTTGTCACAAATGACCTTGCCCAGCTCGTCAAACGGCACCTTTTTATCCGCACCGCCCGCAATCATAACAATCTTGAAATCATACAGCGAAAGCGTGCCGATCATTGCGCGGGACGGACTCGTTGCGATGGAGTCGTTATACCATCTCACGCCGTCCAGCTCGCGCACGAACTCCATGCGGTGCTCGACACCGTTGAATTCTTTCGCGACAGCCCTGATAACCTCTTTCGAGACATCGCCCCACACGGCAGAAATCGCCGCAAGGTAGTTTTCGACGTTGTGCTTGCCGGGAATGCGAATGTCGCTTTCCTCCATAATATATTCGTCGCCAAAGTAGATTTTGCCGTCCGCGCTGCACCACGCGCCGTTCGTCTTCTCTCTGCGGGAGAACATGTACGTCATGCCGCGCGTGTCAGCGGCACAGGCCGCCGTCAGGGCGTTATCCGCGTTCAAAACCGTGCGGCCGAACGCATTCTGGTGCAAAAGTACGTTCTTCTTCGCGTTCACATACTCGTCCATATCCTTGTGCACGTCGAGGTGGTTCGGCGACAGATTCGTGATGACCGCGACATTCGGGCTGCGGCGCATGGAGATAAGCTGGAAGCTCGAAAGCTCCACCACCGCCACATCCTCGGGCTTTACATCACGGATCTCCGGCAGAAGCGGGCGGCCGATGTTGCCGCCGAGGTGCACGGTCTTGCCCGCCGCTTTCAGCATTTCGGCAATGACGGACGTTGTGGTCGTCTTGCCGTCGCTGCCCGTCACGGCGTAAATTTTGCACGGACACAGGTCGAAAAAGACTTCCATTTCGCTCGTCACGGCAACACCGTTTGCGCGGGCCTTTTGCAGCTCGGGCAGCAGATACGGCACGCCGGGCGCTCGGAACAGCATGTCTTCGTCGATACTTTCAAGGTAGTCTTCGCCGCAGATGAGCTTTGCGCCGAGCTTTTTCAGCGCTTCGCCATCTTCGCCCAGCGCCGCTTCGCTGCGCTTATCGCGCACCGAAACGGCTGCGCCGTGGGCTTTAAACTGCTCAATGAGCGGCAGATTGGAGCGCCCCACGCCGACAAACGTGATGCGCTTGCCGGAAAGAGACGCGTAAAATTCGTTTGCTGTCATAATTCGGAACTTTCTCCTTTATTTTAAAAAGGTGCGATAATCCTCCAGATTCTTGCGGAGCAATTCGGGGGTGTTTAAGGTATACGGACATTTCTTCATGCACTGGCCGCAGTGCTTGCAGTTTTCAATCAGCTCCATTTTCGCCTGCCACTCGGGCGTCAGCCATGCGGCGGACGGAGCGCGGCGCAGCATAAGCGACATGCGCGCGCACTGATTGATCTCAATACCGGCGGGACATGGCATGCAGTAGCCGCAGCCGCGGCAGAAATCGCCCGCGAGGGACTCGTGCTCTTTTTCGATGAACGCCGCAAGCTCGTCCGTCATCACCGGCGGGTTATCATTGTAGGAAAGAAACTCGTCAAGCTCTTTCTCGCGCTGTACACCCCAAATGGGCAACGTATTCTCATACTGCGCAAGGTACGCATACGCCGCATCGCTGCGCGTGATGAGACCGCCGGAAAGCGCCTTCATGCAGATGAAGCCGACGTTCTTCTCCTTACATAGGTTCACGAGCTCAATGTCCTTTTCGCTCGCAAGGTAGCAAAACGGGAACTGCAGCGTTTCATACAAGCCGGATTCCACGGCTTCGCGCGCCACATGCAGGCGATGATTCGTGATGCCGATGTGACGGATCTTGCCCTGCGCTTTCGCTTCCAGCATCGCCTCATAAAGGCCCGTACCGTCGCCGGGCTTCGGGCAGAAGGACGGCGTGTGGAACTGGTAAATATCCACGTGGTCGGTCTTCAGCATAGAAAGGCTCGTCTCGAGGTCTTTCCAAAAGCCTTCAACGGTTGTCGAGGCCGTTTTCGTCGCGATGATGATGTCGTCGCGCACATCGGCAAGTGCCTGACCGATCTTATATTCGCTATCCGAATACGCGCGTGCGGTGTCGAAAAAGCGGATGCCGTTATCGTATGCTTTGCGCAGCAGCTTGCCCGCTTCTTCAACGGAAATGCGCTGAATGGGCAGCGCGCCGAAGCCGTTGCGATTGACCGTGATGCCGGTATTGCCGAGTGTCACTGTTTTCATAGTTTTCCCGTCCTTTCAAAATATACATACCCGAAAATTTCCTTTGGGCTTTATTCCGTGTCCGCCGTCATTTCCTGATAGCTTTTATATAAGTCAAAGTAAATGCCCTTTTTCTTCATAAGTTCCTGATGCGTACCGGCTTCTTCAATGCCCTTATCCGTCAGCACCAGAATTTTCGTCGCGTTCTTGATGGTCGTCAAACGGTGCGCAATCGTGAACGTCGTTCTGCCCTTCGCAAGCTTTTCAAGCGACGCCTGCACAATACGCTCGCTTTCGTTATCGAGCGCACTCGTCGCTTCGTCTAAAATCAAAATCGGCGGGTTCTTTAAAAACGCACGCGCAATGGAAATGCGTTGCTTCTGGCCGCCAGAAAGCTTCACGCCGCGCTCGCCGACGTATGTATCGTAGCCGTTTGAAAGCCCCTCGATAAATTCATGCGCGCCCGCCATTTTGGAGGCCGCAATGACTTCTTCTTTCGACGCGCCCGGCTTGCCGTACTGAATGTTCTCAAACACCGAGCCGGAGAACAGGTACACGTCCTGCTGCACAAAGCCGATGCGGTCGCGCAGGGATTTCAGCGTCACCGTACGGATATCCTTGCCGTCGATGCGGATGGTGCCGGCAGTCGTATCGTAAAAACGCGGAATGAGGTTGCACAGCGTCGTTTTACCGCCGCCCGAAGGGCCGACAAGCGCGATGTTCTCGCCCGCCTTTACGTCGAGGTCGATGTCAGAAAGCACCTCGGTGCCGTCGTCGTTATACTTGAAGCTTACGTGGTCGAACGTCACGTCGCCCTTGACAATGCCGATGTCTTTGGCGTCCGGCGCGTCGCTGATCTCGATGGGCGCGTCCATAACCTGAAAGAAGCGCTCCACGCCGCTCATGCCGCTTTGGAACTGCTCCGTAAACTGCACGATGCGGTGAATGGAATTGATGAGCGTTGTGATATACAAAAGGTACGCCACAAGCTGCGAGGGGTCGATGGCGCCGTTCATCATGAAGATAGCGCCCGCAATGACGACCACGATATACATGAGACCGTCAAAGAATTTATTGGAGGCTTCAAAGCCGCCCATATACATGTAGCGCAGACGCTTGATGTTGTAAAAGCGCTGGTTGCCCTCTTCAAACTTCTTTTCTTCAAGCGGCTCGTTCGCGAAGGATTTCACCACGCGCACGCCAAGCAGGCTGTCTTCCACCTGCGCGTTGATCTCGCCGAGCTGTTGGCGCTGGCTGCGGAACTGCGCCTGCATTCTCTTATTGAAGAACATGGCGGCCGCCAGCATAAACGGCAGCACCGCAAAGATAATCAGCGTCAGCGGCACACTCATCGTGCACAAAATCACAAATGCGCCGATGATCTTAATGCCCGCAATGAAAAATTCCTCCGGACAGTGATGCGCAAACTCCGTGATGTCAAACAGGTCAGTCGTGATGCGGGACATGAGCTGACCGATCTTCGTGTTGTCAAAATACGAGAACGAGAGCTTCTGCAGGTGTGCGAACATGTCGCGGCGCATGTCGGTCTCGATCTTTGTGCCCATGATGTGGCCGATAGACGCCATGAAGAACGTTGCGCCCACGTCGACGAGCTTTAAGAAAATGTACAGCCCTCCGATGCGCAGAATATAACTGAGCGTCAAAGACGCCAGGTCATTGATGCCGCGGTCCGTGATCTGCTGCACGATGATTGGCAACGCCAGCTCGCATACGGTCGTCAGCGCCGCGCAGAACAGGTCGAAAACGAGAATCCACAGATACTTTTTAAAGTACGGCGCAAAACGGCGTATAAGGCCCTTTTTGCCCTTATTTGTCACAGTTGCTTCCACAATACCCATCCTTTCTTTCGTCGGTGCAAAATCGTTTTCCGCACCGCGAAATTCCCCAAAAACTTATAATTTTATTTTATCACAGGCACATGGCCTTTACAAGACAGGAAGTTACTTCAAATGCAGTTTATCCGCCAGTTTTTCACCCTTCGGCAGCTGCACGATCTCCTCGCGCGTGATGGCTTTTGTAAACACCGCCGCCACGAGGTAAACGAGGATTGCAAGCAGAATAACCGGAATGATCGCGAACTTCTCACTCATAAAGCGCGTGAGCAGCAGATATACGGGGTACGAGACCGCGCCCATAATGACAGAAGCAAGGAGCGGACGAATGCCCATGCGCACCACGCTCGGAATTTCCGGCAGCATACGGTGCAGCGCGATAAGGTTCAGAATAATCATAACAAGATACGAAACGAACGTACCGACAGCAGAGCCCATGGCGTTGATCTCCGGGATACCGCACAGCACATACACAACGCCGATGCGCACCACCGTACCAACAATCATGTTGATGACCGGCACGTATACCTTGCCGACCGCCTGAATCATCGAGTTCGTAGTGTAAAGTAAGCTCGCCGTGATGACCGCCGGCGCCATAACGGCGAGCAGCGGCGCGGTATTTGCCGCAAACTCCGGGCGGCTGTAAAGCAACAGGGAGCAAATGGGTTTTGCAAAAATGCACAAACCCGCGGCAGACGGGATGGCTACCATGAGCGTCATGCGCAGGGAGAGCATGGAAATACGGTTGATTTCGCGCTTTTCTTTTTTTGCGATCGCACCGGAAAGCATCGGCAGCACGATGGTAGAGATGGGCACGATGACGGCGTTCGGCAGGTCGAAATACTTGCGCGCCGTGCCGAGCCAGCCCTTCATAGCAATGGCGGAGTTCGCGTCCACACCGGCAGCGCCCTGCAAACGATACATCATCACGGAGGAATCCACAATGTCGAGCGCGCTCAAAAACGCAGAGCCGATGATGACCGGCACCGCAAAGGTCAGGATAGATTTCAAAATTTCACCAACACTCGAAACCTTCGGCTCAAAAGGTGAATAGCGCGTATCGCGCGATTTACGGAAGTAGTACAGAAGAATGTACAAAACCGCGAAGAACGAGCCGATGGAAACACCGAGGATCGCGCCTGCCGCGCCAAGCTCCGGCAAGCCGGTGGTCTTCAGGAAATACAGTGCCAGCGCAATACCGACGAACAGTTTAATGAGCGACTCCAAAACCTGCGAGACCGCCGTCGGCGTCATGTTGGAACGCCCTTGGAAATAGCCGCGCAAACACGACGAAAGGGACATGAAAAAGCACATCGGTGCCAAGGCTGCAATGGCGTACATGGAGCGGTCATTTTGGTTCATGAGCATCGCGAACTGACGGGAAAACACCGCCATGACGATGCAGCCGACAAGACCGATGCCGGAGAACAGTGTGAATGCCACGCGGAAAATTCTATCCGCTTCGCGCTTGCGGTTCTGTGCATACGCCACGCTGACAAGGCGCGAAATGGCGACCGGTGTGCCGGAAGATGCCAAAACACTGAAAAATACAAAAATGTCATACGCCGTGTTGAAATGCCCCATGCCCTCATCATCGAGGAAATTCGCAAGCGGAATAGAGAAAAATATGTTGATGAATTTGACGATAAACGTCGCTGCCGTCAAAATTGCGGTACCCTTTAAAAAGCTCTGTCCTTTCTGTTCCGTCTTCTGAGACAAATTGAAATCACTCCTATATCAAAATCGTAAATTGCCGCATTGAAACGCATTTAGAAAGCCTGAACAGCACGCAAAATACGTACAAAATAGTATACCATACTTTCCCCCTGTTTCGCAAGGAAACGGGCTTAAAATGTGCGCGATGAAAGCAAAGATCCCCTGTGCAAAACGCACAGAGGATCCAAAATCACCCGATCAGCATTCTGCCTTCCGGCAGAACGGAACCGCCTTTCTTTTTGCGCATTAAAATCGCCACGCCGAATGAGACAGGGCCTACGCGACCGATGAACATCGTCAGCGTCAGGGCAAGCTTTGCAAGCGGATGCAGCGTCGGAGTCAGGCTTGCGCTGAGGCCGACCGTCGCAAAGGCGGAAACAGCTTCGATCATCGCATCCAATATGGAAACACCGTGGTGCAGCGCTAAAATGAGACTCACGTTCAAAACGGAGACCACAAGGGCGAACGCCACGACCGTAAGGGACTTGTACACCATACCGGGGTCAAAACGGTGGCGTAGGAACGTAGTGGTGTCTTCGCCGCAAAGAGTGGATTTCACCGCCGCAAACAGCACCACAAGCGTCGTCACCTTAATGCCGCCCGCCGTGGAGCCCGGGCAGCCGCCGATGAACATCAAGAACGACGTGAGGAGCTTTGCACCATCCGTTTCCTGCTTAATGCTGACGGAAGCAAAGCCCGCCGTGCGCGTGTTGACCGACTGAAAAAACGCCGCGTTCAGCTTTTCAAAGAAGTTCAAATCACGGTATGTATTGTTGTACTCAAGGATAAACAGCATCACCGTACCGAAAACCAGAAGCGTCAAAGATGCACGCAGGCAGACCTGCGCGTGAAAGCTCAGCTTTTCCACGTGCTGCCGGTGCAGGCGCGTCGAGATTTTCTTGCGGTAAATATCCTGAAACACCACAAAGCCCGTGGAGCCGATGATGATAAGCGTGGAAATCGTCAGCGTGACGAGCGGGTCGCCGTTAAAGGCCGATAAACTCGAATTGCCGGGGATGAAGCTTAAAATATCGAAGCCGGCGTTGCAGAACGCCGAGACGGAGACGAACACCGAGGCCCATACGCCGAGCCCGCCATAGAGCGGCACGAAGCGAGCCATGAGCAGAAGCGCGCCGAGAGCTTCCACCGCAAACGTAAACGCAACCACGATGCGCAGCAGCGAGATGACATCCAAATTGCTGCCGCCGGCGCTTTCGCGGGCGAGTACAAGGTGGCGAATGCCGATGCGGCGGCGGACGAGCAGCGTGAGACCCGTTGCAAACGCGGCAAGGCCGAGACCGCCGCACTGAATGAGCACAAGCAGAACGCCCTGCCCGAAATACGACCAGTGTATAAACGTGTCATACACGGAAAGGCCCGTGACACACGTGGCGGAGGTCGCCGTGAAAAGCGCGTCCACAGGGTCTGTGAACCGCCCGCTTTTCGCCGAGATCGGCAGCGTGAGCAACACGGTGCCGATAAAAATAAGTATCAAAAAGCTGACGACGAACATGCGCGTGGGTGACGTGCGCTTTACTATTTTTTGTAATCTGCTCGTTTTCATAAACTCCGACCGACTTTCTCCGGGTGCGCCCGGAACAGATTTACGCCAACATGAGTTCGCTGATTTTTGTGCGGCGCAGCGCCATCATCAGCGGCACGCCGAGCACATAGCAAACGATGAGCTCGCCGATGCCGACCGAAACGGCACCCGCGATGAAGCCTGCAAGGGAGAGATTGCCGAAAGCAAACGTGCCGTTATCCGCAAGGCAAGCCACTTCAAAGCCGACAATGAGGGCGTTGAAAATGACCGGCGGCAGCGGCGCCAAAACCGGAATCTCCTTCCAGCGAATGTTGCGTACAAGGTAAGAAAAAATGCCCGCGAGCAGCGTTGCAAGCGTGCCGAACACCCAGTCTACGACGCCGAGCGGACTTGCAAGGTTCGAGATGAGGCAGCCGACGGCAAGCCCGGGGATGGCGGCCGGCGTAAAGGCCGGGAGCACCGTTAAGGCTTCCGAAAAGCGGAACTGCACCGCGCCAAACGCCAGATTCATGGCGGCAGCGGCGTAAGTGAGGACAGCATACAGCGCCGCAATCACGGCGCTGAGCGCCAGAAAGCGGACTTTTGAGGTTTTCTTATTCATTTCAGCATTCCTTTCCGCGGTCCGGGAGCTGCCCCGGCCGCGCTAGTTTTGTTTAAGGTCAGGATGTCACGACTGACCGTGCTGCACAAATGGGCGTACAGCAACAGGATATAGCATAAGCAATTTAGGACGAAAAGTCAAGCGTTTCGGGGATATTCTACCGATTATTGAAAAATGGCGGATTTGTAATCGAAATTTGTTCGTTTTTGAGCATGGACAGGCGGTTTTCATGGACATTGTTGATTACATAAACGAAGTTGACCGCAGCAATCGTGAACAGGAAGCCGCTTACCGTGTGACGCTTTAAAAGCGGGACTTTCGGATTCGCTGTGTGTTTTATGCTCGTCCCCTCTTTTACGCCGCGGCTTGCTTCATTTATACCACATCACGAGGGATTACAACGAAAATATACACTTTTGCGGGTTATCACAGAAACGGAGCGTTTCCTGTATGCAAAAAGCCCCTGCCCGCAGTGAAACGCGGGTAGGAGCTTTGTTTTGCTGAATTTACTTTAAATTACTCTTTGGAGATGTCGGTGCCGAAGTATTTTTCGGAGAGAGCGGTAAGGGTGCCGTCCTCACTCATTTCCTTCAGCGCGTCGTTAACGGCTGCGAGCAGCGTTGCGGTGTCGTCGCCCTTGCGGATCGGAATGGCGACCTTTTCGACTTCATCGGAGAACGTAGCGATTCTGATTTTCGCTTCCGGGTGCTCCTTTACGTAGTCTGCGAATACGACTTCTGCGTTCAGGGTCGCATCGATACGGCCGGAGAGCAGAAGCTCGATGGTCTGGTTGAGGTCGTCCACGCCCGTAACCGTTGCGCCATGGGCTTCTGCCTGCGTTGCATAGGTGCTGGAAATGGTGTTGGCGGTCGTTTTGCCCTCGAGATCTTCCATGGAGTTGATCTCATCGTAATCGCCGCGCACGATAACAGCGGTGCGGTTATATGCATACGGGGTAGAGAAGTTGTACTTTTCCGCACGCTCTTCGGTGACGCCTACGCCGTTGACCATGATGTCATAACGGCCGTCATCAAGACCGGCAAGCAGGCCGTCCCACTCGCCCTCGACAAAGTTGACTTCTACGCCGAGCTTTTCTGCGATGTTCTGCGCAACTTCTACGTCATAGCCGACAAGGTTATCATCGGCATCGTGGTATGTCCACGGCGCCCAAGTGCCTTCCATCGCGACCGTGATGGTGCCCTTTTCCTTGATCTGCGCGAGCAGGTCGTTTTCTTCCGCTGCGGAAGACTCGCTTTCTGCTTCGCTCGATGCAGAGGAAGCATCGCTGCTGCTTGCCGCACCGGACGTTGTGCCGCCCGAGGAGCAACCCGTAAGCACGACTGCCGTGAGCATCAGCACAGCCATAAGTAAAGAAAGTGTTCTTTTCATGTTCTCTTACTCCTTTGCTTAAGTAGGATAAATATGGATAACGGACTGACAAAAATCAATCCATGTCTCCCTGAATGGTGCGCAGGAACGCTTTTGTGCGTTCCTCCTTCGGGTTCTCGAAAAATTCTTTCGAGGAGCCTTGCTCGACGATAACGCCGTCTTCCATGAAGATGACCTTGTTTGAGACCGTGCGGGCAAAGCCCATTTCATGTGTGACAACGAGCATCGTCATGCCCTCATTTGCGAGGTCGCGCATGACGGAAAGCACTTCGCCGGTGAGCTCCGGGTCAAGCGCACTCGTCGGCTCGTCGAAGAAGATAATCTCCGGGTTTGTCGCAATAGCGCGGGCAATGGCAACGCGCTGCTGTTGGCCGCCGGAAAGCTGCGAGGGGTAATAATCGTAACGGTCGGAAAGTCCGACCTTGTCGAGCGCTTTTTTGCCGATCTCAATGGCTTCCGCCTTGTGCATTTTGCGGGCGACGATGAGACCCTCTGTGACGTTCTGCAGCGCTGTTTTGTTCAAAAACAAGTTGTAGTTTTGGAACACGAACGCCGTTTTGCGGCGCAGGCGCGCAATCTCTTTTTTGGTGATCTTATCGAATTCAAATTTTTCGCTATCAAAAATCAAGGTGCCGCTGTCGGCTTTTTCGAGGAAGTTTATGCAGCGCAGGAGGGTTGTTTTACCGGAGCCGGACGGGCCGATGATGGCGACCACATCGCCCTGCTCCACGTCGAGATCGACGCCGCGCAGCACATGCAGCTCGCCGAAGGATTTTTTAATGTCCAGAATTTGCAGCATAACTCAGCCCTCCTTGTGTCCGTAAGACGCGAGCTTCTTTTCGCCAAAGCGCTGCACCCAAGTGAGCACCGTGGAGAAAATGAGGTATATAAGGCCGACCTCAAGGTATAAAAGCAGCGGCTCATACGTGCGCGCCACGATGCGCTGTGTGACCATGAACATTTCCGTTACGGTGATGTTCGCCGCAAGGGAGGTGTCCTTGACCATGGAGATGAGCGAGTTGGAAAGCGGCGGGAACGCCGTGCGCATGGCCTGCGGCAGCACAATGCGGAAAATGGTCTGGAGGTAGGTAAGCCCCACGCACTGACCGGCTTCAAGCTGACCCTTCGGCACGGATTCAAGCGCAGCGCGGATGGTCTCGGCACAATACGCGCCCTCATTTAGGGAGAACACGATAACTGCCGCCGGAAACGGATCGAGCAAAATGCCGATGCGGGAAAGGCCGAAGAACACAACAAACAACTGCACAAGCAGCGGTGTGCCGCGGAAGATCCAAATGTAAAAACGCGCAATCTGCTTTAAAACCTTCACGTTTGCGAACTGCACCAGCGCCATAATGACCGCGATAATGAGTGCAAAGGTGAACGAAATGACAGTGAGCGGAATGGTGACCGTCAGGCCGGGGATGAGAATTTTCGGAAAGGAGTCTATAAAGAGCTCCCATAAACGTCCGCTGAACATAGCTTTTGTTCTTCCCTCTTTCTGAAAACGAATATCAATACAAATATACGCCCTGTACTTTACTTGAAGTTTAGTATACCCGTGATGGGTTAAAATGTCAAATACTTATAATGGATTGAACCACATGCTTTTCGGGCATAGTATACCTTTTTCGTATGGTTTCAAATGCAACTGAAAAAACCGGGTCTCCTAAACGGCGAGCAAAGCGACCGTTAAAAAGGCACCTATGCAAAAAGGGACAGCACAGCGCTGTCCCTTTTCGAGTATTCAACTTTTGAATTTAAATCGGTTTAAAACTCACACCGTGTAAAAACGGAACCACTTTAAGGACGTCTGCTTTGTGAAGACGATGCGCAGCTCGGTGAGTCCGGCTTCGGCGGCGACATCGCACGTAAACGATGTGAACTTTGTGAGGCTTCCGGTACCTGTGCCGCCCGTTTTGCCGAGAACTTTTCCGGTCTTGTTATCCGCAAGGAGGATCTCCACGTCGCCGGAGGGCGCGCTCATGGCGCACTCGAACGCGTTGCAGCCGGTGAGATCCATGTTCTTATATACGAGGAAGCTGCGGAAATCCTTCGCTTCCACATACGTTTCGCCGTCGCGCTTATCCGTGAGGAACGTGACGCCGCTGTAATCATCGGCATCGATGGCTTCCTGCTTGAAGAAGCCCGGTCGACCCGGGAACGCTTCGCCTGCAATCTCCACGTCGGCGGTAAGGCGAATGTCGTCGCTCGCCGCGCCGACTTCCATTTTATACACGCCGCTTTCGACCGTGTAGATCTTTCTGCCGTTGCACCAAACGGAAAGGTCGTCGATCTTGAAGTTCAGCGTAACGGTGACGGTCTCGCCCGCCTTGATGTGCACGCGCTTGAAGGCTTTGAGTGCATGAATGGGACGCACACGCAGGGAGCCTGGCAGGCTCATGTAAAGCTGCACCACTTCGTCGCTGTCAAGAGCGCCGGTGTTCTGCACGTTTACAGTCGCGATGACTTCGCCGTTTTCCTGCTTAACGGTCAGATTGCTGTATGCAAAAGTCGTATAGCTGAGGCCGTAGCCGAACGCGTAGAGCGGCTTGCCCCTAAAATAGAGGTACGTCACATGGTTTTTCGCGATGTCGTAATCGTCAAGCGCGGGGAGATCACGAACAGAACGATACCACGTGGTCGGGGTGCGGCCGGCGGGATTGTTTTCGCCGAAGACGGTCGCGGCAGCAACATGGCCGAGGCACGGACCGAGGTGCGTGGAGCACAGTACGGCTTTGGCGGTGTCCTTCTCCTTGTTGATGGCGAACGGATAGCCCGTGATGAGGTACAGCAGAGTACTCTCGTTTGCGGCCGCTGCGGCATTCAGGAGCGCGGTTTGGGCTTTCGGCAGGCGGATATCCGGACGGTCATACTCCTCGCGCGCGTTGATGAGCGGCTGGTTACCCGCGCAGACGATGACGTGGTCGGCGCGTTGCGCGAGCTCTGCCACACGCTCTGCACCGGAGGAGACGACTTCCAGTGTAAACTGCTTGCAGGGGCAATCACCGGAGCCGGTCTTTGCAACGAGCTTGTTTTCGTCGTTTACGGCCACAGCGCGGTGCTGCCAGGTATCGAGGTACAAAACGCCGTCTTCTTCCTTGGCATACAGCAGTTCTTTCACGAACCAGCCGAATACCACGTCTGCCGTGCAGTTCATGCCGGGGTCGATGGTGACGGCGTTTTCGTCCTGCGGGGTCTCGTCGAAGAAATTTTTGTCCTCGGTGAGGTACTTGCCGGTGCGCACGCTGCGCAGCGTCCATGCGCCGAAGTCCCAATCCGCGCGCTCAAAGAGGTCGGCGGTGTTCTCGTCGGCATCGGCATATACCGCGCCGTTTTCGGCGATGCGCAGGTACTTGCCGGTTTTTTCGGAGCGGATACGCACGCGGTCAAAGCCTTCATCGAACAATACGCGGTCTTCGCCGAGCTTTTCTCTGAAGCCCTTGACGACCGGCGTTTGGTTCGGTGCATAGCCGCAGTACCAGCAGGTGTAGTTTTCATTTGCGAGCGGGCCCACAACCGCGACGGTGCACTTGCCGTCGTCGGTTAAAGGCAGCATACCACGGTTTTCAAGCAGGATGACGGACTCCTTTGCCGCTTTCACGGCGAGCGCTTTGTGCGCGGGGCTTGCGAGCTTTGCGGGGTCAATGTGCGCATAGGGGTGGTCTTCATCGAAATCGCCGAGCTTAAAGCGCAGCAATAACGTGGAATACACGGCTTTATCGAGGTTTTCTTCGGTGAGGTAGCCTTTTTCGAGCGCTTCGCGCACGGCAGGGTCAACCATGGAACGGCTGTCGAGCATCATATCCGCGCCGACGCCGAGGATGTCGCCCATAGACTGCGCGTGGTTTTCATACGTGCGGTGCGCGGCGACGTTCTGGCCGAAATCGCCGCCGTCGCTGACAGCGAACGTCATGCCCCACTCTTTTTTACAGATTTCCGAAACGTCCGGGTTGTTGACGCCCTCTACGCCGTTGATGCAGTTGTACGCCGTCATAAGGCCCGGCGCGCGGCCTTCGCGCACGGCGGGCTCAAACGCTTTTAAGTAATACTCGTGCTTTAAGCGCGGGGTGATGTTCGCGTTCGTCGTCTGGCGTTCGTTTTCGTAGTTGTTGGCGTAGAAATGCTTGAGCAAAGGCGCGGTCTTCAAATACTTCTCGTCCTTGCCCGTAAGGCCGCGGCAGTATGCGGCGCTCATTTTACCCGTAAGGCACGGGTCTTCGCCATAGGCTTCTTCGTTTCTGCCCCAGCGCGGGTCGCGCTCCATATCGATGGTGGGTCCGAAAAGCTCCAGAGAGGACGGTTTTTCTTCCATATCGTGCGTGATGCGCGTTTCGTCGCCTGCCATGTCTCCAAGCTGCTCCATGAGGGCATCGTCAAACATGGCCGCCATGCCCCACGGCTGCGGCAGAATGGTGGTCTCGCGCTTCTGGTCGCGGTTTACGACGCCGCGCGCGATCTCGGTGCCGATGTGCGTCTTTTTAATGCCGAGGCGCGGAATATCATCGAGCTGCGACGTGATCATGCCGACCTTTTCTTCGCGCGTTAAGCGGGAAAGCAGGTCTTTTGCGCGCTCTTCAAACGGCAGGGTGTTATCTTGAAAACGGTATTTCATGCGAAACTCCTTTCAAAACTCATTATTTTTTTATAGAAAGCATGCCGCACAAAGCGGGGCTCTATGCGGCAGCATTTCAGTACGTATCAGTACGTATCAGAACCAGGAATCCGTATAGCTGGCTTTTTTCGTTTCTTCGCTCGGGGCGGGTGCGGCAACGTGCAGCACAGGCGTTTCCGTGCAGTTTTCCACACGGAGCGTCTTCGGCTCGTTCGGGTAGAGCGTAACGTAGTTATCATCGTAATGCACACGGTCGTCGCTCGTCATGAGGTACGCAAACGGCGTATACACGCTCGCGCGGATCGTCACGAGCAGATCGTTGCCGTCCTGCTCCACCTTTTCAATCTTTGCGTCGCTTTCCGGGAAGACGTAATCGCGGTAATACGCACGCAGGCTGTCGGCGGTGTCAAAGCCCTCGGCACTTGCAAAGAAGAAGCCGTGCTTCAAATCATTGCAGACGGAAATGTGGAACTGCTGCATGGAGTGCGGAGCGACCTTGAGCGTCTTTGTGCAGAGACTGTCGGTCTCGCCGGTAAAGGTCATGTAGCCGCAGTGAATATCCGCCGTGAACGCTTCGGGCGTTTCGTTGATGACGGTCACTTCTGCGCCGCCCTCACACGCGCGGATGATGAGCTTTTTCGTTGCAAACGCGCGCTTTAAGAAATAGAACGAGATCTTTCTCGTCAGGTAATAATCGATGATCGTCCAACCTGTCTCCGGCCAGCAATCGTTGTACATCCAGATGAGGTCGCCTGCGCCGTACGGCTTGCGGCGCATGGCTTCGGCAAGCTCGGCGTACAGAAGGCCCTGCATGATGCCGCTGTACAGCAGATAGCCGTGTTCATCGAGGGTTTTGAACGCCGTCAAATGGCGGTCAATCGCGCCGTCGATGTTGCTGCGCTTGCGGTCAAACTCGCCGTGGTGCTTCCAGATGGGGTTATCGAAGCGCATTTCGGTGCCGTCGAGGTAACGGCGAACGGTGCTTTCCATCTGTGCGCCGAAGAAGCCGTATTCACTAGAGAAGCGCGCCGGGATGCGGTCGAACGCCTCAAGCTCATAGACAAACTTGAACTTCGTTTTCGGGTGACGGCCGAAGAACGACCATGCATGTACGTCGCCCTGTTCGCTCTCGTTGGCGCGGTCGCCGAAGTACGGCGAGGACGGCATATACGGAACGAGCGGGCTGTTGCGGTGCACGGCACGCGGCTGAATATAGTTGAATATTTTCTCGCCGTAGAAGCGCTCCGGCTTGATGGGTGCCGGGAACCAATCGGTGTAGGATTCCGCAATCTCGTTATTGCCCGTCCAGATGGCCATGCAGGGATAATGTGCAAGGCGCTTTGTCTGGTACTCGGCTTCGCGCTCCGCCTCAAAGAGGAAATCGTTTTTGTGGTCGGGGTAGAACGCGCAGGCGTACATAAAGTCGTGCATCAGCAAAATGCCGTACTCCGAGCAATATTCATAGAAGCAGTCCGGCTCATACGTGCCGCCGCCCCACATGCGGAACATGGTGAAGTGCGCCGCCGCGCCCTCGCGCACGAGGGTTTCGTAGCTTTCCTTCGGGGTGCGCAGATAAAGGGAATCCGTCGGCACCCAGTTGCCGCCCTTGCAGAAGATGCGCACGCCGTTCACCTTAAAGAAGAAGTTGCGGCTGCCGTCTTCGAGCTTAGAGGTATCGAGCTCCAAGGTACGGATGCCGATCTTCTTCGGCTGCATCTCATGCAGGATGCCCTTTGTGACGCAGCAGGCTTTAAAGGTATAGAGGTTCTGCGCACCGTAGCCGTTCGGCCACCAGAGCTTCGCGTTTTTGATTGTGACGCGTTCCTCGGCGAAGTTCACGCCGCCGACGAGCATGAGCGTCTTTTTGCCGGTGTAAACGGTTTTGCCCTCAAATTCGAGCGTATAGGTAAGCTCGCACTCGGCGCTTGAGACCATGTCGGATTTTTCGATTTCGAAGTGGAACTCCACTTCGGCGTCATCGCCGTCGAGCTTTAACGTATCGACGCGGGACGCGATGACCTGCGCACCGCTGAACGCTTCAATCTCGATGGAGCGGCCGATGCCGCAGGTGGGCACGGGCTGGCACCAGTCCCAGCCGTAGGTAAACTGCGGCTTGCGGGTGTAGACACGCTGGTCACAGATGGCGTTTTCACTTGCGCAGTAGAACGAAACGGCGTCGCGCGGATAGTGCAGCTCCATGCCGGAGGTGAGGCGAATGACGAGCTGGTTTTTGCCGACGTGCAAAAAGCGCTTGATGTCTTCGCTGAACGCGCAGAACGCGTTTTCGTGGTGCGCAGCGGGCATGCCGTTTACGATGATATCCGCATTGAAATCGAGCATTTCAATGTTGAGGCGCACGATGTCTTCGTTCAGCATCTCCTCTGTGACGTCAAAATCGCGGACGAGCCACCAGGAAAGATCCTTGATCCACTGGTTTTTCTTTGTGTTTTCCTTCAAAAAAGGTTCTTCTGCGATGCCGTTTTCGATGAGGGCGGTGGTGACGTCGCCCGGCACGGTCATGGGGATAAAGCCGTATTTAGAAGGGAACGCATGATTCGCTTTATCCGTCATCACGTGAAAATGCGGGTTCGGGTCTTTTAAGAACTCTGCCTGTTCTTCTTCGGAAAGGTCTTCAAGCTTTAAGAACGCCGGCAGCGTTGCGCGCACGGGGGCTGCGTCCATTTTACGCAGCACTTCGTTGTAGCGCTCTGCCGTAACGTCCATAAATTCGCCGCGCAGCTTCCACGCGCCGGCAAGAGACAGTTTGCTCATTTTTTACAACTCCTTCGGGGTATTTGCACAGGCGTATATTTGCCTTTCTTTGCATTGTAGCCGATGCAAAGCGAGAATTCAATAGCTTTTTGCAAATTTCATATAGAGAAAAAAACACACATTTTCTTGCAAACATGCACAGTTTTTTCGTGGTTTATTTTTGCATAAGAAACAAAATGGGAGAAGCCCGAAAGCTTCCCCCATCTGTATACATTTTAATCGAGATCAGATCAATCGATTACGCTTCGCCGTGAGCAGCGAGGTACTCTTCCATCTGAGCGCTGAGCTCTGCATAGTCCTCGTTTGCTTCAGCAAGAACGTCCTCGAGGCCGAGGCTGTTCAGCGTTGCAACATAGTTGTCCCAATCGTCGATGGATTCCTGACCGGCGATGACACCCCAGAGGTACTGATCCTTCTCAGCCTCGATGTCAGCGCTGCACTCGGTCCAGGACTCGAAGGAAGCCGGATCCTTCCACTCAACGAGGTGAGCAGCAGCATAGCGGCTGTTTTCGCCGGACTTTTTGAACAGAGCGGTAGTCTCCGGAGTATTGGAGATGTTGCACTCGTCCTTACGGTTCATGAGGTTATCGAACAGCTTGAGGCCGATATTCTTAGAGGTGTTCTCCTCGGAGTCCGGGCCAACGATAGCGACATACTGGCCGTTCTCGTCGTACTTGTAATCGGTGCCTTCGATACCGAAGCGGCGTGCGATGTAGTTATCGGAATCGCACATGTCGTCCCAAGTTGCATACAGTCTTTCCGGATCGGAAGCTGTGTTGGTGATTGCGAAATATGCCCAAGCAGCGCTTGTAGCCGGGTCTTCCTGCGGGTTGCCGTTGGAGCCCTTGACCATGTCGATCGGTACCCACTTAGCATCCGGGTTGGAAGCATAGAAGGACATCATCGGAGCAGAGTCCGGGTTGTTCCATGCGCACCAGCTGTACGTTACGCCGAAGCCGCCGTTTGCCATCTGCTCGTCACGGTCGGTATCCTGCGTGATGTTCGGGGTGATGTAGCCCTTTGCATACAGATCAGCAACGTCGCTAACCCAGTTCTTGGTGCCCTCGTTAGCCGGGCCGTAGGTGACAACGCCGTTGTCATCTACGCAGAAACGGCTGTAATGGGTCTGGTCATAGGACTGGATCCACGGCCAGAAGGAACGGAAGTCGTAACCGTCGCCGCCGAGGCCGTAGGTGTCGTTCTGACCGTTGCCGTCCGGATCGTCCTCCGTGAAAGCACGGAGCACTTCGTTGAGCTCTTCGATCGTGGTCGGAGCCTTAAGATTCAGGTTATCGAGCCAATCCTGGCGGATCCAGAGGTTCTCGCAGGACGGTTCAGCAACGTCGCCCGGGATTCTGTAAATGGAGCCGTCGGCCTCAGATGCATAGAAGAGGGTCTTCGGGTCCATCTTGTTGTAGTAGTCGCGGATAACGGTGTACTTATCCATGTAAGCGGAGACATCGTCCAACAGACCTGCCTTCACCCACTTGTTGTACTCGGTATCCATGGTCCACCACCACATGATGTTCGGCATGTCGTTGGATGCCATCAGCAGGGAGATCTGGGACTGGCCGTCAGCCCAACCCGGGAGAACAACGAGATTGAACTTAACGTTGTACTTTTCCTCAAGCTCCTTCTGAACGCGGCTGTCAGCTGCGGTGAAGCCGGTCATAACTGCAACGGAAACGTCCATCGTTTCGCTCTGGTTCAGAACGTCGATCTTGTCGCCGGTCGCAGCTGCGCTGCTGTCGGTAGAAGCAGTGCTGCTGTCGGTAGAAGCAGTGCTGCTCTCGGTGGAAGCCGTAGAGCTTGCGGAAGAATTGCCGTTGCTGCCGCACGCTGCAAATACGCTTACGCTCAGTGCAAGTGCCAGAACAACGGATGCGATTTTCTTCATGTTCATGACTAAAATCCTTTCTTTGGAAATTTGGAAATGATGATAATATAGTTTTCCGAAGCCATGCTTCGGGACAACCCAAAAGAGTGCGGGCTTAGCCCTTAACGCCGCCGATCATAACACCCTTAACGAAGTACTTCTGCACGAACGGGTACACGATGAGGATCGGCACCGTGGAAACCACGATGGTACCGGCCTTGATCGTCTGTGCGTTGGTATTCGTCTGCGCCATGACGTTGACGCCTGCCTGCTGCATTGCCTGCTGTGTATTCGTCAGCATGTTGCGCAGAACCGCCTGCAGAGCCCACTTATCAACGGAGCGGATATAAAGGACCGTGGAGAAGTAGTCGTTCCAGTAGCCAACCGCTGTGAACAGCGCGATGGTGGCGATGGTCGCCTTGGAAAGCGGCAGGATGATGGAGAAGAAGATGCGCAGGTCGGTTGCACCGTCGATGCGGGCAGATTCTTCAAGGCTTTCCGGAATGGAAAGGAAGAAGCTCTTCATGATGATGCAGTTGTATGCGCTTACGAGACCCGGCAGGATCAGCGCGAGGATATTATCCATAAGGCCGATATTCTGGATGAGCAGGAAGCTCGGAATCATACCGGCGGAGAAAATCATGGTGAAGAGGACAAGCGTCATCAACACTTTGCCGCCGCGCAGTCTGGACTTAGAAAGCGGATAAGCGGTCATAGCGGTGAGCAGCGTGCCCAGTGCCGTACCGGCAATCGTGACGATGATCGTGGTACGGAAGCCCGTGTAGATGTTCGGGTTTTTAAATACGGATTTATAAGTATCCAGGTTAAAGCCCTTCGGCCAGAGGAAGATGCCGCCCTTCATGGATGCTTCAAGGGAGCTGAAGGAAAGCATAATCTCATGCCAGAACGGATACAGCATGACGAGGCAGAGCAGCGTAAAGAACGCGTAGTTGAATACGGTAAAGATCTTTTCGCCTGTGGAGGTTTTGATTTTGTTCTTTTCCATGTTCATAACCTCCTTACCAAATGCCCTCGTTGCCGGTCTTCTTGGCAACAAAGTTGACGATGAGGATCATGACGAGAGCGATGATGGATTTGAACATGCCCGCTGCGGTAGAGAAGGAGTAGTCTGCCTTCTGGATACCGATACGGTACACATACGTATCGATGATATCGGCTACGTCATAAACCAGTGCGGAATACAGCATAAAGATCTGGTCGAAGCCTGCATTTACGATGTTGTTGCAGTTGAGGATCAGCATGATAACAATCGTCGGGGTAATCGCCGGCAGCGTGATGTTGATCATCTGCTTCCACTTGCGTGCACCGTCAATCTCGGCTGCTTCGTAAAGCTGCGGGTCAACACCGGACAGCGCCGCGAAGTAAATAATCGTGCCCCAGCCCATCGTCTTATAGATGTCGGTGATAATCAGCATCGGGACGAAGAGCGCCTTGTCGGTAAGCACCTGCAGGTCCTTGCCCGTGATGCTCTTGAGGAGCGCGGTGACGAGGCCCGTGGACGGATCGAGGAAATTCATGATGAGACCGGCCATAACAACCCAAGAAATGAAGTGCGGCAGATAAAGGAGTGTCTGCGCCACTTTCTTAAACTGCATGTTGCGCATCTCGTTCATCATCAAAGCGAGGATGATCGGAATCGGGAAACCACATACCATCTTCAAAATGGAGATGTAAAGGGTGTTGTAGAAAGTCTGCATGAACGCCGGCTTATTGAAAAGCTTGATGAACTGGTCAAAGCCTACCCATGTGCTGTTCCACATGTTGTAGGGGTTGAAGTCCATAAATGCAATCACATTGCCGAAGATCGGGATATAGCGGAAGATGAGCATGAAAAGCATGCCGGGAAGAATCAGAAGATACAGCCACTTGTCGCGGACAACATCTTTTTTAAAGCGCTCCCAGCCGCTCAGCTCATACGCCGGCTTTGCCGGTTTAGCTGCTGCTGCCATACGGTATAACCTCCTAAAAATATTGTGATGACCGCGCTTTCAATAAGAAAACACAAGGCTGTTTTTGCCCGAGGCAACACCCGAATAACAGGTTACCCCCGTGACGCTGAAACATACCGAAACTTGTCCTCTTTTCTGTGGAACCGCTGCCATAGAAAAAGAGACACGAACAAAACAAGTTAAACGATTTGCTTTGTATTTGGTGCATTTTACAAAAACGCGGTATATCATTTTGTTTGCATTTGTGATTTTATCACCCTCTTTTGTGAATGTCAACAACAAAAATAGCCTATACTCGGTTTTTTACCCAAATTTGTCATTGGTTTTCGGTTTGTGCATCTTGCCTAATTTTTTTGATCTCGCTTTCCACTCCATACAAGTTTGTGTAAGCGGTTCCATATTTTCCATGCGTTTTCAAAAGACAACAAATTACTAAATTCGCAAAATTTATGAAACCGCTTTCATAACGCTTGCAGTTATTCAACTGTATTTCACTGGTTTTTTTTAAAAATTCCAGAAATTTTGCAGGAATATTTTTTGTTCAGTCATTTCGATAAGTTTAGAGCAATTTCATTTTTCTGTGCAAGTTGAAACAATATAAACATACCTTTGCTTTTATTGTTAAATTATGTTTATCTTTTAATCAAATAATTTTCGAGTTGTACACCGTAACGGCGTACCAAATTACAATTTTGTAATTTTTTAAAATTGTCTTCAAAAAGGCGAAAAACTTCATTCACATTTGCTTCTTCCCCCTCTGACCCGAAAATACGCAGGATGCCGTCTTGTAACTTTCCTAATTCACATTTTGCACGCCATCTCCCGTTTCGGGCGCTTGACGGCAGAGTAAAAACGCAGTACAATTATAGTGAAATGACCTGCACAGCAGGCAAACGGACAAGAAAGGATTGAACCTATTATGGCACTTAAAGTCGGCATTCAGCTTTACTCCGTGCGCGACGAAATGAAAAAAGACCCGATCAACGCGATCCGCCAGGTCGCAGAGATTGGTTATAAGAACCTTGAGTTTGCAAGCTCCAACGCAGATACAGACCCGGGCGTAGGCTTCGGCGTCAGCGTTGAGGACATGCAGAAGCTTTTAAAAGAAACCGGCGCAAACCTCATCAGCGGTCACATCCGCCCCATCAATGAGGAGACCATCGACCCGATGATTGCGTACCACACGCAGGTGGGCACGAAGTACCTCGGCCAGTCCGCAGATTTCTACACCGGCTACGACCAGCTGATGGAGCGCTGCGAGTATTACAACTGGGCGGGCAAAAAGCTCTCCGAGCACGGCATCAAGTTCCTCATCCACAACCACTACCACGAGTTCCAGAAGCTGAACGGCAAGGAAATTCTGTTCCACATCATGGACAATACCGACCCGAACTACGTCAGCTTTGAGCTTGATACGTTCTGGGCAATGCGTGGCGGCATGGATCCTCTGGCTGTTATGGACCGCCTCGGCGACCGCCTGAAGCTCATTCACCAGAAGGATTTCTCCAAGACCTCCGATTCCCCGATCAACCTGTGGACCGTCAACGACCCGAACGTGCTCGTCACGTGGGACAGCTTCGGCAAGGGTTCCGACCACAAGGATTTCTGCGAAATCGGCACCGGCATCATGGACATCCAGTCCATCATCAACAAGGGCAACGAGCTTGGCGCAGAGTACATTGTGCTTGAGCAGGATCACACGCAGCTGACCCAGATGGAAAGCGTCCGCATCAGCATGGACAGCTTCCACAAGTTCTCCGGTCTGGATTGGTAAACCTTTTCTGAACTTAAAAGGGTATCGATACCCTTTTTTATTTGCCTGTACCGTACATTTCATCCATTTCATTTTCCTTTGCAATGCGCAGCAGGCGGTTGTATTTTGCGGTGCGGTCGCTGCGGCACGGCGCGCCGGATTTGATGAACCCTGCGTTTACGGCAACGGCAATATCCGCGATGCTCGTGTCCTCCGTTTCGCCCGAGCGGTGCGACATGACGATCTTCATGCCGTTCTCCTTTGCAAGCTCCACGGCGGCGAGCGTTTCCGTCAGTGTACCGATCTGGTTCGGCTTTACAAGCAGTGCGTTTGCGGCCTTGCGCCCGATGCCCTCGCGAATTCGTGTCGAATTCGTAACGAACAGGTCATCGCCGACAAGCATGATTTTTTTGCCGAGCCTTTCGGTAACGGTTGTCCACGCGGGCCAATCCTCTTCGCCGAGCGGGTCTTCAATCGAGCAGATGGGGTACTTTTCGCACAGCTTTTCCCAATACGCGATGAGCTGCGCGGAGGTGTATTTTGTGCCGCGCTTCGGTAAAAGATAGCCATCGTTCGCCGTCCATTCGCTCGCAGCCGCGTCAAGCGCAATCTTCACCTCGTCCGTCGTGTAGCCCGCGCTCGAAACGGCCTCCAAAATGACCTCTATCGCTTCTTCGTCGCTTGCGAGGTTCGGCGCGAAGCCGCCCTCATCGCCCACGGAGACCGCAAGACCGCGCTGCTTCAAAATGCCGCCGAGCGTGTGGTAAATCTCGCTGCCCATGCGCACGGCCTCCGAAAACGATTTTGCGCCCACGGGCACAATCATGAACTCCTGAATATCCACGTTATTCGCCGCGTGCGCGCCGCCGTTTAAAATGTTCATCATCGGCACGGGAAGCTTCTGTGCGTTCGTGCCGCCGAGGTAGCGGAAAAACGGTTGTTTATAGTGCGCGGCAAGCGCCTTTGCAGCAGCGAGCGACACCGCCAATGTGGCGTTTGCGCCGAGCTTTTCTTTGTTTTTGGTGTTGTCAAGCTCGATGAGCATTCTGTCGACGTTCTGCACCGTCACGCGCTGCATATTTTCGAGCACCGGGGCAACGGTTTCCTCAATGCCCTCCACGGCTTTTTTTACGCCGCGCCCGAGATAGCGCTTGCGGTCATTATCGCGCTTTTCGTGCGCTTCAAATTTGCCCGTCGATGCGCCGGAGGGCGCGTTCGCCGTGCCGACGGAGCCGTCGCTCAAGATGACCGTTGCGCCGACGGTCGGCGTGCCGCGGGAATCGAGAATTTCCGTCGCCAGAACCTTTTGTATTTTCATCGTTTTCATCCTTTCTGTTTTGCAATACGCTTTCAGTATGTCCAAAAGCCGTTTTTTCATGCTTTATATCTGGAAAGTTGAAAACCACTGTGATATACTGTGCTCATCCTCAGTACACTGCACCAAAAAGTAATTTCTGCATGATATCAAATAAAACAGCATCGCTTTAAAAACCAAACGGAAAGGAATTTTCACCATGAATAAACTGCTGCACACTCCGCTCACCGTCCATAATGTGGAACTCGCAAACCGCCTTGTCATGCCGCCGATGGCAACCGGCAAAACACCGGACGGTACCGTGCAGGACGACCTGCTCGCATACTACGACGCGCGCTCCAAGGGCGGCTGCATCGGACTCATCGTCACCGAACACGCCTACGTCAGCCCCGAGGGCAAGGCGCACGAGGGCCAGCTCTCCGTTTCGCGCGACACCGATATTCCGGGCCTTACAAAGCTTGTGGAGACCATCCATAAAAACAACACCCGCGTCATCGCGCAGATCAACCACGCGGGCAGCGCGGCAATGGAGGAAATCACCGGCTATCCGGCAATCAGTGCGAGCGTCACGGCACAGCCGGAGTATGCACGCAAAAGCGAAAAGCCCGTGCGCGAAATGACCGCGGACGACATGCACACCGTTGCAAAAAAGTTTGCCGAAGCCGCGCTGCGCGTAAAAGAAGCCGGGTTTGACGGCGTAGAAATTCATGCGGCACACGGGTATCTCCTTGACCAGTTCTACTCCCCGCTCGGCAACAAGCGCACGGATGCTTACGGCGGCGACCTCGACGGGCGCATTCACCTGCTTTTGGACGTCATCCACGCGGTGCGCGAAGCCGTGGGCGCGGATTACCTCGTTGCCCTGCGTCTCGGCGCGAGCGACTACACCGAGAGCGGCGCGACCATTGACGACGCGGTGTATGCCTGCAAAAAGTTTGAGAAAGCCGGTGTTGACCTGCTCGATATTTCCGGCGGCTTCAACGGCTTTACGGTGAAAAACAGAAAGGGCCCCGGTTTCTTTGCAGATGCCTCCTCCGCGATTCGCGAAGCCGTGCATGTGCCGGTCATTCTGACGGGCGGCGTGACAAAAGCGAACGAAGCCGAAGCACTGCTTGAGGAAGGCGCCGCCGACCTCATCGGCGTAGGCCGCGCGATTTTCAAGGACGCCGACTGGGCGAAAAAGGAAATGGAGGAATAACCATGAAAGACGTGTGGAAAGTCTACTTTAACGGCAGCTTCGGCGGCAAAAGCCCGGACGGCAGCCACCCCGGGCAGGTGCTCAAGCTAAATCAAAAGTTCCGCTTTGCGGGACGCGATTGGTACGTGCCCGCGGCGTACCTTACCGCAAAAGGACTTGTGCTCGACATTCTCATGCGCGCTGATAAAGCGGTGCTCGAAGATTTCTGTAAAAAATGGGAGCACCTTGAAGATGAAGACGTGCCGAACGATGTATCCGAACAGGCGGAGCGCGAAAATCCGCTGGCTTTTGAGTTTTCGCCGCAAATTGAGCTGAACGGACAGACGCTCCCGTTTTCGCAGGGTCACGGGCTTTCGTACCACCCGCTGTTTCAAAACGCTGCGGCTTGTGAGCCTGCACTCGACGAATACGGCGAAAGCGATTTTGACACGCCCACCGAGCGCGCGATCATCGACCACTACGGGCTAAACCCTGAAGACGGCTGGGCGATTCACCGCTATTCGTTCCCGTGGAAGACGAAGCGCCGCCCGAAAAGCATTTCGTCGCTCGCGTTGACGCTGACCCCGCAGCCCGTGCGCGTGCCCGGCGCGGAGTTTGAAGTTCAAAAGCCCGGCGACATATTTGCGTTTTCCCATAACGGCATACCGTACACGCTGACGGTTCAGAATTTGGAGCCGCAGACGCTGCCGAAAAACGCTTTTTCCGACGCGCGTTTCGATTTTCCGAATCGATTTACCGCAATGACCTATACGGTCTCGCCTGCCCCGCCGAAAAACCTCATCTCCGTTGAGGACTGCACGCAGAACGATCCGCCTGTTGAGCGCAAAGCGCCCAAGGACTACCCGTTCATGCCCGAAGCGCAAAACGCTGCCGTTATCGGCATCATCGGTGGCGCAGACGGACCCACGGCGCTGTTTGTCACGGCAAAAAGCGAAGACAAAGCCGTGCTGACCACCTGCTCGGCGCTGCATTTTGCGCCTCCGAAGAAGATCACGTGGCGCATCGTCTTCCATGAAACGCCGTTTGCGCCCGAGAGGTTTCGGCTTTTGTAAAAGTTCCGAAGCTTCATCGCCTTTCAGTGTTTAAAATCATTCGGATCTGCTTTATAGCCGCAAAAAGCCGAACCCAGTAAGTCCGCCGCATCAGGCAGATAAAACGTCAAGATTATGAAAAGCTCAAAAATGTCAGAAAATTTTTATTTATAAGGAGAATGTGATATGAACAATATTTATCATCGCGTAAGCATACGAAAATACAAGGATTACCCTGTAGAAAAAGATAAGCTCCTTCAGATATTGAAAGCAGGAATGCAGGCTCCGAACGCGTGTAATCAGCAGCCTTGGGAATTTTATGTGGTAACCGATAAGGAAACCATACAAAAGCTGTCGCAAATCACACCCTACGCGGGATGTGCGGCAAAAGCGCCGGTAATCATCGTTCCCGTTTATCGAACAGAAGGTCTTCCGGCTTTACCAATGGTAGCGATCGACATGGGAATGGCGCTGGAAAATATCTGGTTGGAGACAGATGCACTCGGCCTCGGCGGTGTTTGCATCGGGATATCTCCCATTCAGGAATGGATGGATCAGGCCCGTCAGATTTTGGGTATTACGGAAAACTTGTCTGTTTTTTCACTGTTTGCGCTCGGATACCCGGACGAGGAACGGACACAGCAGGATCGCTTTGATCGAAGCAGGATTCATTTTGTAGAGTGAAGACCTCGGTAAAGTAATATTTTCACGCAAAAAAGGCGGCAAGCGCATGAGGGCCTTATATAAATCGGGAAGATCTCTATTCGGCAGCGTTCCTATGGCATAGCTGTACGATTTACTTATGGATAGTAGTATATATACTGAGGCTACAAGGAAATGCTAATTCTGCAATCTGTTTTCTTCGCCCCAAATACAGAGCTGATCCAGCACGGTCATCAGAGACTTTCCACGCTCAGACAGGGAATACTCAACCTTCGGCGGGATCTGCGGATACTCGGTGCGGACGATCAGTTTGTCGGCTTCCAGCTCCTTGAGATTCGTGCTGAGAGTCTTGTCGGAAATGGTTTTCAGATACCGTTTCAGCTCATTGAACCGTACGGTTTCAAACTCCATCAGACAATATAGAATGACCATCTTGTGCTTGCCGGAAATCAGCGACAGCGCGTAGGCAAAGCCGGTGTCCTCAAAATTGGCGTTTTCAATATAGTTCTTAATCATTTGCTTTCTCCAAGGATAGTACCTGTCTTTTTAGCCAGTACTTGAATTTCAGATTCGCTTGCGTATAATTATAAGCAGGATGAAGAGTCCTGTCAATCTGATCACAAGGAGAAGTTATCATGAGAATGAAACTGAAAATCACCGAGGGTATTTTCCCCATGCCGGTTCTGATGGTTGCGACTTATAACGAGGACGGCAGCGTAAATGTGATGAATGCTGCATGGGGTACCATGCAGGAGCGGGACATCGTTGCGCTGAATCTTACCGAGACTCACAAGACCGTGCAGAATATCAAGACACGGGGCGCGTTTACCGTCAGCATTGCCGACGCCGCGCACATGGCCGAAGCAGACTATTTCGGCGTAGAGTCCGGCAATAAGGTTGCAGATAAATTTGCCCGCAGCGGTCTGACCGCGAGCAAAGCCGAAACTGTAGATGCCCCTGTCATCAACGAGTTCCCGATTTGTCTGGAGTGCAAATTCATTGAGTATCAGAACAATGAATATGGCTGCGGCGTCATCGGTAAGGTAGTCAATGTCACCGCTGATGAGAGTGTTATGGTGGACGGAAAAATTGATATGTCTAAGGTCAACGCCATTGCATTTGACCCCTACACCCACGGCTATTATAAGGTCACAGAGCGTGTGGGCGAGGCATTTCGAGACGGCTTAAAGCTGAAAAAATAACAATATAAAAGGCAATATTAAGCAGCCGATACTTCCTTGCCGAACAGCAGAAAAGTCCGGGCTGTCCGTACCTAAAAACAGAGCGTTTCAGCTAAAAGCTGAAACGCTCTGTTTTTAGGTATTCTAACGAAGAAGCACAGACAAAAGAAGACTTTGCACGCAAAGTCTTCTTTCAGAGAGGTAAAATCTATATGTATATGTTATCTTCCGATTGTTCAGATGCCGCGGCACCATTTCAGATATCTTAAAGCGTGTTTCTGACCCGCTACTTCCAAATCGCCGTTGAAAATGTCATCATGGAAACCTTCAACGCAAAGATCACCCGAAAAATTGTGCCGATAGAGCACATCGAAAATCGCACGCCAATCTGTATCGCCATATCCCGGCGTTCTGGGAATTGCAAACTGTGATGCACCGGATACACCGTATTTTTTGACTTTATTCCAATCAATATTGGCATCTTTACCGTGAAGGTGATACACACGTCCGATCCATTCTTCCAGCTGGGGCACAGGATCAATCAGTTGTACCATTTGGTGTGCAGGCTCCCATTCCAATCCGATGGCCGGACTGTCAACAGCATCAAACATCATTTGCCATGCACGCGGATTAAAGCCGATGTTGTATGTTGCTCTGCGCCATGTTCCGCCCATTGTGCAGTTCTCAATAGAAAGACGTACGCCATTCGCCTCGGCGCGTTTAGCCAGCTCACCGAAAACTTTTTTATAAACCGGAATAGCTTCTTCCACCGGACGACTGTAAAGTGCACCTGCAAAGGTGGTCACCATATTCGTATTAAAGAGATGCGCACCGTCAATAAATTTCTCCAAAATATGCAGTTGCTCCTCGTTTTCAAGCGGATTGCAGTAATAACCAATCGAAGAAATTTCCGGCATTTCACCGTCCACTGCGGCTTTTACGCGTTCGGCAAATGCCGCTAAGCTCTCATCCGGAAATTCCATGTGGAAATTTAAAGCAAAGCACTCAAAGCCGCTTTTTATAAACTCCGGCAGCAGGTCATGTACTCTGTCTCCGGGAACAATTGTACCAATGCGAACTTGATTCATTTTGCACTACTCCTTTTCTATGTTCTTCATTACCCTTTTACGGAACCAATCGTTATGCCTGTGACGAAATATTTCTGCAAAAACGGATAGATACACAATAACGGCACCGTAGAAACAACAATTTTAGCTGCATTAAAAGTTCTGTTTGAAATCTGTGAAAGCTTTTGCAGCCTTTCCGGATCCGTAATGGTGGTAGTGTCCACCGTAAGCTGGCGGATATAGGTCTGCAGCGGGTAATTCTCGGCTGCCTGAATATAAAGAAGACCCTGAAAGTAATCATTCCAATGACCGACAATACTGAACAAGCCTACTGTAGCCAGCGACGGCAGCGAGATCGGCAAGAAAATTTTGAATAAAATCGTCCACTGCCCCGCACCGTCAATAATTGCAGCTTCTTCAAGCGCATCCGGTGTACCTTTGAAAAAATTCATGAGAATGATAACGTTGAAAACCGGAACGGCCGTAGGCAGAATCAACGCCCAAATAGAATTGACAAGGCCGAGATTCTGCACAACAAGATAAATCGGAATCGTACCGCCGGAAAAAAGCATAGTGAAAAGCAGGAACTTCATGTAAATCGGCTGTGCTTTGAAGCGGGACTTAGGCTTTGAAAGCGGGTAAGCCATCAAAATTGTAAGCAGAACATTCAGCGATGCACCCAAAACAACACGCAGCACCGAAATGCCGAAAGAACGCCAGAACTGTGCATCTGCGAGCAGCTTTGTGTAAGACTCCAAGGTCGGATTAACAGGATAAATTCCGACAATATTTGCAGAAGCCGCTGTGCTGGAGCTAAACGATATAGCTACCATATTCAGCAGCGGCAGCAAACAGATGAGTGCCATTGCAATTACAAGCACCCATATAACCGCCTGTGAAATACGGCTTCCGAGTGTTTTAGAAGTAATCATATTTGCCATTCCTTTCCGCTTAGAACACACTGATTTTTGCAAATCGATCCGCAAGCGTGTTAAAGCCGACAATGAGGATAAAGCTTACTGCAGATTTCATAAGGCCGACAGCCGTGCCCAAGCTGTACTGCCTCTGTACCAGACCAACGCGGTAAACATATGTATCGATAATGTCGCCGGTTTGATAGACAAACGGATTATACAGGTTATAAATTTGATCGAACCCGGCACTTAAAATACTGCTCATATTCAAAATGCACATAAGCATAATCGTAGGCAAAATAGAAGGAAGCGTGATGTGCAGTGTTTGCTTCCAACGACTTGCGCCGTCAATACTTGCAGCCTCGTATAAACCGGTGTCAATGCCGGTCAGTGCTGCAAGGTAAATGATGGAATTGTATCCAAATTCTTTCCAGACATCCGTTGCAATGATCACCGGACGGAACCAGGTGTTGCTGCCGAGAAAAAGGATCGGCTTTACACCAAAGACCCCGAGGAACTGATTGATAGGTCCCTCAAAAGAGAACATATTAATGACGACCGTTGACAGGACTACCCATGAAAGAAAGTGCGGAAGATAGACAATTGTCTGCACACATCGTTTGATAGAACGCACTCTGATTTCGTTCAGCAGCAAAGCAAAAAGCACTGCAATGATCATATTGAAAATAATTTTTCCTATAGCGATAATTAACGTATTCGCAAAGATTTGTCGGCTATCCGGCAGTGCAAACATGAATTTGAAATATTTGAGACCGACGAAAGATGACCCTAATATACCTTTTGCGGGAACAAAATCCTGAAAGGCCATGACGATACCGAACATAGGTGCAACAGAGAATATCAACAAAAGCACTACGCCCGGTAACAGCATACTGTGAAAAGCCAATTGGTTTTTCCAATTTTTCACAACCAACTCACGCTCCTTGTTTGATAAAATATGAGCTGTCCCTTTGTAAGAGACAGCTCACGATACAAATCTTACTTAATTGCTTCCGCAACCTCCTGCGTAATTACATCGCCGCCGGCGGTTTTCCATGTGGATGCAAATTCGTCAAAATACTCCACAGGCTTTTCACCTGTTACAATCTTCAGCATAGTCTCAGATTCCATTTTAGAGAGGCTCTCCCACATGGTCTGCATAGAAGATGTAACGCCATAGAACACAGGATAAACTGTATCCGATTCGGTCTCCTCCATTACTTCACCTGCTACGCAACGACCGTAATACTGAGTCGCCTCTACGTGCGAGATATTTTCCCAATCATCGGAATCCATTTTTTCAATCATCGACTTGCAATACTCTCCGCAAGTGATAATCCAAGGGAACGTATCGACTTCTTTGCCGTCAAGATATGCTTTAATGTCATCCGTTGCACGGTAGATTGCATCAAAATAGTCAAAGTTGATGCCGACCGGGCCCAGCGAACGCGAATAGATGTAGCCACCGTACGGATCTTCGAACTCAAGGCAGTCTTCATCGTTCTTATGCTCACTGAAGCGCGTATAATCATAAGTGTAGTTTAAGAGCTTCACAACGAGTTCGGGATGTTCGTAACCCTTTCTGACAACAAGATAGCCTTCGCACGGATTATTTGCAAACGTCTTCACCTTACCGTCATCACCGACAGGCACAACATACGGTGTCCATCTTGCATCACGGTTAATGGTGTGCGTCTGACCGATCCAATTGGAGGTCCACCACGGACCGTATACTGCACCGCACTGGCCATTGATTACGAGCGACTGGCTGTCTTCCTGATTTCTTACCGCCATCTGCGGGTCAATAAGACCTTCCTGATACCAATTCGCAAGAACCTGTAAAGCATCTTTCATTTCCGGCTGCACAGAACCGTAAACGACCTGCCCATCTTTCTCAATCCACTGACCGGGAGTCGCACCGAACGCCGCAAACACATTGTTGGCATACATCGGAGAACCACCGTATTTTCCGTAGATCCCATTAGAGAGAATCATGCCGATCGTATCATTCGTGCCGTTGCCGTCCGGGTCATTTTCAACGAATGCTTTAAGAATTGCTTCCACATCTTCCAACGATTTCGGCGCTTCCAGATTCAGCTTATCCATCCAGTCCTGACGCAGCCACAGCAGTTCGGCGCCGGTATCGATCGTCGTGCCCGGCAACGCCATCAAGCGGCCGTCCACACTGGCACCGTTCAGGCAGCGACCATCATAGGAATCATACAAGTCCTTTGTAATGTCGCTGGCCACAGTTTCATACACATCTGTTAAATCGGCAATAAGGTCATTTTCTGCAAGCTGCTTGACCGTAGTGTAATCACTGACGCACATGATATCCGGAATTTCACCGCTTACAAGTGCCATGGACACCTGCTGATCGTATGCTTCGCCCGACGCCGCAGAAAATGCAAGCTTCATTTTGGCATTTAAATGCTTCTCGTAAAAACGGGTACGAATATTGTTTTCTTCGTTGTCACCTTCATATTCCGTTCCGTCCAGACCGGAATAGCCTGCATCCGGTGCGGTTTTACCGACCGTGTATGTGATGGTTTCCGGGTATGCCGCCCAAGGATCTGTCGCTGCCAAGGTCCAGCCATCATCTGCCGCACTGCTTTCCGTACCGCTTGCGGAGGAATTTTCTTTTCCTGTATCGCTTGCAGAACTGCCGGGTGCCGCACTGCATCCGGTCAGCATTAAGACTGCAAGGCAAGCACTTAATACTTTCTTCCAGCTTTTCATAACTGTTTGTTCAACTCCCTACATTTTATGGAAACAACCATAGCCCCAGTTTTGCGATCGATCGTTGCAATCCTTGTTTGCTTCCTTGTTTAAATTGTACTATTTTCTTAAATCGGAGTAAATGAAAATAATTTAAGATTTATGTTTATTTTTTCGTGTTTTGTGCAAAAAGGCACTTTTTGTCATCAATCGGCAAAACAAGTGTAACTTCTGTACCAACATGCGGCGCACTGTTAATTTTTATGCCATACGCTTTTCCGTAGTAAAGCTGTATGCGTTCATGTATATTTTTCAGTCCATATCCATTGGAATGTGTAGTCAGAATTTTTTCTATCTGCTTTTCCGTCATACCGCAGCCGTTATCCTTTACCGCAAAAACAAGTTTTTCCGACTCCTTTTGACAGCTGATTTCAATGCATCCATCCCGATTTTCTTCGGCATCGATACCATGCAGAAACGCATTTTCTACCACCGGCTGCAATATAAAGCACGGAATCTGCAATTTTTTTAAATCCGGATTTACGCTGTACCGTACTTCTATCTTTTTATCGTGCATAATTTGCTGTAATTGAATGTAGGAGCACACATTTTTCAATTCGTTTTCTACGCTGATCATATCGCTTCCGTGATTCAAAGCTGTACGGTAAAACGTGGAAAGAAGCTGTACCACTTCACAAATATCATCAGCCCCTCTCTCCATAGCTTTCCAGTTAATCACGGAGAGCGTATTATACAAAAAATGCGGATTCATTTGGCTGCGCAAGGCTTTCAGCTCAAACTCTCTTTTCATTTCTTCGCTTTCACCAATCTCTCGCATCAATTTTTTTTTACTGTGAATCATCTCGCCAAAAGCATTTGTCAGCACTCCGATTTCATCTTTGGAGTCACTGTAGACCGTAATCTGCAGTTGATTGCCGCTGCCGACCATATTCCGCATATTCTCTGTCAGTCTTTCAATTTGCTTGACCGTATTACCCATAAAAAGCCAACAAATAAAAATAGAGAGCAAGAGCATCGCCATAATCGTTCCCATATAGTACCAAACCATTTTTTCCGCATATCCGGACTCTGTGCGGGTATCCTGATAAAATAAAATTGTCCACGGCTGCGCTTGCAGCGGTACAGACAAAACGCTGACACCCGCTTTTTGGGCTTCCTTTGTGTTATTTTGAAAGCGGAGAATGTCCTCTATCCCCAACGACTTAAGATTTGCGGATGATTTTTTAAACAAGATATTACCCGTATCGTTTTCAAGGATATAGAATCCGAAATCTTCATCTGCAATATCCAAAAGCGGTTGGAACAGCGCTTTCGAATCGGGCTTTAAGTACAGAATATTCGGACGATTTTCACCACGCAGATTTACAATTTTCTGTGCCAAAAACACATCGGAATTATTGTCGGAAAACCAATGCGGATACCCGTCTGCCATTACGGTATCTTTCCACGCAGATGACTGTATCCGTTCAATCGGAAGCAGATAATCTTCCACCGGAACCTCGGAAGCCTCACTGTAAAATAAGATTTTGTCCGTATCCGGATTATACAGCTCTACGCTGCGTACCACGGCGTCAAGCTGTACCACAAGCTTTTCATACATATCATAGTAACCGGTATATTCTGCATTCAGCGCTTGTATAACGGTGGAATTGAATACTAATGAACGCAGCGTACTTTCCTGCCGTGCGAGCTTTGCATCCAGTTCGCTTCCTGCCTGTTGAAGGGTAGCTCGAGTGTTGTCTTGTCTGCGCTGTTCGGATTCATTTTGAACACGTGCAAACGAAAAGCCTCCAAAAAACAGGACCGGAACAGCGCAAATAAAAATATATGTAAGTATCAATTTATAACGGAATTTCATATCTCGAAACAGGCGCAAAATACGTTTCATAATTGTTCCTTTCCGTTTGTTCCTTCATCTCTGTATTGCTGCGGGCTCATACCATACAGATCACGGAAAATTTTGCAGAAATAAGTTTCATTCGGATACCCAACCTCTTTACAAATGACAGATACCTTTTTTCGTGTACCTTTCAAAAGTTCTTTTGCACACTTCATACGATATGCTCGCAGATAATTTGCCAATCCCTGCCCGGTTTCACGTTTAAAAACAGAACTTAAGTGCTGCGGCGAGATAAAAAGAGACTCTGATATTGTCTGCAAGGAAATATCCTCACGGTAGTGTTCCGCAATGTACTGCTTTGAAAGATCCGAAAGTTTTTTGGCTTTGACCGGCGTTTCTGCGAATTTCTGCTCGGCTTTATCCAAAATCGGAAGCAGGATATCACACAGTTTCTGCATAGATTCCGCACGCCAGATGCTTTCGATAATCTGATAGGTCTGTTCCGCCGAAATTTCGGGCAAAATCCGAAACAGCTTTGCCGCAGCAGCTGAAATACCGGATTTCACAAAAAGGTGAGAAAAATTCTTTTCCCTTCGCATCGTGTACAGTATTTCCCTTGCTTTTGAAAACCGATAATCAAGACATAATTTTTCAAACTGCTCCAAAAGCTGTTGTTCATTATCCGAAGGGCTTGTCTGGGTGTGTGTTTGCCCATCGGCGAACAAGATCGGCGATGAAATCAAAAAGCGCTGCTGCGCAATGCTCTTTATCTGAACGACAGACTGCATCAGCTTTTCCGTTGAATTTATTCTCTCACTGATTACAATATTTGCAGTCTGATGCAAAGCAGATTCGGACCAAGCATATAATTTCAAAGCAATTTGAGCGCATTGGTCATCATTTATATCAAAAAGAAGAAAAAATGCGCAAGAAGCATCGTCGATCTGGACAAAATCAAATTTGCCCGGTACAGCCTTTGTCAAATACTGATAAATGCGGTTCGTTACACCGATATTATTCAAAAAATTATCTTCAAAATTCAATCGAAATACACGGCGATACACTTTTAAAAACGCTATACTGATTTCTCTTCGCTGCTCCATGCGCTGAAACTCCGAAGGTGTTCCGTTCAGCAGGCAGGTAAGCACATATTTACGCATTTGTAAATCCGTAAACTGTTCTTTATCCTTTTTATCATTCTGTTTCATGATCTGCTCGGCAATTCTTGTCATTGTATTGCGAAATTCAACAGGATTTACCGGTTTCAGCAGGTAATCCTTCACACCGAGCTTCATTGCAGTTTTAGCATATTCAAATTCGCTGAACCCACTGATCAGCACAATTTGTAAGTTCGCCTTTTCATTCAAAGCCGCTTCAGCCAGCTGCAGTCCATCCATAATCGGCATACGAACATCTGTCAGCATTAAATCAACTGCGTTGCTGCGTATAAAATCCAATGCCATTTTTCCGGAAGATGCCAGCGTAACTTGAAACGGCAGTGCATAACTGTTGATAAGACGTTTAATTCCCTGACGTTCTATATTTTCGTCGTCCACAATCAAAGTTTGAATCATACTCGTTGTTACCTTTCCTTCAAAAAATTTCGAATTTCTATATTTTATACACAGTATAACTTTCTGTTGCCGTAACCCGGAGAAATAAGTGTTTAAAAATGCAAAACAAGCGTACTCACCATTACTTGCGTGAGTACGCCTATTCAAATTTGCAGCGTAAAGGATATGAAAAACGCAGATAAGCGGAACTTAACTTAATACTCCGGCTTCTCCAGCGTTACTCTTCCTTCAAATTGAAGTTCGTGTGCCAGCTCAACAACCATGCGCATTTCATTTGCAGAGTGCATTGTCCGGCCCTGCACGGTCACGTTTTCAAAACGTATATCTCGCGGGCGGTGCATTTCGTTTGTCATTTCAAAGCCGCGGATGATGGATACGGGGAATAGCGGACCCGTAACATCAATATTGCGGAATACAATATTTTCCACATCACCGCGAACACGATCCAACGAATACTTGCAATCGAGTATTTTAATATCTACAAGCTTCTCCTGCGCATCTTCAATACGAATATTCTCGTAACGTACGTTATGAACTTTTGCACGATCCGCATTGTGAATGGTCAAAACGCCGCCGGACTGATTGCCTTCATATTCGCAATGAATAATGTCGCAATCTTCAAAGACAACATCTGAAACCTCATTACAGCGCAGCTCATAGCCGATTTCCAATGCATTGCCCGGTTCGGCATTCCAAAGAACGCAGCGCCGAACCTTGATATCCCGCACATTGCAGCAGGCTGCCGGACCGGGAAGCGCACAGGCCTTGATGCAAACACAGTCATCGCAGGCCCGAATAAAGCAATCCTCTACCAAAACCTCTTCGCAACCGACAATATCAATGCCGTCGCCGGTAACAAGACGAGACATAATATTTACATCGCGAATTATAACGTCTCTGCAAGCCCCCGGCACCACATTCCAAACACCGTTGTCCACCACGGAAATTCCTTCAACAAGAATGTGCTTGCCGAGATAAAAAGACGCCATAAGGCGACCGCCGTTTTCATCCGGCTTATGCCAAACGCCTCCGTAAAGAATTCCGTTTCCGGAGACACGAACATTATCGGCCATATTCGAATAAATACGGCCGCAAACCACACAGCCTTCTTCTAAATAAGCGCTTTCCCCGGACTTTAACTCCAGATTTCCGACATTGTAAATCTGTCCTTTCCGGAAATAATAGGTTTCGCCTTTAGAACGCGGCGCAACATAGCAGCTGGAAAGAATCAAAAGCGGTCGCTTCAAATCGTTATCCAATTCAAGGCTCACCTTTGCTTTATACGGAAGCGAAAATCGAATATGATTTTCTTCTCTGTCAAACGGAATTTCTAAAGACTGAGGGCGCAAAACGGCTTTTTTAAAGCTGTCCGAAACACAAACCTCTACGGAAACGGGAGCATCATCGCGGCGCACTACAATCGCGTAATCAAAAGAATCCGTGTGGTAAACGGTCTGCTCCTGACCGTTGCAATACAGTGTGTATCTCGGCGATTTCGGAAGCTCGGAAAAATCATGGATCTCAAATAAAGGTTCGTTCGGAAATAACGGATTCGGGTTATATTTAGGCATAAACAGATTACCTCCAATCACGGACGAACCGAAGTTCCGTCCGGCAGCCTGGCAAGCATCCAATCCCATGAAACGGCACCGGGCTTGCAAGGATATTTTGCGGCTAATTTTTCATCAAAGTCCACACCGATACCCGGCCGATCGCTTAAATAAAGGTATCCGTCTCGACGCTGCGGCATTCCGGGGAACATTTCGGTCATCAGCTGACCGTTAAGCTGCGCATACAGACCGGTAAAGCTGTCCGCCCATTCCTGAACTCCGAAATTCGGGCTTGAAATATCCATGTGCAGATTGACGGCATGACCGATGGGGGTCATATCGACAGGGCCGTGCCACGCGGTGCGGACACCGTATGCATCGCACAGTGCAATCAGCTTTCTCGCCGGAGTAATACCGCCGATCTGACTGATATGAACACGAATATAATCAATCAGATGTTCCTGTACCAAATGTCTCCATTCATGCGGATTATTAAACAGTTCACCCATCGCAATCGGTGTAGCACATTGCTGGCGAATCATTTTAAACCAATCGCACTGCTCAGGCGGAAGGGCGTCTTCCAAGAACAACAGATGATACGGCTCCAGGGCTTTAGCAAAATTCACCGCATCAATCGGTGCAAGACGCTCGTGAGCATCGTGGCAAAGTTCAATTTCATCGCCATAGACCGAACGAAGTTTTTCCATCATTTTCAGAGTCGTGCGCATATAAGCTTTCGGATCAAAATATGCACCCTTCGGCGGATTTTCCGGTTTATGAATTTGAGCGCCCTTACCGCCACCGTAGCCGCCGGCTTGTACACGAATGTTCCGATAGCCCAGCTCTCTTAATGCTGCAACGCGCTCAACAACGATATCTGCCGAAGCGCCTTCGGCATGGGTATAGCACGGAACCGCAGGGCGGCATTTGCCGCCAAAAAGCTGATAAAGGGGCATTCCCGCCATCTTGCCTTTGATGTCCCACAGTGCCATATCCACACCTGCCAGGGCATTATTAAGCACCGGTCCGTTGCGCCAATAGCTCATTCCCATGACCGATTGCCAGATATCTTCGATATCGGCAGGGTCCTTTCCGATCAGAAAAGGCTTCAAATAGTCATTAATAACGGTTTCAACCGCACGATAGCGGTGTGCAAAGGTAGCACACCCTAAACCATAAAGCTCCGGTTCATTAGTCAGTACTTTCACCACGACCAGACTGATGCCTTCCGGAGCCGTGCAGATTACTCGAACATCACGAATTTCAATTCCCATGGATTATTCCTCTTTTTTACGGGCACCCCAAGAGGTGCTGTTTCTTCCTTCCGGCATACCGGGCAAAATCAGGCCTCCGTCGACCCGAATTGTTTCGCCCGTAATGTAATCAGACTGCTCATCGGCAAGAAACGCAACGGCGTTTGCCACATCTTCCGGCGTGCCTGAGCGTTCAAGCGGGATGCGCGTTCCCAGTTCTTCCCAAAAATCCGTGGGAATCCATTTAAGCTTCGCTAAATATTCTTTGCTTCGTATGGCAATGGCGCCCGGTGCTACACAGTTAACTCGGATGCCGTAGGGCGCAAGATCAAGCGCCGCCGATTGGCTTGCTCGACGAATAGCCGCTTTTACACCGCCGTAAACCGCATCTTCAGGATAAGCACGTTCTGCACGACTGGAAGTAATATTTACAATACTTCCTCGTATATTGCGCTCAATCATAATTTTTGCGGCGGTCTGCATACAGAACAAGCTGTTTTTCAAATCAAGATTAATCAGCTCGTCAACAACTTCCGGTGTCAAATCCAAAATACTTTGCATTCGCGTTCTGCCGGCATTATTTACCAGCACATTCAAGCCGTCCAGCTCTTCAGCTGCCTGTTTTACAAAGGCCGGTCCGGCACCGCTTTGGCACATATCTGCCCGGTACGCCCTGCAGCGTCTGCCTAATGCCTCAATCTGTGCGGTAAGGCTTTCTGCCTGCTCCTGTGCAGAACAATAAGAAAAACCAATATCATATCCTGCCCGCGCAAGATGCAGCGCAATACCGCGGCCAATGCCTTGGCTGGCACCGGTAATAATTGCAATTTTGGCCATATAAGCTCCTCCTTGGTGATGTTAGATTTATATATTATTTTTCCTGTGCTATGCCTTTCAAACGGACAGTACCATTGCGGCACCCGGCATGGGCACAGCACATTTCAGCCGTGGTACTCCTTCCGCATTCAGATCAAAAACGGTCAGCTCTGAGGACAGCTGGTTCGCGCAATAAATTTTATCTTCCCGTTCTCTCAACAGAAAATGGCGCGGGAATTTGCCTCCGCTGCTGCATCGGCCTTGCAATGTCAAAACCGCAGGATCGGATTCCGGCACAAGCCATACTATTTCATCTGTCCCACGTACGCAAGCGTAGATTTTATTTCGACTTTCAGAAAAACAGATATGCGCGGTCAAAATTTGGCTGCCCTTCTCTGCCGTCGTTTGAATTTCGGACACAACAGAGCCGATACCATCGGAATCAAACCGAATCGAAAGAATTTCATTACTCAGCTCCGCCGTGACATAAAGAATGTTTTTATTCCAAGCCATGTGACGCGGTCCTGATCCGGCAGGTGTTAAGATATATGGCTGCTGTGCAAAGGGGGTTAAGCTGCCGTCTTTTTCAACTGCGTATCGGTAAATCTTATCGCCGCCAAGGTCGGCGACGAACAGTTCATGACCGCTTTCAGAGAGAATTGAGGAATGAATGTGAGAATGTTCCTGTCTTTTTTCTACCGGTCCGCTGCCCGAAAACTCCAAATTCTGAAGCAAAATCATCTCGGTATCCGTAACCCCGATAACACTCAGTGTGCCGGAAAGGTAATTGGACACATAAACGGTCTTTCCGTCTTTAACACAAAGATGACAGCTTCCGGCTCCGGGAAACGCTATTTTCGCCGCAGACGAAAATGAGCCTTCAGAACTGTTCGGAACAAAATGCTGCAATAAGCCGCTGTCCGACTCCTTCAGCGCAAAAAATCCGCCGGAGCCGTCCGAAGCTAAAAAAGAAGGATTTTCTGCCGGGATTATTTTTTCAACCGTATTGTTCTCTTCCCGAAACAATGCAACGCCTTCTCCCGCCTTGGCCGGAATTCCGACCGGATAATGCGTGTAACCACCTATCAACAACATATCCAATCACCTCACAGGTTATTAAAACATCACTTACTCATTACTTAAACATCATATCAGTTGATCTTTCCGGCATCAATTGACTAACTGCAACAAAAGCAGTGCAAATATTTGTAAAGCTCGACAAATTCTCACCAATCGCACCATTTTACCGCAAATCAATGTCTGTTCGCATATATTTTATTTGACCTTTGCGTCAAATTATGATATCATGACGAATATATGATGTTAAAGAAATTGAGATGATGTATAATGGTAGTATATCAGCGTGTACATGATGAAATTCTGCAAGCACTAAAAGATAATGTTTACCCGGTCGGCACACTTTTGCCTCCGGAGCCGGAGCTGGAACGAATTTACTCTGTAAGCCGCACAACTGTACGCAGAGCCATTGCCAAGCTTTCTGAAGAAGGGTATGTACAGGTACGACAGGGCTACGGAACTATGGTTCTGAAAAATATCTACCCATCCGAAACCTTTGAGTTTTCCAGACTGCACCATTTTGAAAATACTCTTTCCATTCGTCATGTAAACGTTCCAAACCCGGAAAAAATGTCTGCGCGCGGTATGTACATTAACACTGTCCCGGCCGATAAAGTTGTATCAGAAGCACTTCAGGTTAAACTTAATACTCCCGTTTTTCGCGTACAGCGCATTTTTTACAGCGGAGAAACCCCTTTGATGTTTTTAAACAACTATGTTCGCACGGATTTTTTCCGGGATTAGATCAACACACCGAGCAGTTTTGGGACTTATATCCTTTTCTGGTCCGCAATTATAATGTTGATTATCAGGGATGTACCGAATACCTCTCTGCAGCTGCGGCTGATTTGGTAGATTCACAGATTTTGCATATATCCCCGGGGACGCCTTTACTGAACAGCCGCAGAATTGCAGCATGCAATCTGGGGCCGCTTGAATATGCAGTACTTAGAATTCGAACGGATCTTATGGAGCTGTGTATTACCATGGGACCCTCTGTTTGGCCGGATACCCTTAATTGATTTCCAATTCAAATCAAAACAAAAAAGCACCCTGAACCGAACCAGTAAAACTGGACAATAGACAAAATCCCCCCTGATGTAGGATAATAATAACTTGAACCGCACCAGATTATGCGGACAGCACAAAAAGCCTCCATGTAGGATATTGAGTTTTAAGCGGAGTGGCGCAGCGACAGCGGTGCCACTCCCGTTTTTGTTTGGATGCGTTCGTGGTTATAGAAGTAAATATACCTGTCGATCAGTTCGTTTGCTTCTTGGAGCGTCTTTGGCTTGTGGCGGTAGATGCACTCTGTTTTCAGAATGGAGAAGAAATTTCCTGCCATGGCATTGTCATAAGGATTTCCTTTCCTTGACATGGACGGCGTTATGCCGTAAGATTGTGTTAGCTTGAAGTATGCTTGCGATGTGTATTGAAAGCCTTGGTCGCTGTGGAGCTGCAACTCCGCAGCGACTTTCTCTTTCTTCATTGCCAGACGAATCGTGTCCAGAACAAGATTCACAGTCTGCCGACTTGCAGTCTTGTAGGCCACAATACTGTTGTCATACAGATCTCGGATCATGGACAGATATAAAATGCCTTCTTTTGTGTGGATGTAAGAAATGTCCGTGACCCATTTCTCGTTTGGCCTGACCGCCCGGAACTGTCTGTTCAACAGATTTTCGTATTTGTGTACCTGCTGACCAAGATTTACCCATTGGCGGCGTCGGCGAACCTCAGACAATAATCCATATTTTTTCATGATTCTGAGCACAGTCTTCGGATCTCTTTGAATATTTCTGCCTTTTAACCACTTCCATACACGTCGATAGCCATAGGTCTTATCTGTCCTGCGCTGACATTCCTCGATTTCCTTTGCCACAACAGCATCGCGATCCGTCTCTCCCAGACGCTTTTTAAAGCAGTAGTAACCACTTCTGGATACCCCGAAGAATTTGCACATAACAGATATTGGGTATTCTCCCCGGTGACGGTGAATGACGGCGTACTTTGCCTTTGGCCTCACTTCCTTTCTGTGGACTGCAGAAAATCCTGCAGTAATTTCACTTCCATCTTGAGCCGCTTATTCTCATACTTATATTCCTGCAGCGTCTTTGCAGGCTTCCTGCCACGAAACTTCGGCGCACCCTTGGCGGCTTTTTTGCGTTGCCGCTTCAGCAGATTGTGAACCGGACGGTCTCCCTCCAAGCCAAGTTCCGCTTCGATTTCCCTGTGGCTCTTCCCTGATTCTAACATCTTTTCTATGGTCGGTAGTAGAACCTGCATATTGGTGTATCTTCGTTTGCTCATAATGAATCCCCCCTGATGTACTTATTATCCTACATCAGGGGGTAATTATATGTCAGAAAGAAAAGGAATGAAGCAGTATCCGGAATGGGTGAAAGAGCAGGTTCGGGAGCGGATAGCGGCCGGAGAAACGCAGAAGCAGCTCAGCAAAGAGTTGGGAATCAGTCGGTACAGTATTCAAAGCTGGTGCGGGTTACGCCCGGAAACAAAGCTGTGGCAATTAGCACCTATGCCTAAGGGCAGACCCAAGAAAAATAAGACCATAGAGGATTACGAAAAGGAAAACAAGCGATTGCGTATGGAAGTAGCTTTGATGCGGGATTTTCTGCAGTCCGTCGAAAGGATGTGAGGACGAAAGTAAAGTACGCAGTTATCAATCGCCACCGGAACGAGTATGCGGTATCCGTTATGTGCAAATTCTTTGAGGTATCCCGGAGCGGCTACTATGACTTTGTGAGTCGGATTGGGAAGGCCGAGAGAGATGCAGAGCTGGCAAAGAAAATACAGGAGTGTCAGGACCGGACCGATAAAACCTACGGTTACCGCAGGGTCTGGAAGTGGCTGAAAGACAAAAATATTGAAAGAAATCCGAAAACTGTGCTCAGAGTAATGAAAAAGTACGGTTTGTTATCGGAGATCCGCCGTCGCAGGAAGTGGATTAACCTTGGACAGCAGGTACATAAGTACAAGAATCTGCTGAACAGACAGTTCCGGACAGACAGGCCGAATACAAAATGGGTCACGGACATCTCCTACGTCCATACGAAGGAGGGTGTATTGTATCTGTCCATAATCCGGGATCTGTATGACAACAGCATTGTAGCTTACAAGACAGCGTCCAGACAGACGGTCAATCTTGTGTTGGATACGATCCGGCTGGCGATGAAGAAAGAGAAAAAGAGAGTCGCTGCGGAGTTGCAGCTCCACAGCGACCCGGGCTTTCAATATACCTCTCATGGATATTTTAAGCTGACTCAATCTTACGGCATAACGCCGTCAATGTCAAGGAAAGGAAATCCCTACGACAACGCAATGGCAGAAAATTTCTTTTTCATTCTGAAGACAGAATGTATCTATCGGCATAAACCAAACACATTCAGAGAGGCAGATGATTTGATTGACAGATATATTTACTTTTATAACCACGAGCGTATCCAGAATAGAACCGGAGTGCTTGTCTGTTTTATTTTATTCTTTTACAATCTTACACGAAATTCAGCGGGTCAACGCGCGTGCCGTTCTGGTAGACCTCAAAGTGGAGGTGGTTGCCCGTGGACTGACCTGTAGAGCCGACATAGCCGACGATCTGGCCCTTTTCCACATATTCGCCTGCGGAAACCGCAAGCGAGCTGCAATGCGCGTAGCGCGTGGAATATGTACCGTTGTGCCAGATGAGCACGTTATTGCCCCAGGACCAGTGGTACTCCGCAGAGATGACCTGGCCGGATTCCGCCGCGTAAATGGGGGTACCGTACGGAACGCCGATGTCCACACCGCCGTGCGGCGAGCCACTGAACATGCCGCCGAAATACTGTGTGATGCTGCCGTAGCCGTAGCCCGCAAGCGGCCAACTGAATGAAAGGTCGCCGGTGTTCAAAACATCGCTCGTGTTACCCGAGCCGGAAGACGTGTTGCCGCTGCCGGAATTGTTGTTCGCGGCATTCTGGTTCGCTTCTGCCTGACGGCGTGCTTCCTCTTCCTTTTCAGCCTGCGCGTTTCGGTCTGCGATAAGCTGGTCAAGCTGCGAAACGTAATCTTCCTTCGCCGCCTCGGCCGCCGCCAAATCGTTTTCCGTCTCGCTGCTCTGGACATTCAGCTCGTCGATGAGCTTCTGGTTTTCTTCCTCGAGCGCCTGCAATTCTTCCTGCTTCTTTTCAAGGTCTTTCTTCTGGTCGGCAAGCTCCTCTTTTTCTTTATTGAGCTCATCGCGCTGATCCTGCGTCTGAATGCGGTAAAGGCGGATTTTCTCCATCAGCTCGCGGTCGTGCTTCGTGATGGTCTTCATCGCCTCGGAGCGCATGGAAAAATCGTAAAGGCTCGTGGAATCAAATAAGATCTGCAGCGTCGTCAGGTTGCCGCCGGAAGCATACAGCGAGCGCAAACGGACTTTCAATTCCGCAAATGTATCGGCATATTCCTCGTCCGCCTTTTTAATCTCGGCTTCGAGGTTCGTGATGTTCGTATTGAGCTGCGTAATGTTCTGCACCGCAAGGTCGATGCTCGTCTGGTACGTCGTGATCTGCTCTTCGAGCGTTGCCTGATACGCTTCGGCTTCACTCGTCTGGTCGCGCAGCGAATCAAGCTTTTCGTTAAGGCGCTCGGCCTCGGCTTCATTTTCCGCCTGCTGCGATTTAATGGATTCAATCTGCTCGTCGTATTCTGCCGTCGTGGTCGCAAAGACCGAGTTGGAGGAAATGAGCATCGTCACCGCCAGCACACCGGCCACAAAACGCAAGCTTTTTTTCTTCATCTTCATATCGATTAACTCCGTGTTTTCACAAAAATCAAGAGTCCTAAAAAAACTCTACCCTTATAATATATTACAATTCGGTAACTTTTTCAAGGCTTTTTGAAATCTTTCTGTAATCAGACACGGAAAGTTTACATTTCAAAAGAAAAAAGGGAAGCACTTAGCTTCCTCAATTTTCTGTATTAGAAATATCAATCCAAGATTTCTTTCGCCGCGCCGACGCGCTGCACGTCGTCCCCGTCTTTAAAGCCCGGTGCGTCCGCAAAATCGAAGCCGAACGCATTCTTTTCCGGAAACAGTTCCAAAAGCGGGAACAGCACGAACGCGCGCTCCAAAATGCCGGGGTGCGGCACATTGAGCTCCTTTTCGCGCTGTGTGAAGCCCTCGTACAGCAAAACATCTAAGTCCATGCACCGTGCACCGTGGTAAATTTCCCGCACGCGCCCCATCGCCGCCTCTATGCCGAGGCACGCGCCGAGCACCGCGCTTGGCGAAAGCTCCGTTTTCAGCAAAACGCAAATATTCCAATAGTCCTGTTGCTCGTCCGGCACGTCAAACGGCGCGGTCTGCCACACGGAAGAAACATTTTCGACCTCTGTTTTCGGCAAATGCGAAAGCGCCGCGAGCGCTGCGCGCAGATTTTCCCGGCGGTCGCCTAAATTCGTGCCGAGCCCCAAGACGACGCGCTTCATGCACGGCTCCTTGTCATTTCGACCGAGACGTAATCGAACACCGCGTTGATGGGCGCTTCCGGCTTTTTCAGCTCCACCGTCACGCTCTGCACCTTCGGGTAGTTCTCCAAAATCGCATCGCATACCACCTGCGCCGCGCGCTCAATGAGGTCATATTTCTGCGCCGTGAACACCGCGTTCACCGTTTTGCGCACGGCGGCGTAGTTCACAGTCTCGTTGAGGTCATCTGTCTGCGCCGCGCGGGAAATGTCCGCCTGCATTGCAATGTCTAAAATAAACTTCTGGCCGTTTTCCTTTTCCTCCGGGTTCACGCCGTGGTAGGCAAATATCTCAAGGCCCTTAATGCGTATTGTTTCCATTTTATACTCCCTTTCTGAATTGCTTTATCGCATCCGCTACGCGCGCCGCCTGCACCGTTTCAAACGTATCGTGCGCGCGCACCATGTCTGCGCCGAACAGCACCGATGCCGTATGTGCCGCCACCGTGCCCGCCATGCGGTCTTCAAACGGCGGGTTGCCGCAAACAGCACCGATAACGCGTTTTCTCGACGCCGCCATCAAAAGTGCCGTACCCGGCACGCGGATTTTCTCCGGGTTTGCGATAAGCGCGAAATTTTCCTCATTTGTCTTGCCAAAGCCGATGCCCGGGTCGAAGCAAAGGCGATTTTTATTGACGCCATGCTGTTCCGCTTCCGTCGTTTTCTTCTCGAAAAATGCCCGAACGCGTTCCAAAATGTCGCCGCCCGCGCCGTTCAGGTCATCCGGATCGCCGGGGTGCATCACGATGCAGCCGCAGTCGGTGTTTTCCACCGCGCGCCACATTTCCGGTGCAAAACCCGTCACGTCGTTGATGATATGTGCGCCGGCTTTGAGGGCTTTTTCCGCCACCTCGGGGTAAAACGTGTCGATGGAAACAGCAAGGTTCGTCTTCTCCGCAACTGCCTTCACCACGTTTTCAATGCGCGCCCATTCTTCTTCGGGCGAGATGCGCACGCTGCCCGGGCGGGTGGACTGCCCGCCGATGTCCACAATGTCCACGCCCTGCGCTTCCATCTCTACCGCGTGGCGCACCGCTTTTTCGGGGTCAAAATACTTGCCGCCGTCGGAAAACGAATCCGGCGTCACGTTCAAAATGCCCATCACATAGGTTCTGTTCAGCGGAAAGCGTTTTCCCGCCGCGTAAAATTCCGTCATATCGGTCTCCTTACTTTGCAAGCAGCAGCATGACCTCGTTGCGGGTCTTCGCCTCCGTGCGCATGCAGCCGCGCAAGGCAGAGGTCTGCGTCAAAGCGCCCGCCGCACGCGCGCCGCGCATCGTCATGCACAGGTGCTCCGCTTCAATGAACACCGCCACGCCGCGCGGGTTCAGATTTTCTTCGATAAAGTCCGCAATCTGCGCCGTCAGACGCTCCTGCACCTGCGGACGCCGCGCAAAGCAATCGACAATACGGGCAAATTTGGAAAGCCCGATGATCTTGCCGTCGCGCGGGATATATGCAATATGACACTTGCCGATGAACGGCAGCAAATGGTGCTCACATACGGAGTAAAGCGGAATGTCCCGCACAAAAACGAGCTCGTCGTGCTCGCCCTCTTCGTGGAAAATTTTGAGATGCTGCTTCGGGTCGGATTTTAACCCCGAGAAAATCTCCGCATACATGCGTGCCACACGGTTCGGCGTTTCCTGCAGGCCCTCGCGCTCCGGGTCTTCTCCGACAGCCAGCAGAATTTCCCGCACCGCTTTTTCGATTCGTTCCAGATCCATAAATGAACACCCTTTCCCTCATGTTTCTCGTTTCCGTCATTATAGCACAGAAGCTGAGAAAAAGAAACGGCCCGCAGCGAAATTTGCCGCAAACCGTGCTTTCTTCAAAACAGATCGAGCATGTTGTCTAAATATATTTCTTCCCGCACGCGCAGCCGGTATTCCGGCTTTGTCATGTAGTAAAGCAGAAATTCCAAAATGAGCGCACTGCCGAGTCCCCTACCCTCAATTTTAAAGTTCGAGAAGCCCATCGGCAGATATACGTTCTGTATATCTGCAACACCGATAAAACCCGGGTTCTCCATCGCCTTTGAAAAGCGGTAGCCCTCCTTTGCGTTCGGCGCGGTGCAGATGTGCTCCGGGCCATCTATACCGAGGTTTTTGCGGCTCACCGCTTCATAACACGCTTTGCGGTCTTTGCAGCCGAAAGAGCAGCACTCGTTGCAGAGAAACTCCGCCTTGTCCTTCAGCGCCTGCGGCAGCGCGTTCAACTTTTCAACTTGTTTATTCAGCCGAAAATCCGGCACGACAAACCGAAAATCTTCGCGTTCGAGCTCCCGTTTAAAGTCTTCAAAGTCCGTCAGCACCTTCGTCGTAGACGAAACAAAATACAGCCCCGGGTACGTCTTTTTTAAATAGTCTAACAGTAAATCGGAATGCACGATCACGCCGTTTTGCGGGCTTTCGCTTTCCGCAAACAGCTTACACAGCATGTTGCACTTCGGGTCGGATAAATGCTTTTCCTCCAACAAAGAATTGCTGAACGTCAGCCGCGCGGAGATGTTATATTCCCGCATGAGCGAGAGTACCGCGCGCGGGTCGTGCTCGCCGTCGCCGAGGCGTCCGCCGCCCCAAAGGCAGTCCGCCGGCGCGCCGTAAACAGACGCGATCTCGCACCACTCGTAAAAATATTCTCTGTGCGCTCCGTACAGCGGCAAAAACACACTGTACAGCTCGAAAAATTCAAATAAGCCGGGCAAATGATAGTACGCTGTCACGTTTCCCTCCGATTTAATCCCCATACGGGTCGGCAATGGCTTCTGAAAGCTCCGTGCCGTCCTCCGCCACCTGCCGCACCGTCACGCGGTCGCCTTTTTCTATGCCGTCCGCCGCACAGGTCACGGCATATTCGGACAGGAACGTCGTCTCCTTCGCGTTGCCGTCCACGTAAATCACGCTGTACGGCGTGAAATTTTTGCCGCGCACCATCAGCATATCGTTCTGCACATACGCCGTGTTCACAGTGATGTCCCGCGTGCCGAAGCGCATGTCGGTCTCCTCAAACGGCTGCTCGCCGTGGTACACCACACGGTCGCCGTACAGCATGTCGTATTGCAGCGTGCGCAGCTCCGTTTCGTATGCGCCGCGCCACGGGTTTAACTGGTGGAATTTCGTCAGTGTGCCTACGTTGATGTCTAAAAGCTCCAAAACACGGGACGAAAGCTGATACGCCTTCACGTTTCTATCCGCGCCCCCCACGCCGCAGTTACTCCAAATGACGTACTCCGTTTCAAACAGGCCGCCCGCAGAAAGGTCCAGCATATCCTTGCTGATCTCCAGCGACGGCATGTGGTCGCCGTACAGCACCAAAACGGTCGGCTCCTCCCACGTCGTCAGCACATCGGTCAGCGTGCGCAGAAATTCATCCACTTCGTGAATCTGCGTCGCGTAATATTCCAATTGTCCGCGCAAAGCGGGGTCTTCTATGCCGGAAAGCACTTTGATATCCGCCGTCTCGCTCTCCACCGGATACGCGCCGTGCGGCTGCACCGAAATGGTGTAAATAAGGTCGCGTTCCTCCGTTTCGGAAAGCGCCCGCACAATCTCTTTTGTCAGAATCTTATCCTTCGCCCAGCCGATTTCGTTTGTCTCCACGTGGTTCATGTATTCAAGCGTCGTGAATGAATCGAACCCGAGCTTCGGGAACACGATGTTGCGGTCATAGAATGTCGCCGTGTTATTGTGAATGACGTGCGACGCGAGCCCAAGTTTTTTTAAGTCATACGCGATGGACTCGCACGGCGTTTCCTGCAAAATCGTCTTGTACGGATATTCGCCCGTGCCGAAGTCCTGCACATTCATCTGCGTGATGACCTCAAATTCCGTGTTCGCCGTGCCCGCGCCGACGGACGGCGCGGTGAAATACCCGCTGGGGCATGTCTCCTTCAGCTCTTCAAAATACGGCACCGGGTTTTCGGAGAACGTCACGTCTTTTAAGCGGTTCACGTCGAAAAACGACTCCAGCTGCAAAAAGATGATGTTCGGCACGTCCTCGGGCGCTTTGTCCTTTGTGCGCAGCACCTCCGCTGCAATGGCGCGCACGCGGCGGGCGGAGTAATCCTCCGGCCGGTCGATACCCGTGTCAACGAGACTGCGCGTAAACGTGTACGTAAAGCCGTAATTCTCTGTCAAACGGATAACATCCGTATATGTATTCTCACCGAAGCCTAAGGACGTCGGCAGATACGGAATGGCAATGCACGCGCAAAGGAGTATCACGCTCACCGCCGTGTTAAAGAGCCGGTGCACCGGGCTTTTCGGGCACTTTTTAAAGAGCATCACAAGCCCCGCAAGCAGCAAAATCACCGCAATAACAAGCAAAATAAATGCCGGTACGCTCATATAAATGCCGATAAACGACCAATCGAGCTGCAAAATCGCAAAATCAATGGCGGAAAGCGGCGAAACGCGGTAGCTGAGCACATATAAATTCGCAATGCCGAGTCCAAGCCACACCGTGCCGATCAAAATGCCGAAAAACCACCGCCGCTTGGAAAACAGGCACAGCGAAAGGGAAAACGTCAAAATCAGCACGTTTTCCAAAAACGCCAGCGGATGCGATTCGAGCAGCACCAAAACAGCGGAAAGACTCTGCCTGTCCATCAGCTCTATGACGATATTCAAAAATAATCCGCCGAGAAAGCACCCCAAAATACCCCGAATGCGCGTTCCCTTTTCAAACAATCCGTACAGCGTATGTAAAAACCGCCTGATGTCCTCCACCCCCGGTCTCCTGCTCGCAATTTCACAGAACTGCGTATTCAGCATGATTATAAGACCGAAAATGAATTTTTTCAAGCGGTTTCAACTTAGTATTTTCTTAAAATTTTTGGGGCCGCATTTTACGTTTCACGCGCCTTTGCAGCCTGAATTTCTTTTACATCCACGCCGCGTGGGGCAATGTTCTCCGTATACGTCTCATAACAGCCCCCGTTTCTGCGTTTTTACGCGAACTGTGCGTTATACAAATGCCGGTAGAATGTGTCGCCCTGCATCAAGCTTTCATGCGTACCGCGCTCTACAATCTCGCCGTCGCGCACGACTAAGATCATATCCGCGTTGCGAATGGTCGATAAGCGGTGCGCAATGACAAAGCAGGTCTTGTCTGCCATCAGCGTACGCATAGCCTTTTGTATGCGCAGCTCCGTGCGCGTATCGACGTTTGAGGTTGCCTCGTCCAGAATGAGCAGGGACGACTCCAGCAGCATCGCGCGTGCAATGGTCATCAATTGCTTTTGTCCCTTTGAGATATTCGCGCCGTCGTCCTCGAGCACCGTTTCGTAACCGGCCGGCAGCGTCCTGATGTAGTCATGGATGCCGCACGCCTTGCACACGCGCTCCACGTCTTCGCGCGTCGCCTTTTCGCTGCCGTAGGCGATGTTTTCATACACCGTGCCCGTAAAAAGCCATGTGTCCTGCAAGACCATGGAGTAATTGAGGCGCAAACTGCGGCGCGTCAGATCTTTGATCGGCTTATGGTCAAGCGTAATTTCTCCGCTGTCCACATCGTAAAAGCGCATCAGCAAATTGATGATGGTCGTTTTGCCCGCGCCCGTCGGGCCCACAATGGCCACAAGCGCGCCCTTCGGCACATGCAGCGAGAGATCTTTGATGATCTGTCTGTCCTTTGTGTAGCCGAAGTTCACGTGCGAAAGGTCTACGTCACCCTCAGCTTCGGTGAGGCCTTCGGCATTCGGACTGTCCGCGACCTCGGGCTCTTCATCCAGTAAGCGGAACACGCGCTCCGCCGCCGAAAACGCCGACTGCAATTCGCCGATGATGTTCGCGATTTCGTTGATCGGCCCGCTGAACTTGCGGGAGTACAGTACAAAGCTCGAAATGTTGCCGATAGAGATTGACCCGCCCAAAAACAGCAGTGCGCCGAAAAAGCTGACGAGTGAAAGCGAAAGGTTGTTGACGAAGTTGACGGACGGTCCCACCATGCTGCCGTAATAATCGGCGCGGTAGTACGCGTCCACGGTCTCGTCGTTCTGTTTATCGAGCTTCTTAATGGTGTTTTCTTCTTGGCTATACGCGCGCAGCGTCTTCTGCCCGCTGATCATTTCCTCCACAAAGCCGTTCAGCTCGCCCAGCTTTGCAGAGCGCTTGCGGAACAGCGGCCGCGTAAAGCCTGTGATCTTCTTCGTCATGAACATCGAAAGCGGTACGGTGAAAACAAATACCAGCACAAGCGTCGGCGAAATGGAAAGCATCATGATGAGCGCGCCGATGACTGTGACGGCGCTCGCGAACACCTGCACCATATCATTCGTAAGCGAGGTGTTGATGGTGTCGATGTCATACGAAATACGGCTCAGAATGTCACCCGTCTGGTGTGTATCGAAGTATCCGACCGGCAGCTCGCTCAGCTTTTGGAACACATCGTGCCGCATCGTGTTCACCACGCGGCGGCTGATGACGATCATAAGGCGCGTCAACGCATACGAAAGTGCTGCGGATATCGCGTACATCACAATCATCAGAACGCCGTAGCAGCCCACCTTTTCAAAATTGACTTTGCCGCGGCCGAGCTCCATCGCATCCACCGCAAGACCCGAAATGTACGGTCCCGCCAGTGACAGCAAATTGCCGCCGACCGTCAGTAAAATCGCCCCGAGCATCAAAAATTTGTAGCGCATCAAATACGGCAAAAGGCGCGACAGCACCGCCGTTTTTTTCATTTTGGGCTTTTCGTGTTTTTCCGTTTGCACTGTTTCCGGCCTTTTCATGCGTGCACCTCCTTTGCGAGTCCCTCGCCGATCTGCGACTCCCCGATCTCGCGGTAAAGCGGACAGGTCTCCATCAATTCTTCGTGCGTACCCATGCCGATGACATTGCCGTTTTCGAGCACCATGATTTTTTCCGCATGCATGATGGAGCTGATGCGCTGCGCAATGATGATCTTTGTCGCGTCCGCACAATGCAGGCGAATTTCTTCACGCAGCTTCGAGTCCGTCCTGTAATCGAGCGCGCTCGAGGAGTCGTCCAACAGCAAAATGTCCGGGTCGCCCGCCAACGCGCGCGCAAGCAACAGTCTCTGTTTCTGCCCACCCGAAAGGTTCGCGCCCTTAATGGCGACCGGCGCGTCCAGACCGCCCTGTTCTTCCATAAATTCCAGCGCCTGTGCGCGGCGTGCCGCTTCCAAAAGCTGCTCGTCCGTCAGGTTTCGCCCTAAGCGGATATTCTCGCGTATCGTGTCCTTAAACAGCGTGTCGTTTTGGAACACCACACCGAACTTCGCGCGTAAATCGGACGTCGCGTAGTCGCGGATATCCACGCCGTCTATTTTCACGGAGCCCTCCGAAACGTCGTAGTAACGCATGAGTAAACGAATAATCGTCGATTTACCCGCGCCTGTCGCGCCGATAATGCCGAGCGTCTCGCCGCGCTTTAACGCAAAATCGATGTTCCGCACCGCAAAGCTGCCGCGCGCATAGCGGAACGTCACGTGGTCAAACTCCACGTGCGGCGCGTCCTTCGGCAAAAAGCTGAAGTGCGGCTCAGTCTCGAAAAGCTCCACCGGCGTGTCCAGCACCTCCAATACACGCGCAGAGGAAGCCGATGCGCGTGAAAGCATCATGAAAATGCGGTTAATCGCCATTAAAGCGTTCAAAACGATAGTGTATAAATTCATAAACGCGATGATCTTGCCGATCTCGGAGGTGCCGTTGTTCACGCGCACCGCGCCCACCGTGATGACCGCCACAATGCCGAGGTTCAGCAAAAGGCTCATCACCGGGTTGATGAGCGCCATGGTGCTCTCTGCCGTGCGCTCCTTTTCGGTGAGGTCGTCGTTCACCTTCTTAAACCGCGCACGCTCATAGTCCGATTTGGAAAGCGCCTTGATGACGCGCACGCCCACGGCGTTTTCACGCACCACGCGCAGCATGGAATCGGAAGCCTTCTGCACGATCTTAAAAAGCTTCGCACCTTTTCGCGAGACGTAAAACACAATTACGCCCACAATGGGCAAGGACGCCACCATAATGAGCGTCAGCATCGGATCCATCGTCAGCGATACGATGATGCCGCCAAAAAGCAGCAGCGGCGCACGGATGCCGATGCGCTGGATCATGCCAATCGTCTGGTGCAAAACGTATGTATCGCTCGTCATACGCGAGATAAGAGACGGAATTGTAAACGCATCGACCCTGCTTTCCGAAAGATACGAGATCTTTTGGAACAGGTCGTGCCGGATCTGCCGCGTGCAATCGCGCGCCACAGCGGACGCCATGCGGTTCGCCGTGATGTTGCCGCCCCACGCAATAAGCGAGCACACGATCATCAATCCGCCCCACAGACATACCGGGCGAATTTCTTTCAGCGGAATCAGATCGTCAATGATATACGACAAAATCCACGGAATCGCGAGCTCCACAAGCGTGCCGACCGCCTTAAAGCTGATGCCCACGCCCATACGCGGCAAAAACGGTTTTAAATACACCGCCAGTCTTTTCAAATTACATGCCCTCTTTCCCCTAGGAAGCTCTCAATAGTTGTATTTGCAACTATTATAGCGTATCCCGCACAACTTTTCAATATAATCATGAAATATTTTAGTAAATTTAAGCCTTTGCTTGACAACCTCCCCGTGGTATAATGGATAAAATTTACCGTTTGCGAAAACGAAGGAGGGAATTCCATGATCCACACAGATTTTGACCCGGAGAAAACAGCCGTCATTGAGCCGAGCGAATTCTATCACCCGATGGAAAATATGCCGGAGGCACTCATCGGCGTGTTCTCCCGCCCGCTTACGGAGAAATACGCGGCGGAATTTCACGGCGAAGTCATCATGCAATATCAGGACTGCAACGGTGGAGAACCGGTCTATCGCTGCACTGCGCCGAACGGCACCGCGTTTGCGCTGATGTGCATGCGCATCGGCGCGCCGTCTGCCTGCGGCATCATGGAAGAGATGATCCCCCACGGCGTGAAAAAGTTTTTGATGCTCGGCTCCTGCGGTGCACTCGATCACGCCATCACCGCCGGGCACATTCTGGTACCCTACGCCGCCGTGCGTGATGAGGGCACAAGCTACCACTACGCCCCGCCCGCCGAGGAAGCCGTACTCGAGCCTGCCTGTGTAGATGCCGTCTGCCAAGCGCTCGAAGACATGGACGTCCCCTATGCCCGCGTGAAAACGTGGACGACCGATGCGTTTTTTCGCGAGACGCGCGGCAAGGTGGAAAAGCGTTTAAAGCAAGGCTGCTCCGTCGTCGAGATGGAATGTGCCGCCATGGCGACCGTCGCGGCGTTCCGAAACGTCAAATTCGCCCAGTTCATGTGGGCGGCAGATTCCCTTTCCGGCGAAAAATGGGACGCCCGCAACTTAAATAAGCTCGGCACGGATGCCGGCGAGATCTACATGGAAGCCGCCATCCGCACCTTAGAGTACCTGTAAACATACAAAAAAGTTAAGAAAACCTGAATTCTCCCCGCACAGACTGGAAATGTGCGGGGAGTTGTATTATACTATATAAAATGGGTTTTATGGGAAAGTCGCAAGTCCGTTCCGCAGAGTCGGAATTTCAGTACGATTGAGTCAAGAAAGGAACATGAATATGAACGTAAAACATGAAGAATTGACCGTCCGCGCCTTATATGATCTCAGCTACACCGCGGCGCGCCCGCTGCTTGAAGCCTGCACCTACCCGTGGGAGGCGCTGCCGAAGATCGGCGAGTTCATTAAAGCGCTCGGCAAAACACTTTCGCCCGAGGAATACGAGCAGCGCGGTGAAGACGTGTGGGTCGCGAAAAGCGCCAAGCTTTACCCGAACGTCTACATTGCAGGCCCCACTATCATCGGGCCGGAGACCGAGGTGCGCCCCGGCGCATTTATCCGCGGCAACGCGCTCATCGGCGCAGGCTGCGTCGTCGGCAATTCCACCGAGGTGAAAAACGCCATCCTGTTCGACGGCGCGCAGGCCCCGCACTATAACTACATCGGCGATTCCGTCATGGGACATAAGGCCCACACCGGCGCGGGCGCCGTCACGTCGAACTTAAAGCAGGATCACTCGAACGTCACCGTCTTAAAGGACGGCGAACGCGTAGAGACCGGCATGCGCAAATTCGGCGCCATGCTGGGCGACCACGCCGAAATCGGCTGCGGCAGCGTTTTGAATCCCGGCACGGTCGTCGGCAAAAACGCACGCGTCTATCCGCTTTCCATGGTGCGCGGCTTCGTGCCCGCGAACCACATCTATAAAAAGGCCGGTGAGGTCGCCGAAATTCACGACTGATCTTCGCCGTAAAGAAAAGAGGTCTTTATGGAGCTTTTAAAGCAACTCATCACGCGCATACTCGGCTCCGGGCTGCTTTCCACCGCCCTTGTGCTCGTGCGTGCCGTCACCGTCCTGATGGTTTTGTACGTTATCTGGCGCTGCTATACCTCGTTTAAAAAGGGACAGCGCCGCAAAGACCCGGTCGTCATGCTGGAGGATGCCGCCACCGGCGCGCATTTCCCCGTTTTGTACTGGGAAAATTCCATTGGGCGCAGCCGCAGCTGCGATATTCAAATACCCGATAATTCCGTTTCGCGCGACCATGCCGTTTTAATGCGCCGCGAAGAGGGCTGGTTCGTGTGCGATACCGGCTCCCACGCCGGCACACGCGTGCGCAATAAACAGATCACAGAGCCCACGCTCGTGCAGATCGGCGACAAAATCCGCATGGGCTCCACCACGCTCACGCTGCGTAACGCGTCCGACGTGCCGCAGAAAAAGCGCAGCATGTTCACCGGCTTTTCCAAAGAGGCGGCGTCCCCCTTTAAGCTGATGCTCGTCGTCACGCTCGTTCAGATGTCGCTCACCTTGCAGCTGATGATCGGCACAGGCGAATTCCGTCTCTACCCCGCCGCACCGTTCGTGATTCTGTTCACGGCAAGCTGGGTGCTGTACTTTTTCTCCCGCCGCATCTTAAAGCGCGTCAGCTTTGAGATTGAAACCGTTGGGCTGCTCCTCAGCAGCATCGGCATCCTGCTCCTCAGCGGTGAGGGGCTCGACACCGTTAAAATGCAGATTGCCGCGTTCGGCATCGGCATTGTGCTTTTCTGCTTCCTTGTTTGGTTCATGAGCGACCTCGAGCGCGTCATGAAGCTGCGGCTCTACATCGCCATCGGCGCCATTTTGCTGTTTGTTGCAAACCTTGTGCTCGGCAAAGACGTCAACGGCTCCCGCAACTGGATCTTCATCGGGCCGTTCAGCTTCCAGCCCTCGGAGTTCATCAAAATCGCATTCGTGTTCGTCGGCGCGTCTACGCTCGACCATTTGCAGACGAAAAAGAACATCACGGAGTTCATCGTGTTCGCCGCCATTTGCCTCGCATTCCTGTTCCTCATGCGCGATTTCGGCACGGCGCTCATCTTCTTCGCCTGCTTCCTCATCATCGCGTTCATGCGCTCCGGCAGCTTCCGCACCATTTTCCTCATCCTCGCGGCAGCGTGCTTCGGCGTGTTCCTCATTTTGCAGTTTAAACCCTACGTTGCCCAGCGCTTCTCGGGCTGGATGCACGTGTGGGAGCACACACAGGACAGCCTCGGCTACCAGCAGGTGCGCACCATGACGTATATCGCAAGCGGCGGCCTCTTCGGTCTCGGCCTCGGCAACGGCATCTTAAAATATGTCGCCGCCGGCGACAGTGACCTCGTGTTCGGTATGCTGTGCGAGGAGCAGGGCCTTTTAATGGGCATGGCGGTGCTGTTCGCACTCGTCCTCTTTATCCTCTACGCCCGCAGCGATGTCACACGCAGTCGCTCCACGTTCTACGCCATTGCGGCGTGCGCCGTTTCGGGCATGCTGCTCTTTCAGGCCGCGCTCAATGTCTTCGGCCCCACGGATGTTCTGCCGCTCACCGGCGTCACGCTGCCGTTCATCAGCGCAGGCGGCTCCAGTATGATCTCTGTCTGGGGGCTTCTGGCATTCCTCAAAGCGTCCGATGAACGCACCTACGCCGCCCGCCGTGCGGGAAGACACCCGAAAGGCGAGGCCGACGAAGACACGATTTCCTTCACCCCGCCGCGCTACTCCCCGAACGACCCGCCCACGCCGCGGCCCCGCGTGAATACCCGCGCCGAAAACACGGCCCCGCGTTCCCGCGGCGCATACCGCGTCCATATTTCCGAAGAAAACCTCTCGCCGGGTCAGTCCCGCACACGCAGAAAGGATGGTGACCGCCGATGAAAACGACCGGCTTTCGCTCTTTTGTCCTTTACATTTTGCTGTTCGCCTTCTGCGGCGGCTTCGTCTGGTTCCTCATCAACCTCGCATTAAACGGCTCCACATGGGCCACGCAGCCGTATAACGGTCACATTTACGGCGATGACACCGCCGTTTCCGCCGGTACCATCACAGACCGCAGCGGCATGGTGCTCGCCAAAACGGAGGACGGCTCCCGCGTTTACGCCGAAAGTGAAGACATTCGCCGCGCACTGCTCCACACTGTGGGCGATTCCAGCGGCTACATCGGCACCGCCGTGCAGGCCGTGCACCGCTCGCAGCTCGTGGGCTATAACCCCATCACGGGCCTTGCGCGCACCGTGCTTTCGGACCTCGGCAACAACCTCGTTTTAACGGTAGATGCCAACGCCAGCGCCGCCGCGTACAACGCCTTCAACGGCCGCAACGGCTCCGCGTTTGTCTATAACTATAAGACCGGCGAGGTACTCGTCAAGGTCAGCGCTCCCACATACGACCCCATGAACGTCCCGGAGGACCTCAACGACAACGAAGAATACAACGGCGTTTTCCTCGACCACACGCTTTCCTCCACCTACACGCCGGGCTCCATCTTTAAGCTCGTCACAGCGGCTGCCGCCATGGAGTACCTGCCCGATTGGGACACCCGCACCTATACCTGCGAAGAAGAAATGGACATCGGCTCCGGCAAGGTGACGTGTCTCAATTACCACGGCGAGCTGAACCTCGAGCAGGCGCTCGGCTATTCCTGCAACCTCTACTTTGCGCAGCTTGCGGAGGACATCGGCGCGGAAAACCTCAAAAAGAAAGCCGAAGAAATGGGCTTCGGTAAAAACTTCTCGTTTGATTCCGTCACCACCGACAAAAGCAGTACCAATTTAAGCAGCTCCACCAGCGCCATAGACCTCGCGTGGAGCTCCGTCGGTCAGGCGGATGTCATGGCAAACCCGTACCACATGGCGCTTTTGATGGGCGCCATCGCAAACGGCGGCTCCACACCGGAGCCATACCTCACGGGCGGCAAAAGCCGCACGAGCTACACCTTAACGGACAGCTCCACTGCCGCTTCTCTCCACAGCATGATGCGCAACAATGTCGTCAATTACTACGGCGAGTATCTTTTCGACGGTTATTCGCTGTGTGCCAAAACCGGCACTGCCGAGCTCGACGATAAAAACCCGAACTGCTGGATCGTCGGTTTCTCGGAGGACGAAAGCACCCCGTATGCGTTCGCTGTGTGCGTGCAGGAGGGCACCTCCGGACTCTATACCGCCGGTGAAGTCGTCTCCGCCGCACTCAACGCCATTACAGGGAACTGATCTTCCGTAAACCACAGCGAAGCAACGAATAAAGTTTCGTCCACCTTTTCAAAGGTGGTGGTTTCCAAAGGCAACGCCTTTGGTCGTCGTTCGCAAACGGCGAGACCTTTTTACCTACCAAAAATCAGGAAAATAGGCAGAATAGTCCGGTGGACTGTTCTGCCGCAAGGAACCCTATTAAGGGGTTCCTTGAAGAACTCGCCACAGCGAATTCTTAGAAATAAAGCAACGCCGCACCCTCGATTTTTCATTGAGAGTGCGGCGTTGCTCTATACCTTCGTATAAAATTCAAGCTCCCTCTGACCGAGAAAAAGAGTGAGATACTGCGCACCCCCCAATCACAGCGGGGAACACCCACGGCAGCAAAATCAAAAGCCGACAAAATGCAACGAACCCCGAGGGGTTCGTTGCTTGAAAAAGGAGATTTATGAAAAAGACTCGTACTCTAAATTAAATCAACCCGCGCTGTATTCGGAAAGCTTCAGTTCCACGGTTGCGGACTGCTGCGTCGAAGAGCGGTACACCTGAAGTGTTACCGTATCGCCCGGCTTCTTGCTGAGGATTGCGGAACGCAATGTGGATTCACTGTCCAGCTGCTGACCGTCAATAGCGGTAATCACATCACCCACCTGCAAGCCGGAAGCCTGTGCCTCACTCGAATTGAGCTGTGCCACATACTCGCCCTGCGGCAAGCCGTAGAAGCGTCCCGTCATGCTGTCGATAAACTGACCGGAAATACCGAGAACAGCTCTGTCCTTCACATAACCGTACTGGATGAGGTCGGAGATAATCGGCTGTGCCGTATCGATCGGAATCGCAAATCCAAGGCCCTCATAGCCCGTAGCGGAAATTTTCGCGGAGTTGATGCCAACGACCTGACCATACTCGTTGATGAGTGCGCCGCCGGAGTTACCGGGGTTAATCGCCGCATCGGTCTGGATATATTCCATCGTGTAGCCGGTCGTGTTATTGGCAATCGCGCGGTTCAAAGCGGAAACGTAACCGATCGTTACGCTGGAGCTCAGCTCGTGGCCGCCCGGGTTACCGATGGCCATGACCTTATCCGCAACACGCAAATCTTCGGAAGAACCAAATTCCGCAGCCGTCAAGCCCGTCGCATCGATCTTTACGACCGCAAGGTCCGTCACGGTATCGCTGCCGATCAGCTGCGCTTCATACGTCTCACCGTCGGAGGTCATAACCTTCAGGGAAGTCGCACCCTCCACAACATGCGCATTCGTGATGATGTAGCCATCTTCACTCATGATAATGCCGGAGCCTTCGCTCGCCGGGGAAACGCTGCTGTCCGACGTGTCGGTCTGCATAAAGCCGTAATTCTGTGTCACCTGATAATTCTGGATGCACACGACAGACGGTGTAAGCTTTGCGGCAATGTCCTGGTCGCTCATCGCGGAAACCGTGCCGTCGCCGCTCGCGCTCGTATCCGAGCTCGTGTCACCGTTCACCACGCGCGAGATTGTGAACGCAGCATTGCTGCTCGCTTCGGAAGACTGCACATTGATGACGCCGTTTTGAATCATCACGACGAATACGCCAAGCGACGCCGCCGAGGTGATCGCACAGCAAAGCACAACGGCTAAAAGCTTCAAGCCGAATTTCGAGCCGTGCTTTTTGGGCTTCGGCTGTTTTTGCGGCTGATGCACCGGCACACCGTAATACACAGGCTGTCCATTTGGCTGCACCGGCGCGTTCTGCTGCGGAGCGCTCTGTGCGTTCCACGTATATGCGGGGGTGTTGTTCGTCGGATACTGTGCGTTATGATAGGTGCCGTAGGCGTTTGTGCTGTTTACAGCGTTATTAGCGGAAGTATTGGTGTTCACCGGTTCAGACCCATTGTTCGGGTCAAAACCATTTTGGAATTTCTCATGATTGTCACTCATGGTTCCTTACTCCTTTCACATAATACCATATTCCAAACGGTTTTTCAACCTTTTTTTCTTTCCGTTCGGATTATCTATATTATTTCGGAGTTCTGTGAAGTTCATGTGAAGTGCAGTGAACAGTTTCATGAAAAAAGCAAGAAATCTCTGTCACACAAAGACAACAAAAGCCACCGGTGCGTGTTCCGGCGGCTTTCCTTATACACTGATTTTATTTTGTCGTCAGATGCGCACTTTTCAGCGCCTTGCGAATCAAAGCGGAGAGCGGCACGGAAATGATGATAGCGAGAATCGCGTTCACCGTGCTCGAAGCCGCTTTCGTCGCAAGCGCGATCGCCGCAGCCTCCGGCGCACTGCCCGCAAGCACCGTCGTAATGTAGGACTTTGCGAGATACAGCACAATGTATGTCAGGCTGCCGCAGATGCCCGCCACAATGCTGCGCGGTACGGTAATGGTAAAGTCTTCCTCCAGCATGTTGCCGGTGATTTTACCCTTGTGCGCGATGAGGCCGCAAACCGCAGCCAGCAGGAACTTAAATACAAACGTAAACGGAGCCGAAGCGATGTACGCCGGGTTCGTCAGGTCGTAGAGCATCGCGCCGATGCCGGAAGCCAGACCGCCTCCGATCGGGCCCATCACAAAGCCCGCAAGCAGACAAAACGCGTTGCCGAGGTGGATACGGGAAATATCGCCCACCGGCACCGGAATCGGGAAGCTCAGGTAGTTGGAAACGAACACCAGCGCGCCCAAAAGGCCCACGGTGACAATCTTGTAGATGGAATTCTTGTTTTTCATTTTGATTACCCCTTTGCTTTGGGGCGCGACTGCACCGTTCGTGCGCCGTGCCTTGAAGATTGCACCCAGTATAGCACCGCGCTGGTATTATCGCAATGGCCAGATTTAATATAATTTTTAAGGTCAGATGGTTTTTTCACACCCCAAAAAGCCCGCCCCGGTTGCATTTTCGTCAAAAAAGCGGTATACTGGCGGTGCGAAAAGTGTCGTTCGCTTTTCGATTATCTATAATATGAAGAAGGGATATTCATGGCAAAAGTAAAAGCCGTTATTTTTGATATGGACGGAACCGTGGCCAATACGCTCACTTCCATCGCCGGATTCGGCAACGCCGCGCTTGAAGCGCACCGCTTAAAAACGTTCCCCGTAGACCGCTACCGCACATTCGTCGGTAACGGCGCAGATATTCTCATGCGCCGCATGCTCACTGCCGCTAAGGGCACATACACCGAAGAAGATGTAAAAGCCCTGCGCAAAACGTATGACGCTTTATATGAAAGTGATCCCACAAAAGACGTAAAGCCCTACCCCGGCATCGTAGAGCTGCTCCAAAAAATGCGTGAAAACAACGTCAAAGCCGCCGTGCTCTCCAACAAACCTGATAACATGACGTGCTATATCGCCGAAAAGCTGTTCACCGGGCTTTTTGATGTCGTCCACGGACAAAGGGAAGGCGTACCGAAAAAACCGAACCCCAGCGCCGCACTTTTATTGTGCGAAGAATTAGGCGTCACCCCCGCCGAATGCCTGTATGTCGGCGACAGCGGCGTTGATATGCAGACCGGGCAGAACGCCGGCCTCTTCACTGCCGGCGTCACCTGGGGCTTCAGGGACGAAAAAGAGCTCGAAGAAAACGGCGCCGATACCCTCGTCCATAACGCAGAGGAGCTGGAAAACCTCATCCTCTAAGCTAACGGCAATGGCGATTAAAAGTTTCGCCCGCCTTTTTAAAGGCGGCGGGGTCTTGAGGCAGCACCCCAAAAACTAGGAGGGTAACTTAAAACGTCCCGTGGTCGTTTTAAGTGTAGGGAACCCAGTTGCATGAGTTTCCTGAAAGGCGGCTAAAGCCGCTTTTAGAAAAAGCATCGCATACAAAAGGAGAGCGCGCAGCCACCCAAAAGCTGCGCGCTCTGTTAATTTCTAAAAGCTCTCAAAACAAGCTCCTCACCGTCTCATACACGTCCCGCACGTCTGCTTCTTTGCCCCGCACACGTGCCGCCGTCTGTATTCCGTTGGCAGCTCGCCGTAGGCCTCCTTAAACGCCGCCGTAAATCGGCTCTGGCTCTCATACCCCACGGCCTGCGCCACGGACGCAATGTCGTTCTGCGTTTTCAGCAGCAGCCCCGCCGCAAGCTCCATGCGGTGCTGCTTCATGTGCGCCGCAATCGTCGTGCCGTACACTTTTTTGAACACCGTTTTCAAGGTCGTGGTGTTCATAAGGAACTCTCTTGACAGCGTTTCTATCGTGATGCGCTCGCTGATGTGTTCAATCAGGTAATTGTGCACGTTCCGAATGATCTCCTCCTGCGAAGCCTGAAAATCCACTTCCTTTTCCGGGCACGTGATCTCCATCACCTGCTCCACAATCTCGTGCAAAAGCCCGATTTGCTCGGTGTCCGACGCATTATAGTAGACTTCCTTGCCATCGCGGCGGCTCATGATAAGCCCACTGTCTAAAAGCGACTTCAAATGGTGCGAAACTGCCGGACTCGACATATCCATCATCGCTGCAATGTTGATAACACATTCTTCCCGGTGACTCAAAAGCCAGAAAATGCGCACGCGCACCGGGTCGCTCAGCTGCTTAAACACATCCGCCACGGCCGAAAAACGCTCCGTATTCATCAATTCTCTATGCAGCGCTTCGTCGTGCTTGTGCCTGCCGTGGTCGTGCGGCAATGCAAAATCCGCCATAAAAAGCCCTCCGTTTATCCGTTTCGGAAATCCCGTTCGCCCGTTTGGAAGCAGCACCCGAAAACCCCTTGATTTTTTATTCCGGCCCCAGTATACTACAACTGTAACGATTAAGCAAGTATTTAATCGTTAGCACCACATTTCAAAATAAAATGATTTTTTACGGAGGTTTTCCCCATGAAAAAAACGTACAGCATCGAAGTTGACTGCGCAAATTGTGCCAACCTGATGGAAGAGGCAACCCAGAAAACCGCAGGCGTTGCAAATGCGACCGTAAACTTCATGACCCAGAAGATGATTGTTGAGTTTGAAGACGGTCAGGACGCTAAAGCTGTCATGAAGAATGTCCTCAAGGCTTGCAAGAAGGTTGAGCCGGACTGCGAAATCGAGCTTTAATTTACTTCGGTCTACCCGTATAGTCCAAAAAAATGACCGGCTCCGCTTTCTCGGTACAATCGGTCTTTTTCACACGGTAATGTGTCATCTAACTGCTATATAAAATCACAAGAGGTATCCTCATGAAAAAGAAACAAAAGATTACGCTGTACCGCATCATCATCACCGCCGTGATGCTGGTCGTGTTACAGTTCTTACCTATCACGGGCATTCCGCGCCTTATCGCGTACCTCGCCGCCTATCTCGTCATCGGCTACGATATTTTGAGAAAAGCCGGCAAGGGCATCCTAAACGGCCGCGCGTTCGACGAAAACTTTTTGATGGCGCTCGCCACCCTCGGTGCGTTCTTCCTCGCCATTTGGACAAAGAGCGGCGATTATCTTGAGGGCATCGCCGTGATGCTGTTCTATCAGATCGGCGAGCTGTTCCAAAGCTACGCCGTCGGCAAAAGCCGCAAAAACATCTCCGCGCTGATGGACATCCGCCCGGACTACGCCAACATTGAAAAAGACGGCAAGTTAGAACAGGTCGATCCCGATGAAGTCGCGGTCGGCAGCATCATCGTCGTGCAGCCGGGCGAAAAAGTCCCGCTCGACGGCGTGGTCGAAAGCGGCAACGCAAGCCTTAATACCAGCGCGCTCACCGGCGAAAGCCTCCCGCGCGATGTCAAAGAGGGCGATGAGATCATCAGCGGCTGCATCAATTTAAACGGTGTTCTGAAAATCCGCACCACAAAGGAATTCGGCGAGTCCACCGTTTCCAAAATCCTCGACCTCGTTGAAAACGCCAGTTCCCGCAAGTCCCGTTCGGAGGCGTTCATCTCCCGCTTCGCTAAAATTTACACCCCGGCGGTCTGCATTTCCGCTGTACTGCTCGGCATTGCCGTGCCGCTCCTGCGCATGGCGTTCGGCATGGATGCCGCTTGGGTCGATTGGATCTACCGCGCGCTGACCTTCCTTGTCGTCAGCTGCCCGTGCGCACTTGTCATTTCCATCCCACTCAGCTTCTTTGCGGGCATCGGCGGCGCAAGCCACGAGGGCGTGCTCATCAAGGGCTCCAACTATCTTGAAGCCCTCTCCGATGCAAAAATCGTCGTGTTCGATAAAACCGGCACGCTCACGCAGGGCGTGTTTGAGGTCACTGCCGTCCACCACAACACGATGGACGAAGCAAAGCTGCTCGAGTACGCCGCGCTCGCCGAGTGCGCCTCCTCCCACCCCATCAGCAAAAGTTTGCAGAAAGCCTACGGCAAAGAGATCGACCGCAGCCGCGTAACGGACATTGAAGAAGTCAGCGGCAAGGGCATCATCGCCAAGGTCGACGGGCACGAGGTCCTCGCCGGCAACGCAAAGCTCATGGCGCTGCACAATATTCCATATAACGACTGCCACAGCGTCGGCACCATCATTCACATGTCAATCGACGGCGAATATGCCGGTCACATCGTTATCTCCGATGTCATCAAGCCCCATTCCAAGGAAGCCATTCAGAAGCTGAAGCACGCCGGTGTTGAAAAAACCGTCATGCTCACAGGCGACGCCAAGCGTGTGGCTGATCAGGTCGCCAAAGAGCTTGGCATTGACGAAGTTCGCAGCGAGCTGCTCCCGGGCGATAAGGTCAACGAAGTCGAAAAGCTCATTCAGAATAAGCCGAAGAAAGCAAACCTCGCGTTCGTCGGCGACGGCATCAACGATGCGCCGGTGCTCACCCGTGCCGATATCGGCATCGCCATGGGCGCCATGGGCAGCGATGCCGCCATCGAAGCCGCAGACGTTGTCCTCATGGACGATGACCCGATGCAGATTGCAAAGGCCATCAAAATTTCCCGTAAGTGCATCGGCATCGTCAAACAGAACATCGTGTTCTCGCTCATCATCAAGTTCGGCTGTCTCGCGCTCACCGCGTTCGGTCTTGCGAACATGTGGGCAGCCATTTTTGCGGATGTCGGTGTCATGATTATCGCGGTTCTCAACGCCATCCGCGCTTTGAAGTACAAAGAATAAGAGATAACATACCAAAACGCCCTCCCGCTGCGGTTTTTCCGTAAGCGGGAGGGCGTTTTTCGTTTTCTGTTTCAGCTTTTAATCTTTGTACAGATTGCCCGTGTACCAATCCACCATGCCGTTTTGCACAGCGTCTTCAAAGTAGTCGGGCCAGTAGTCCGGCGCTTTGCCGGAGGGATACCAAATGTCCGGGTACAACGCGTTTTCGTTCTCCGTGATTTTTGAGGTGTCCACGGTCGCATCTTCGCCGTCACGCACCTTGCGCGCCACGATCACCGTGCGGAAGCCCTCATATTCATACGAGCATGTTGAAAGCATCACCGTTTTGTCGTTTTCGTTCAGGTCAACGCCGGTGTTTACCATGCTGCGTTTCATCACGTCGTAGTAAAACTGCATCTTGTCTTCCGCAGAGTCAAAATCGCCGCGCAGATAGTTGAACAGCTCCCCTTGGTTATCGTATGTATTCGTCTTGAATACCGAAACAATCTTCCATTCCGCCGCTTCCTTTTCGGTGTCATAGCGGAATACCGGACAGCTTTTCACGGTCTTGGCACTGCCAAAACCGATCACCTGCCAGAACATTCTGCCGTCCTGCATGCTGTGCCCGTGCAAAACCTGATTATCGGAGTCCACCGTGCACATACCGTCCAAAAAGATGCTGCCGTACTTCGTGCTTTCCTTTTTGTAGTTGCGATAAAGGTAATACTGCGGGTCGTCTGCAGGCGGCGTCAGCACCGGAAAATTGATGTCCGTGCCGTCCAGCTGCACCCAGCCCGTAATGTCGCTGTTCACACTTTGCAGCTTCAAAACAGCCTCGCGACGGCGCTCCAGCTCTACCATGCGTTCGCTGTCCGCCGTGTCGTCTTCGGAAGAAACCGGGGCCACGCTTTCCGTGTCGCTCGCTTCGGAGTAGATTTTCTGAATCTCACCTACGTTTTTATCCGTCACATACGGGTTCACAATGAGCTCAATTACAAGCACCGCCGCCGAAACGACAAAAATCACCGAAAACAGCGTGATGAGCACCGGGAACAAAATTCTCCGCTTTCTCGGCTGCATACTTTCTTCGTCTTCATAGACCGCCACGCGCCGCATAGGCTCCGGCTCGCGGTATTTGCGCCGCACGCGTTACGCCTCGTCCACCGGCAAACCGGCAAGGTAGCGGCGCACCATATCGAGTGCTTTGGAGGCCGCGCAGTGGCGGTGCCATTCGCGGGATTTCAGTCTGCCCATCGGCTGGCGCTTTGCCACCCACGTGTTCTTGCCGTCACTCAACGCAATGTACACAAGGCCCACCGGCTTTTCTTCTGTGCCGCCGTCCGGGCCCGCAATGCCCGTGATACCCACGCCGATGTCTGCACCGCTCTCACGCACAATGCCTTCCGCCATCGCGCGCGCCGTCTGTTCGCTCACTGCGCCGTATGTCACAAGCGTCTCGTGCGGTACGCCGAGCAAACGCTCCTTCACGCAGTTTGCATACGTCACACAGCCCGTCTCAAACACGGCGGAGGAACCCGGAATATCCGTAATGCGCTTTGCAAGCATACCGCCCGTGCAGGATTCCGCCGTCGCAAGCTTCTTGCCCGCCTTTTTAAGCGCACTGACTACAAGCTCCTCCAGCGTCTCCACGTCCACACCGTACACGAAGTTACCGATGCGCTTCTTCAATTCTTCCACCACCGGCACGCACATCGCGTCCGCTTCTTCTTTCGTTGCGGCCTTCGCCGTCACGCGCACGAACATCTCGCCTTCCTTGGCATACGGCGCCACGGTCGGGTTGCTCTGCTCCATCAGGTCTTCGATCATCTGTGCCACCGGCGCTTCGCCTCTGCCGTACACATGCACGCTGTGCGAAGCGATGACCGCGCTCTGGAATTCCTCAAGGTACGGCACGGCATAGTTGTGCAGCATCGGGGTCAATTCCGAAGGCGGGCCGGGCAGCATGATGACGATCTTGCCCTTGTCCGTCCGGAACGCGCAGCCGGGCGCAGTGCCGTTGTCGTTTTTCAGCGCGGTGCAGCCCTCCGGCAGCATCGCCTGCTTCATCTGGTTTTCGGTCATGCCGCCGTTTGCAAAGTAATCGAGCAAGTGCTGGTAGCTCTGCTCGTGCAAAACGAGCTTCTTGCCCGCAGCCGCCGCCACCGTCTCTTTCGTCAGGTCGTCGCCCGTCGGCCCAAGGCCGCCCGTCGTGATGAGAATATCACTTCTGTCGAGCGCGTCGTAAACAGCCTTTTCCAGTCTGCCCACGTTGTCGCCGACTACGGCGGCGTAGAGCAGATCAATGCCGAGCGCCGAAAGCGCCTTTGCAACGATCGTTGTGTCCGTGTTCACGGTCTGGCCGAGCAAAAGCTCTGTACCTACCGATAATACTTCTGCCTGCATGGTAAAATTCCCCTTTCTTACAGATGACGGATCTCCGTCTTTTCAAGGCAATTTTTCAAAAGCTGTTCCACATCAAGCTTCTGTTCCGCAGCCTCCACCACATTTAAAGTGGGGCGGGTGCGCGGGTGCTTCGGCGTAAACACCGTGCAGCAGTCCTCATACGGCTCAATGGAAATATCATACGTGTCAATGCGGTGCGCAAGCGTCACGATTTCCGACTTGTCGCTGCCGATAAGCGGACGGAAAACCGGCATATTCGCCGCGGCGTCCGTGCAGGCGATGGCCTGAATGGTCTGGCTTGCCACCTGCCCAAGGCTCTCACCCGTGATGAGTGCGCTGCATTCGCGCTCGCGTGCAATGCGCTCGGCGGCACGCATCATAAAGCGGCGCATAATCACGGTCGCAAGCTCCTCCGGGCAGTTGTCTCGAATTTGCTCCTGAATTTCGGTGAACGGCACGGTAATCATGTCCATTCTGCCCGCGTATTCGCCGACCTTCTTCAGCAGCGCCACCACCTTTTCATGTGCGCGCTCGCTCGTATACGGCGGGCTCGCAAAGTGAATGGCCGTCAGCTCCACGCCGCGCTTTGCCATCATCCACGCCGCCACCGGGCTGTCGAGGCCGCCGCTGATGAGAATGGCCGCCTTGCCGCCCGTACCCACCGGAATGCCGCCCGCGCCGGGCTTCGTCTCGCCGTGGATATACGCCGCTTTCTCTCGAATTTCCACGCGCACCGTGATCTCCGGGTTATGCACGTCTACGGAAATGTGCGGGTTCGCGCGCAGCAGCGCCGCGCCCACCTCGCGGGAGATTTCCATGGAGCCGAGCGGGAACTTCTTGTCCGCACGCTTCGATTCCACCTTGAACGTCTTAAAGCCCGCGAGTGTGTCATTGAGGTATTCCGGCGCCATTTTTGTAATGGCGTCCATGTCCTTTTCACACACGCAAGCGCGCGCATAGCCGATGACGCCGAAAATCTTCGAGATGCGCTCTTCGGCTTCGTCAATGTCCGCGTCCTCGTCCTTCGGTTCAATGTAAATGGTGGACTGCATGGAGTACACCTCAAAGTTGCCCGCGCGCGCAATGCGGCGGCGAATGTTCTTTAACAGCCGGTCTTCAAACGTGCGGCGATTCAATCCCTTTAAGACGATCTCGCCGAGCTTGACCAGAATCACTTCCTGCATGACAAAATTCCTTTCCATCTATAAACTCACGCTTACGCGTGCGAAAGCGTTTGGAGGCCCTCTTTCAAGGCGTCCGCAAACGCGTCCATTTCTTCTGCTGTGTTTTCCGCCGAAAGGCTTACGCGCAGCGATGTTTCAACGCGCTCCTTCGGCAGCTGCATCGCGCTCAGAACGTGGCTCGGTTTTGCCTTGCCGCACGCGGAACCGCTTGAAACAAAAATGTTTCGCTCCGCCAAAAAGTGCAGCATCGTCTCCGCACGCACGCGCCCTGCCGAAAGATTCACAATATACGGCAGCGCGTTTTCGGGAGAGTTCAAAACAACCTCCGGCATCGCTTTCATCCGTTCAATCAAATGCGCCTGCACCGCTTTTACGTGTGTGAGCGCCTCTTTTTCCGTCATCATGTGCTTCACCGCTTCGCCGAACGCACAAATTTGCGGCACGCCCTCGGTGCCGGGGCGCAGATTTTTCTCTTGCCCGCCGCCGAAGCTGTGCGGCAAAATGCGTACGCCGCTTTTCACATACAGCGCACCCACGCCCTTCGGTGCATGCACCTTGTGGCCCGAAACACTGATGAGGTCAACACCGAGCTTTTTCGGCTGGAGCGGAATTTTGCAGAAGCCCTGCACCGCGTCCGTGTGAAACAGCGCCGGGGCCTTTTTCCTCTTGATCATGCCCGCAATGTCTTTCAGCGGCAGCAAAACGCCTGTTTCGTTATTCACCGCCATCACGCTGACCAAAATCGTCTTCGCATCAATGGCCGCGTCAAATTTCTCTTTCGGAATATTTCCGTCCGCCTCCGGCTGCACATACACAACCTCAAAGCCCTCTTTTTCAAGCTGTGCCATCGTATTGAGCACCGCCGGATGCTCGATCGCCGTCGTCACAATCTTGTTGCCCGCGCGCTTTTTCGCGTGCGCCGCACCCAAAATCGCAATGTTGTCGCTCTCTGTGCCGCCGGACGTGAAATAAATCTCCCCCGGCTGTGCCGAAAATCTCTCGGCGATGATCTCCCGCGCCGCAGTCATCTCCTTTTCCGCCGCAAAGCCCTTGCTGTGCAGCGAAGAGGGGTTGCCGTAGCATTCCGTCATCATGTAAAGCGCCTTTTCCGCCGCCTCTTTTGAAACGCGCGTCGTCGCGCTGTTGTCCAAATAAATTTCCTGTGTCGTATCCATCATTATCCCTTACAGTTTTCGGTAGCCGGTCGAAAAATCGACCACATTTCTAAGCGGCTCACCCGCCAGGAAACGCTTTAAATTCTCCGCCATAATACGCACAATGCGGTCGTGCGTCTCCTGCAAATGGTATCCGCCGGAGATATGCGGTGTGATGACCGCGTTTTCCATCTTCCACAGCGGGTGATCTGCGGGCAGCGGCTCCGGGTCGGTCACGTCCACGCCCGCGCCCGCAAGCTTTCCGTTTTCAAGCGCCGCGCACAGCGCATCTGTGTCGACGATCATCCCGCGGCCGACATTTAATAAAATCGCGCCGTCCTTCATCTTCGCCATGCGCTCTGCGTCAAACATGCCCTTCGTTGCCGTCGTGCCCGGCAGCGTGATGGCCACGCAGTCCGCCTGTGGCAAATATTCGTCAAGCTTATCGGTGTGGATGAGCTCGTCCACAAAATCGGGCTTATCCGTACCCGTGCGGCGCACGCCGATCACCCTTGCGCCCAGCGCTTTCGCACGCTTCGCAAATTCCCCACCGATGTCGCCGAGGCCGAGCACCAGCACCGTCGAGTTCCACGCCGAGCGCACCTGCCCGAGGTCGCACCACTTGCCTGTGCGCTGCACATCGCGGTACAAATGCAGCTTTTTTAAAAGTTCAAGCCACACCGCGACCATGTATTCCGAAATCGCAAGGCCATACGCGCCCGTTGCATTCGTCAAAACGGTCTCCTTTGGCAGACAGCCGTGGATATACCCGTCCACACCCGCACTGTTCGTCTGCAACCATTTAAGCTTATCGCCGGTCGAGATGAGCTTCGGGCTCACGTTGCCGAGGATTATATCCGCGTTCTGCACGTCCTTGCGCTCTGCCTTGCCCTCTTTATAAATAAACGTCTCTCCCGGCGCGGCTTCTTCGAGCCACACGCGCTGATAGGGCTTCGTCTCCATCGCAACTAAAATGTTCACAGTGTTTCGATCTCCTCTCTCCACACCGTGTTGCACGCGTCGCTCGGCATGCGGAAATCGCCGCGCGGCGAAAGCGTCACAGAGCCCACCTTCGGGCCGTCCGGCAGGCAGGAGCGCTTAAACTGCTGTTGGAAGAAGCGGCGGTAGAACGTTTTCAGCCACTTTTTAATGGTCTCGGCGTCATACTGCCCCGCAAATGAGCGCAGCGCCATCGCATAAATTTTACGCGGCGTAAATCCAAAGCGCAACATATAATACAAATAGTAATCATGCAGTTCATACGGCCCCACAAGGTCTTCCGTCTTCTGTGAAATTTCGCCGTCCTTCGGCGGCAATAATTCCGGGCTGACCGGCGTGTCCAAAATATCAAGTAAAACGCGGCGCAGCTCATCGTTGCCGTGCATCGCCTCATAACGCACAAGGTGGCGCACCAGTGTCTTCGGGATAGACGCGTTCACCGCATACATCGACATGTGGTCGCCGTTGTACGTCGCCCAGCCGAGCGCAAGCTCGGAAAGGTCGCCCGTGCCGATGACAATGCCGCCGTGCTGATTCGCAATGTCCATCAAAAGCTGCGTGCGCTCGCGCGCCTGCGAATTTTCATACGTCACGTCCGGCACCTCGGGATCGTGCTGAATGTCCTTAAAGTGCTGCTCCACCGCCTTCGCAATCGGAATTTCGTCAAAATGCACCTTGAGCTCTTCCGCAAGGCACTGCGCGTTGCTCTTCGTGCGCGCCGTCGTGCCGAAGCATGGCATCGATACCGTGCGGATGCCCGTGCGCGGCAGGCCGAGCATATCAAACGCGTTCGCCGTCACAAGCAACGCCAACGTGGAATCGAGACCGCCCGAAAGCCCAATGACCGCCGTTTTACAGCCGATGTGCTTCAGTCTCGTCGCGAGACCCGTCGCCTGCATTTTGAGGATCGTCTCGCAGCGTGCGGAAAGGTCGGCGTCGTCCTTCGGCACAAACGGGTACGGGTACGCCGTGCGCGTCGTCTCAAACTCGGGCAGGTCCATCGAAGCGTCGATGATGTCGCACACAGGCTCGTCATGCCACGTATTCATGCGGCGGCGCTCCTGCACAAGGCGCTCCACGTCGATGTCGCCGTAGGTGATGCCGTTCGTAAACAAATCGCTCTCGTTCAGTAACGAGCCGTTTTCGCAAATCAAATTGTGTCCCGCAAAGATCATGTCCGTCGTGCTTTCGCCAAAGCCGCTGTCCGCGTACACATACGCTGCAAGCAGACGACCGGAGTGCATGCGCAGCATGTCGCGGCGGTACTGCGCCTTACCGATAATTTCATCGCTGCACGAAAGATTTAATAAAACGGTCGCGCCGCCCTTTGCAAGCGTCACGCTCGGCGGGTCTGCCACCCAAACATCCTCGCAGATCTCCACGCCCACGGTCACGTCCGGCGCAAGCTCAAACACCACGTCACGGCAGCCGTACCAGTCGCCCGCATAGCGCAGCATGCCGCTTTCCGGCGCGGGGGAAAAATGGCGCAGCTCGTAAAATTCGGAGTAATTCGGAATATGCTGCTTTGCCGGCAGGCCCAGCAAAACGCCGCGGCTGAACACCGCCGCGCAGTTATACAGCGCCCCGCCGGACGGGATCGGCATACCCACCGCGCACAGAATATCGAGGTCTTCCGTCTCTTCGATGAGGTCAAACAGGCACGCCTTCGCGCTTTCCATCAGTTTTCTGTCCTTAAACAGGTCGCCGCAGGTGTAGCCCGTCATCGCAAGCTCCGGGAACGCGATGACCGAAGCGCCGTTTGCGGCCGCCTCGCGGATCATCTTCGCCATCTCGTTTTTGTTGTACAGGCAGTCCGCCACCTTCACGTGCGGTGTAGCCGCCGCCACGCGCACCATTCCGTCTATTTTTATGCTCACAAATAAGCTCCTCTCAAGTGTCACCGGAGGTGACACAATTATATTCACTTGCACAAATTCCCCCTGCCGAAAAAAGAGCAGGGGGAAACTGTTTTTATTCTCATTCGCCGGTTTCGGCCGCCGTCACAGGCTCCGGTGTGGGCTCCTCTGTGGGGGCTGCCGTCGGTTCTGCGGTCGGCGCAGGGGTCGGCTCCGGCGTAGGCGCCGCAGTCGGGGCAGCCGTCGGCGCAGGGGTCGCAGTAGGCGCTGCCGTTGGGGTTGCCGTAGGTGTCGGGCTCGGGGAAGACGTCTCCGTGCCCGGGCCGATGCGGTAAATGGTGCCGCTTGGGCCGTAGTAGGAGGAAGGCAGCGTCTCGGTGCGGATGACCTCTCCGTCCTTCACAAAATCGCGCCAAGCGCTCGCCTCATAGCCCCAGTTGCCGCTTGTGGAAAGCACCTTTTCGCCCTTTTTAAGGTTCTGGTCCACCACGTATTTCACAGTGTCCAGCGGCGGGATCTCGCTCGTCGTCTGGGAATACACATTGATCGTGTCCCACTCTTTCGGGTGCTTGCCGTAGAACTGCACATGCAGCGTCACACCGTCCATCCAACTCATAATGTACACCGGGGTGTCAAGATCATTGCGGAACTGGAAGTCGATCTCGCCGTAACTCACCGTCGCGTCCAGACCGATCGGCACGTATGTGGACGGTGAAGAGTGGCAGTCGCGCAGCGTGATTGTCATACCCGCACGCAGCGCAGCGCCGTAGATCGTTGAAGAAGCCTGACAAATGCCGCCGCCGTACATCTGCACCAGCGCGCCGCCGGAAAGGCCGCCCGCCGGCAAAAAGCCCGTGGAAGCGTTTGTGGAATCGCCCACAATGTTTTCATAAGAGAATGTGTCGCCCGGGTTCAAAACCGTGCCGTTCACGCGGGAAAGCGCCAGACCCATGTTGTGGTTGCCGTTTTCCGTATTCGTCGAGACCGTCTCAAACGAGGAGATCATGCCGAAATCTTTTCTCAGGTCGTCCACGGTCACTTTCGCCGCGGTCTCCTGCAAAGCAGCCTCTACTTCGCCGCTCGTCTTCTTAAGGAACTGCGCCTTCACGGCGGCAAGCGTTCCGTAAACGTCCAGCTTTTTGCCGTTCACGGCGTCCTCAAACATAAAGTCGCCCGCGTCAAAGTCATAAGAGCCCACGGTCGCGTCCTTAGCCTGCACGACGAAATCGCCGAGTCTTTGCTTTAATTCGTTTTCAAAATTCTTGAGCGTCAGGCAATACGTCATTTCGTAGTCGCCCGCTTTTCTCGATTTCAAAAGCCGCGTCAGCGTAATATCCAGCGTATCCACAACGGTCAGCTCGCTGCCCTTTGCGGTCATTTCGGTGTCGCCGCTTTTCACCGTGACGTTGATATTCGCATACGGCTTTAACGCCGCTGCTCTGCACACCTTTTCGGCTTCCGCGAGCTTCATGCCGGAAATGTCGATGCCGTCCATCGTGGTACCTTCCGCAAACACGGTCAGGTCTTCCGGCTCCGGGGTAGGCGTCGGCGCCGCCGTCGCCGCAGAGTCGGAAGACGTCGGCAGCTTATCGCAGCCCGCAAAGCCCAGCATCAAGACAGCCGCCAAAACTGCGCCGACCGCCGCCGCGCGATATTTTTTCGTTTTATGTCTATACATGAGATCGCCTTTCTGAAAATCCCGGCAGCTTCTCACAGCCGCTTTTCTGTATCGTACCGACTTACTTTTTGCAGATATTCTCTCCTTTTCGCCGGCAAAATACCGGCTGAGAATATTATACCTGCCGCATCTTTTCTTGTAAAGACATACGTTTAAATATGTCTTAAAAGTTTTTGAACGCATGTAGGTTCTCCGCTTACTTTAAGTATACCGCAAAGCCGCAAAAAAGTCTCCAGAAAAATGCAAATTTTCCGCAAATTTCACTCTTTTTTCGGATTTGATTTCTTAATTTCCGCACAATATATGGAAATTCACAAAAAAATGTGATAAACTGAAGCAAAGGACAGGGGGTATCTGAAAATAAGTTTTGATTTTTCAGACACACCCGATGAAAAGGCTATTGAAAAGGAGCGGTATCATGCGCATTTTGATTCTCACCTGTGCCACCGGCGGCGGCCACCTGCGCGCGGCTGCGGCACTTGAAAAATACATACGCGAAACCACCACCCACGAAGTCATTCAAATGGACTTCTTAAAAAGCATCGGCAAGCTGCTCGACAAAACCATTTGCGACAGCTACCTCTTTATGGCAAAGAAGACCCCGTCTCTCTTCGGCCGCCTCTACAAAACGACAAATAAAGATAATCCCCTTGCGGATTTCGTTCCCCGCACAACGGAGCTTCTGGCGCTCCAGCTCTATCCGCGTTTAGCGGAGGTCGCGCCGGACGTCATCATCAGCGTGCACCCGTTCGCAACAGAGATGATCTCCGGTTTAAAGGAGCGCCGCCGCATCACCTGCCCGCTTATCTGCCTCATGACTGACTACGGCGTGCACAAGGCGTGGATTGCCCCGAATGTCGACGCCTATGTCGTCGCCTGTGACGACATGGTGAACGACCTGCGCCGTCTCGGCATTCCGAAAGAGCATATCTACCCCTACGGCATCCCGGTACACGACGTCTTCTTCGACAAGGAAGACCAGGCGAAGCTCCTCACCGAAATGGACCTCGAGCCGGAAGTGCCCACCGTGCTCTTCATGGCCGGCAGCATGGGCGTCTCCAACATTGTAGACCTCTACCGCGGCCTGTGCTCCTCCCCGCTCGATTTACAGATCATCATCATCACGGGCAATAACAAAAAGCTCTATAAGCTCTTTGAAAGCGAAATTCCGAACTCGTCGAAAAAGACAAAGCTTATCCAGTTCACAACGGAAGTAGAGCGCTTTATGCACGCGTCCGACCTTATCATCACAAAGCCGGGCGGCCTCACCGTCTCGGAAGCGCTCGCATGCAACCTGCCGCTCGCCGTGTTCGACGCCATTCCCGGTCAGGAGGAAGATAACGCCAACTTCCTGCAAACGCACGATATGGGCGTGCGCGTCACAAAGGAGAATTTCTCCGCCGTCGTGTCCTCACTCATCGAGCATAAAGAGCGTCTGCGCCGCATGCGCGAAAGCTGCCGCACATTTGATAAATCCCGCGCGAACGAGAACATCGTCGCGCTCGCCGTAAGGCTCGCAAAGGAATTTGCCTCGTATAACCCGAACATCTCATTCTCCACGGATAAAGGCGTGTTCAACTTCCGCACCGCCGCCATCATCGTGCAGAACGGCAAGCTGCTCGTCACAAAAGACGACAGCGCAGAGCACTACTACCTCCCCGGCGGCCGCGTCACCATGCGTGAAAAGGCCGAGGACGCCCTCACGCGCGAGTTAAAAGAAGAGCTGGGTGTCACCGTCGCGCCGGAGCGCGCCGTGTGGATTGCCCAAAGCTTCTTCACCCCGACAGGCAAAAAGCAGCGTTACCACGAGCTTTGCACCTACTTCACCGTAGACGCTTCCGGCACCGATCTCATCACCCGCGGCGACCGTTTCGACAGCCCGAATGAACCGAGCGTCCACTTCGCGTGGTTCCCGTTTGAAGAGCTGCCGTATATCGATTTAAGACCGGCGTTTTTGAAAACCGAAGTTCAAAACCTGCCGGAGCATACGCAGTTTATTACGATTGGGGATTGACGCACGTTCACCGCAGCCCGTCCTTTCACCCAACAAACGCCCCTCGTTTTTATCTTCTTTGACGATTGATTTTTCTCCGCACGTTTCCTATAATCAAGATAAAAAACATCGTTCTGAACAGGAGGTCATACCATGAAAAAAAGCTCGCTTTCTCATTTTGCGTACTATGCCGCAAACCGCGCATTCCCCGTTTTTCTGTTGCTCCTGCTTCTGCTCGGATTCACCGCCTGCTCGGCGGAAAAAGGCGCCAAAGCGCTCGATTATCCCGCCATATTCGGCGAAACGAAAAACGAAGTGCTTGCGGCGCTCGATGCGGAAAACCTCACCTACAAGGAAGACGACCTTTATGCCAACGCCTACGTTTTAGACCGGACCGAAACGCTCGAAAACCGTGATTTTTCGGTCTACCTGCTTTTCGATCTCAACACCGATACGCTTTACGGCTACCGCAGGGTCCTAGTCGTCGAAAACCCGACCGATGCGGACTGCAAACTGCCCGAAAAGCTCCTCAACACCCTCACCGCGCAGTACGGCGAGCCGACCACCTACCCCGGTCTCGAAAACCGCATCTCCACGCACCTCGACCGCCTGAGCCCCGACGCCGTCGGCTCCGGCGAGGTCTACAACGAATACTGGTCGGTGTCCGAAAATTGCGACGCGTCACTCGGCGTCAGCTTTCTCCCCGACGGCCGCCTTTTTGTAGACATCGTCTGCCAAACCCCGCGAACGTAATTTTAGTAAAACTTCAAAAGGACAGCTTCCCCGGAAGCCGTCCTTTTTCATTCTCATTTTATCTCAAACCTTATCCCGCATCTCCGTCATACGGTTCCAGTAGCGCTTTGGCATGTGGGTGCGGCGGCACAGGTCGTTCCGTCTGCCCTCAATGCCCACGGTGTCGTAGAACGTGCGCCACATGGCGCGGAATTTCTCCTCCTCCGGCGATTCCGGCGGCAGCTCGATGTGCTCCGCCTGCAAAAATTCCGGCGCGCCGTCTTTATATAATAAAGCAAGCTTATGCGTGCGGTCGAAGATCATGAAATCTTCACCGGAAAAACGGTTGATAAAATGCGGCGCGATAACGGGTAAAACGCTGTTCTTCGGCTCAATCTGCGCGATAAGAACGTCGCCGTACTCCGCAAAGCGCAGAAAACCGAGATACAAGTGCGCTTCCCGCTCAAGGAACTGCACCGCTTTCGTGATCTTATCGACGGCAGGCTCGGTCAGTCGCCCGCACACGCCGCGCCCGACCTTGTACCCCAACCGCATGAATTCCAGCATACGCAGTTCCTTTTCGGGCATACAGGTAAAAAACGCGCGCTCCAAAAGATCCTGCGCCTCCATGCCCATTTTCTTCGGAATCGACACGCGCACACGCTCGGCACGGCGCAGGTCGGTCTCGATATACTTCGCGCCGAATAAACACGTCTGGTCGGCTTCATCAACGGGCAAAATCGCGGCAGGCGTTTCTTTTTCCGCAAAGCTCTCGAACACACAGGAAAGAAAGCCGTTATATGTGCCGTCGTAGTAATACATTACAATTGTCCGGTCAGACATTTTACCGCGTCCTCCTTTGTGGGGTTGAATAATGAAAGCTGCTCGGGAATTTCGGGCTGTATGCCGCCTTGCGGCAGCCCGCGGTCGCGCAGAATGCCCGCCAAAACCGCCGGTTCATCTGTGCGCAAACGGCACTGCATTTTGCCGTTGCAGGTGATAAAATACGAAGCACGCTTTAAGACGACACCGAGCTTTTTCAGCCCCTCGTGGTCGAGCTTTGCTTGCCGCCTGGCGCGGATGATGCGCTTTGCACTCACCACGCCGATGCCCGGCACGCGCAATAATTTCTCATACGGCGCGCGGTTCACCTCCACGGGGAATTCCTCCGGGTGGCGCACCGCCCAACTGCACTTCGGGTCTAACATAGGGTCGAGGTCGGGCGTTTTTTCGCTCAATAATTCGTCCGCCGTGAAGCCGTAAAACCGCAAAAGCCAATCAGCTTGATATAATCTATGCTCGCGCAGAAGCGGCGGCGCGGTGTCGAGCGCGGGAAGATTTCTGTCCTGCACGACCGGTATATACGCAGAGTAAAACACGCGTTTTAAAGAATACTTGTGGTAAAGTCCTTCGCTCAGCTGCAAAATACGTCGGTCGTTTTCCGGCGTTGCGCCGATGATCATTTGCGTTGACTGCCCACCCGGTACGAAGCGCGGCGCGCTTTTGTACCGTATGAGATCGTGCGCGTTTTCCTTGATGCCGTCGCGAATGCGCGACATAGGCAGCAGGATGTTTTCCTTCGATTTCTGCGGCGCAAGGCGCTTTAGACTGTCGTTTGACGGCAGCTCGATATTGACGCTCATGCGGTCGGCAAGCAGGCCGAGCTGCTGCAAAAGTGTCTCGTCCGCGCCGGGAATGGCTTTGACGTGAATGTAACCGTTGAAGTGATACTCGTTACGCAGAATATGCAATGTTTCGAGCATTCTTTCGCAGGTGATGTCCGGCGAGCCGAACACGGCGGAGCTTAAAAACAGCCCTTCAATATAATTGCGACGGTAAAAGCTGATGGTCAGATCCGCCAGCTCCTGCGGGCGAAACGTTGCGCGGGGCGTGTCGTTTGAGCAGCGGTTGAGGCAATACGTGCAGTCATAAGCACATATGTTCGTCATTAGCACCTTTAAAAGGGAGATGCACCGGCCGTCACTTGCAAAGCTGTGGCAGATGCCGCACGCGGCGGCAGAGCCGAGCTGCCCCTTTACGCCTGCGCGGTTTACGCCGCTTGAGGTGCACGCCGCGTCATATTTTGCGGCATCCGATAAAATGCGCAGCTTTTCCATGGTGTCCATTTGTGTGTTCATGCTGTTCTCCCTATCTTAAAGCGCGACGCCCTTGAACGGGTTTTCGACGTGTGTGCGGCGGTTTTCCGCGGCGGACTGAAAGAGGTCTTTGTGCATCACCTTGATGCCGCGATCAATGATGTCGCCACCGTATTTGCAGCGCAGAAAATCGACCGCCGTTTCGAGCTTTTGGGCCTTTTGTCCGCGCGCGGCATCTTCAAACAGCGAGCACTGCGACATGCCGAGCGGCACGAGCGACGACACGCGCACACCGATGCTGCGGATGGATTCGCCCGTGTGGTAGGCGCGGAAAAGGCCGTAGGCTGCGTCGAAAATGCTTTTGGAATCCGCCACGGCGGTGTCCAGCATCTTTTGGCGCTGGTAGGTCTCGAGGTTATATTTGCGCACGGAAAGCTGCACGTTGTAGCCGCATAAGCCCTTTTCGCGCAATCTTTGTGCGACGCTTTCGGAGAGCATGTAGAGCTCTGCGCGAATCTCGCCGTCGTCTTTTAGGTCGTGCACGGCGGTGGTGCTGTTGCCGATGCTTTTGACCTCCTCGTGCTCGTTCACACGGCGCACGGGCGACCTGTCTTCGCCGTTTGCGTACATACTTAATTGCTCGCCCGCCTTGCCGAATAGCCTTTTTAACAGCTTTCGGTCGGCCTTTGCAGCGTCGCCGATGGTGTAGATGCCATATTTTCTGAGCGCTTCCTGCGTCGATTTGCCGACGAACAGCAGGTCTGCCGCCGGAAGCGGCCACACGAGCTCTTCAAAATTCTCGCGCGTGAACTCCGTTACGGCATCCGGCTTTTTATAGTCGCTGCCGAGCTTTGCGAAAATTTTGTTGAACGACACGCCGATTGACACCGTGAGCCCGAGCTCATCTTTGACGCGCGCGCGAATTTCCTCCGCAATCTCGCGGCCGCTGCCGAACAAGCGGCGGCTGCCGGTCACGTCGAGCCAGCACTCGTCTAAGCCGAAGCTTTCCACCATGTCGGTGTACTGCATGTAGATCTCCTTTGCAAGGCGCGAATACTTTGCGTAGCGCTCAAAATGCGGCGGGACGAACTTGATGCCGGGGCATTTGCGTTCCGCTTCCCACAGGGCTTCCGCCGTTTTGACGCCTTTGGCCTTCGCGAGCATATTTTTTGCGAGGACGATGCCGTGGCGACGCTCTTTATCGCCGCCGACCGCCATGGGAATATCTTTCAGCGACGGGTCATAAAGCGTCTCCACAGAGGCATAAAAGTTATTCATATCGATGTGCAGAATGACCCGATCCACGGCTTTTGCCTCCTTTCGACGCGTTGCGAACATGCGTTCTCTATGCTCCTATTATAGAACATGCGTTCTGATTTGTCAAGCGGTAAATACCGGAAAAAGCGCGTTTTGAAAAAGATGTCCGCTTGTGTCCTGCGATGTTCTGCTTCTGAAACCGCAGAGATTTATGCACAATTTGTTACCTTAGTGTTACCCTAAGAACAAAGTGTAAACTTAGTGTGAAAGAAGTCTCGGTTTTCTTGAAAAAAAGTTTTTCGCGCATTATACTTTTAACTGTAAAATTTTATTTTTAACCTTATCTCTATACCCTCATTTCTAAGGAAGTGTTTTTATTTGTTTCTTGAAAAATTGAGAAGATTTATGTACGGCCGGTACGGCACGGACGAACTGAACCTTGTTTTGATGATCCTCGGTATCATCGTGATGTTCCTTTCGCGCATTTTCTGGTTCTGGCCGCTCGCAATTATTTCTTACGCGCTTTATATCTATGCGCTGTTCCGTATGTTCTCGCGCAACATCCCCGCGCGGCAAAAAGAATATTATTCTTTCTTAAAGGTATGGACACCGGTGCAAAAATGGTTTAGAATTAAGAAAACGGCTTTTCGCGAGCGCAAGCAGTACAAATACTTCCGCTGTCCGGGCTGTCGCCAGCAGCTGCGCGCACCGCGCGGACGCGGTAAAATTCTTGTCACCTGCCAGCGCTGCCACAAGCAGTTTAAACAAAAAACCTGATTAGGGCAAGGAGTTTGAAAACCATGAAAGTTGCAATTTTAGGCACCTGGCACGTCCACACCAAAGAGTACACCACGGGTGTACTGAACAACCCGAATGCGGAAGTCGCCGTCGTTTGGGACAACGACGCAGAGCGCGGCAAGAAGTTCGCCGATGAAATGAACCTGCCGTTCAACGCAGACCTCGACGCTGTACTTGGCGACGAGAGCATTGACAGCGTGGTCATCTGTACTGCGACCTGCGACCACCCGGAGATCATGATGAAGGTGACGGCGGCGAAGAAGAACATCTTCACCGAGAAAGTGCTCACCATCGACCCCAAGGACGCAGAGAAGGTCGCCGAGGCTGTGAAGGCTTCCGGCAAGGTATTTACGATCTCTTATCCGCACCGCACGTTCCCGACGCTGCGCGCGGTAAAAGCTTTGATGGACAGCGGCAAGCTGGGCCGTGTGACCTACGCACGCGTGCGCAACGTACACAACGGCAGCTCCGCAAACTGGCTTCCCCCGCATTTCTACAATAAAGCACAGTGCGGCGGCGGCGCAATGATAGACCTTGGCTCACACCCGATGTACACGCTTTACTGGCTGCTGGGAGAGCCGAAATCCATTACCTCCACGTTCACGCAGGTGACGAACCGCGGCGTTGAGGACAATGCGGTTTCCGTCATCGAGTTTGCAGACGGCAAGATCGGCGTTTCCGAGACCGGCTTTGTCTCCGAGTGCAACCCGTACACGCTGGAAGTGAGCGGCACGGACGGCGCTGTGATGGTACACGGCGACAGTGTACAGTGGGGCGGCAAGGCGACCGAAGGCAAGTGGGTAGACCTTGAGCTGCCGGAAAAGGAGCCGCTGCCGATCGACCAGTGGATCGATGCTGTTGTAAACGGCAAGCCGTCTCCGTTCACGATTGACGAGGCTGTGATGCTGACCCGTTTGATGGACGGTGCTTACAAGGCATTTGAGACCGGCGCAAAGGCAACGTTCTGATTTTAATTCTTAAATAAAAAACTCTGAGCACCCGCCGCGCGCATTTCCGTGTGCGGCGGGTCATTTTTAGGGCGAAGCCTGCGGTATCGCCTTAATGTGTATTGGAAACCGGAGGGTCATTGTGGAAAAAGAAAACCATTCTGCAGAAAAGAAACAGGTGCGGGAATACACCCCGTGGGACTATGTAAAGCCCGGCATTGCCATTGCCGCCTTTGCGGTGGGGCTGATTTTCGTACTGTTCAAGTTCGATGCGGTCTCGAAGGTGGGCGGCGTGCTCTTTAACGCGGTGAGCTCGTTTATTCTGGGCCTTTTTATCGCATACATTTTAAATGTGTTTTTGAATCTGTTTGAGAACACGGTGTTCGGAAGGCTCACACGCAGTGACAACAAGGTGTGGAAAAAGCTGAAGCGCCCGGTATGCGTGGCGCTTTCCTATGCGGTGATCGTGCTCATCCTCCTCGCCATCACGCTGTATGTTGTGCCGGAGATTTTCAAGTCTTTAGAACTTATCGGCGAGACGGCGCGCGTGAATATTCCGGTGTATGCAGACCAGATTGCCAAATGGGCTGACGAGCTTTCCAAGCAGTTTGACCTCGATTTTTCCACGATGGTGGATTCGTTGAATAACTTCAACTGGTCTTCGATTTTATCGGGCGCAACGGAGTTTACGACGAACTTTTTCAGCTCGCTTGTGAACGTGACCGTGAATGTGGCGAGCGGCATTTTCACGTTTGTGCTCTCCGTTATCTTCTCCGCGTACTTCCTGACGAGCAAGGAGAGCCTGCTGCTTTCCTTAAAGCGTGTCTCCTATTCCCTGCTGCCGAAAAAGGTGGTGGCAACGCTGGCAGACATTGCGGTAACCTCGAACAACGTGTTTTCTTCCTTTGTGCGCGGCCAGCTGACGGAGTGTGTCATTTTAGGCTGCCTGTGCTTCATCTGCATGTCGCTTATCGGGTTTGACTACGCGCTGCTCATCTCGTGTATTGTGACGATCACTGCGTTGATACCGATTCTCGGCGCGTACATCGGCTGCGGCATCGGCGCGTTTTTGCTGCTGATCGTAAACCCCATGGATGCTGTATGGTTCGTCATCTTCTTCATCTGCCTTCAGCAGTTTGAGGGCAACCTCATTTACCCGAAGGTCGTGGGCTCGACCATCGGCCTGCCGGGCGTGTGGGTGATGACCGCCGTGACGATCTTCAGCAATTTGTTCGGCATTTTGGGCATTATTCTCGGCACACCGATTGCAGCGGTTCTATACACGGTGATGCGCCGCGTGACAACGAACCGCCTTGCGGCGCGCGGGCTTTCGAACGCTGATTTAGAACCGGGCAAATACCCATATCTGGAAAACTCTCACTATGCGGCGGGGTATTCTAAGGGCCGCCCGCTGTGCGCCCCCGTTTTGGAACGCGCGGCAAAGAAAAAGGAACAGGGTAAAAAGCCGCTGTTCCTGAAGTTTAAAACGAGCAAGAAAAAGTGATTTTTCGGCGCTGTACGGGAACCCGTACGGCGCTTTTTATATGCCAAAAGGCATACGGCAAAGCGTTTTTCGCTTACCGTATGCCTTTTGGTTTGCGGAAATTAAAGCGCTGCGATGACTTCCACTTCGACGAGGACGTTCTTCGGCAGAGTCTTGACGGCAACGCAGGAGCGTGCCGGCTTTTCGGTGAAATACTTGCCGTAGACGGCGTTGAACGCGGCGAAATCGCCCATATCGGCGAGGAAGCAGGTGGTCTTCACGGCGTTTTCAAACGTGGTACCGGCTTCTTCGAGGACGGCGGCGAGGTTCTTCATGACCTGCTCTGCCTGCTCGGTGATGTCTGCACCGTGGATGTCGCCCGTTGCGGGGTCGATCGGAATCTGACCGGAGGTGAAGAGCATATTGCCGCAAACGATGGCCTGCGAATACGGGCCGATGGCTGCGGGGGCTTTCTTTGTATCGATTTTCTTCAGCATGATATAACTTCCTTTCGTCACACGGCATCACGCCGCGTTTATATTCATCATAGCGATTTTTGGCGTTTTCGTCAAGTTTTGCTTTTTACTCGGCGAGGGCGTAGAATGCTTCGCTGTATTTTTCGGAATCGTCCGCCATGATGAGCAGGACAAGGTCGCCGACGCTTTCCACGCGTACGTCGTTCGGGTTGACATCCACGCAGATCCACTTGGCGGGGTTCGCGCTGCGGCGGATCTCCGCTTTCAGCTCGTCGATGTCGGTACCGTCCTTGACACGCATGAGGCAAACGGAAAACGCGATGGCGTTGATGAACGGCTCGCTCGCGACGGCTTCTTCAAAATCGAGGTTTTCGACGCCGAAGTAGTATGCAGACTGGTCTTTCGGAATCTCGACCGTGCCGACGCTGTTTTTGAGAAAATCGCGCTGCTCGTCATCGACATCTACGGTGTCATACAGGCGGTCTATAATCTCCGGCAGCGTGCCCGAGATGGTTTTGCCGCTGTCTGTTGTGCTGTTTCCGTTGGCGCAGGCGGCGCAGGCGAAAAGCAGTGTGAGCGCGAGCAGGAGCGCCGTGAGCTTTTTGGGTTTTCTCATGGTAAATTTCCTTTCCGGTTTTAAAATCGAAGGGGAAGTTTAGTATTTTGTGGCGTAGTAGTCGATGGCTTCATCGATGGTGCCGTCAAACACGATCTTTCCGTTTTTCATCACGACACCGCGGGTGCAGAACGCTTTGGCAATCTCCGGCGAATGGGTGACGAACAGAAGCGTGATGTCGCCCTGCATGATCTCCTTCACCTTTTTGGTGCACTTATCGCGGAACGCGCGGTCGCCGACGGACAGCGCCTCATCGACGATGAGGATTTCCGGGTTGATGTTGACGCAGATGGAAAAGCCGAGGCGCGCTTTCATACCGCTGGAGTACGTGCGCACAGGCTGGTCAATGTATTCTTCGAGCTCCGCAAAATCAATGATGGCAGGCTCGAGCTTTGCGATGTCTTCATCGTTAAGGCCTAAAATGCGGCCCTTGAGGTAAATGTTTTCGCGGCCGGTAAATTCCTGGTCAAAGCCGCTTGTGAGCTCCAGAAGCGCGCTGACGATGCCGTTGACGTAAATTTCGCCGCTTGTGGGGAACGTGACGCCGGTGATCATTTTAAGCATGGTGGATTTGCCCGCGCCGTTGCGTCCTAAAATGGCGACGGCTTCGCCGCGATCGACGGTGAGGTTCATATCGACGACGGCGTGCTTTGTTTTGTGCGGCACGCTTTTGAAAAACAGCCCCAAAAGGCGACGGCGGCTGCTTGTATACAGTCTGTACGTTTTGCAGACATTTTTAAAACGGATGGCAATGTTGTTTTGTTCGCTCATGCTTTTGCCCTCCTTACAGTACGTCCGCCATTTCGCTGCGGGTGCGGCGGTAGCTCCAGATGCCGAGTGCGTAAATGACGACGAGCCAGACGGTGAAATACAAAAGGCGCTTCGGCTGGTCAAAGAACCACGTGTGGTAAATGAAGCAGTTGCGGTAGCCGTTGCACAGGAACGTGACGGGATTCAGCATCAAAAGCTTATGTGCGAGGCCCTTGTGCATGGTATCAACCTGGAAAAGCACGCCGGAAAGCCAGAACACCGCTGTAACAAACGATTTGACGAGGTTTGAGAAATCGGTGCTGATGGCGGCGATGGGCGCGGCAAACATAGCCCAGCCGGTGAAGAACAAGAAATTGCACAGCATGTAAAACGGAAGCTGCACAAGGTAGATGGTCAATTCGTTGCCGGTGATAACGAAGATGAAGATGGTGATCATCATCAAGATGAGGTGCACAGAGAATTTGGAGATGCTGGTAAACGTCGGAATGGTGGAAACCGGGTATTTCATCTTGGTGACGAGATAGCGGTTTCGCAAAATACACTCGGTGCCAAGCGTGAGCATTTCGCTCATATAAAACCACGGCACGATGCCGCTGATGAGCCACAGCACGAACGGGTAGCCCTCGATATCGCCGCCGCGGCGCAGGCCGATGGCAAATGCGAACCAGTAAACGAAAATCGTGACAAGCGGCTTGATGATGGCCCAAGACCAACCGAGTGCGGACGCACGGTATGTGCGGCGCAGGTCGGAACCCGCAAGCTTAAAGATCTGTTTTCGGTAATCAATGTGATCCCGAACGATGGTGACGATGGTTTCACCCACCGAAGGTCTGGTGGATTTGATTTCAAAAGATGAGGCCATACAGGCCGCACCTCCTTTCCCGCGCAGCGCGCGTACCTAAAAAGGCATTCCGGAAATATGGTGAATAGGATAGGCTTACTGCCCGGCCTTCTTCCAGTCCGCAGGCAGTATCGCTTTTGCTATTATACACGTTTTGCAGGAAAAATCAACCGTTTTCGACACGCGGCGCGGCAATGCACACGGCATCCTTGACGCAGCGGATGACGGTATCGATGCCGCCTGCGGCGTATTCGCCGTCGATTGACCAATCAAAGCCCGCTGCGGCATGCAGGCGGAACGTACTCGCGGAAGCGAAATCGATGTGCTTGTCCGAAAAATCGTTGTTTTTGAGCGCCAGAATGAGGCGGTGCAGGTCAGGGAGCGTTTCCGGCTTGCGAATGAGAAGCATCTCGAGCTTGCCGTCGTTCATATCGACGCTGTTTTCATCGTATTTCAGCATGCCGCCGATGGAAAGCGAGTTGCTGAACGCGCCGAAAATGTACGCGCCCTCGAAAAATTTGCCGTCTGCCGTGACGGTGAGGGGCGTGGCGTCGAGCGCGTGGAGGTCCTTCATACCCTCTAAGACATACGCGAAGTGGCCCAAAAGGCGCTTCATGGTGCGCGGTGTGGCGTAGGAGCACTTTGTAAATAAGCCGAACGACGCGACATAGGAAAAATAGCCGTCGCCAAATTTGCCGGCATCAATGAGGCGGTCTTCTGTTTCCGTAAAGCTCTTATAGGGATCTAAAAGATGCTTTTGAATGCCGAGCGTCTGGGCAAAATCGTTTGTGGTACCGGCGGGCAGATATGTGATGGGCGTGCGCAGCGCGCGGTGCAGCATGCCGTTTAAGACGGCGTTTAATGTGCCGTCGCCGCCGAGCACGACGACGCGGGCATAGTCGTTTTCTGCGAGCTTTGCGGTGTAGCCGCTTCCGTTTTCCGTTTCGGTCGTTTCAAAGCGGTCAACGGCGGCGCCGTTTTCCTTCAGCCATGCTTCAAGCTTATCGGCGGTATGCTCGCCGCCGATGCGGCCGGAAACGGGATTGACGATCATTAAAATGTGCGCGCCGCGTACCGGCTCGTATTCCAAATTTTTATCCATTCCTCTCACCCTTTACGCACAAATTTATTCATAAACATTATACGCAAATACGGGGGAAAAACGGTGAACAAAATTTGAATTTAGAACACACAAACATAGAAAAAACGCCGCCATACGGGAAAAAGTCGTACAGCGGCGCTTATGTGTCTATTTGGTTTAAAATCAGCCCTTGAGCTCTACGCGGCGGATTTTGCCGCTGATGGTCTTCGGCAGCTCGTCGCGGAACTCAACGATACGCGGGTATTTGTACGGTGCGGTGTTCGTCTTGACGTAGGTCTGAATCTCTTTTTTCAGCGCTTCTGTGCCCTGCGTGCCCTTTGTGAGCACGATGGACGCCTTGACGACCTGCCCGCGGATGGGATCTGGAGCGCTGGTGACGGCACATTCGAGCACATACGGCAGCTCCATGATGACGGATTCGATCTCGAACGGCCCGATGCGGTAACCGGACGACTTGATGACATCGTCTGTTCTGCCGACATAGAAGAAGTAGCCGTCTTCATCGCGCCATGCGGTGTCGCCGGTGTGATACACGCCGCCGCTCCACGCTTCGCGGGTCTTCTCTTCGTCGCGGTAATAGCCCATGAAGAGGCCGCAGGGCGTGTGCTTATCGGTACGGATGACGATCTCGCCCGTTTCGCCGACCGGCGCAGGCGTGCCGTCCGGCAGAATGAGGTCGACATCGTAAAGCGGGCTCGGGATGCCCATGGAGCCGCTTTTCGGCACGGAGCCAACCGGGTTGTAAATGGAAAGCGTGGTCTCCGTCTGGCCGAAGCCCTCATAAATGGAAAGGCCGGTGGCGCGCTTCCATTGCTCGTAGACTTCGGGGTTCAGGGCTTCGCCTGCCGTGGTGCTGTACTCGATGGAGGAAAGGTCATATTTGGAGAGATCTTCCTTAATGAAGAAGCGGTACATAGTGGGCGGCGCGCAGAACGTGGTGATGTTGTACTGCTTGAACATAGGCAAGATGTCGTGTGCATCGAACTTATCAAAATCATAGGTAAAAATGGGCGCTTCACACATCCACTGGCCGTAGAGCTTGCCCCACAGCGCCTTGCCCCAGCCGGTATCCGAAATGGTGAAGTGCAGCCCCTCCGGGTTGACGTTGTGCCAGTATTTGGCAGTGATGTAGTGTCCGAGTGCGTATTTATAGTTGTGCTCCGCGATCTTCGGGTAGCCCGTGGTGCCGGAGGTGAAGAACATGAGCATGGGGTCGCTGCCGCAGGCGGTGTCCTCTGTACGCTCAAACACGTCGCTCTGCTTTTCAACCTCGGCGTCGAAATCGAGCCAGCCCTCGCGTGCGCCGTTTGCCATCATCAAAAATTCGACGGTGCCGCAGTTTTTGGCGGCGCGCAGGGCTTCATCTGCGACCTGACCGTCCGGCGTGCAGACGAGCGCGCGCACGCCTGCGGCCTTGAAGCGGTAATCGAGGTCGTGCTCCATTAAAAGGTTCGTCGCCGGGATGACGACGGCGCCGAGTTTATGCAGCGCCAAAATGGCGAACCAGAACTGGTAGTGGCGCTTTAAGATGAGCATGACTCTATCGCCGCGCTTAATGCCGAGGGATTTGAAGTAGTTTGCCGTCTTATTCGACATGCGCTTCATATCATTAAACGTGAAGCGCTTTTCCTCGTGGTGCTTGGAGACCCAGAGCATCGCAAGCTTATCCGGCTCTTTTTCCGCCATTTTATCGACGATGTCGAACGCGAAGTTAAACTTTTCCTCGTTCATGAAATCGATGGATTTTAAGATGCCGTTTTCGTCAAGCTCGGTGTGCACAAACGGGCTTGCGACCGTTTCGCGGTCGGCACGGTCCTGTTTGGCCTTGATGAGCGCCTCAAACGTGTCCTTTTCGGGCTTTTTCTCCTTCTGCGGGCGCATGACGACGGCGTAGAGGGTACATTCCTCGCCGCCGACGGCGATCATGCCGTGGGGCGTGCCGCTGTTGTAGTAAATGGAATCACCCTCGCCAAGTTCTTCGATGTGCGAGCCGATCTGCACGCGCATTTTGCCCTTGATGACGATGTCCATTTCCTGCCCCTGATGGGTGGAAAGCTTGATCGCAACCTTCTGCTCCGCCTCGTTATACGGCATGGTGACAAAAAAGGGCTCTGCCGTTTTGCCCTTAAAGAGCGGGGCAAGATTTAAATACTTAAAGCCCTGACGGCGCGTAATGGGCAGGCCCTCGCCGCGGCGGGTGACGGTATATGTGGAAAGACGCGGGCTTGTGCCCTTGATGAGGTCGGTGGGGTCGATACCGAAGCGCTCTGCACATTTAAAAATAAACGTGAAGCTGAAATCATGCTCGCCGCTTTCAAAGCCGCGGTATTCCTCCAGCGTGACGCCGGTGCGCTGCGCCATTTCTTCTTCGGAAAGGCCGATGATCTCGCGCATGGTGCGAATGCGCTCCGCCACCTCTGCGAGCTGTGCTTTCAGGTCTGTTTTTTCCGTTACGGGGGTTTGTGCTTCGTTTGCCAATTTCTTCATTCCTTTCGTTTTGGTATGGCTATATCGATAGTTTTGGTGTTTTTCATGCAAAAAACTCCGTCTCAAATCGCTTTGAGACGGAGTTGATCCGCGGTACCACTCAAATTGCCTGAAAAGGCCACTCACGGGCTCCCATGAAGCCCTATGCACTGACGCAGCATGGCGCGGAAAGCCCTACTCGGGTTCACTTTGGGGCTTTCAGCTCGGAAGGGATTGTGACAGGGCTTTTCGTATCGGCTTACACCCGCCGCCGACTCTCTGAAACGGGAAAGCCCGCACTGTCTTCGTCATCGCTTTTATATTTTCTCTGTATTATATGAGGTATATCTGAAAAGACAAAACTTGTTTTTAGATATACTTTTATCTTATCTGGTTTTCATTTCAATGTCAATTGTTTTTTCAAAAATTTCAAAAAGCTTCACACTTTTGCGGTCTCACGCATTTCGCGCATAACTTACTCCCTCAAAACGTGAAATAAATAATAAAAGCCGGATAAATACAGGCATTGCAGCCCGCATTTTATCCGGCTTTCTGTTTCGTGTGAACGGGTCGCCCTCCGATAAACATTTAACGGTTTATCTTTGAACTACCTTATTTTAATAAAATGAAAATGTCAATGACACTTTACGCGCGATGTGCGGCTTCTACGGCGTCAGCGGCGTTATCGAGAAGGCCGTCACCCATGAGCTCGATGGCACCGCGATCGCACAGGGAGGCGATCTGCGGGTCAAGCGGGAGCTTATCGAGCACCTTGAGGTCGTACTTTGCCGCGACCTCATCGATGTGGCTTTCGCCGTAGACCTTGAACGGCTCGCCGCAGCACGGGCACTTGACATAGCTGTAATTTTCGATGAGACCGAGCACGGGCACGTTCATCATTTTCGCCATTTCGACCGCTTTGGAGACGATCATGGAGACGAGCTCCTGCGGGGAGGTAACGATGATGATGCCGTCGAGCGGGATGGACTGGAACACCGTGAGCGGTGCGTCGCCGGTTCCGGGGGGCAGATCAACAAACATATAATCGACTTCATTCCAGATGACGTCGCTCCAGAACTGCTTGATGACACCGGCGATGACCGGGCCGCGCCAGACGACCGGGGAGGTCTCATCCGGCAGAAGCTCGTTGATGCTCATGGTCTCGATGCCGGTCTTCGTATTGACCGGGAACAGGCCGTCATCGCTGCCCATGGCCTTTTCGTGGATGCCGAAGCACTTCGGGATAGACGGGCCGGTGATGTCGGCGTCGAGAATGGCGGTTTTAAAGCCGCGGCGCTGCATGGTAACAGCCAGCATAGAGGTGACAAGGCTTTTGCCTACGCCGCCTTTGCCGCTGACAACGCCGATGACCTTTTTGACATTGCTCATCTTATTCATGGGCGCAAGAAAGCTTTCCGGATTCTGGCGGGAAGGACATTCCTCGCCGCAGCTGGAGCAGTCGTGCGTACAATTTTCGCTCATTGCTGATACTTCCTCTCAAAAATAATGTCTTTTTTCGTTTGTGCGGTAAGCTATTCCGCCGCATCAAACAGGATATTTCGGTCTTTTTATTCTACCCTGTTCTTCCGCTTTTGTCAAGGTTTTGACAAGCTATGGAACTGCACAGTTAAGCTATTCGTGCGTATCGTTCGCAACGGTGGGCGTTAAAAACGACAGGAGAAACGCGAGCGCCAAAATGCCGCAGGAAATAAAGATGGTTTTTGGGAATGAAAATTTTTCCCGTACCTCGGTTTTTTGACTTCAAGATACGGGAAATTTAAATTTCAGGCTTCGTCAAATAATTTTTCAAAGCGAACGGCGGCGGTGTGCAGGTCTTTCATGCCCTCAATCACATTTTCTGCGTTGAACTTTTCTTTGAGGTAATGATCGGCCTCCAGCGTGAACCAGCCTTTGTAACCGATCTCTTTGAGCGCGGCGGCGATGGGCGCGAAATCAATGGACATGGAGAACGGGATCTGGTGGGAATCGTGCCAACGGTCGTTATCGTGAATGTGAAGCGCCTGCAGGCGGTGGCCCAGCGCACGGATCATGTTCGCCGCGCCTGAACCGGAGCCGCGCATTTCCGCGTGGCCGATGTCGAGACATGCGACGAGATACGGGTCATTTACGGCGTCGACGTGCTCGATGAAGCTCTCTGAGGTAGCGCATGCCGCAAAGCAGGACTCGTCTTTCGCATCATCCCAGTTCCACATGTTTTCCGTGGCAATCTTCACGCCGCAGTCCTTCGCAAACGGCAACAGTTCAAGGTACATTTCGGCATTTTCTGCGGCGGATTTGTCGTTATCCGGGTGAATGATGCAGATCTTGCCGCCGGCTTCTGCCGTGCATTCAATCGCGCGCTTGAAATACGAGCGAATCTCCGGGCAGGATGTCGGGAACGGCGCGTGCGACTGGTTGCAGGTGATGCCGTTATCGAGGCCGATCTGCTTCAGCTTGCGCGCAAACGCGAGATAATTTTCCCCGGCAAGCGGATGTGTTGTGGGGCGGACTGCGCCGAGTCGCCAATCGTAATCGCACATGGCAAACATGGAAAAATCCCAGGCGTCAAACCCGGCTTTTGCGACGTATTCCACGGCTTTTTCTTCGCCGACCAGAACGGACGCGGTTTCGATCTGTGTGGATGTTCTCATGAAAACTCCTCCCTTTTATCGACATTATAGAGCCGAAAAAGGGGCTTGTCAAGCCAGTCTTTCGGCGTTTGGTTTGTGGAAAAAGCCGAAAGCACTGTACAAAGCGACACAAAAACGACCGCCCGATTTAGAACCGAGCAGCCGTTCATAGAGTTTGCTTAATAATTTTCCGCGTGGACCTCAAAATAGCTCTGCGGATGGTTGCAGACCGGACATACCTCCGGCGCTTTGACGCCGACGCAGATATGACCGCAGTTGCGGCACTCCCACACTTTTACCTCGCTCTTTTCAAAAACATGTGCAGTCTCTAAATTTTTGAGCAGCGCACGGTAGCGCTCTTCGTGGTGCTTTTCGATCTCGCCGACCATTCTGAATTTTGCGGCAAGCTCCGGGAAACCTTCCTCTTCGGCGGTTTTTGCAAAACCCTCATACATATCGGTCCACTCGTAGTTTTCGCCGTCCGCAGCGGCCCCGAGATTTGCTGTTGTATCGCCAATGCCCATGAGCTCCTTGAACCACATTTTTGCGTGCTCTTTTTCGTTATCGGCTGTCTTCAGGAAGAGTGCAGCTATCTGCTCGTAGCCCTCTTTTTTCGCGACAGATGCGAAATAGGTGTACTTATTTCTCGCCTGGGACTCGCCGGAGAAGGCCTCTTGCAGATTTTTCTCGGTTTTGGTGCCTGTATACTTGTTTGCCATAGAAATACCTCCCATGTCCATTAAAATCAATTTCGCCCTAAGGCGGCCTTACATTCTTAAGTATAGCTCATTTTTCGAAAAAAACAAATGATTTTGAACCATATAAAAAATAAAAAGCACTCAGCAATACGCTAAGTGCTTTTATCTGGCTCCCCCTGTTGGACTCGAACCAACGACCCTGCGGTTAACAGCCGCATGCTCTACCAACTGAGCTAAGGAGGAATATTTTGGTGACCCGTGCGGGAATCGAACCCACGTTAACGGCGTGAGAGGCCGCTGTCTTAACCGCTTGACCAACGGGCCACAAAAACCAAGAGTTGTGGCTCTTGGTCAGCTTCTGGTGCACCATCAGGGACTCGAACCCGGGACACCCTGATTAAGAGTCAGGTGCTCTACCAACTGAGCTAATGGTGCATATACCCTGAAAACTGAATAAAGGGAGAAGCAAGAAATCAATGGGAGAAGAAAGCGCAATCTTGAACCAAGAAGGATTATGGTCAAGCCCT
>OBIA01000009.1_pt1 | contig 181607 bp, 168 predicted proteins | sample 1519911 | NCBI WGS metagenome assembly OBIA01 (sample SAMN04209236, study PRJEB22552) | human gut metagenome | biome: gut; material: feces | host: Homo sapiens | place: USA: Oklahoma | reverse complement strand
TCCTCATCCCGGGCTCGGAGAAGATCCTGTACTTCTTTTTCGGTTGCCGGGCGGATGGCAGATCTGTTCTGATAGTCCGTTTTGCCGCAGTCTGGGCAACGGTCAGGCAGCGACTCTGCCTCAAAGCAGTAATGGCAGACATCGCAGAAATAGTAGTTCACCCTTCAGAACGGCGTTTTTTCCGAACTTCTTCTTGATACCGAGCATGGTCGCCTGTAGCGATTTCTCTCGTTCTAGTTTGCTGGTGTCGGTGAAAAGATCCACTTGCAAGATGCCCTGATCCTTGACCACACGGTTTGCTGCGATTGTTATTCTCCGCACAGTTAGATTTCTATTGGCAATGCGGTCGAACAGTTCTGTGGTAGCGGCCATCAGTTGTTCGGGGCAGCATGCTTGGCGGTGATGTCCATTGCCAGCTTTGCCAGATATAGATTCGTGCCGATCCCGGCGGTGGCGGTGATGCCGGTGGTGTACAATACCTCCCGGATCATGGTCATGGCGAGGTCGTGGGCAGACATTTTATAATGAGTAGGAGAAATAAATATGCGCATTTTAATGCTTGGAAACAGCTATATTTTCACAAATGATCTGCCGAGTATACTAGCGGAAATCACGGGTGCCGAAGTGGTACAGAACACACGCGGCGGTGCACGCTTACGTGAGCAGCTGAACCCTGAAACAAGGCTCGGCGCAAAAGCATTGGAGCTGCTGCAAAATGAAAAATGGGATTACGTCGTTTTGCAGGAGATGAGCAACGGCCCTATCACAGCAAAGGAAAGCTTTATGCAGAGCGTGAAAGATTTGTGCGGTAAAATTCGTGAAAACGGTGCCGTACCGGTTCTGTATGCGACATGGGCATACCAAAAAGACGGAAAACAGCTTCAAAAATTCGGCATAGATTACGATGAGATGTACCGCAAAATGCACGAAGCCTATGCAGAAGCGGCAGAGAAAAACCACACGCTGCTTGCCGATGTCGGCAGTGCATTTTATGAAAAAACCGAAACCGAAAATCTTTTCAACGACGACGGCAGCCATCCGAATGAAGCGGGCTCGAACCTTGCCGCCGAAACGATTGCCGAAGTCATTTTAAAGGATGCAAACGCATAATGTATCCCTACTGTGCATACGCTGTATCGGAAAAATACGGCGAAACGGGGGAGCGATATGTTAGAACGCATCGGAGAAATGCATGGGCGAGAGGTGATCAGTGTTTTGGATGGCTCGCGCATCGGGTATCTCGGTGATATTGAATTTGATACACAGCAGGCGGCACTGACAGCGATCGTGGTGTACGGCCGTCCGCGCTTTTTCGGATTGTTTGGCAGAGAGAATGACTGTGTGATCCCATGGAGCGCTGTGAAGACCATTGGGGAGGATGCTGTGCTGGTCGATCACATTCCCGTAAAGCGGACACCGAAGCGCAGCTTCTTACAAAATTTCTTTGAAAACGGATAGAAAACACTTGCTTTACCCGGCATGTTGTGCTATAATAGTTCAGCGATTTGCAGATTCTGCAAGCAAAAACGCACGCCGAGGCTCTCGGATTGGTGCTGCGAAAGCGGTTTTCCCCGAAAATATCAGCCCGGCGGAGGAAAAACCAAGGAGGTATTTTCAAATGGCAGTCGTATCAATGAAGCAGCTTCTGGAGGCCGGTGTTCACTTCGGTCACCAGACAAGAAGATGGAACCCGAAGATGGCACAGTACATCTTTACGGAGAGAAACGGTATCTACATCATCGACCTACAGAAGACCGTTAAAAAGCTCGAAGAGGCTTACAATTTCGTTCGTGACCTTTCCATGGAAGGCAAGAGCGTTCTCTTCGTAGGCACGAAGAAGCAGGCTCAGGAGTCCGTTAAGGAAGAGGCTCTCCGCGCAGGCGCTTACTATGTAAACGCTCGTTGGCTGGGCGGCATGCTCACCAACTTCACGACCATCCGCCGCAGAATCCAGAGACTTGCACAGCTGCGCAAGATGCAGGAAGACGGCACTTTCGAACTGCTCCCGAAGAAGGAAGTCAGCAAGCTCGAGCTCGAGATCGAAAAGCTCGAAAAGTATCTTGGCGGTATCAAGGACATGAAAGAGTTCCCGGGCGCACTGTTCATTGTTGACCCGAGAAAGGAAAGAATTGCTGTTTCCGAAGCTAAGAAGCTCGGTATTCCGATCGTTGCAATCGTAGATACCAACTGCGATCCGGACGAGATTGACTACGTTATCCCGGGCAACGACGACGCTATCCGCGCTGTTAAGCTCATCGCAGGTGCTATGGCTAACGCTATCATCGAAGGCCGTGAGGGCCGTATGGGCGCTGCTGCTGAGGAGACCGAAGAAGCTGCTGCAGAGACCGAGGAATAATTTAATTTCGGTTAAAAATTCCTTTCGTTTGATATAGAGTTTAAGATTCTACAAGGAATGGTGATTTGAAATGAATTTCACAGCTAAAGACGTTGCAGATCTGCGCGCTAAGACAGGCTGCGGCATGATGGATTGCAAAAAGGCTCTCACAGAGGCTGAGGGCGATGTAGAGAAGGCAACCGAGATTCTCCGCGAGAAGGGTCTTGCAGCTTCCGTTAAGAAGGCAAGCCGTATTGCAGCTGAGGGTGTTGCATACGCTATGGTCAGCGAGTGCGGTAAGGTTGGCGTTGTGATTGAAGTCAACGCTGAGACCGACTTCGTTGCAAAGAATGCTCAGTTCATCGATTTCGTTAAGACCTGTGCCGAGACTGTTATCTATGAGAACCCGGCAGACGTTGAAGCTCTCCTTGCAGCTAAGGCACACGGCTCCGATATGACTGTTGATGCTATGCTGAAGGATAAGATTCTCACCATCGGCGAGAACATCAAGATCCGTCGCTTCGTCCGTTACGAGGGTGACTGCGTTGCTTACGTACACGGCGGCGGCAGAATCGGCGTTCTCGTTCGTTTTGAGACCGAGAATGTTCCGGCAGAAGTTCTCAACGAGTGCGGCAAGGACGTCGCAATGCAGATTGCCGCTCTGAATCCGGCTTATCTCGATAAGTCCACGGTTCCGGCTGAAGCACTCGATAAGGAAAAAGAAATCCTCATGGCTCAGATCCAGAACGATCCGAAGAACTCCAAGAAGCCGCAGAACATCATCGAGAAGATGGTTACCGGCAGAATCGGCAAGTTCTATGAGAACAACTGCCTCCTGCAGCAGGCGTTCGTTAAGAACGGCGACCTCTCCGTTGAGCAGTACATTGCTGAGGAAGCAAAGAAGGCCGGCGGCACGATGAAGGTTACGGATTTCGTTCGCTTCGAGAAGGGCGAAGGCCTCGAGAAGAGAAACGACGATTTCGCAAGCGAAGTTGCCAACATGGTTAAATAATTGATTCTCTGAATCAGCACACCCCGAACGATTTTGCGTCGTTCGGGGTGTTTTTGTATCGTATAACTTTTGGAAAATATAAAATGTGCCCCGACAAGACATCAAAATCTTGCCGAGGCGCAGAACAACCGATTTTCAATTTGCGTAGCGCGTGTAATAGGTAAGGTCGCCTTCCATGCTGAGAAGCTCGCTGCGGGTGATTTGTCGACCCCAGGAGATCCGGCAGTTTTCGTAATCTGCATTTACTTCCGTCACGGTGATGGTATCGGTATCCCAGTCGATGTCCGTCACGATCATCGAGTGCTCATACCAACCCATGCGGATGTGATCGCCGATGCGCAACTCGTCAAAGTCGTAAAACTCCGTGATCGGTGCATCGTAGCCGAACAACAGGTCGCTGATGATGGAAGCGTAGCCGAGACATTGCATTTCGTCTCCGTATTGCGGGAAGAAATCATCCATCAGTCCATTATAAATGTTGCAGTTTCCATAACCATAAACAGAATGGTTGCACGGCGTGTCTGTAACGCACATGGCAATTTCGTCTGCCGTCATTTCGCTTGTGTCCACATCGATATGGTTCCAGTACATGCCGTTTGGAAAATAATCTTCAAGCAGCTCAAGCCGTGTCTGCACGCCTTGCTCCGCAAGATTGCCGCTGGAAACAAATAATGGCACAGAGCTGTATGCATCTACAAGCTCTGCGGTGTCTTCTACTTCGCCAGCCGGCAAAATGCGCTCTTTCGCGGCATAGGAAGGCGCGGCATTCATTTCCGAAGCTTCTTCTTCGGCTTCCTCAACTTCGTCGTTGCCCGCATCGTAGACGTACATTTCCACCTGCTCGTCAGCTGCGCCAATCGCTGCAGTGTATGTGACGGTTTCCTCCGCGCGCTCCACTAGATCCCCTTGCAGGAACAGCAGACCAAACGCGGCGGCGGATATCGTCACAGCTGCCACCGGCAAGACGATTGGTAGGGAAGAGAGAAAATGTTCACGTCGGTTTTTCGGTTCTCTAAAGTGATTTTGCGGCATAAATACACTCCTCAGAACAGGATCCGGCAGCAGAAGCTTGCTGCCCAAAATTACTCTATTATATAAAATACTATGCATTTGTGACGTACGTATGACGAAAATCAACAAAATTCCTGTATTTTGATAAAAAAGTGCCCGCAGCGGAAAAACTGCGGGCACCAAACGTATCTGTTAGTCTTCGATTGCGGCTTTGCGACTCAAAACACCGTGGAAGAACGCGGGATCAAACTTCGGCTTTCTCTGATAGGTGTAAAGGCCGTTCTGTTCCTGCTCCACGTCGGTCAGCTGCGTGTAGCAAAGACCGAACATTTCACTGTTATCAAGCAATGCGTCTGTAAGGCCCTTAAAACGCGTGAGAAATTCCTCTTCGGTCTTTGGACCGGTGCCGTAGCCCCAACCGCTCTCGTCCTGACTCCACTGAATGCCGCCGTATTCGCTGACGAACGTCGCTTCGCCCTTGTAGGTCTGGCGGTGCGCGTGGTTGTCAAACAGTGTGCCCTCGGTCATCAGCTTGTCATAGTGCTCCTTAAAGATCTCCGGGTTCTGCTCGTAATCGTGCACGCAGAAAATATCAGTTGCCACATGATAGTTGCCGCTCGTATCGATGCACGGACGGGTAGGGTCAAGCGCTTTCGTTGCTCTGTAAACGATGTCGAGTGCGTCGTCAAATTGTTTCCTGCCGTCAGTATCCCATGTCTCGTTGTACGGACACCAGCCGACAATAGCCGGGTGGTTAAAATCGCGGCGGATCTCTTCCGTCCACTCCGGCAAAATGCCGTAAACGGAATCGGCATAGGAGGAATCGAGACCCCAGTTCGGGAATTCGCCCCAAACGATGTAGCCTAAGCGGTCTGCGTGGTAGAGGAAGCGCTCTTCAAAAATCTTCTCATGCAGTCTGGCACCGTTGAAACCGACGGCAAGGGAGAGCTTAATGTCGTTTTCAAGCGCTTCGTCGCTCGGCGCAGTGTAAATGCCATCCGGATAGAAGCCTTGGTCGAGCACCAGACGCTGGAAAACAGAGCGGCCGTTGATGCGGAACTTGTGGCCGTCCAGGTTCACTTCGCGCAGACCGAAATAACTCGTGACGTTATCTTCACCGAAAGCGAATGCAACGTCATACAGATTGCCGCAGCCGACATCCCACAGATGCTTTTCGCTCAGCTTTATCGTGAATGTGTGCGTGCCGCAGGCGTTTTCAGCTGTGTAGCTGCCCATTTCTTTGCCTTCAAACGAAGCCGTTGCTGTGAGGTTTGCCGTACCGACCAGCTCTGCGGTCACCGTTACCGTGCCTGCGGTGATGTTCGGATAATACTGCACGCGGGAAATATAAGCCTTCGGGGTGAACTCTAGCCATACGGTCTGCCAAATGCCCGTGGTGCGCGTGTAGAAGCAGCCGTATGAGTTATATTGCTCGCTCTGCTTGCCGCTCGGGATGAGGCGGTCGCGCGTATTATCTTCGGCGTAAACGGCAATTTCATTTTCGCCCGCTTTTAAAAGTGCGGTCACGTCAAACTCAAACGAAACATAGCCGCCCTTGTGTGTGCCGGCAAGCTCGCCGTTCACAAAAACTTTTGCGCAATAATCCACAGCGCCGAAATGCAGCACGGCGCGGCCCTTCAGCTGTTTTTCTGTGACCGTTACAGTGCGCTTATACCACACGCCGTACATGAAATCCGTGTGTTGCACACCGGAAAGTTCGCTTTCCGGGCAAAACGGCACGGTGATCTCCCCGCTGAGCGCTGTGCCGACCTTCTGTAAGCCGCGCGCCTCACCGCTGCGGCCGTTGTCGATCTCAAACGCCCATGTGCCGTTCAGGTTCATCCAGTTTTCGCGCACAAACTGCGGGCGCGGATATTCTTTTCTCGGTATATTACTCATTTTTCGTACATCCTTTCCCCGAAAAGACGGCAAATCTCAATTTCTGCCGCGCTTTTTTGATTACGGTTCCATTGTACGCAATTACTATGCAAAATACAATGTCGTATCATGCACGAAAATTGACTTATTCTATTGCGACACGGGGAGTTTTTGAGTATAATATAAAGCAAAGGGGGCGTCAAAATGGAGATTACAGATATTCGCCACGATTGGCCGGAAAAAGCCGGGTTTACGCTTGTGCGCCCAACAGGCATTGAAACTTACACGTTTTTGCACTTTATGAACAGCGTAGAGATCGAAATTAACAGGGAAAAGGTCACAGTAAGACCCGGCGCGTGTATTTTCTATGCGCCGGATGAACCACAGTGGTTTCACTCAGACAGCAACCTCACGCACAACTGGGCGCATTTTGCGCCCGGCTTTCGCGTGCAGCTTTTGCGCTATCGTATTCCCGAAAATACACTGCTTTACCCACGTGCGGCAGAGTTTATCTCCGGCCTTTTCCGAAAAACGGAAGCTGCATTTTTCTCCAATGAACCGTTTCGGGAGGACTTGTTGGAAGCATACACCACAGAATTTCTTGTGCGTTTCTCCCGCGCCATAGCGGAAGAAAACTACTCGCCTACGGTCAGCCGTGCAGATAGGGAAAAGATGCAGAACCTGCGTCACACGGTGCTTTCTGATCCGGAAAAGCACTGGACTGTGCCGCAAATGGCATCGCTTGCGTCTGTCAGCGCTTCGCACCTGCATGCGTTATACCGCGCGGTTTTTGGCACATCGCCCATGCGCGACCTGATTGAAGCGCGTATTCGTTATGCACAGTCTTTATTGCTCTCCGGCAGTGACTTGCCCATCACGGAAGTTGCCGAGCGTAGCGGATATGCAGACCCATACCATTTCATCCGCCAGTTTAAACGCATCACCGGCGAAACACCGGCCGCGTACCGCCGTGCAAGACGATAAAGCTGCAAAAGAAAAAGCCTTATTCCGCCCCAAAAGGGAAGAATAAAGCTTTTGTTTTTCTTTTAAATTTGCTTGTCTGTTGTTAACAAAACAAAATAATTCCATAAAGAAACAGCGTCAATCTGTAATTTGACGCTGTTTTCGACTATATTCAGTTCAGCACAAAGAACTGCTCATACCAAAGGATAAACGTATAGAACGACCATATCTTCTGCATGTTCAGCGCCTTGCCGCTCTTGTGGTCGTCGAGCAGCTTCATCAGCTCGCTTGTCACGAAGAATTTCTCCGCAATATCGCTCTGGAACGCCGCCTTGACCTTGTTGTAGTACTTATCCTCACGCAGCCAATCGTTCAGCGGAACAGGGAAGCCGAGCTTCTTTTTGTTTGCCGTGCGCTCCGGCAGCTGCTTGATGGCCGCGCCGCGCAGGGCGATCTTCGTCGTTTCGTTTGCTGCACGGTAGCGGGAAGGAATGCGTGTGGAAAGCTCCAGCATCTTTTTATCGAGGAACGGCACGCGCAGCTCAAGGGAGTTTGCCATACTCATGCGGTCGGCTTTCAGTAGGATGTCGTAGATCATCCACGTGTGCATGTCCACATACTGAAGCTGGGTCGGCTCGTCGAGATTCGATACTTCGTTGAAATAGCGCTTGCTGTATTCCTCCGGAACCTTGCTCGCGATGGGGCGCTTCAAGAATTTTTGACGCTCTGCGCTCTGGAAAACGTAGTTTGCGCGCATAAAGCGCTGATACGGCTCCATGGCGCCGCGCACGAGGAAGTTTTTGCCCTTGAAGTTCGGGCAGTGCTTTGCGACCGTGCCGAGGACTTTACGCACCGGGCGCGGTACCTTATGCGAATAGTGGTCAAAGTGACCGCCTGCAAGATACATCGGGTAGCCGCCGAACAGCTCGTCCGCACCTTCACCGGAAAGCACGACCTTCACATAGCGGCGGGCATTTTTGGCGAGGAAGTAGAGCGGAATCTCCGAGGGGTTCGGCAGCGGCTCGTCCATGTAATACTGAATCTCCGGCACCGCGTCGAAGAACTCATCTGCGGAAACCTTATTCGCGATGTTCGGTACGCCGATGACATTGGAGAAGTCCTGCGCATACGGCAGCTCGCTGTATTTTTCCTCCTCGTAGCCGACGGAGAATGTCTTGACCTTCTTCGTACCCTTGGAGATTTCTTTCACAACATAGCTGGAATCCACGCCGGAGGAGAGGAAGCAGCCGACCTCAACATCGGCGATCTGGTGCATGGAGACGGACTCCGTGAACTCCTTTGTGATGGCGTCCTCCCAGTATTCAAGCGATTTGTCGTCTTCAATCTTGTATTCGATCTTATAGTAACGCTCCACTTTCAGTTCGCCATTTTTGTAGGTGAAGCAGTGTGCGCCGGGCAGCTTGAAGACATTTTTAAAAATTGTGCGCTCGTCCGGGCTGTACTCGTAGGAAAGGTACAGCGGGATCATATCCTCGTCGAGCTCTTTTTCAAAATTCGGGTGAGAGAGAAAGCTTTTGATCTCGCTGCCGAACATGAATTCCTTGCCCTTTTTGTAGTAATAGAACGGCTTGATGCCGAAAATATCGCGTGCACCAAAGAGCTCTTTTGTGTTCTTGTTCCAGATGATGAAAGCAAACATGCCGCGCAGACGGTCAAGGATTTTTTTGCCGTATTCCTCGTATCCGTGCAGAATCGTTTCGCTGTCTGTCTTTGTGGTGAAGACGTGTCCGGCTTTGATGAGCTCTTCGCGAAGCTCCTGATAGTTGTAAATTTCGCCGTTAAAGAGCAGCACAAGCGAGCCGTCTTCGTTTAAGATCGGCTGTCTGCCGCCCTCGAGGTCGATGATGGAAAGGCGGCGGAAACCGAGGGCAATGCCGTCGTCAATGTAATAATGGGCATCATCCGGGCCGCGGTGCTTGATGCGGTCGGCCATTTTATGGATGACTTCTTCTTTATCGAACGTTCCGTAGTTGTGAATATAACCGGCAAAGCCGCACATACAAAACGCCTCCTTATGCTTTTATTGTTGGATCAGGGAAGAATATTTCGGCTTGAGTTTTTTGCCGCACGCTAAAATGCACGCGCGTGCCAACACTTCCAGCGCATCGAGATAACCGGGCCCAAGCTCGTTATCGCGCTTGATGATGGAGAGCTCCGTGCAGCCTAAAATAATAGCGTCGCAGCCGTCCGCGCGCAAAGCGTCGGAAACGGCGCGGAATTTTACCATATCCGCCGGTTCACCTGCTTTTACGCAGTCGTAAATGAGCGACATTACGTTCTGCTGCATTTCGTCGTTCGGCAAAACGTAGGAAAGCCCCGCATCGGTCAGCGCGGTCTGAAATAAGCCCATGTGCACCGTGCCGGTTGTCGCCATAATGCCGGGCTTTTTGCAGCCGGCTTCTTTTAGATATGCTGCCGTTTCGCGCACCATGTGGATAAACGGAATGTGTACGCTGCTTTGCAGTTCATCGTGAAAGCTGTGTGCCGTCACGCACGGGGTAGCGAGTGCGCACACGCCCAGCGCCTCCAATTTTTGTGCGATGTCGATCATCGGCGGCACAGGGGAGGGCTTTGTATGGTCTAAAATGTATGCGGTCCGATCCGGCACACTCGGGCGATTGAATATGATCGCGTCAAGATGCTCCTGATCGGTGCGGGCATCGGTCATGTCGGTGATAAGCTCTAATAAATACGCTGTCGCCATGGGGCCGAGTCCGCCGATAACGCCTAAACTGTTCATCAGTCACGCAGTCCTTTGTTGTTAAAATAACGCTTGTACTTTTCAAAGTAGTTGTGCTGGTTGCGGCGGAACATCAGCCAGCGCATCAGGCTGCGGTCTTTCTTGTAATAATACGAGTTGACCACTTTACCTTCGTCGATGAGCTTTTTCGCTTCCGCTTTCACGGCGGTGTCCGGGCAATAGTCAAAGATGATCTTCGTCGGGATGATTGTGTACAGCACTTTATTTGTGGCAATGGTGAGATCCATGGGCTTGTTGTAGATGACGTCGTCCGCAAGCCACTTTGCAATGTTGTAGCCCGCAGCCGTTACGAAATAGCTGCTGCGGCCCTGACGCAGGTTCATCTCGAAGAGCTTATATTTGCCGTCACGCTCGTCGTACTTCATATCGAAGTTTGCAAAGCCCACGTAACCGATGCCCTCAAGGAAGTTCTTCATCGTCTCGTTCAGCTTTTCGTCGTAGCCGTTGATGATGGCCGCATAGCTGCCGATGCCCTCCGGGGAATGCTCCTCGAGCACGGCATTGCCGAGTGCAATGAGCTTTACTTTTTTATCCTTGCCGCAGTAGCAGTTCATCACGCGCATTTTAGAATCGTCACCCGGGATGAATTCCTGCAAAATGAGGTGATCTTTGTAAGAGGAACCGTAGATGGCGTCCAAAATCGCATCAAATTCCTCGCGGGTGTTTGCAACGAAAACCTTCTTCTTGTGCGGGAACTTGCAGTTCCAATATGCCACGCTGTTCGAGGGCTTGATGATGACCGGGAAGTCGAAAGGCAGCTCAAGATTCTTGTGGTTCTCATACGTGCAGGTTGTTGTCTTCGGGAACGAGAAGCCATGCTCCTCGCAGACCTGATAAAAGCTTTCCTTGATGGAAAGGCGCATTAAAAGCTCTTCGCTGATGCACTCGAATTCATAAATGCCGCGCAGCTTCGTCTGGTTGCGCACAAGCATTTTGATGTAGTTGTCGCCGCAGGGGACAAGCAGTAATCTCTGACCGGAGAAGTTCTTTGCAAATTCCGTCAGCGTGCGGACAAACACGTCATCTTCTTCAAGGCGCGGTTCTACCTTTAAAACTTCCACAATGTGGCTGTGCGTGCAGGCGGGGAGGATGCCCTTGCCGACCGCTACGCTTTTGTACCCGTAAGCCTCGTGGAAAGAACGCGCCATGCCGTATACGTTGATGTCACTGCCGAGCAGAACCGGCAGAAAATCTTGCTTTTTTAATGCTTCTGTATTCATGATCTTCATTTTCCTTCCAAATACTTACGCGGTCTTTGCGTCTGTGTGCTCCGCATAGCCGTTGAGAATATCATCGTTAAAGAACTGGTCGTACCACACGAGGAACGTGTAGACCGTCCAAACACGGCGGCTGTTGTCCGCCTTGCCGTTTTTGTGGTCGTCCAGCAGTTTTACGAGCATGTCGGTGTTGAAGTATTTCTGTGCCACTTCGCCCGTGAACTTCTCCTTTACGATGTTGTAGTACTTGTCTTCCTTGAGCCACACACGCGTCGGCACGGGGAAGCCGAGCTTCTTTTTGCCGGCCCACTTTTCGGGCATGCGGCGCAAAGCGGCCTTGCGCATCGCAAACTTCGTGTTCTCGTCGTTTACACGGTACTTGAGCGGGATGCGCTCCGCAAGCTCCATAATCTTCTTATCGAGGAACGGCACGCGCACCTCAAGGGAATTTGCCATGCTCATTTTATCCGCTTTCAGAAGAATATCGCCGACCATCCAGGCGTTAAGGTCAACGAACTGCATTTTCGTTACCGGGTCTTTGTCCTTTACGCGATCATAGAACGGCTTTACGACTTCTGCCGGGGACGGTGCATCGGTCTTAATTTTCAGGAGCTTCTTGCGTTCTTCCTCAGTGAACATGTACGCGTTGCCGATGAAGCGGTCTTCGAGCTTTTTGCCGCGGCGGATAAGGAAGTTGATGCCGGATTTCTTCGGCAGGTGCGAAGCGACTTTGCCGATAAAGCGACGGATGGGGAACGGGATCTTATCATAAGCCGGTACGGCGAGCGGTTCTTTATAAATGTTGTAGCCGCCGAAAATTTCATCGGCGCCCTCGCCGGACATCACGACCTTCAAATATCTGGAAGCCGTGTTGCACACGAAATAGAGTGCCACGGCGGACGGGTCGGCAAGCGGCTCGTCCATGTGGTACTGAATCTTGCCGAAGTTGCCCCAGAACTCTTCCGGGGTAATCGTCTTGCTGTAATTCTTCACCGGAATCAGCTCGGAAAGCTCCTTTGCGTAGCTGATCTCGTTGTATTTTTCGCCGTTGTCAAAGCCGACCGTAAACGTCTTGTCCACATCGGCAGAGCAGGCCACATAGCTGGAATCCACGCCGGAGGAAAGGAAAGAGCCGACTTCAACGTCCGCAATCTTGTGTGCGTTCACGGAGTCGTCAAAGGTCTTTTCAATCTCGTCCACCCAATATTCAAGCGGCTTGTCTTCTTCCGCGTTGAATTCCGGGATCCAGTAGCGCTGCATATTCATTTTGCCGTCTTTGTAGAAGAAATAATGTGCAGGCGGCAGCTTGTAAACGTTCTTGAAGAATGTCTCGTAGCCCGGAGAATACTGGAAAGAAAGGTAGCCCTCCAGTGCGCGTTCATTCAGCTCGCGCTTAAAATGCGGGTGTTCCACAAAGCTCTTGATCTCGCTGCCGAACATCAACGTGCCCTGCATCTTTGCATAGTAAAACGGCTTAATGCCAAAGTAATCGCGCGCGCCGAACAGTGTTTTCGTATTCTTGTCCCAAATGATGAACGCGAACATGCCGCGCAGCTTATTGAGCAGGTCGGTGCCGTATTCTTCAAAGCCGTGCAGCAGCACTTCGCTGTCCGTTTTCGTTGTGAATACATGGCCTGCCTTTAAAAGGTCTTCGCGGAGAGACTGATAGTTATAAATCTCGCCGTTAAACATGAGAACCTTACTTTTATCTTCATTCAAAATCGGCTGTCTGCCACCCTCGAGGTCAATGATGGAAAGTCTGCGGAAACCGAGCGAAATCTCGCCGTCCATATAATAGTCGGCGTCGTCCGGACCGCGGTGACGGATGCGGTCTGCCATAGCGTGCAGCACGGGCTCCATAAGCTGTGTTTCGCCGCCGTCAATATAACCTACAAAACCACACATACAGTTTGCCTCCTTTTTGCAGTTGGTTTACTTAGTTTTCCTTGTGTTCGTTTTCGGTATTCTCAATCAATGCAAAAAGCGAGGGCGCCCAATCGGGATATTCCGCCGAGAGCATCTCGCCGGAAAGCTGGGGCAAGTCGTCTTTTTTAACGGCCTCGTCGTCCGACACTTTTTCGCCGAGCAGCATCACGCGGCTTTTGGCACGCGCCAACTGCATACGGCCGTCGGTCAGCGCCTCGCTCAGTCCGTCCTTCGTCTCAAAAAGAGCCGAGGGATTTTTCGGGTTTGCCGTATACAGCATGCGGAACGCGTTATACACAGCGCCGCTCAAATACAGCGTGATCTCTTTTGTTAAAGATTTGCTATTGATTTTTTTCAGAATACCAAATACAATATGTAAGGAGTTCGATATTATTTTTCGGCTCACGTTGGGGAGACCATCGTGCGTGTCTTCCTCCTCCGTTTCCGGCACATGCAGCTTTTCGCCCTGCCGGTGCGGTGTTTTTCCCAGCAGATAATCACAGGAGACCCCGTAATAATCCGCCGTGCGCACAATGAAGTCCAAACCGCATTCACGTATGCCTTTTTCGTAATGAGAGAGCAGCGCCTGCGAGATGCCAAGGTCTGCGGCAGCCTTTTTCTGGCTGATACCCTGTTCCTTGCGCAGCAGTGTCAGAATGCGCGGAAAATCACTGTTCACAAAAGTTTCACCACCTGAGTCAAAAAATAACACTCTGTAAATTATAAACGAAATTATCCGAGAAGTAAACAGATAAACGAACCTTTTTTGCGGGTTTTCCCGCGAATTTTTGGTGAAAGGGACAACGGCAGCGTTTTACCGTCCCGGAAAGGAAAATCGCATGAAATCTTACACCATTCATTTAATCCGCCACGGTATATGTGAGGGCAATTTAGAGGGTCGTTACATCGGCCGCACGCAGTCTCCACTTGCGCAGGAGGGCATTCAGGCGCTTTTGGAGCTGAAACGTAAGGGCATTTATCCCGAAGCAAAAAAGTACTACGCCAGCCCGTGCGTGCGCTGTGTCGATACGCTGAAGGTCTTATATCCCACCGCCGACCCGGAAGTTATTTTAGAGCTTGCCGAGTGCGACTTCGGTGATTGGGAAAATAAAAAAGCCGAAGAATTGAAAAACGACCCGAAGTTCGTCGCCTGGATGAACGGCGGCCAGCACGAGGCCCCGCCGAACGGCGAAAGCAGCATCGTATTTATGCAGCGTGTCTGTGCGGGCTTTGAGATGCTCGTTAAAAATATGATGATGACGGGAGATGAGAGTGCCGTGCTCGTCACACACGGCGGCGTCATCATGACGATCTTAGCGGCTTACGGCTTGCCGCGCGCCAAAATGACCGACTGGATGTGCGAAAACGGCCACGGCTACTCCATGCGTATCGACCCCATGCTTTGGGGGCACGGCATGGCGGCAGAGGTTTACCAAATGCTGCCTATCATCGAACAGGGCGAAAAGCGCGAATACAGCGTCATCGATATTGCAAGAGAAGCCGCCGACCGCGCTTACGGGCAGAAAGAAGACGGCAAAACGGAATAGTTTTCCGTAACCCGGACAGAATATGAAGACAGACCGCCGAATGCGTGAAATACGCCGTGGCGGTCTGTTTCTATGTACGGATGATTTTCTTCTTTCTGAGCAGCTGTTTTGCTGTCGGTTTTTCGATAAGATAGGTGAAAAACGCCGCCAAAAGGAGCGCACACGCCCAAAACAGCACCGTGTACTTCACCTGCCAAACAAAGTGCCACGGCTCTCCGCCTGCGGATTGCGGCCACGCGGCAGCGCCCTCCGGGGCATCCGGGTAATACGGAATGCGCCACGCTTTCAGCTTTAAAAGCACCGTGCTGTGCCAGATATAGAAATTATAGGAGACCGCCGACAAAAAAGCAGCTATGCGGTTTGAAAACAGCCATTGCACGCCTTTCGGTGCAGCATCCAAAAGCAAAATGAAAACGCAGACCATCGCAGAAAACAGAAAGCGGTAATCCACCTGCCAGCGCTGGACGATTGCCGCACGGCTCAGCCCGTCATTTAACATACACACAATGGCAGCACCGCTGAACAGAAGCAGCATCAGCGCCGCAAGCGGTAAAATACGGTTTTTCTTCCATTCGCGCTCGCGCCATATCCGCAGGCGGCAGAAGAAGAGCGCACACAGCATACCGTTTGCATATACACCCAAAAACGCCGGGAACTGGTTGATACGCAGGCTTTCTGCGTTGCCTTGCGGCATATGTGCAAAAAGCACGATATACACCTGCGCCAAAACGGAAAGCACCGCCCAACACATAAGCGGAAAGCGACGGAACACGCGCGCGAGCAAAGGGAAGACGAGATAGAACTGCATTTCCACGCCGAGTGTCCACAGTGCTGTCGGAAATTTTGTGCCGATGTAGCTTTCCGGCCAAAACGTCTGCGTAAACGTCAGATGCGCAAAAATATCCTGCAAGTATTGCTTGACATTCGCGTAATCCGAAGGCCGCACCCAGAAAATGAGGTAGAGAAGCAAGCACAAATAATACGATGGCAAAATGCGCGCCGCACGCTTTTTAAAGAATGTGCGCAGGTTATCCGGCTCCGGCGCAAGCGGGTCGGTCATTTGCCGCGCATAGGGCAAAAAGAGGCAGAATCCCGAAAGCAGCAGCATCACGTCTACAAACATGTAGCCCGTGCGTGGCACCCAGTTTAAGCTGAAATTCCGCACACCCATAAACTGCAGCAAATTGCTTGGAAACAGATTTTGCAGCCAGGATTGCTGCCATAAATGAAACCCGGCAACGATCAAAATGGAATACGCGCGTATGCCGTCCAATATGCCAATGTAGTCGCTTCTTTGCTTCATAGATTTCTCTCTTTCATAGCCCCTGATTTTTATAACAAAAGCGCGCCGCAGCCCTGCACGACGCGCTTTGTTCAGATTTTAAACCGCAATTATAACCGAATGATCTTTGTTGCCACATTTTCCACAAAGCGGCGGTCGTGCTCCACGAAAATGACTGTGGGCACACACTCTTTTAAGAGCGTTTCAAGCTGCATGCGGGAAATAACATCGATGAAGTTCAGCGGTTCGTCCCACACAAGCAAATGTGCCCTTTCGCAGAGGCTCCGCGCAATGAGCACTTTTTTCTTTTGTCCCTCGGAAAAATCCTCCATGCGCTTTTCAAACTGTGTGCGCTGAAATTCCAGCTTGCGCAAGATCGATTTAAAAAGGCTTTCGTCAATGCCGCAATGCTCTGCATAGTCGCGCAGTGTGCCGGAAAGTCCCTCCGCGCTTTGCGGGATATACGAGACCACAAGCCCGCTTGCGGTTTTCAGCGTGCCGGTATGGGGAACATCTTCGCCGCACAATAGCTTTATGATGCTCGATTTACCGCAGCCGTTTTTGCCCTGCAATGCCGCACGGTCGCCGCGGCGGATCTCAAAGCGCAGCGGAGGAAAGATGGGGCCGTCACCGTAATCAACGGAAAGGTCGTTTGCCTCTACCAAAAGGTCTTTCGGGTGGCGCAGCGTCGCAATCTGCAATTTCGTATCGGCCGATTCAATGTTTTTCAGCAGCGCGCTTTTTTCCTCCAGTGCATCGTTGCGGCGGGATTCAATGCTCTTTGCACGCTTCATCATCTTACGGCTTTTTTCACCCTCGTAGGCACGACGGTCAAGGGCCTTTTCCGTGCGCTCCGGTTTGAAACCGATCTTGCGGTCTTCCGCACGGTTTGACCATTCCGCGCTGCGGCGGGCAGCCGCCTCCAGCCGCTTCACATCCTTTTTAAGTTTCTCATTTTGTTGTAACTCAAATTGATCCTCGCGGTCCTTCTCCTGTTGCCACGTCGTAAAGTTGCCGCGCATCACCGTGATGTCCGCGCGGTTGATGGAAAGCACATGGTCGATGACTTCGTCCAGAAACGCACGGTCGTGGCTGACAAGGATGAACCCTTTTTTCGACTTCAAATACTGAGCCAGTGTGTCGCGCGCTTCAATATCGAGGTGATTCGTCGGCTCGTCGATGAGCAGGAAGCTGTTTTCGCGGATAAATAAAATCGACAGCAGTACCTTCGTACGCTCGCCGTAGCTTAACGTCGAGTAGGGGCGGTAAAGCAGTCCCGGGTCGGCGTCGAGTAAGTTGAGCTCACGCGTTAGCCGCCACATCTCAAAGTCCGGCATGATGCTCTCCGCAATCTCAAGCGGCGTATCGTCCGGATTTTCCACCTCAAACGGGAAATACTCAAAGTTGACCGAAGCGGAAATGGTGCCGCTGTACGCGTATTTTCCGAGCAGCAGATTTAAAAACGTCGTTTTGCCTCTGCCGTTGCGCCCGATAAAGCCGCACCGCCAGTTTGTATCCATGGAAAAAGAGGCGTTTTCAAAGACGTTATCAAAGCTGCCTTCATAGCCAAAGGTCAGGTTTGACACCTGTATTAAAGACATAAATGTTCACCGTATTCTTTCCGAGCCTTATGCCGGATACGCGGTAACGGGGGTAAGGCTCAATAGCCGAATACACCTTCGATGGATTCGTCGTTTATGATCCAATCCTGAACATCTATCTCTCTGAACCGATCGTGGTCGTCGCGCACGATGACCCGTGCAATGCCTGCGTTGATGACCATGCGCTTGCACATGGAGCAACATACGGCGTTTTTCACATAGTCGCCGGTAGAGACCTCCTTGCCGACAAGATACAGCGTGGCGTCGATCATCTTATCGCGCGGGGCGCTGATGATGGCGTTTGCTTCCGCATGTACGCTACGGCACAGCTCATAACGTTCACCGCGGGGAATATTTCTTTCCACGCGCACGCATTTGCCGATATCCGTGCAGTTTTTTCTGCCACGCGGCGCACCGACATAGCCGGTGGAGATCACTTCATCATTTTTTACGATCACAGCGCCGTAGTGACGTCGAAGGCATGTGCAGCGCTGGGAAACGGCCTCAGCCAGATCCAGATAGTAGTTCGTTTTATCTCTCCGATGGATATCATTCTCCACGAAGAACACCTCACTTTGCATTCAGGCACTCCGCAATCGGAAACTACACATATACGACTGCGTATCATCGTTCGCTTTTGCGCAAAACCGCAGGGGAGACACCGTAATTATTAAAATATATTGTAGCACATTGCATTTTGAACTGCAACCCCGTTTCCGGGTGTTTTGTGAAAAAGCGCGTAAGCGCCTGCAATAAAACCTTTTCTGCCGTCTTTACATCCCGTCGCCAAAATGGTACAATATATTATATTAAAGAACAAATTCAGGAGCTGTTTATGGGCGGCAATTTTTTGGGCGGCGCGGTGGCGCTACTGTATTTTCTGATGTTTCAGCTGTGCGGCGTAACACTTGCCGCATGCTTTTTAAATAAAGAGCGGCGATATACACAAATGATTCTCGGCAGCGCCGCGGGCAGCGTGCTTTTAATGTGGCTGCCGTCGTTGTGGGCATTCCTGTGTTCGTTCAGCATCACAGCGCATGTTTTGGCGCTCATCTCACTGCTTTTGCTGACGGTTGGCGCTGTGTTCTTAAAGCGTCCGAAGCTGCTTCCGAATGATTTTCCCGGCAAATACAAAGCCTTCTGCCGTGCAGAACGCACACTGCTTTTGCCGCTCGGTTTGTGGCTGCTGTTCGTGTTTTTGGTGCTGCACAGCTTCCGTTACCAAAACGGCGAGATCTGGTCGAGCCAATGCACCTACGGCGACATGAGCATGCACCTCGGGTTCATCACGAGTATCGCGGAGCAGAAGACATTTCCGCCCATGTATTCCATTTTGCCGGGTGTGAAGCTTTCGTATCCGTTCTTGTCGGACAGCATTTCTTCAAGCCTATATTTGCTCGGTGCGCCGCTGCGCTTTGCGTATGTGCTGCCGATGCTTTTTGCCGGGGCGCAGGTGTTTTTCGGCGCACATCTTTTCTGGCAACGCTGGCTGCGTGATAAAGCGAAGACCGCGTTGGCGGAGATTTTGTTTTTTTTAAACGGCGGCTTCGGCTTTGCGTATTTCTTCCCGAATCTGCAAAACGGAACAGATAATTTTATCCGCATTTTCACATCGTTTTATGAGACGCCCACGAATCTTGTCGATCAAAATATCCGCTGGGTGAACGTCATTGTGGATATGCTCATCCCGCAGCGCGCAACGCTGTTCGGCTGGGCGGTTTTATTCCCGCTTTTATACGTACTGTACCGCGCCGTTTATGAGCACTGCGAGCGGTATTTCATCATTGCCGGTATTTTTGCAGGCGGACTTGTCATGATTCATACGCATTCGTTCCTCGCGTTCGGACTCATTTGCGGCGTGTGGCTTTGCTTTGCACTGTGCCGCAGAGTGTTCCGGGGCAGCAGTGCTCATGTGCAGTTTACCGCAAAAGTCGCTGCACTCGTTTTGATGTTGCTCGCGTTCGGCGCGCAGTTCGTCACGCCGAAGCTCATCTCGCGCGAATCATTCGTGTTTCTGTATTTGGTTTTGGTTTGTGCCGCAGCGTTTGTTTTGTTTGTGCTCGCACTGCTCATCATAGCGATCCGCAAAGGTTTCGGCATACAGCTTGTAAAAACGTGGGGCGTATTCCTGCTCATCACACTGCTGCTTGCCGCACCGCAGCTTTTCACGTGGACATTCTCGCAGGCGAGCGGAGAAAGCTTCATGCGTGGGTGGTACAACTGGGGCAATCTGCAGGACGGCTATTTGTGGTTCTATCTTGTGAATCTCGGCGTCACGGCGCTGTTGTTCCTGCCTGCATTTTTCACGGCAGATCAGCGCCGGTTCACGGTCTGCGCTCCCGCAGCCGTCATTTGGTTCATTTGCGAGTTTGTCGTGTTCCAGCCGAATACCTATGATAACAACAAGCTGCTTTACGCCGCATATTTTCTCGTCTGCGGCGTAGTCGCTTCATATATGGTCGAGATTTACCGCCGCCTGCGCACACTGCCGGGCCGCCGCACATTGGCTGTCGGCGCGCTCGTGCTATGCATGCTTTCTGCGGCGCTGACCATCGGCAGAGAGAGCATTGCGGGCTATTGCTTATACGGCGACAGTCAGCTCAAAGCAGCGGAGTACATTTATGAGAACACCGAGCCGGAAGACACCGTGCTCACCGATATGCGCCATAACAACGAGATCGCGGCGCTGACGGGCAGAAACATCGTCTGCGGCTCCACAAGCTACGTGTATTTTCACGGGCTCGATTACACCGAGCGCGAAACGGACATGCAAAGTATGTTCTCCGCACCGCAGGCAAACTGTGCGCTTTTTGAAAAATACAGCATGGATTACATTCTGGTCTCCGCTTACGAGCGCAATAACTTCACCGTGAACGAAGCGGAGATCAAAGCGCTGTTCCCGTGTGTCTTTGACGAAAACGGCGTGCAGATCTATAAAGTGACATTTTAGTCGAAAGGATATCCTTATGCAAAGACTTTCCGATATATCCACCATTCGAGCCGTCATGGAAAAGAACGGCTTCAGCTTTTCCAAGGCGCTCGGTCAGAACTTTCTCATCAATCCCTCCGTCTGCCCGCGCATGGCTGAGATGAGCGGCGCGGCAGACTGCGCAGGCGCCATTGAGGTCGGCCCCGGCATCGGCGTTTTGACCTACGAGCTTTCGCAGGTCTCAAAAAAAGTCGTCACCATCGAGCTTGATAAGCGCCTGTTGCCCGTTTTAGACGAAACGCTTGCCGACTGCGATAACGTGAAGGTCATCAACGACGACGTGATGAAGATCGACCTGCACCGCGTCATCGAAGAAGAATTTAACGGGGAAGAGGTCGCTGTGTGTGCGAACCTGCCGTATTACATCACGTCGCCGGTCATCATGAAGCTTTTGGAAGATCGTTTGCCCATCACGAGCATCACGGTTATGGTACAAAAAGAAGCGGCAGAGCGTTTGTGTGCACAGCCCGGCACGCGCGAGTGCGGCGCTGTCAGTGCGGCCGTGCAGTATTACGCCGAGCCGGAAATTTTGTTCGAGGTCAGCCGCGGCAGCTTTATGCCCGCACCGAATGTGGATTCCGCTGTCATTCAGCTGCGTATTCGAAAAGAACCGCCCGTGGATGTGCACGATGAAGCACTTTTCTTCCGCGTTATTCGCGCTGCGTTCGCACAGCGCCGCAAAACGGCCGTCAATTCCATTTCCAACACACTGCATATGTCGAAGCAGCAAGTGACAGACGCATTTGAGCAAGCCGGGGTTCGGGCAAATTCCCGCGCCGAAGCACTCACGCTGCCGGAGTTTGCCGCTATTGTCAATCAGCTTGCCGATTAAGGAGATGCTTTTATGAACATGAACAAAAATGTACTTGAGCATATGGATAAAGCCGCATATATCATTTTGCTGTGCATCGCCGCCATTGCCGTGCTCGTCTCCATGGTCACAGGGCCGCTCGGCTACAAAAGCCTTTCCATCGGCGCTGCCGTAAGCGCCGCCATCATTGCCGCTGCGCTCCTTTGGCACACGCTCCGCGCCGCCGCACCGAAATACAAACGATAAAATTTTCCGCATAGCAAAAGCCCCGCAATCACCGAGGAGATCGGTTTTGCGGGGCTTTCTGTTTCGGTTAAATAACGCCGAGCTCTTTCAAGGCGCGGTAAATGCCGTCGTCGTCCACATCCGTTGTCACATAATTTGCAGCCGCCTTGGCTTTTGCACAACCGTTGCCCATCGCAACACCGAAGCCAACGTCGCGCAGCATGTCCACGTCGTTCGGGCCGTCACCGAACACGAGAATTTCATCGTTTCTTATCCCGTAATGCGCCGCCATTGCCGGAATACCGATTTGCTTACCGCCGTTTTGCGGAAGAATATCATAGCAGTAACCGACAGCATGTGTGATACGTACATGCTTCAGCGGCAAAATACGCGGCAAATAAATTTCCGGGTCGTATACCATAAGCTGATACACTTCGTGACAATCTGCACGCGATATATCGTAAACGGGCGGGGAGGGAAGATTATGCCGCAAAAAGTGATCTTCAATCTGTTTCGCCGGAGTTGCGGCAAAACACTCGCGCCCCTCGGCAATCAGGCAGGGGAAAGGCTCCTCTTTTTGCAGCTGCATCAAAAGCCGAATGTCTTCCGGGTCGATCGCCAGCGTATGTAAAACCTTGCCGTTTTTATCGAAGCAATATTGCCCCGTCATCGCGGCAAAGCCGTCAAAATCAAAATAATCACGCAGGAAATACGTCATTGGCGTCACACGGCCCGTTGCAACGAATAACAAAACGCCATTTTCACGCGCCTTTTTTAGTGCATGCAGCGTCGAAGGCGGCATACGTTTATCCCGCCCGAGCAAAGTGCCGTCAATGTCAAAGAAAATGGCGCGAAAAGACATGGTACCTCCAAAAGAAAAGGCTTTCGCGCGGAAAGCCTTTTAGAAATTTATGCTCTCTCTTTGTATTTTTCTACGATGAGATTTGCGCACTTGTAAATATCGCCGCCGCCAAGCGTTAAAATGAGGTCGTTTTCCTTAGCGTGCGTCATCACATAATCCGCAATCTCCTCAAAGCTGCCAAACCAGCAGCTGCCGGGAATCTTCGCCGCAAGGTCGCTTGTGTGAATGTTATACGTGTTCGTCTCGCGCACGGCGAGAATTTCCGTCATCACAACATGCTGGGGGATGGAAAGCGCCTTTGCAAAATCATCCAGCAGCATTGCAGTGCGGGAATAAGTGTGCGGCTGGAACACCGCCCAAACCTCATGGTAGCCCATGCGCACGGCAGCGGAAAGCACGGCGGAAAGCTCTGTCGGGTGGTGCGCAAAGTCGTCGGCAACGGTCACGCCTTCAAATTTGCCTAAAATCTCAAAGCGGCGGTGTACGCCGGAGAAGTCCTCAAGCGCCTTTTTGATATGCTCGCCGTCCACACCCATGCCATGTGCCGCAGCGGCAGCCGCCAAAGCGTTCATCATGTTGTGCTCACCCGGCACGCGCAGGCTCACGCGGCAAACGCGCTCGCCCTTATACATAACGGTAAAGTCTTCGCAGACCGTATCTTCTTCGTTGAGCTCCGTCACGTAGTAATCGCTTTTATCCGTTCTGCCAAATGTGATGATCTCCGCATTCGTAATGCCCTCTACGGCGCGCATGGCGTTGGCGTTATCTGCATTGACGATGATGCGCTTTGAGGTCTGCAAGCAGAACTGATGGAACGACTTCACAATATTATCGAGCGTGCCGAAATAGTCGAGATGATCGGCATCGATATTTGTGATGATGCTGATGGCGGGGTGGAGCTGCAGGAACGTATCGACATATTCACACGCTTCGCAAACAATGTCCGCACTTTTACCGACTCTGCCGTTGCCGTTGATGAACGGCAGCTTGCCGCCGATGACGGCGCTCGGGTCACGTCCGGCTTCAATTAAGATCTGCGTGAGCATGCCGGTCGTCGTCGTTTTTCCGTGCGTGCCGGAAACCGCAATGGGGTTTGCAAACTTCTTCGTCAAAAGGCCGAGCATCACGGAACGCTCCAACGTCGGAATGCCCTTTGCACGCGCCGCAACAAGCTCCGGGTTATCCTGCTTTGCAGCCGCCGTGTACACCACGACCTCCGCATCGCCGATGTTCTCCGCGCGGTGGCCCATGTGCACCGGGATGCCGTAGCTGCGAATGCGCGCGAGCGTGTCGGATTCATTGATGTCGCTGCCGGTGATGATATAATCCTTGTGGTGTAAAATCTCCGCCATAGGGCACATGCCGGAACCGCCGATGCCTACAAAGTGCAGACGACGTACGGTATCGAGCAGGTTAACGTTTTTATCGGTCGTATTATTCTGATTCGTCATAACGAAAGAGTCCTTTCTGAATTGGCTTCACGCAAAACTTGTTTTGCGAAATTATCTGAAATTATGTAATACACTGTGTTATATCTCAAAAACATAGCTATGCGTCCGAAATCGCATACCCATACACATACATTATACCGCCAACGGGCAGAAAAATAAATAGCAAATTCAAAAAAGTATAAAAAAGTCTTTCAGGGCGCACAAAAGCCGCTCGTTTCCATAAAATGAAGCGGATGATAATTTGAAAGGTGGGGGAAATATGCCCATGATCAATACATTCGGCGTCATCGGCGGCGATGAGCGCATGAAATATTTGGCGCAGTCCATTGCGGCGGACGGTTATCCCGTGTGTGTCTGCGGTTTAGAAAAGCTCGGCACCTGCCGCGGCGCAGCAGAATGCGACCTGCCGCAGCTCGCGGCGAAAAGCTCCGTCATCCTTTTGCCGCTGCCCGCAACAAAGGACGGCCTGTTTTTAAACGCGCCGTATGCCGAAAACGAAATTCGTTTAGATGACGATTTTGCGCGTCTTTTTATGCACAAAACGGTGTGCGGCGGCATGCTTCAGCGTCTGACCGCTTCGTCTTCCCTGTGGCGTGAGATTGAGCCCGAAGACTACTACCGCCGCGAAGAGCTTGCCGTCGGCAACGCGATCCCAACGGCAGAGGGCGCGGTCGGCATTGCGATTCGCGAATACCCCGGCACGATAAACGGCGCAAAATGTCTCATCACGGGGTTCGGGCGCATCGGGAAAAATCTGGCGATTATCCTGCGCGGTATGGGTGCAGAGGTATTCTGCGCAGCGCGCAAAAAGGCCGATCTCATGCAAATGCGCGCGTTCGGCGTGCAGCCGTTGACGTACCGCGAGATCAGCAGGAGGTTCGATCTCATTTTCAACACTGTGCCCGCAAAGGTTTTGACTTCGCCTGTGCTCATGCAGCAAACACGCGATACGCTCATCATCGAGCTCGCCTCCGCACCCGGCGGCATCGATTTGAAGCGTGCGGAAGAATTGCACCTGCATGTCATCGACGCGCCCTCGCTGCCCGGCCGCGTCGCGCCGAAGACAGCGGCGGAGTATATCAAAGAGGCGGTCTACAATATTTTGGAGGAGTAGTGATCGACATGCCCACGCTTGCCTTTGCCATGTGCGGATCGTTCTGCACATTTGAAAAAGCTCTCGCGCAGCTTGCTCTGCTGCGAAAGGACTGGGATATGTTGCCCGTGATGAGCGAAACGGCGTACACGACCGATACACGCTTCGGCACGGCGGAAAGCTTTCACGAGCGCATAGAAAATATCTGCGGACGAAAAATTATCCACACCATCGCAGAAGCGGAACCCATCGGCCCGAAGCGTCTTGCCGATGCCGTGCTCGTCGCGCCGTGCACGGGAAACACCGCTGCGAAGATTGCAAATGCCGTAACGGATACAGCCGTCACGATGGCGGTAAAATCCGCCCTGCGCGTCTCCATGCCTGTTGTACTGTCCCTCGCCACAAACGATGCTCTCGGTGCGTCGTGCAAAAACATCGGTCTGCTTATGAACACGAAAAACATCTATTTTGTGCCCCTCGGACAGGACGACCCCATAAAAAAGCCGAATTCTCTCGTCGCACATTTCGACCTAATTCCCGAAACGCTTGCAAACGCCATGCTCGGAGAACAGTTGCAGCCTGTTTTGCGATGAAGTGCGCCGCGAAAGGCAGTTGAATTTGTAAAAAAGCTGTGCTATACTGAAAAGCAGAAACGGCAATGCCGAAATGGGAGGCTATTATGCTCTACTGCACAAAATGCAAAAGCATCTGCGAGGATTCCACACAAACCTGTCCGAACTGCAAGCGCAGCCGCGGTCTGCGGCCCGTAAAGCCCGAGGACGAAGTGTTCTTCCTCAAGGTTAGCGAGGGGGAAGCTGCGGAGCTCGCATTGCTTTTTGAGCAAAACGCGGTGCGCCACGCGATACACCCCGTAAAAGGTGGCTTTTCCACCAGCGTGTACGACCCGGAGTATCTGCCGACCGATAAGGATATTTACGTGGAATACCAAGACCTCGAACGCGCCAAAGAGCTGATGCTCAAAGAGCGGGAAGAGCAGTCGCAGGAAAAACCGTCCGAAGAGGACGATATGCCCCGCGGCAAGCGTATGCTCATCCAGTCGCTTTCCGTCATCGCGTTCATGGCAATCGTCATTTTGGTCGTGCTCGGCTCGGATTTCATCGCAAATCTCTTAAAAGCGCTTTTCACAAAGTAAGCACTGCCGCGAAAATAGGATATTATTAAAGATTGGGGAAGTCCAAATGAAACAGTACAGACCGGATACAACGTGTATCCACGCGGGCTATACGCCCGGAAACGGTGAACCGCGCGTTCTGCCCATCGTACAAAGCACCACATACACCTATGACAGCTCCAAAGAAATGGGCGATCTGTTCGATTTAAAAGCGGACGGCTTTTTCTATACGCGCCTCGGCAACCCGACGCTCGACGCTGTGGAAAAGAAGCTTGCAGCACTCGAGGGCGGCGTAGGCGCGCTCGTCACGTCCTCCGGCCAGGCAGCCACCATGATGGCCGTTCTGAACATCTGCCACGCAGGAGGTCATATTGTGTGCTCCAGCGCCGTATACGGCGGCACATTCAACCTGTTCTACAAAACCCTGCATGAAATGGGCATCGACTGCACATTCGTTTCGCCGAACTGCACCGAGGACGAGCTGAACGCCGCATTCCGCGAGAACACCCGCTGCGTGTTTGCGGAAACGCTTACGAACCCGTCTCTCGTCGTGACAGACCTCGAAATGTTTGCAAACGCCGCACACGCGCACGGCGTACCGTGCATCGTCGATAACACGTTCCCGACGCCTATCAACTGCCGTCCGTTCGAGTTCGGCGTAGACATCGTCACGCACTCCACCACAAAGTACCTCGACGGTCACGCGGTGCAGCTCGGCGGCGCCATTGTAGACAGCGGTAATTTCGATTGGAACAACGGCAAGTTCCCGGAGTTCACAGAGCCGGATGAATCTTATCATGGCATCGTGTATGCCGAGCACTTCGGTAAGGCGGCGTATATCGCAAAAGCGCGCTGCCACCTGATGCGCGACATTGGCGCACAGGCTGCCCCGATGAACGCATTTTACCTCAACCTCGGCATGGAAACGCTCGCGCTGCGCATGGAGCGCCATTGCTCGAACGCGCAGAAGATTGCCGAATTCCTCGAGCAGGACGACCGCGTGGCGTGGGTCAACTATCCGGGTCTTGAGAGCAGCCCGTACCATGAGCTCGCTGTGAAGTATATGCCGCACGGCACCTGCGGCGTCATTTCCTTCGGCATCAAGGGCGGCAGGGAAGCGGCCACCCGCTTTATGGACAGCTTGGAGCTTGCCTCCGTCGTCACGCACGTCGCAGACCTGCGCACCTGCGTGCTGCACCCGGCCAGCACCACGCACCGCCAGATGACCGACGAGCAATTAAAGGAAGCCGGCGTCTCCCCGGATCTTATCCGCCTCTCCGTAGGCATCGAAAACCCGGAAGACATCCTCGATGACATCAAGCAGGCACTTGAGAAAGCAACCAAATAACATTTATATAGACGAAAAGCACGGCGCGAGAAAAATTTTGCGCCGTGCTTTTGCATAGTAGCACCGCCCGCAGGCTACAATTTCCTGCGGGCGGTTTTATATGCTCAACTTTTTCAATTTTCGGGTTCCGAAGACTCCGGGAATTCGGTGTTTTCTGTCTGCTCCGAAGCTTCGGGAAACGCGTCGGGGTTGGTTTCCGGCTTGCTTGCTATATTCTCTGCGTCTGCCGTTTCGGGCAGCGGTTCCTTTTCCGGCTCCTTCGGCGGCTCTTTGAGCGGCAGGGTAATCATCACGGTAAAAAGGTCGCCCTTTACGGTCACGTGGAAAGTACCGCCACAGGCCTCCGTGAAGCTTTTTGCAATAGAAAGGCCAAGGCCGCTGCCGGAAGTGGAACGGCTGTCATCCCCGCGCACAAAGCGGGCCGTCAGCGAATCGCCGTCCATGGTAAGCTCGTATTTCGAGATATTCTGGATCGTCACGACGGCGTTTTGACCCTGCTTTTGCAGCTCCACGTAGACACGCGAACCCTCAAGCGCATATTGTGCCGCGTTCTTAATGAGGTTCTGGAACACACGGTACATGCGCTGCCCATCAGCATAAACGGGGAAGTCTTCCTGCGGGATCTGCACGCGCCACGTCAGCTCGCTGTCGTTCATCACGCCGTCCATATCTCCGAGTGTCTGCCGCAAAAGCTTATCGAGACCGATGTATTCCGGCATCAGCGTAATATTGCCGGTTGCGGCTTTAGAGACATCGAAAATATCTTGCAGCATGTGGCGCAGACGGTCTGCTTTCTGCGAGACGATTTTCAAATAATCCTGCATGTGTGGCGGCAGATCCGGCTCGGTTTTCATCAGTTCGATATAGCTGATGATGGACGTGAGCGGCGTTTTGATGTCGTGCGAAACATTCGTGATAAGCTCCACCTTCGTGCGCTCGGATTTGATGCCTTCCTCCACCGCGATACGGATACCGTCACGGATCATATTGAGCTGCATAGCAGAATCATAAAGCGGGGAAGTGGCGGGCAGGTGATTCATCGCGTCAAGGTCGCCCTTGTACATTTGCTCCACCTGCTCCATCAGCTTGCCATAATCGCGCAGGTCGTCGCGCAGTGCCCACGCAAACCATACAAGCGTACCCACACCCGCGAAAAACAGACCGACGTAAAACGCGACAAACCAAATCGTACCCATCAACCAATGGCTGTAAAAGAAAACATATCCTAAAATACCAACGATGCAAAGCCCCACCAAAATACCGGCAGTCGCCATGTATTTGCGGTAAACAACCTGCTCGAATTTTTTTTCTTCGCGGTTGCCAAGTACAAGCTTCAAAACGGAATGAATGATGTTGTGCCGGTAGATACGCCGGTTGTGAGAAATATCGATGCCGAGCAAATAGAAAACAAAGAACACGGAGAACAGGGTAACAGCTGTGCCTGCAAGGTCAAACCCATACGAAATGATATTGAGCACAACAAAAGCCCATACAAATACAGCTATGACTTTGATTTCGATCCAAATCCATTTGAGTCCGTGTGCAATGTAGCGCTCAAACAGCTTCCTGTCCTGCCGGAACAAAATGGAGAACAGCAGCACCAGAACGAACATAATCACCGCTGCCATAATCAATCCCATATAAAAATATATGGTTTTCATTTGCAACTGCGCTGCGCTGACAATTTCGTTCGAGGAGTAGTAAGAGGTCGGCTCTGTGCGCACCGCAAAACTGATTTTAGGCGATTGCACGCTACTTTGTCTCAATGCTTCCAGTGTATACGAAAGCGTATTTGTATAAACTGCACCCGGTGTATCACTGCTGAAAACACAGTCTAAAGCACCGTCTTTATCGCTGTGATAAATTCTGACTACACCTTCTTCGCAGATGAAAAGGTAATTGAACCCCTCCGGCAGCGTCTGTGCATCCCAGTTTGAGTCATTCGTCACCGTTTTACCGGCAGGGTCTGTGCTATAGCTTGTTACGGAATAGAGGTCGTCTTTAGAAATCGATTCCACATAGACCGTGGAGACCGTTGTGCCGGTTTCGTCACGCGAAACATAGTAATGATAGCTGCTCGATGCTACGGCATTTTCGTCTGCATCTTCGTCGGAAGCCGCATTTGAATTCGCGGCGGTATCGCCTTGCGTACTGTAATACAATCGCTCAAACAGCGCGGAAGCATTTTCTTTATACGTATCCGTTTCGCGCAGATCACCCGAAAGTGCTTGTCCGATCTCGGTAAAAAAATAGCTACCCTCGTCAAAAATGCTTCGCCCGTAGTATATGGCAAATATCAAACCCGCAATAATAGAAAACGCGCACAGCAAAAAGCAGAACCAGGCGAAAACGCCGCGGGCAAGGTTAGTGCTTTTCAATTTCATAACCGATCCCCCATACCACTTTCAAGTATTCCGGCTCGCTTGGGTTCAGCTCGATTTTCTCGCGAATTCTGCGGATGTGCACCATCACGGTGTTTTCCGCCGAGTACGCGGGTTCGTTCCAGATGCGGCTGTAAATTTCCTCGGCGGGGAAGATGCGGCCCGGGTGCTTCATCAAAAGCTCCACGATTTTCGTTTCCGTCGCCGTCAGTTTTACTGGCTCGCCGTCCGCATACAGCACGTGCTCGTCCAGCTTGAACGTCAAACGCCCGTTCACGATCACGTTGTCGCTGCGCGTGTTGATGTCGCCGAGGTCGGTGTAGCGGCGCAGCTGCGATTTCACCCGCGCCACAAGCTCCATCGGGTTGAACGGCTTCGAAATATAGTCGTCCGCGCCCATGGAAAGGCCAAGAATTTTGTCGCTGTCTTCGCCCTTTGCGGAAAGAATGATGATGGGTAGATTTTTCTTTTCGCGAATTTTCATCACGGCGGAAAGTCCGTCCAGCTTCGGCATCATCACGTCGATGATGATCAGATGCACTTCGCGGGAGGTCACGCAATCCAGCGCCTGCAAGCCGTCGTAAGCGTTCAGCACATGGTAGCCCTCGCGCTCCAGCGTAATAGTAATGGCGCGCACGATCTCGTGGTCGTCATCCACAACCAAAATGGTTTTCCTATTCATATCCGGCATAAAATGCCCTCCTTTTCACTCTATGCTGAAAGTATACAGAACACCTCTTACAAAATCGGGAATAGAATTCTTACAATCAGCTTACAATTCATCTTTTTATCATTGTACAGGATTTTTATGTGCTTCGCAATGCCATCCCGGTTCTTTTTTATGCGGCTGCACATACTCTTTATAAAAAGAAATAGGGGGAACGCAGAATGAAAGTGCACATATTCGGTAAAAAGCAGGTGCTTTATGTTGTTTTGGCAATCATTCTCTTGTGTATCGGTATGGTTTGCGCTTTGCGCGCAGTCAACCGTTTGGGTGCGGCAGAGGCCGCCGCAGGTATTACCGATTGGGGTTTGAGCTTTCAAAGCGAGGGCGCACCGCCCGTTGCAAATGCCTCGCAGGAGTATTTAAGAAATTTCGACGCGCTGTATGTCGGCGACACGAACAAAAAAGAGATCTACATCACGTTCGATGCCGGCTTTGAAAACGGCAACACGGAGAGAATTCTGGACGCGCTCAAAAAACACGGCGTAAAGGCAACGTTCTTCCTTGTCGGCAATTATTTTGAGACGCAGCCGGAGCTTGTAAAACGTATGGCAGAGGAAGGCCACACCATCGGCAACCACACGTATTCGCACCCAGACATGTCGAAAATCGGCGATATCCAAAGCTTTCAGACCGAGCTGCAAAAGAATGAAGCGCTGTACAGGGACATTCTCGGCAGCGAAATGCCGAAGCTCTACCGCCCGCCGCAGGGCAAATTCTGTGAGGAAAACCTCAAAATGGCGCAGCAGCTCGGGTATTCCACGGTGTTTTGGAGCCTTGCCTACGTCGATTGGTATACGGATGACCAGCCCACACCCGAGCAGGCATTTTCTAAATTATTACCGCGCATTCACCCCGGTGCGGTCGTTTTACTGCACAGCACGTCGAGCACGAACGCCGAAATCTTAGATGAGCTCCTTACAAAATGGGAAGAAACGGGCTACTCGTTCGGCGACCTTGAAGCCTATTGTGCCGCACAGAAAACATCTTGAGCACGTTTTGTCAGCAAAACGTAAGTTATAATTCTTAAAAAGAAAAATAAAAACCATGACGTTTAGTATACTTATTTGCGGAACTTTTAAGAAACTTGAAAAAGAACGGATCATGAAAGGAACAATTCAATATGGTAGAAGCACTTGTCAATTTTTTCAGAAATATTATTCCGGGTGAGCTTACGGTGTTCATCCTCTCCATGATGCCCATCATCGAGCTGCGCGGCGGTCTTGTTGCGGCGAAAATGCTCGGCGTAGATTTATTGCCTGCCATGCTGATCTGCTTCATCGGCACCATTTTACCGACGCCGTTCATTCTGCTCTTTATCAATAAGATTTTCGACTGGATGCGCAACACGCGCTTTGTAAAGCTTGTTGACCGCATGGAAGCCAAGGGCAGAAGCAAGTTTGCGCAGATTGAAAAGTACAAGACGTTCGGCCTGCTCATCTTCGTCGCCATTCCGCTGCCGGGCACCGGCGCATGGACGGGTTCGCTTGCCGCGGCGCTGATGAAAATGCCCATTAAAGACGCGCTTTTCTCCGTCATCGGCGGCACGCTTATCGCGGATATTTTAATGGCGATTTTCTCCTACGGCCTGCTCGGCATGTTCATTTAATAAGGAAGTTTAAATGGAAGCAAAAGACATTATCATCATCGGCGGCGGTGCAGCGGGGCTTATGGCGTCGTGTGCCGCCGCACATGTTTTGAAAAAACGCGGTTCTGTTCTTGTTTTGGAGGGCAACGCAAAGCTTGGCAGAAAGCTGCTCGCCACCGGCAACGGCCGCTGCAATTTAACGAATTTAAACGTTTCGCCCGCGCATTACCACGGCGATGTTACGGCAATTCAAGACCTATTGCATGAATACACGCCCGAAGCTATTCGCGCCGTGTTCCGCGAAATGGGGCTTGTCACCAAGTCGGACAGCGAGGGCAGGGTATACCCGCAGAATCAGCAGGCGGCGGCCGTACTCTCCGCTTTGCGGTGGGATGCCGAAAAATACGGCGTGTCGTTTTCGGAAGAACACACCGTCTCAAAAATCGAGAAAGTCAAAAACGGATTTACGCTTATCTGTACGGACGGCACGCAGCTTTTCACAAAGCAGTGCATTTTGACGTGCGGCGGTGCGGCATCTCCGCGCCATTCCTGCGGCGAGGGCTACACGCTCGCAAAGCAGCTCGGCCACACGGTGACAAAGCTGTACCCGTCTTTAACGCAGCTTACCGTGCGCGCAAAGCAGTGGAAAACGCTCTCCGGCACGCGCGCCCCTGCAAACGCCGTGCTTTTGGCAGACGGCAAACCCGTCTATGAAGAAAGCGGCGAGGTGCAGTTTACGGACACCGGCATCTCCGGTATTTGCGTGTTCGGCCTTTCCGTGTATGCCGGCGAGTTCTTTGCGCTCGGCACAATCCGCAATAAGAAGTATGCTTCACTCGCCGTACAGCTCGATCTTTTACCGGACATAGCCTATCAGGACGTGCTCGATTATCTCCTTGAGATGACAAAATTGTATCCCGCACGTGCAGCGGGCGATCTGCTCTCCGGCCTACTCCATATGCGTCTCGGCTACATGCTTGTCGGCGCGGCGGGCATCGCGCAAAGCGAACCGGCGGTAAAAATCAAAGTACCACAGCTTAAAAAGCTTGCTTCTCTCCTTAAAGGCTGGAGGTTGGACATCACCGGCACGAAAGATTTTTCTGCGGCGCAGGTCACGGCGGGCGGCGTGCCGCTTACGGAGCTCGACCCGCACACGATGGCATCTAAAAAAGCCCCGGGGCTTTACCTTGCGGGCGAGATGCTGAATATCCACGGCGATTGCGGCGGCTACAATCTGCATTTTGCGTGGGCAAGCGGCATCACAGCCGGAAAAAGCGCAGCCTATCGCTGCCTGAAGGAGGAAAAACGATGATACGCATCAGCGACATTTCCATGCCGCTTCACTATACGGACGAAGCTTTGCGCCGCGCAGCCGCCAAAAAACTGCGTACCGATGCGCAGAAGCTCAAAAAACTGGCACTTGTCAAACGCTCTGTCGATGCCAGAAAAAAGCAGGACGTGCGCTTTGTTGTTACCGTGGATGTGGAAACGGACGGCAACGAAGACAAGCTGCTTTCCCGCGTGCGCGACAGCCACGTCACAAAAGCGCCGAAAAGAACCTATGCAATACCGCCGCACGGTACATTGTCGCAGCGTCCGGTCGTTGTGGGTTTTGGCCCGGCAGGCATGTTCGCAGGCTTATTGCTCGCACGCGCCGGCCTGCGCCCGATTATTTTAGAGCGCGGCGGCTCCGTAGAAGAACGCCAAGCGGCCGTAAACACCTTCTGGCAGATGCGAAAACTAAACCCAAGCTGCAACGTGCAGTTCGGCGAGGGCGGCGCAGGCACGTTTTCGGACGGCAAACTCAATACAGGCACGAAAGATGAGCGCATTTTCTTCGTATTGCAAACGCTCTGCGAGCACGGCGCACCCGAAGACATTCTGTTTGACGCAAAGCCGCACGTCGGCACGGACAAGCTGCCGCAAACCGTCCGCGCCATTCGCGAGGAGATCAAATCTCTCGGCGGCGAAGTACGCTTCAACACGCAGATGACCGACCTGCTCGTCAAAAACAATGCTGTTTGCGGGGTTGTTGCCGAGACAAACGGTGTGAATGAGACGATCGAGACCGCACACGTCATTCTCGCTATCGGCCATAGTGCGCGCGATACGTTTAAAATGCTGTTTGAAAAAAGCTGTGTACCTATGGAGCCGAAGCCGTTTTCCGTCGGCGCGCGCATCGAGCACCGCGCAGAGACGATAGATCGCGCACAGTACGGCGATTTTGCAGGCGACCCCGCACTCGGCGCGGCGGACTACAAACTCAACGTTCACCTTGAAAACGGCCGCGGCGTGTACACGTTCTGCATGTGCCCGGGCGGCTACGTCGTCGGTGCGGCATCCGAAACGGGTAGTGTCGTGACAAACGGCATGAGCGAATACGCCCGCGACGGTCAAAACAGCAATGCCGCGCTGCTTGTCGGCATCACGCCGGAAGATTTCGGTTCCGCGCATCCGCTTGCCGGCATTGCGTTTCAGCGTAAAATCGAGCGCGCCGCATTTGAAGCGGGCGGGGGAGCATACAGTGCCCCGTGCCAGCGCGTTGGCGACCTGCTTGAAAACCGCGCAACGACTGCGCTGAACGGCAGCGTGCAGCCGACCTATCGGCCCGGAGTTGTGCCCGGCGATTTAAGGGACGTGCTGCCCGATTATATCTGCGATTCCATGGCGGAGGGCATCCGCCGCATGGGCAGGCGGCTGAGGGGCTTTGACGACCCGGACGCTTTATTGACCGCTCCCGAGACCCGAAGCTCTTCACCCGTGCGCATCCTCCGAAACGAGACGCGCGAGTGCCCCACGGTACGCGGTCTGTTTCCGTGCGGAGAGGGCGCAGGTTACGCCGGCGGCATCACCAGCGCCGCCGTAGACGGTCTGCGCTGCGCAGAAGAAATCTTGAAGCAAAGTCTATAACATACCAAGCGCCCCAGCGGACTGTTTTCGTCTGCCGGAGCGCTTTATGTAAAATGAACAGAGACGTTCCCCTGTAAAACTACAGAGAAACGTCTCTTTGTTTATCACATTTAATCGCACATGATATGTAAAATCTCGCGGTCGGTCTCGCGCATACCTTCGCGGGCCAGTATGCCGATGTTGCGTATCGTCTCCTCAACGCCCTTCGTGACAAGGCCATCACCCGCGCGGAACTGCTGCCCGTTTTTGTACATGTGGTAGCCCAAAATGCCGGCATCCACAGCAGATGCAATTTTCGCCGCGCACGAGGCTTTTGCGCCGTCGCATACCATCCCGGAATCAATAGCAATGGAGTTGACGATTGTGTGCTCGATTTCTTTCAGTCCGCCGCCGTATAAATACGCAATGCCCGCGCCGCAGCCGCAGCCTGCGCTCACAGCGCCGCAGTACGCGGAAAGCCGCCCGATGCCGGACTTCAGGTGGATCGTCACGAGGTCAGAGAGCGCCACCGCGCGAATCATTTTTTCATAGCCGACGTTCAATTCTTTTGCATACTCCACAACGGGCAGAGAAGCCGTCATTCCCTGATTGCCGCTGCCGGAAACGATGACGACCGGCAGGGAGCAGCCGTTCATACGCGCGTCGCTGCCCGCAGCCGCCATGGCTCTGGCGCGGATTTTCACATCATCGCCGTAGGTTTCGAGCAATACCTTGCCGATGTTCGCGCCCCAACTGCCCGATAAACCTTCTTTCGCAATGCGTGTGTTGTAGTCAATCTGCCGTTTTACGGGCGTTTCAATATCGCAAAGCTCTGCACACTCAACAAACTCAAGAATCGTCTTCACCGAAAACGCACTGCGGTCGCAAATGCCGCTGTCCGTGCTTTCCGCCGGAGTATCGGCACAGGTATCGAGCAATATTTCGCCGTCTTTTTCCGTATGCACAATATTCGTGTGGTGCCCCACAATGCGCACGTTTGCCGTGTGACGCTCACTTTTCACCGTAATGTCAATGTCGAAAATATAGGGGGAGTCCGAAAGCTTCACGGTGATCGGCGTGTGCTCCATATAAGCCTTGATCTCCGCCTGCTCTGCTTCGGTCGCCTTTGAGATAACCTCCAATAAAAGCTCGTCATGTCCTGCTATGATCCCCGCCGCAGCCGCCGCAGGGATGCCGCGCAGACCACCGGTGTTCGGCACAAAAACGCTTTTCACGTTTTTGATGATATTGCCGCTCGCCGTGACGCAGACTTCACACGGCAGCTCGTTTAAAATGCGCCGTGCCGCTGCCGCCGCATAGGCAATGGCAATCGGCTCTGTGCAGCCCATGGCGGGCAGCAATTCTTCTTTTAAAACTTCAACGTATGCGGTATACAGGGTATCGGTTTTCTGCATGAGTAGGCTCCTAAAATCAGTTTTGGTTCAGCATTGGTAAAATGCGGGCAAATGAAGCGTCCGCAAGGTCGTCGGTCGAGTTGTAGTACAGCAAAAGACTTTCTGGGTCGTCCGGTATACGCAGATTTTCGGGAATATCAAAATTCACGCTCTTTATGTACTCGTCCCAGTGTTCCATTTTCCACGTGTCGCGGTCGGAAGAGCGCCTCATCATGCGCGCCTTGCACACAGCGGGGTCGGTTACGATCCAAATAACGCACAGCTTTGCGCCATATTCACCGAGCTTCGCGCGCAAATTTTGAATGTACGCCGTGTCGCGAATTTCCCGTGTGAACGGCGCGTTGATGAGCACGGTGTTCGCATAACGCAGCGCCTCAAACGCAAGGTCCAAGATCGTCTCGTACTCGTAGTCGCGGATGTTCGCTTCAAAAAACGCAGAGCTGCGGTCATACGGTTCGCCCGCCACTTTGAAAATTTGCTTGGAAAGCGGGATCAGCGTGTCCTTGTCCAAATAAACAACATGATCCAGCGCCGTACACAGGCGCTTGGAAAGCCGGGTTTTGCCGCACGCGGGCGGTGAGGTCACAAGAATCAGCTTTTTCATGAGACAACCAACCTTTCGGATCAAAATAAGGGAAAAGGTGCGTATTCTGTTTACTACAAAATTAAGTATAGCACGTAAAAGCCGAAATTGCACGAAAATTTTACATTTCCGTCAATTTTTGCACAAGGTCCTTGAGTAAAACATCGCGGTGGATATTGTACACATAGCGCATAAAATGCCGCGTGTTCGAGGGCGTCCATGTGTCGTCATACTGGGGAATAGGGCTGTGCAGAAGCGTGTCGTCCATGAACTCGCCGCCCAAAAGCCACGCCACCGCCGTCACATCCCAGATCACGCGCGACCACGTTTCCGCCTGCGCCCAGCGCCGCCCTTCTTCAATGGCATAATGTGCCAAATAATCGCACAGCTCGTTTTTGCCGAGAAAGTAGTCTTTGAATTCCGGCTCGCTCACGGAGAAGCCGGAGACTACGCCTGCACACGGCAGCTGTACAAGCGCCGCACCGCATCCGAAAACAATGCGTCCCGCCGCAACATCCTGATACATGTTGAACTCGCGGTTGTCCGGCCAGTGCAGCGCGTTGCCGCCGAGCCATACAAGGACGATGCGGTCGCGAATTTCCGGCTTCAAAAGCAAGGCGGAAGCCACATTCGTGATAGCGCCGATCGCGACGACATACAGCGGCTTTTCGGGTGTATAATCCATCGCGCGTTTTGCGAGGTCCTCCGCCGCAGGCGAAAGCACGGGCGTGTCCTCGTCCGTGAGATATGTTTCCGAGCCCTTAAACGTGACGGCTTTTAAATCCTCGCGTTTTAAAAGCGTCAGCAGCTTTAGAATTTCGTCATAGCTTTTTTCCATGCCGTCCTTTGGTGATACGGATTTATCATTCAAAAACGGCGCGGCATACAGCGCTTTTACGTTCAGCTTGTCGCTGTTTTTCATCATATACGAAAGCGCAAATTGGTCATCTAACTCGTTATACGTATCGGTGTCCAAAACCACGTCAATCTTACCTTTCGGTTTCGTTAGGCGGCGTAAAAGGCTTTCGGTGTTCGGTACTGTCCAGTTCATAAAAATTCCTCCCGTTTTGATGCTCATAGTTTATTATATAGTATAGCGGAAATTTAGCTTTGCGAAAAGTATAAACCGCAAATTTTCTGCCCATATTTTATACAAAAAATTAAATGAAATTTTGTGTAACGACAAAAATGTGCAGGGAGAATAAATCTATGATGCGTAAAATCAAAACACTGTATAACAGAACGCTTCTTCTGCGCGCGATGGCGTGCGGGCTGATCTTAACAGTGCTTCTAAATTTAACGGGCTTCTCCGCCCAGTGTGCCGCGCTGGAAGAGAACATCGTGCGGCTGCATATCATCGCAAACTCGAACGACGAAGCGGATCAAGCTGTAAAGCTTCGCGTGCGCGATGCCGTGCTGCGGGAAGCCGAGCAGTGGTACGGCGATGCGGAAGATTTTGACACTGCCGTCACAGTGCTCTGCACGCACCTTGAAAGCCTTGAAGCGGCAGCAAATTCTGTCTTGAAAGCCGAAAACTTCCCGTACTGCGCCAAAGCGGAAATTTGCGAAATGTACTTTCCGACCCGCACCTACGAGAGCTTCAAGCTGCCCGCCGGGCGCTACCGCACACTGCGCATTTCGCTCGGCAAGGCCGAGGGCAAAAACTGGTGGTGCGTCGTATTTCCGGCGCTGTGCATGCCCGGTGCAAGTGACCTATCCAACCTGCCTGATGATACCGATACACTCGTGCGTGAACCGGAAAGCTACGAAGTCAAATTCAAGGTGGCGGAAATTTTCTCACGTCTCCGCGAACTCTTTGACGCGTGAGCGCACATGTGCTAAAATAAGAGCAATATTAAGTTCTAAACGGAAAAAGGGGGAAGAAGAATGCTGGAGTTGATCCTCGGCCGCGCCGGCACGGGCAAAACGACGCTGCTGCGTAAACGCCTTGCGGAAAGCACTGCGCCGAAAACGATCTTGATCGTCCCGGAACAATATACGTTTGAATCCGAACGCGCGCTGCTTATGGAATACGGTGCTGAAACCGCGAACCGTGTGCAGGTGTACAGCTTTACGCGCCTTGCGCAGGCGGCATTTTTGCAGTACGGCGGCGGTGCAGGCAAGCGTTTAACGGACGGCGGCAGGCATATTTTGATGACCTTGGCGCTTGAAAACTGTGCCGACCAACTCACGCTGTTTGAAAAAAGCGCCGATCGCATGACGGACGTTTTATTGAACACCGTCGGTGAAATGAAAATCTGCGGCATTGAGCCCGATATGCTCACAAAAACCGCCGAAGCCGTCACAGAAGACAGCCTTTCGCGCAAACTAAAAGAGATCGCGCTCATTTACGGTACATATGAAGCACTCGTCGCGCAGACGTATCTCGATCCGCTCGACGACCTGACGCGCCTTGATGACCTGCTGGCCAACCATCCGGATTTTTTCCGAAATGCTTATGTCGCCGTCGATGCGTTTGACGGCTTCACCGTGCAGGAGTACCGCGTTTTGCGCCACGCACTGCGCCATGCGGAAAAAGTCAGTGTTTCGCTGTGCTGCGACGATCTCGACACGAGCCGCAAAGACCTGTTTTCTACCGTGCGCCGCACCGCTTCGCGCCTGATGCGCCTTGCAAAGGAGAGCGGTACGGGCGTGCTTTCGCCTGTGTACTGTAAAACGCCGTATCGCTTTCAAAACGATGCACTTCGCGCCGTGGAAAGCACCTACGCCGGCCACGTACAGCAAGCAGATACCGCTGGAAACGTGTGTGTTTTCCGCGCGAGCTCTCCGTATGAGGAAGCGGACTTCACCGCGGCTAAAATCCGCAGCCTTGTTTTGCACGAGGGCTACCGCTACCGCGATATTTCCGTCATCTGCCGTGACGGCGAACGCTACACGCGGCTGTTTGCCGCCGCGCTGCGCCGCTGGGAAATTCCGGCGTTTCTTTCCGAAGCGCGCACGGTCGATGCCGAGCCGCTGATGCGCTTCGTGCTCTCCGCGTTTCAAATTGTTTCGGGCAGCCGCAAATGGCGTTCGGAAGATGTGCTCGCCATGCTGAAAACGGGCATTACAAGCTTTACGGCAGAAGAGCTCGCGCAGCTTGAAAACTACATATATACATGGAAATTAAACGGCGCATCCGCTTGGTGCAGCCTTTTCACAAAACACCCGGACGGCTTCGGTAAGCCGATGGAGGACACCGCGGCCGAGACACTGCGCACGCTGAACGCTCTGCGCGAGCGCGTCACCGCACCGCTTATAAAATTCTCCGAGCGCACCGCACACGCTTCCGGCGAGCAGATCTCCGAAGCCGTTTATAAGCTTCTCATCGATTTTGATTTGGAGCAAAGCTTCCCGATATTTTGCCGCACGCTCGAAAACGCCGGGCGCGATGACCTTTCCGCCGCTCAAATGCGCATTTGGGATTTGCTCATGGAAGTACTCGACCAAATGGCAGGCGTGCTCGGTGAACAGATCATCACGGGTGAAAAATACGGAAGGCTCTTAAAGGAGATCGTCAGCGGCGAGGATGTTTCGGACATCCCGCAGAGTATGGACAGCATCACATTCGGCACCGCAGACCGCATCCGTCAGTCCGCGCCGCGCGCCGTGTTCCTGCTCGGCGCCGTGCAAGGCGAGTTTCCGCTCATTCCGTCCGTAAACGGTGTGTTCAGCGAGCCGGAGCGCCGCACGCTCCTTGCGCTCGAGCTGCCCGTCTCCGATGTGCTCGAAGACCGCATGCTACAGGAAAAGTACCTCGCCTACGCCGCGCTGTGCGGCGCTTCGGAGAAGCTGTATCTTACGTATCCCGTCAGTGTAGGGCAGGAGGCAAAATCGCCCGGTGAGCTCATCAGCGCAGTTGAGCTGGCGCTGCCGAATTTAAAAATCACGCAAAACCTGCCGCCGGAGTTTTTCGCAAACGCACCGGAAGCCGCGTTTTCGCAAACGGCGTCGCTTTTCAACGAAAACTCGACCGTCTCCGAGACATTAAAAAGTGTTTTTCGCGAAAAGCCGGAGTTCGCCGGACGTTTGCAGGTCCTCGGCGGCACAGACCGCATGGCTTCGGCTCGCCTTGCGCCGGAGACCGCAAACGATTACTTTGGCGGCGGGCATTATTTTTCCGCAAGCCAAATCGAAGTTTACCACCAGTGCCGCTTTAAATACTTCTGCCGCTACGGCCTCGGCGCAAAGGAGCGCCGCCCGGCAGAGATCGATGCGCTGGAATACGGCAGTCTGATGCACTATCTTTTCGAGCAGATTCTCGGCAGTGCGGAAGACATTCAAGCGCTGCACCTTTATGCAGATGACTTAAAAGTGCGCGTACACACGAGCATCATGGACTATGTGCGCGAAAATATGGGCGGCTATGATGCTCTTTCGTCGCGCGAAAAATACCGCTTGTACCGCATGGAGCAAACGGCCGTAAAGCTCATCGCCCACATGTCGGAAGAAATGATGCACAGCTTGTTCCGCCCGGAGCATTTCGAGCTGGAGCTCAAAAACGGCACACCGTACCCACCGCTGCGCATCCCAACGAAAAACGGGCTCGTCACGGTCGGCGGCATCATCGACCGTGTGGATTTGTATAAAGATGAAAACGGTACGACCTATGTGCGCGTCGTCGATTATAAAACCGGCCGCAAAGAGTTTAAGCTCGCCGATGTTCTGTACGGCATGAGCTTGCAAATGCTTATTTACCTCGCGGCGCTCGCGCAGAATGAAGACCTGCACCCGGCGGGCATTTTGTACATGCCGGCGTTCATTGCAAGTGTGACCTCGGACGGCACGGAAAGCGTCGAAAAGCTAAAGCAGGAAGTGGAAAAAAACCTGCGCATGAACGGCCTGCTTTTAAAGGACAACGAAATTTTGAATGCAATGGAAATGGGTCTGAACGGTCGATTTATTCCTGTTTATCTCACCAAAACAAGAAAACTCAGCGGTACGGCTTCCGCTTTAAATGAGCCGGAGCTGCAGATCGTCCTGCGCTACGTGGAGCGTCTCATCGCAACAATGGCGGAGGAGCTTTCTTCCGGTGAGATCATGGCAAAACCGCTGATGCAGAACATCAACGCCTGCGCGTGGTGCCCGTATACGTCCGTCTGCGGCTCCGAGCACGCTGCGGACGATGCCGAAAAGAACAGCATGAAAAACGACGAAGCGCTCGCGCGCATGGAAAATGACTTAGAGAAAGGGAGTGGGGAAAATGCCGAATTGGACTGACGCACAGCTCGACGCCATCAAAGCGCGGCGCGGTACGGTTCTGGTCTCCGCCGCTGCGGGTTCCGGTAAGACCGCGGTGCTCGTGGAGCGCGTTATCGAGCGCCTGACGGATCCGGAGCATCCCACGGACGCCGACCGTCTGCTCGTCGTGACCTTCACAAAAGCCGCCGCAGCCGAAATGCGCGACCGCATCGAAAAGCGACTTTTGGCACTCATGAAGGAGCAGCCGGAAAACACCCGCTTGCGCCGCCAACAGTTTTTATTGCAGCAGGCGCACATCTGCACGGTGGACAGCTTCTGTTCGGACATTGTGCGCGAATTTTTCTACCTGCTCGGTATCTCGCCCGATTTCTCCATCATCACCGATAAACAACAGGAAGAGCTGATGACCGAATCGCTCGACGAAGTGCTGACCGAGTGGTACAAAGACGAAAACTTTAGGACAGACCTGGCGGATGTGCTCGGCGGCGACAAAAACGACGCCCGCCTTTCCGCCGCAATCCTCAAAATGTACGAATACACGCGCAGCCATCCGTTTCCGGACAAATGGATGCGGGACATTCAAAAAGCCATGACGGATGTCACGCAGTCCCCGGTCAAAACACCGTGGGGCGAGGTCGTCCGGCAGCATATCATGGAGGTCTATGACTTCGCAATCAAGCTTTCCCACAGTGCATACCGCCTTGCGGCAGAAGACCCAGACCTTGAAAAAGCGTACTGCACGGCACTCGGCGCGGATATCGATAAGCTTTCGGCAAAGTTGCAGGCAATGGAAGACCCTGAAACCTGCCGCTTTTCCGACTTGACCGTCACGTTCGATAAGCTCGGTTCTTTCAGAGGAGAAGACCCGCGTGCCGATCGCATCAAGGCTATGCGCGATATGGTAAAAAAGGAAATCGGCAAACTGCAGAAGCTTGCAGGCGACGCGGAAGACCAGAAATTCACGGAAGAAATCGCCGCCACGACCGGCACGGTCGTCTATCTGTTTCTGGCCGTGCAGTCGTTCGAGAAAACATACAGCGCGAAAAAGCGTGAGAAAAACGTGCTCGATTTCAGTGATCTTGAGCACATGGCCTTGCAGCTGTTTTTAACGGAGCAGGAAGACGGTACGTTCCGGCGCACAGAGACCGCAAAGCTCGTCTCCGAGCGCTTTGACGAGATCATGACGGACGAATATCAGGACACGAATGACGTGCAGGATTATCTTTTTGAATCCATTTCCCAAAACAGCGCGAACCGCTTTATGGTGGGCGACGTAAAACAGAGTATTTACAGCTTCCGTCAGGCAATGCCGGATATTTTCATCCGTTATAAAGATAAATTTCCGCGCTATGACCGCGAAAAGGACGCATACCCGGCATCTATCGTGTTAGACCGCAACTTCCGTTCGCGCAAAACCGTGACGGAAAGCGTCAACTTCGTTTTTGCGCAGCTCATGTCCCGCACATGCGGCGGCATCGATTACGTCGGCGATGAAAAGCTTGCGGCAGGCGCGCAGTACCCCGAAAAATCGGGCTGCGAAACGCGCGTGGAGTTTTTGGAAGACATCGACGGCGTGGGCGCAGAGGTGCTGGAGCCGCAGCGTATCGCAAAAATCATCTGCGAGCTGATGGAAAGCGGCTTCACCGTCACGGAAAACGGGCAGGAGCGTCCCATAGAATATCGCGATTTCTGCATTTTGCTGCGCAGCTCCAATAAATATGCACCTGTCTATGCAGAAAATCTGCGCAATGCGGGCATTCCCACGTGGGCGGCTGTCACGGGCGGCTTTTTCGCCGCGGCGGAGGTCTCGCTCATCTTGGCATTTTTAAACGTCATCGATAACCCGGATCAAGACATTCCGCTGCTCTCCGTTTTGATGAGCCCCATTTACGGCTTCACAGCGGAAGATATGGCGCAACTGCGCCGCGAGTGCGGGGGAGAGACGCTGTATGTTTCGCTTCTGCGCGCCGAAAACGGGCGCTGTGTGCGTGTGCGCGATGAGCTGACGCGTTTCCGAGCGCTCGCTTCCACCATGCCTGCGGACAGCTTTATCAATATGCTGTGCACCGAAACCGGTTACGAGAACATCGTGCGCGCCATGCCCGGCGGAGAAAGCCGCCTTGCAAACATTCGCCTGCTGGAAAAATACGCGGCAGAATACGAAGCCTACGGGTACAGCGGCGTTTCCGGCTTCGTGCGCTTTGCGGAGCGCCTGAAAAAGAATCGATCCGATATGGAAAGCGCCAATGTTGTCTCGGAAAACGCCAACGTCGTGCGCGTCATGAGCATCCACAAATCAAAGGGCTTGGAGTTTCCCGTGTGCATCATCGCGGGCTGCGGCCGGAAATTCGTGAATGATACGGACGACCTGCGCATGCACCCACAGCTCGGTGTCGGCATGCGCCTTACAGACCCCGAGACCGGCGTGCGCCGCACCACGTTCATCCGCGAGGCCATCGGCCTTGCAACGGCGGAAAGCGCTTCCGCAGAGGAGCTGCGCGTGTTCTACGTCGCGATGACCCGTGCCAAAGAGAAGCTCATTCTGCTTTCCACCGTGAAAAATATCGATACAAACCTGCAAAAGCTTGCGGCACAAATTACAGAGGAGGAGACCGTGCCGCCGTACACTGTCAGCAACGCTTCCGGCATTTCGGAGTGGCTGATGCTCTGTGCGCTGCGGCACCCAAACGGAAATGACCTGCGCCGCCGCATCGAAGCGGATGACGACATCATTCTGCGTGTACACTACACGCCGTGGGATATTCGCGTCGTATACAGTGAACCGCAGATTTTATCCGACCTGCCGAAAGCCGAAGCGCCCGCACCGGTCGATGAAGCGCTTAAGGCGCGCATCGAAAGGGATATTTCGTTCGTGTATCCCTACGCCGCACAGACAAAGCTTGCAACGAAGGTCGCGGCCTCCGCGCTTGCGGCAGAACAAGCCGAAACGGAAGCCACACTTTCACGCCCGGCGTTTTTGAGCGCCAAAGGACTGACGCCCGCAGAGCGCGGCACGGCGCTGCACAACTTCATGCAGTTTGCGGATTTTTCCGCCGCTTCAAAAGACCCCGAAGCGGAGCTCAAACGCCTTATCGAGCAAAGCTATCTCACCGAAGCGCAGGCAAACGCCGTCGATCTTACCCGTGTGGAAAAGTTCTTTACCGGCCCGCTCGGGCAGCGCGTTTTACATGCCGACCGCGTTTATAAAGAGCAGCGGTTCATCGTTTCCATTCCCGCAGGACTCACGGATAAAACACTCAGCGGGGAAGATGCCGCGCAGCCGATGATCCTGCAGGGCGCAGTGGACTGCATGTTTGAAGAAAACGGTTCGCTTTATATTCTTGACTTTAAGACCGATCGGTGCTACAATAAACAGGAATTGTGGGAACGATACGGCCCGCAGCTCACGCTCTACAAAGAAGCGATGACCCGCGTCATGAATAAAGAAGTGAACGACACCGTGCTTTACTCTTTTTATATGAACGCCCCTGTTTATGCACCGGGAAAAGAATAAAATTTCTTTTAAGCCCTGTTTGCCTATTGACAGATCGCGCTCTTTATGGTAATATAATATTTGGAAAACAAAGCGGAGCTATGGCTCACACCCGTGCAGTACCGTCTGACACAGGTCAATATCGAAAAGACACACGATATTAGTGTGTTTGATTGAGTTGATTTGCGGGCAGAGGTTCTCTGCCCGCTGTTTTATTGCCGGCTTCGCGAAAACAAGTTATCGCACGCGTGATGGAGGTGCTTAACCATTAGCAAACAGGAACTGCAGATAAACGAAGAGATCCGCGATAAAGAGATCCGTGTGATCGGCGCAGACGGCGCACAGCTCGGCATTATGTCGGCCCGTGACGCTTTAAACCTTGCGGCTGAGAAAAATCTTGACCTCGTAAAGATTGCCCCGCAGGCCACGCCGCCCGTATGCAAAATCATCGATTACGGCAAATACCGTTTCGAACAGGCAAAGCGTGAAAAAGAAGCGAAAAAGAACCAGCGCGTAGTTGAAATCAAAGAGATCCGTTTGTCTCTCAACATTGATACCCACGACTTCGAGACGAAAAGGAATCATGCGATCCGTTTCCTCAACGACGGAAACAAGGTCAAGGTTTCCATCCGTTTCCGCGGCAGAGAGATGGGTCATCCGGAACTGGGTGCAGACATCATGAAGCGTTTCGCAGAATCGCTCGCTGACACGGCAAACGTCGATAAGCCCGCGAAGCTCGAAGGGCGCAACATGCTGATGTTCCTTGCCCCCAAGCCCGTTAAGTAACAATTTCAAGGAGGACTATAAAATGCCGAAGCTCAAAACACACAGCGGTGCTAAGAAGCGCCTGAAGATTTCCAAGAAGGGTAAAGTTATCCGTGGCCACGCTTACATGAGCCACCTTCTGAACGGCCATGGCAAGACTGCTAAGTCCAAGCGCCATGCACGCGGCACGACCGTTACGGATAAGACCAGCGTAAAGGCTGTTAAGAAGATGCTCCCCTACGCATAAGCGAACAGGGCAGCTCAAGTTTAAGTAAAGCATAATCGGAGGTTTTTATAAATGGCTAGAGTTAAGGGTGCGCTCGCTACGCGCAAGAGAAGAAAAAAGGTTCTGAAGCTTGCTAAGGGCTATTGGGGTTCCAAGAGCAGACACTTTAAGATGGCTAAGCAGGCTGTCATGAAGTCCGGCAACTATGCTTACATCGGCAGAAAGCAGAAGAAGAGAGATTTCCGCCGTCTGTGGATCTCCAGAATCAACGCGGCTTGCCGTGCTAACGGCACCACCTATTCCGCATTTATGAACGGTCTTAAGAAGGCTGGCATCACGCTCAACAGAAAGATGCTTTCCGAGATCGCCATCGCGGACGAAGCAGCTTTCAAGGCACTTGTCGAGAAGGCAAAGGCTTCTGTATAATTAAGCTATCCGTGCGTCCGGAATTCTTCCGGGCGCACATTTTTTAGGGTGATAGTTGCAAACGTAAGTGTATTTCTTTGTGCAAAATCGCCTTTGCGGAAATTTCCCGTGTGCCGTAAAATACAGTGCACAGGATTTCTGTTTATTATCGGTAAAAAGGAGTGTGTACCGTGCCAATCGAAAAAATCACCAGCCGTAAAAGCAGCGTCGTTAAAAATGCCGCCGCGCTTTTGCAGAAAGCGGAAAACAGAAGTGAAACAGGCCTTTTCATGGCCGAGGGTGCACGCCTTTGCGCCGATGCCGCAAGGAGCCAAACGGAGATTGCCGCGTGCTTCTTTACGGAAAACGCCGCCAAAAAATACAAAGATTATTTAGATCCGGTTTTAAAGCAGACAGAGCACGCATACTGCATAGAGGAGCACATTGCGCCCATGCTGTCCGATACAAAAAACCCGCAAGGCATTTTCTGCGTGTGTCGCATGCCGAAGCGCCGTGCGGACGGTCTGCCTGTTTCCGCAGAGTCGGATACACGCCCGTGCCGTCATGTGCTTGTTATGGAAAATATTCAGGACCCGTCCAACATGGGTAACGTGCTGCGCACAGCGGAAGCGCTCGGTGTGCGGCATTTGGCGCTTGTGGGTGCCTGCTGCGACGTATACGCCCCGAAAGTGCTGCGCGGCAGCATGGGCGCGGTGTTCCGCCTCGGCATTCGCCGTTTTGAGACGGCAGAGGATTGCCTGAAAGTGTTACATGCCGAGAATATCACGTCACTCGCCGCCGTGCCGGACAGCAACGCTACGCCCATCACGACCATTCCGTTTGAAACGGGAAATTGGGCGGTGTGGATCGGCAACGAGGGCAACGGTCTCACAAACGAAGCCATCGAGCATTGTCACGACCGCGTGACGATCCCCATGCGCGGCAGAGCGGAATCGTTCAACGCCTCCACCGCAGCCGCCATTGTGCTGTGGGAAATGGAGCGCAACGGGGCAGGAGGCACAAGCCATGGATAACCGCGTATACTGGATCTGGCTGCAAAACGCGTTTGGCGCAGGCAGCCCGAAGCCTGTGCAACTCGTGCGCCGCATAGGCAGTGCCGAAAAGCTGTATCAGGGCGGCACACGACTGTGGAGCTCCTTTTCGTTCGTTTCGGATAAAGAGCTTGCCGCGCTCAATACCTACGGCGCGGAACAGGCCGCCGCAGCGCTCGAGTATTATTTGAAGCTCGGTCAAAAGGTCATCACGCCCGATGACGAAGACTACCCTGTATTGCTGAAAGAAATCTACAATCCGCCCGCCGTTTTATATGTGCAGGGTGATTTGAACATCCTTTCCGATGCCGTTTCCATCAGCATTGTGGGCACGCGGAAAGCCAGTCAAAACGGGCTCAATGCCGCAAGAGAGATCGCCTATGGGCTTGCGCTCAAAAACGCCGTTGTTATCAGCGGCGGCGCGCTCGGCATTGATTCCGAGGCACACAAGGGCGCACTGAACGGCCGCGGCAAGACAATCGCAATTTTGCCGTGCGGGCTCGAATATCCGTATCTTATGGACAACGCCATTTTGCGCCGCGAGATCGTCGATTTCGGCGGTGCACTTGTCACGGAATATCCCATGCACACGCCTGTGCAGCGCGGCGCGTTTCAGGTGCGCAACCGGCTGATCTCCGGCATGGCGCACGGCGTGCTCATTGCGGAAGCGCCAAAAAAGAGCGGTGCACTCATCACCGCAAAGCATGCTTTAGAGCAGAATCGCGAGGTTTTCGTATTCATTGGCGAAGACGAGAAAGCGTTTTCCGGCTGTATCGCACTGGAAGAGGACGGTGCAGCGCGCATTTACACTGCAGAGGATGTTTTAAACCCGTTTGCTTCCCGCCGCAGACAGGAGCGTATAGAACAGCTTGCCCGCACAGCGGAAAATATCTCCCATGTCTCCCGCGTTCGCCCGAAGATTGCGTCGCTTTCCGATACGGAAAAGGAGCCCGAAATAGCAGAGAAGAAGCCTGCCGAGCCGATCCCTGCGCCCGAAAACAACCTTTTGCAAAACGTTTCTGAAGATGCAAAAGTCGTTTACGCCGCACTGAACGATACCCCCAAGCACGCTTCCGAGCTGGAGCTTGAACTGGGCATATCCACGGGGAAAATTTTGGCGGCACTCACGGAGCTCGAGCTTTTCGGCCTCATCAAAACTTATCCCGGCCAGAGGTTTACAAAGGCGTAAAAGTACGCTATACTAAGGTGTATTTGAAAAATCGGAAGCTTGTCCGTTTCGCATTTTCTTTGTTTTCAAATGCACCTAATACATGATTCTTCCACTCGCACATTCGCTGTGCGGTTTAAATAGATACAGAATAGGAGATAGAAAACCATGTCGAAACTCGTTATCGTTGAGTCGCCTGCCAAGGCGAAAACGATCAAAAAATATCTGGGCGGCGACTATGAAGTCATCGCTTCCATGGGCCATGTGCGCGACCTGCCGAAGGCGCGCCTGTGCGTGGATGTGAAAAACGATTTCAAGCCGAAATATGCCATCATCAAGGGAAAGGAGAAGCTTGTTTCCGAACTGAAGGAAGCAGCCGAAGAGGCCGATACCGTGTATCTCGCGACCGACCCCGACCGCGAAGGCGAAGCAATCTCCTGGCACCTTGCGTATATCCTCGGCCTTGATGAGGATTACCACAACCGTGTCACGTTCAACGAGATTACGAAAACCGGCATCACGGAGGGCATGGCGCACCCGCGTTCCATCGACCAGAACCTTGTGAACGCCCAGCAGGCGCGCCGCATTCTCGACCGCCTTGTGGGCTATTCGCTCAGCCCGTTCCTCGCAAAAACGATTCGCCGCGGTCTTTCCGCAGGCCGCGTGCAGTCCGTTGCACTGCGCATCATCGTGGACCGCGAGGAAGAGATCCGCAAGTTTAAGCCCGAAGAATACTGGTCTATCGACGCACGCCTGACCGCTGAGGGCTCCCGCAGCATTTTCGGCGCATCGTTCTACGGCGATAAAAACGGCGAGATTAAAATCACGAACAAAGAGCAGTCCGATAAAATCCTTGCCGACCTCGAATCCGCCGCGTTCATGGTGGAGTCCGTCAAAAAAGGCAAGAAGAACAAGCAGCCTGCACCGCCGTTCATCACGTCCACCTTGCAGCAGGAAGCTTCACGCAAGCTGGGCTTTCAGGCGAAGCGCACGATGAAAGCCGCGCAGGAGCTTTACGAAGGCGTGGACATTGAGGGCATGGGCGCCGTGGGTCTCATCACTTATATGCGTACCGACTCTCTGCGCATTTCCGAAGACGCCGTGCAGGAGGCTGTGCAGTTCATCGGCGAACGCTGGGGCAAGCAGTATTTGCCTTCTAAGCCACGCCATTATAAGGCGCGTGCCAACGCACAGGACGGTCACGAGGCCATTCGCCCCACCTCCGTTGCACTCACACCGAAGGACGTGGAATCTTCCCTTACAAAAGACCAGTACAAGCTTTATAAGCTCATTTGGGAGCGCTTTGTCGCGTGCCAGATGGCTAACTGTGTTTTGAACACCACGCAGGCGATCATCACCGCAGGCGATTATATTTTTAAAGCAAGCGGCTACAACGTCGCGTTTGACGGCTACACTGTGCTCTACGAAGAGGGCCGCGACGTAGAAGAAGAAAAGGGCAAAGACCTGCCGAAGCTTGAAGCAGGCATGTCCCTGAAAGTCCGCGACCTCAAGGGCACGCAGCACTTTACACAGCCGCCCGCACGCTTTACAGAAGCCTCGCTCATCAAGACGCTGGAGGAAAACGGCATCGGCCGCCCGTCCACGTATGCTGCGACCATCACAACCATCACAAGCCGCGAATACGTCACGCGCGAGGGTAAGTCCTTTAAGCCCACCGAGCTTGGCGAAGTCATTACAAAGCTGATGAAAGAGCGTTTCCCGGACATTGTGAATATCAAGTTCACCGCCGCCGTTGAAAAAGAGCTTGACGAAGTACAGAGCGGTCAGGAAGACTGGGTGCACACGCTGCACGACTTCTATGACGACTTTGAGAAGACGCTCAAAAAGGCGAAGACTGAAATGGACGGCGTGAAGATTCAGCTTGAAGAAGACAAGACCGACCTCGTCTGCCCGAACTGCGGCAAGCCGATGGTCGTCAAATTCGGCCGCTACGGCAAGTTTATCGCCTGCTCCGGCTACCCGGAGTGCAAGACCGTGCAAAAAATCGTCAACGATACGGGTGCAAAGTGCCCGAAGTGCGGCGGCAAGATCATCGAGAAAAAATCGAAGCGCGGCCGTGTGTTCTACGGCTGCGACAACTACCCGAAGTGCGATTTCGTCTCTTGGGACGCGCCGTCCGACAAGACCTGCCCGGTCTGCGGTAAGGTGCTTTTAAAGAAAAAAGACAAGGCCCAGACGCTCTACTGCGTAACGCCGGGCTGCACTTACACGTTCAATAAGGACGACGCGGGGGAGAAAGATGGAGAATAAGCAGACCGTCACCGTCATCGGCGCGGGTCTTGCCGGCTCCGAAGCGGCGTGGCAGATTGCGCAGGCGGGGTATTCTGTGCGCCTTTTCGAGATGAAGCCACAGAAGTTTTCGCCCGCGCATAAAAGCGCCGGGTTTGCGGAGCTCATCTGCTCGAATTCTTTGAAGGCTGCGCGCATCGACAGTGCCGCCGGGCTTTTGAAAGAGGAAATGCGCCGCATGGATTCTCTGCTCGTTGCCTGTGCGGATAAAACCGCCGTGCCCGCAGGCGGCGCGCTCGCCGTTGACCGCGACCGCTTTTCAGAGCTCGTCACAAAAGCGATCACGGAGCATCCGAACATCGAAGTCATGCACGGCGAAATGACGGAAATTCCCGCAGAGGGCGTGACCGTTATTGCAAGCGGCCCGCTGACGAGCGACACGCTTGCCGAACAGATTACGAACTTATGCGGCGGTGCGCTCAGCTTTTTCGATGCCGCCGCACCGATCGTCACGCGTGAAAGCCTTGATATGGAGCACTGCTTCACGGCCTCCCGCTACGATAAGGGCGACGACGATTACATCAACTGCCCGATGAACAAAGAGGAGTACGATGCGTTTTATGAAGCGCTTATCACCGCGGAGCGCGCGCCCATTCACGATTTTGACGTGATGAACCCGAAGGTCTACGAGGGCTGCATGCCCATTGAAGTTATGGCACAGCGCGGACACGATACAATTCGCTTCGGCCCGTTGAAGCCGGTCGGCTTACGCGACCCCCGCACGGGTCACCGCCCGTGGGCCGTGGTGCAGCTGCGCACCGAAAACGCAGAAAAAACGCTGTTCAATCTTGTAGGATTCCAGACAAACTTGAAATTTCCCGAGCAAAAGCGTGTGTTCGGTATGATTCCCGGCCTGAAAAACGCCGAGTACATGCGCTACGGCGTGATGCACCGCAACACGTTCCTCGATTCGCCGAAGCTTTTGAACGCGGATTTCTCCATGCGCACGCGCCCGGAGCTGTTCTTTGCGGGGCAGATGACCGGCGTGGAGGGCTATATGGAATCGGCGTCGTCCGGCTTGCTTGCGGGACGTAACGCCGTGCGCCGTTTAGAGGGCAAAGCGCCGCTCATTCTGCCCATCACTACCATGATGGGCTCACTTGCGGAGCACGCCGCGCACAGCCCCTCGAAAGATTTCCAGCCGATGGGTGCGAACTTCGGCATTCTGCCCGTCATTGAGCCGCACATTCGTGATAAAAAAGAGCGCTACGCCGCGCTTTCCGCTCGCGCGCTCGAAGACCTTGCCGAAACACTGAAAAACGCATAAGGGACGAACGACAGAAAACCCCCGACAAGCTGAAGCACATTTCAGATGTCGAGGGTTTTTCGCTGTATTTTCAGATTTTACTCGCCGATAAACGCGTGGTGTTTACGCAGCAACGCTTGAATTTTCTTCACGTCCGTTTCCGGGAAATCGGTGTGTTCCTGCGCGGCAACGGCAGCCGCAACACCGGCGGCTTCACCCGTGCTGCAACACGTGGGCATAATACGGAATGATGCCTGTGCCTCGTGACTGCCGGAAATGCAGCGGCCGGCTGCAAGCAGGTTTTTGATGTTCTTCGGCATCAGGCTTCGATAGGGAATGGTGTAGTACGTGCCCTCTTTGAAATAATAATGGCTCGTGCCGGTGCCCTCCGGGTTGTGAATGCCGTGCTCGAAGATCGCACAATAACACACGTGATTGTCAACAATAAGAACGGTCTTGTGGCATACAAAGCGAAGTGCTTCATTGACTGCACCAGTGACGCTGACCTCATCAAGCTCGTCGGTGCGTCGTATCAGTCCGGCAACCACAACCGTGTGAATCAGCCGGTCTCCCTGCGCTTTGACATGGCGGGTATTGACTTTGAACGTTTCCACGCGTACATGCGCAGCCTCGGCAACGACCAATATAAATACTTTGCTATGAACACGCCCGGTATGAAAGACATTATCCGCAAGGCGTATGAAAACGGCGTGCTGACCGAGCAGGACGCGTGCTATTTTCAGGCATTCGGTATTCCCGGCCGCCCGGACGGCATGAACTTCAACTGCCGCTCCATGGGTGAGGCCGCGGGCATCGCCGCCGCAATGGCCGTAAAGAACGACGCCGTGCGGTTTAACGAGATCGACGGCACAGCCGTGCGCCGCGAGATCCGCCTGCCGGATAAATTCTAAAAATCAAAACTCAAAATTTTTCCTCCAAATCAGCAAAAGACGTGTACCGGGAAAGCCTGGCGCACGTTTTTTGTTTTGTGCAACTTATGGGGAGCGCGGTATTGAAATTGCGTTGTTTTTTTGCTATAATAAAGTGAATTATAGTCTAAAGCGGTTTATCGGCGGAACATCCGTGTTTGATAAACCGAAATGCCCGAACAAAACCGGCTTTTGCCGGAAGCTGAATATTAAAGTGAGGGAAAAACATGCGGATCATAATCGACGCATTCGGCGGCGACAACGCCCCGGACGAAATTATAAAAGGCTGCCGTCTGGCGGCAGATGAGCTCCATGTGCAGATCGTTTTAACCGGCGACGAAAAGAAAATCAGAGCAGCGGCGGAAAAGCTGAATGTTAACGTTTCCGATTTTGAGATCATCGACTGCCCGGATGTCATCACGATGGAGGATGAGCCCACAGCGATCACGCGCGCCAAAAAGCAAAGCTCTATGGCGGTTGGCCTGCGCGCTTTGGCAGAGGGCAAGGGCGATGCGTTTGCGTCCGCCGGCAACAGCGGCGCACTCGTCGTTGGCGCCACATTGCTCGTCAAGCGCATCAAAGGCGTCAAGCGCGTGGCATTTGCACCGCTCATGCCGAAATCCGAGGGCTTTTTCATGTTGGCAGACGGCGGCGCAAACAACGAATGCCGCCCCGAAATGCTGGAGCAGTTCGGCATGATGGGCTCCGTGTATATGCAGAAGGTCATGGGTGTTCAAAAGCCGCGCATCGGCCTTGCAAATGTCGGCACGGAGCCGCACAAGGGCGGCGAACTGCAGCACGCGGCGTTTGCACTGCTGAGCGAAAACAAAGACGTCCATTTCATCGGCAACATTGAAGCCAGAGACATTCCGTTTGATGCGGCAGATGTTGTGGTGTGCGACGGTTTTACGGGCAATATCCTTCTTAAGATGTATGAAGGCGTCGCCATGGCGCTGATGAATAAATTCAAGGCCGTTTTCAAAAAGAGCCTAAAAAATAAGCTTGCGGCGGCAATGGTTTTAAACGACATGAAAGCCATGAAAAAAGAGCTTGATTATAACGAATACGGCGGTGCGCCGATCCTCGGGTGCTCGAAGCCGGTCTTTAAGGTACATGGCAGCGCCAAGGCTTCCACGCTGAAAAACGCCATTGCGCTTACGGTGAAGTACGCCGAGTCCGGCATTATAAGTGAGATCACCGCAGCCCTGCAAAACGAGAAAACGGAAAACACGAACGAATAACAAGACAGCAAAGGTATAACTATGAGATCATTGGATGAATTTGAAAAAAAAATCGGATATAAATTTAAGAACCGCAGCCTGCTCATCACAGCGCTGACGCACTCCTCCTACGCAAACGAGAGCCGCGGCGGCGACCAGAGCTATGAGCGACTGGAATTCCTCGGCGATTCCATTTTGGGGTTTGTCACGGCGGAATACCTGTGCAAAGCGTTCCCGGATATTCCCGAAGGCAAGCTGACAAAGAAGCGTGCGGCGCTCGTATGCGAAAAATCGCTTTGCGGGTTTACACGCAGCTTCGGCGCAGGCGAGCTGCTGCGTCTCAGCCACGGCGAGCAGCACAGCGGCGGCAGAGAACGCCCAAGCATCTTAGCGGACGTGTTCGAATCCATTACGGCGGCGATCTATCTCGATTCCGGCAGCTTGGAGGAAGCCAAGCGCTTTGTACTGCACTACATTGAACCGGCGGCGCAGTCTGCGGGCGAACGCCCGTTTAAAGACCACAAGACGATGCTGCAGGAGATCATTCAGCAGAACCCCGGTGAACGGCTCGAATACGTCCTCACCGGCGAGCATGGCCCCGACCATGACAAGCACTTCACCGTAGAGGTGCACCTCAACAGCAATGTCATCGGCAAGGGCGGCGGACGCAGCAAGAAGGAAGCCGAACAGCAGGCGGCACGCGAAGCACTGGAGCTGATGGGCTATTAAGCACGCGAATATCTCAATTTTTATTCCGCACAACGGCTGCCCGCAGCAATGCAGCTTCTGTAATCAGAACCGCATCACGGGTGAAAATCATCAGCCGCAACCCGAAGAAGTGGCGGCGCTGCTGCAAAGCGCAGCAAAGCAAATGGGGGAGCACGTGCAGAACGCCGAGATTGCATTTTTCGGCGGCAGCTTCACAGCAATCGACCCCGATTACCGTTTGGCGCTTTTAAAAACAGCGCACGCAGCATGCGAAACATACGGCTTTGCCGGTATCCGCTGCTCTACGCGGCCGGATGCCATTGATGATGAACGTCTGACCGTATTAAAGCAATACGGCGTAACGGCAATCGAGCTCGGTGCGCAGTCGATGGATGGCGAAGTGTTGCTGCTCAATCGTCGGGGGCATACCGCAAAGGATGTGGAAAACGCTGCGCGGTTAATTCGCGCATACGGCTTTGAGCTCGGCTTGCAGATGATGACCGGGCTGCCCGGCGACAGTGACGCAAAGGCGATGAAGACTGTCAAAAGGCTGTTGGCTCTAAAGCCGAACACCATGCGCATTTACCCTACGATCGTCTTAGAAAACACACCGCTGTGCGATTTGTACCGCGCAGGAAAATACACACCGCAGACCTTAGAGGATGCCGTTTCACTCTGTGCAAAGCTCATCCCGATGATTGAGCAGCACGGTGTAAAACTCATCCGTGTGGGGCTGCACGCCAGCGAAGAACTGGAAAACCGTGTCGCGGGACCGTTTCACCCCGCTTTTATGGAGCTGTGCCGCAGCGCGATCTTCCGCGAAAACGTCCTTAAAGCGCTTCAAGCCCGAAACGATTCGGAAGTTACGATTGATGTTGACCCGCGCATGCTTTCCGTTGCGCTCGGACAGAAAAAAGAAAATTTGCAGCATTTCTCTAAGCACGGCTACACCGTGCACATCCGCCCGGATGCTTCGCTTTCCGGCGGCACATACAGGCTACGATAGGCAGGTAAACAGATGCTTTTAAAATCTCTGGAGCTGCAGGGCTTCAAAACCTTTCCCGACAAAACGACTTTAAAATTTGAAAACGGCATCACGGCGGTCGTCGGTCCAAACGGCAGCGGCAAGAGCAACATCAGCGATGCCATGCGTTGGGTACTCGGCGAACAGTCTACCCGCGCACTGCGCTGCTCCAAAATGGAGGACATCATTTTCAGCGGCACGCCGCAGCGCAAAGCGCAGGGCTTTTGCGAAGTGACCGTCACCATGGATAACACCGACCGCGAGTTGAATTACGACGGCGACACCGTTTCTGTTACGCGTCGTTTTTACCGCTCCGGCGAAAGTGAATACCGCATTAACAAAACGCTCGTACGTCTGCGCGACGTGCATGAGCTGTTCATGGATACCGGCCTCGGCCGCGATGGCTATTCCATCATCGGGCAGGGCAAGATCGATAGCATCGTCTCCGCAAAAAGCGAAGACCGCCGCGAGATTTTTGAAGAAGCCGCCGGCATTTCGCGCTTTCGCTACCGCAAAGAGGAAGCCGAACGCCGCTTGGAAAAAGCCGAAGAAAACCTCATTCGCCTGCACGATATTTTAAACGAACTCGAAGAACGCGTGGGCCCTTTACGCGAGCAGGCGGAGAAAGCCGAAAAGTTTATTGCACTCGACAGCGAGAAAAAGGAACTGGAGATCGGTTTGTGGCTTGAAACGCTGGAGCGCTCCAGCAAGATCGTGCGCGAGGTGGAGGAAAAGATTGCCTCCGCGCAGAACAGCTACGAGGAAGTCGAAAGTGAGCTCAATGTGCTTTCCGCGCAAATCGAGCAGAATTTCACGGAAACGAACGGCTGCACCGCACAGATGGAAGAATCACGTTTGAAGGCGTCCGAAGCCGATGAACTCGCCACCCGTAAAGAGGGAGAAGTTTCGGTGCTTGAAAATGATATTCTGCACGAGCAGCAGACCATCCGCAGATTAAATGGCGAGATTGAAAGCGCCGCGCTGACCGGACAAACGCTTGAAGCGGATATTCAAGAAAAAGAACAGGCGGTAAAAGCAAAGGAAGCGGAAGCTGCGCAGAACCACGCCGATTTCGTTGCCTTTACCGCACAACTCGAGGAGCTGCGTGCCGGCACGGACAGCACCACGCGTGAGATCGATGCCGTTTCGGCTGAGCTTGTGGCACTGAACGCCGCACTTTCCGAAATGCGCGTGCAGCAGTCCTCGGCGGAATCCTCCATGCAGGAGATTCGCGCCCGCGCCGAAACAGTGGATGCTGCGATCACCGAAAGCGAAGAACGCCTTGCAGCGCTTCACACGGAGTGTGAGGAGCTTGACGCCATGCTGCACGATACGGCGGAGTACATTCAAAACGCTGAAAACACTGTGCAGGGGCATGAAATGCGTGTACAGCAGCGCAGAAAACGCGCCGAAGCCGTGAAAGCCGAAGCCGACCGCCAGATGCTCGACGCCAAAGAAAAAGAGCGCCGCGCTGGACTGTTGGAAGACCTTGAGCGCAATCTTGAAGGCTTCACGCAGAGCGTTAAAACCGTCATGCGCGAGAGCACGCGCGGCAATCTGCGTGGTATCCACGGACCTGTTACACGGCTTTTAAAAGTCCCGCGCGAATACGCCGTAGCGCTGGAGACCGCGCTCGGCGCCGCCATGCAGAACGTCGTCGTTGATTCCGAAGATGCGGCGAAAGCGGCTATTCGCTTATTGAAACAGCGCGATTCCGGCCGTGCGACATTCCTGCCGCTGACCACGGTGCGCGGTACGGTTATTGATGCGCGCGATGTGCAGAATATGCCCGGCTTTGTGGGCGTGGCTTCAACACTCTGCCACTGTGATGAACAGTACGCCGGCATCCGCGATTCTCTGCTCGGCCGCACTATTGTTGCAGAAGACCTTGACCGCGCGGCGGAGATTGCACGACGTATTCGGTTCCGCTACCGTGTCGTCAGCTTGGACGGGCAGATCGTCAATGCGGGCGGTTCGTTCACCGGCGGTTCCGCGGCGCGAAACTCCGGCCTTTTGAGCCGCTCAGCGGAGATTGCACGCATTCGCGCAGACGCACAAATGCTGGCGCAGGCTGCAAATGAAACACTGGAGCGCCACAAGGCTACACAGCAGGAAGTGCTGCAGGCCATGGCGGAGCTTGAAAACGCCAAGGCCGTGCTGGCGCAGCACAGGGAAGATGAGATCCGCTTCAAAGCGGAAGCGGCCCGTGCCGCACGCGACGTGGAGACGGAAACCGCGAACCTTGCTTCTCTGCGCGACGAAAAAGAAAGTGCCGCAAAGCGTCTGAGCGGTTTTGTGCAGACCGCAGACAGCGCCCAGCAGAAAACAGAAGAAACAGAAGACAAAATTCAGGCAGCCAGAAGCAAAATAGAATCCATGGTCGGCGACCGCGAGGACGCAATGCATCGTTGTGATGAGACCTTGCAGCATTTGCAGGAAATCCGTTTTGCGGGACTCGCCATCGAAAAAGATAAAGAATCGCTTGAAAATGCTGTGCAAACGCTGAAAGCACAGCAGTCCGAACGCGCTGCACGTATAGAAAGTTTAAATCAAGAACTTGCAGAAAGCTTCGAGAAGATCAAAGCGCGCGAAGCGGATATTGAAAACCGAAAAATTGAATCTGCTAATCTGCGTGAGACCGCAAAGGAAAAACGGCAAACGGTCAGCGCCATCGCCGTAAAGCGCACGGTACTCGAGCAACAGACGAGCGAGTTGCGCCAAAAGGAACGCGAAGCTTCCTCGCGCCGCGAGACGATTGGTCTTGAACTTGCTCGTCTGCGCGAACGCCGTGAAAACCAGAGCGGTGAATACGACGCTATCCTCAAAAAGCTGTGGGAAGAATACGAGCTCACCCGCCGCGAAGCCGAGGAAATGAACATCACGATTGAAGATGTGCCCACGGCGCAAAGGCGGTTGTCCGAACTCAAAAACAGCATCAAAGCGCTCGGCTCCGTCAACGTGGCGGCTGTTGTGGAATACAAAGAGGTTTCGGAGCGCTACAATTTCCTCAAAACGCAAACGGACGACGTGCAGCGCTCCCGCGCCGAACTGTTAAAGCTCATCGACAACTTGACAAAGCAGATGCAGACGCAGTTTGCAGAGCGCTTTTCCGTCATCAATCAGAATTTCAGCCGGATTTTTCAAGAGTTGTTCGGCGGCGGTTCGGCAGAGCTTTGCTTTACGGACAACGGCGATGTACTGCATTCCGGCATCGATATCCGCGTGCATCCTCCGGGCAAGATCATCTCGCACATCGAGCTGCTTTCCGGCGGCGAAAAGGCGCTTGTGGCAATTTCGCTTTACTTTGCGATCATGCGCGTAAATCCACCGTCGTTCTGTATGCTCGACGAAATCGAAGCTGCGCTGGATGACGTAAATGTCGTGCGCTTTGCAAATTACCTGCGCCGCATGAACCAAAAGACACAGTTCATCGTCATCACGCACCGCCGCGGCACGATGGAAGAAGCTGATATGCTCTATGGCGTGACGATGCAGGACCAGGGCATTTCGAAACTCTTGGCACTGCACGCACACGAAGCGCAGGAAAAACTGGGTATAACAACATAAATTCGGAAAAGAGGTGCCTGAATGGGCTTTTTTGATAAGATCAAAGCGGGACTGAAAAAAACAAGAGACAGCATCACCGGGCAGATTAACAGCATGCTCCACGCGTTCACAAAGATCGATGAGGAGCTGTTTGAGGAGCTTGAGGAGCTGCTTGTCATGGCGGATGTCGGCATGAACACCGCGACCGAAATCTGCGATACGCTCCGCGCACGCGTGAAAGAGCGCGGCATCACAGACCCGAACGAGATTATGACGCTTTTGCAGGAGGTCGTCACGGAGATGGTCAGCGGCGACAACGAGTTGCATCTCGATACGCAGCCATCCGTCATCCTTGTCATCGGCGTGAACGGCGTCGGCAAAACGACGACCATCGGCAAGCTGGCTTCCCGCCTTAAAAAAGAGGGCAAATCGGTAATTTTGGGCGCGGCGGATACGTTCCGCGCGGCGGCTATTGAGCAGCTTGAAGTCTGGGCAGAGCGCGCAGACGTGCCGATCATCAAGCATGCAGAGGGCGCAGACCCCGCCGCCGTCGTGTACGATACAATCTCCGCGGCAAAGGCGCGTCACGCCGATGTGGTCATCTGTGATACGGCCGGACGCCTGCACAATAAGAAAAACCTGATGGACGAGCTTTCCAAAATTTCGCGCATCATCGATAAGGGTCTGCCGGGCTGCAGCAAAGAAGTTTTGCTTGTGCTCGATGCCACAACGGGGCAGAACGCCGTCAATCAGGCGCGTGAATTCAAAGAAGCCGCAGGGCTCACGGGTATCGTGCTCACAAAGCTCGACGGCACCGCAAAGGGCGGTGTTGTGTTGGCGATCCACCGGGATCTCGGTTTGCCGGTGAAGTTCATCGGCGTCGGCGAGCAGGTGGACGATCTGCAGCCGTTTGACGCGGAGGATTTCGCCCGCGCACTGTTCGAGCGGAGACCGGAAGCATGAGACTCGCCGTTTTTTCCGATGTACACAGCAACCACCATGCGCTGGAAGCTTGCCTGAAGGAAGCGGAAAAGCAAAAAGCGGATGGGCACATTTTCCTCGGCGATTATATTTCGGACTGTGCAAACCCGCACGAGACCATGAAGCTAATATACCGCGCAAAGCAGGAAATGCCCTGCTGGTTTGTGCGCGGCAACCGCGAAGAATACGTGCTGAACCACCACAACTTCGGCAGCGATTGGGCAAACGGCACTACAACAGGCTCCCTTCTATACACCTACGAGGGGCTTACGGCGGAGGATCTCGAGTTCATCTCCACATTGCCGTTTATGCAGACAATTGATCCAAACGGCAAGTGTCCCATACGCATTTGCCACGGCTCACCGGAAAAAACGCGCGACACGCTGCGCCCGTTCTCCTATAAAATAGAAAGCTGGCTTTTAAAAATCGACGAGCGCGTGCTTTTAAGCGGTCACACGCATCAGCCGTGCAGCGCGCACACAATGGGCAAGCTGTACGTGAACCCCGGTGCGGTCGGCGTGCAGTGTACGCAAACCGTCACGGCGAAAATGGCGCTGCTCGATTCCGACGGAAACACATGGAACGAAATGCTGCTCGAAGTGCCGTATGACATTGACGCCGCAGCACTGGAAATTCGCGAAAGCGGACTGCTGACCCGCGCGGGCGTGTGGGGGCATGCGATTTTAAAACAGCTTTACACCGGCAAGAATTATTCGCTTTTCTGCGTGCAGCGCGCAGAAGAGCTTGCAGCGGGCGGCCCCGTACTTTTAGAGCATTGGCAGCAAGCCGCACGCGATTTCGGAATTTTGGAGGGATAACGCATGAACATGATCATTGCAACGCATAATGCGCATAAAATAGAAGAATTCGGCCGCATTTTGGCACCGCTTGGCATCACCGTGCAGACGGCCGAGCTGACCGAGGCGGAAGAGACCGGCACCACGTTCCGTGAAAACGCGTATATCAAGGCGAAATCCGCGTGTGACGAAACGGGCCTGCCGTGCGTCGCGGACGATTCCGGCTTATCGATCGATTATTTAAACGGCGAGCCGGGCGTGTATTCCGCACGGTATGCCGAGCCGGGCAAGCGTAAGGCAACGGTACTCGAAAAGCTCAAGGGCGTGCCGGAAGAAAAGCGCGGCGCACACTTTACAAGCGCCATCTGCTGCGTATTCCCGAACGGCGACGTACTTGAGGCCGAGGGCTACTGCTACGGGCGCATCGCAGAGGAATGCCGCGGCGAAAGCGGTTTCGGTTATGACCCCATTTTCATCTGCACCGAAGAAGGCTGCGTGGGCAAGACGTTCGGCGAAGCGACGGCAGAAGAAAAGGATGCCGTGAGCCACCGAGGAAAATCCTTGCGTATTTTCGCAGAAAAACTTGAAAACTACCTGAAAGACAAAGAGGGATAAATTATGCTGACCAGTAAACAAAGAGCGTATCTCCGCTCGCTCGCCGTAAATGAAGACACCATTTTGATGATTGGCAAGGGCGGCATCGATGGAGATGTCGTAAAGCAGGCCGCAGACGCTATTTTTAAGCGTGAACTCATCAAGGGCAAAGTGTTGGAGACTGCGCCGGTCTCTCCGCGTGAAGCCGCAGAAGCGCTCGCAGAGCAGACGGAAAGCGAAGTCGTGCAGGTCATCGGTTCCAAATTTGCGCTTTATAAACGCAACGAAAAGGATCCGAAAATCGTCCTGCCGCGTGCGAAAAAGGCATAAGCTATGCGCATCGGCATTTACGGCGGCACGTTCAATCCCATCCACACGGCGCATGTGCACCTTGTGCGGGAATTTATTAAGCGTCTGTCGCTTGACCGCGTGATTTTGATTCCGACGGGTACGCCGCCGCACAAAGCGACACATCAGCTTGCAAGCGGGGCAGACCGCATTGAAATGTGCAGACTTGCGGCGGCGGACATCGCCGAATGTCCCGTCACAGTCTCGGATATTGAAGTGCTGCGCACGGGCAAAAGCTACACGGCAGACACCATGACGGAACTGAAAGCGCAATATCCCGACGATGAGCTCTTTTTGCTGATGGGGGAAGATATGTTCTGCACTGTCGAAAAGTGGTATCACCCGGAGCGCATTTTCGCCGCGGCAGAGATCTGCGCCGCACCGCGTGACAAGGATAGCTTCCAAACGCTTGTCACGCACGGGGAAGAAGTGAAGGAAAAGTTCCCGCAGCTGCGCTTTACCGTGCAGAACATCGAGTTTTTGCCTGTCTCATCGACGATGGTGCGCGAAAAAAGTCTGCAGGGCGAAGATATAAGCGGTCTTGTGCCCGCAGGCGTCGCGGAATACATCCAAAAAAAGAGGCTTTACACGCATGAATAAGAAAGAAAAACAGCAATATATCGATATCATCAAGCCCATGCTCACGCAAAAACGTTTCGAACACTCCTTAAATGTTTCGGAAGAAGCGGTAAAGCTTGCAAAAAAATACGGTGCCGATACCGAAAAAGCGGAGCTTGCAGGGCTTTTGCACGATATTTTGAAGGATACACCCCCGGAGAAACAGTTGAAAATTCTCGCGGACTTTGGTATAATTATGAGTGACGTTGAACTTTCCGCTAAAAAGTTCTGGCATGCCATCAGCGGCGCGGTGTATATCAAGCATGTTCTGCACATTGAGGACGAGGATGTTTACAACGCCGTGCGATACCACACCACGGGCAGAAAAAACATGACGTTACTCGAAAAAGTCATTTTTATCGCGGATTTCATCTCCAAAGACCGCAATTACCCCGGCGTAGAGGATATGCGCAAGACCGCGTATAAAAGCCTTGACAAAGCCATTGTGGAGGGCATCGCGTTCACCATTACGGAGCTCGCAAAAGACCGCGCGCCCATCGTGCCGGAGACCATAGACGCATATAATGACGCGGTGTGGGCTTTGCGGCACGGCAACTAAGCGGAAGGAAGCATAAAAATCGCGCAGCGCGCAGAAAGGAATGGCTAAAAGCATGGATTCATTGACGCTTGCAAAAACCGCAGCGGGCATTTTGGATGCGAAAAAAGCCGATCAGATCAATGTGATCCGCATTTCGGACGTTTCCTCGCTCGGTGATTATTTCGTTCTGGCGAACGGCACCGGCAGCACGCATGTGCATGCTCTGGCGGACGAGCTGGAGTTTAAGCTGAAAGAGCTCGGCATTGCGCCGGACCGCGTGGAGGGCTATCGCTCCGATTCCTGGGTCGTGCTCGATTACGAAACGGTGGTCGTACACATCTTCACCTCGGAAGCGCGCAGTTTTTATGATTTGGATCGCCTGTGGCTCGACGGCGAAAAGCTCAACATGACGTTTGAACCGAATTGATTTTGTTATTTTATATAGCGCAGAGAGGTAAGTGTAATCAATATGAACAAGTACAATCCCAGTGAAATTGAACCGAAGTGGCAAAAAAAATGGGAAGAAGCCGGTGTTTTCCATGCTTCCAATACTTCGGATAAGCCGAAATATTATGCTCTGATCGAGTTCCCGTACCCGTCCGGTCAGGGTCTGCATGTCGGCCACCCGCGTCCGTACACCGCGCTTGACGTTGTTTCCAGAAAGCGCCGCATGGAGGGCTACAATGTGCTCTATCCGATTGGTTGGGACGCATTCGGCCTACCGGCAGAGAATTATGCCATCAAGAACCACGTGCACCCGGAAGAGATCACAAAGAAGAATATTGCGCGCTTTAAGCAGCAGATTCAGTCTCTCGGCATCTCCTTCGACTGGAGTCGTGAGATCAGCACCATTGATCCGAAATACTACAAGTGGACGCAGTGGATTTTCCTCCAGCTCTTTAAGAACGGTTTGGCCTACAAAAAAGAGATGTCCGTCAACTGGTGCACCTCCTGCAAATGCGTTCTGGCAAACGAAGAGGTTGTCAACGGCGTCTGTGAGCGCTGCGGCAGCGAAGTTATTCACAAGGTCAAATCCCAGTGGATGCTGAAGATCACCGCTTACGCACAACGCCTCATCGACGACCTTGATCTTGTCGATTACCCGGACCGCGTTAAGACCCAGCAGAAAAACTGGATTGGCCGTTCTGAGGGCGCCGAGGTCGATTTCAACACGACCGCAGGCGATAAGCTGACTGTTTACACGACCCGCCCGGATACGCTTTACGGCGCAACGTACATGGTTGTTTCCCCGGAGCATCCGTTCATTGAAAAGTGGGCAGATAAGCTGCAGAATCTGGATGCCGTCCGCGCGTATCAGGCAGAGGCCGCGAAAAAGTCTGACTTTGAGCGCACCGAGGTCGCGAAAGATAAGACCGGCGTGCGTTTGGAGGGTGTTGAGGCCATCAATCCGCTGACCGGTACCACCATTCCGATCTTCATTTCCGACTACGTTCTCGTTTCCTACGGTACCGGCGCCATCATGGCTGTTCCGGCACACGATACCCGTGACTGGGAGTTCGCAAAGAAGTTCGACCTGCCAATCATCGAAGTCGTTAAGGGCGGCGATGTGCAGAAAGAAGCGTTCACGGACTGCGACACCGGCATCATGGTCAACTCCGGCATTCTGGACGGCATGACCGTCGAAGAAGCGAAAGTCCGCATCAAAGATTACCTTGAGGAGACCGGCATCGGCCACCGTAAGGTCAACTATAAGCTCCGTGACTGGGTGTTCGCACGCCAGCGCTACTGGGGCGAGCCGATTCCGATTGTACACTGCGAGAAGTGCGGCTATGTGCCGATCGATGAAAGCGAGCTGCCGCTCGTTCTGCCGCAGGTTGATTCCTACGAGCCGACCGATAACGGCGAATCTCCGCTCTCCAAGATGACCGATTGGGTCAACACCACGTGCCCGAAGTGCGGCGGCAAGGCCATGCGCGAAACGGACACCATGCCGCAGTGGGCAGGCTCCTCCTGGTACTTCCTGCGTTATATGGATCCGCACAACGATGAATCTTTTGCATCCAAGGAAGCACTCAACTACTGGCATCAGGTAGACTGGTATAACGGCGGCATGGAGCACACCACGCTGCACCTGCTGTACAGCCGTTTCTGGCATAAGTTCCTCTACGATATTGGCCAGGTCCCGACCGCAGAGCCGTATGCAAAGCGCACAAGCCACGGTATGATCCTCGGTGAAAACGGCGAGAAGATGAGTAAGTCCCGCGGCAACGTTGTCAACCCGGACGACGTTGTAAACGAGTTCGGCGCAGATACGCTCCGTCTCTACGAAATGTTTATCGGCGACTTTGAGAAGGCCGCACCGTGGAGCAACGCCGGTATCAAGGGCTGCCGCCGCTTCATTGAGCGTTATTGGAACCTGCAGTCCATTCTCGTCGACGGCGAAGCGATCCGCCCGGAGATGGAAAATTCTTTCCACAAAGCCATCAAGAAGGTCTCTTATGACATTGAGAACCTCAAGTTCAACACCGCCATTGCATCTTTGATGGCGCTCATGAACGTTATTGCGGAAAAGGGCTCCATCAATAAAGCAGAGCTCTCCGTCTTCACGATGCTCCTCAACCCGTTTGCACCGCATGTAACAGAAGAGGTTTGGAGCGAAATGAAGCTCGGCGAGGGCATGGTCACGGAGCAGCCTTGGCCGAAGTACGACGAATCAAAGTGCAAAGATGACGTCATTGAAATCGTTGTGCAGGTCAACGGCAAAGTTCGCGCAAGACTGTGCGTTGCAGCCGATATCCAGAAGGATGACGCGATTGCACTTGCAAAGGCGGAAGATCGCATTGCAGCGGAGATCAACGGCAAGAACGTCGTGAAAGAGATCTACGTTCCGGGCAAGCTCGTCAATATCGTTGTAAAAGGCTAATTCTTTACAGAGCGCTGTGTGTGAATTCACAGCGCTCTTTTTACATTTGTGTGAAGTTAAATAGCTTTGCAAAGGCTTTTCACTTTACAAAACTGGAGGCCAGTACATGAAACATGCACTCGTTTTGTTTTCTTCGCCGCATAAAGACGGACACACAAAAAAGCTGCTTGAAGCTTTTCTCGACGGATTGAAAGGGAAAGACTGGCAAATAAAATCACTTGACATTTGCAAAGTGAATATTCATCCGTGTATCGCCTGCGGATATTGCCAAAAAGCAGACGGATGCGCGTTTCGCGACCTCGATGAATTCGATCGTGACCTACGCGCGTGTGATCTGCTTGTCATCGCCACGCCGGTCTATAACCTCTCGTTTCCGGCGCAGCTCAAGGCGGTCATCGACCGTTTTCAGCGGTATTTTGAAGCTAGATTTGCCCGCAGTATCCGCCCGGCGATTGCGACACACCGCGATGCCGTTTTGCTGCTCACCATGGGGCGGTATGATCCGTTTGCGGTGGAGGTATGCGAGAAAACACTGCGCCAAAGCTTTTCCGTTATGAACACAACGCTCAAAAAAACGGTGGTTTTGCCGGACACAGACCGTGCAGATTGCGAAAACTCTTCGATTTTCGCGAAGGCACAGGAAATTGCTATTGAAATCGCGCGCGAGCTGTGATATAATAACTTGAATTTGTGTGAATAAAGGCAGGTTTTCATCAATGTCAGGACATTCCAAGTGGAATAATATTAAGAGAAAGAAAGAAAAGACCGACGGTGCAAGAGCGAAGATCTTCACAAAGATCGGCCGTGAGCTTGCCGTTGCCGTTAAAGAAGGCGGCAGCGCAGACCCGGCAGCAAACTCCAAGCTGAAGGACGTCATTGCGAAGGCTAAGGCGAATAATGTGCCGAACGACAACATTGAGCGCATCATTAAGAAAGCCGCAGGCGAGGGCAACTCCAACGCATATGAAAGCATCACCTACGAAGGCTACGGCCCCGCAGGCGTTGCCGTCATCGTGGAATGCCTCACCGATAACCGCAACCGTACCGCAGGCGATGTCCGTCATTACTTTGATAAGTTCGGCGGCAACCTCGGCACCACCGGCTGCGTTTCCTTCATGTTCAACGAAAAGGGAGTTATCGTGCTGGAGCGTGAGGGCCTTGACGAAGATACCGTCATGAGCGATGCACTGGAGGCCGGTGCTTCCGATTTTCAGGCAGACGAAGACGTATTCGAGATCTACACTGAGCCGTCCGATTTCAGCGGCGTTCGCGATGATCTGGAAGCTAAGGGCTATTCCTTTGTTTCCGCAGAAGTGGAAATGGTCCCGGATACCTACACGGATCTCACTGATCCCGATCAGATTCTCAAGATGCAGAAGCTGATTGATGCACTCGAGGATAACGACGATGTCCAGCAAGTCTGGCACAACTGGAACGAGCCCGAGGAAGAAGACGAAGATTGATGCTGAAAACCTTCCCGGGCTTACCGGGGAGGTTTTTTACAGCCTGTTTTTACTTGCGCCACGTATAAAACGCAACACACGGCGCACATAAGAAAGGAAGGCATAGATAAGATGAATGAGTTAAGACACCTCGTAGACCCGCTGGATCTTTCCTTTGAGGAGACCCTGCGCCTGCTGGACCTTGCGGACAGCATTGCAAACGACCGCACCGCATTCTCCCACAAGTGTGAAGGTAAGATCCTTGCCACGCTCTTTTACGAGCCGAGTACCCGCACGCGTCTGAGCTTCGAATCGGCCATGATGCGCCTTGGCGGCAAGGTATTGGGCTTTGCAAGTGCACAGAACAGCTCTGCCTCCAAGGGTGAAAGCGTTGCCGATACGGTACGCATGGTATCCTGCTATTCGGATATCATCGCCATGCGCCACAACAAAGAGGGTGCGCCACGCGTAGCAGCGCAGTACGCCCGCGTGCCGGTCATCAACGCCGGTGACGGCGGCCACCAGCATCCGACGCAGACGCTCAGCGACCTGCTCACCATCCGCCGCGAAAAGGGCAGACTGAATAACCTGACGATCGGTCTGTGCGGCGACTTGAAATTTGGCCGCACCGTGCACTCGCTCATCAAGTCGCTTGTGCGCTGGGAGGGCATCCGCTTCGTGTTCATCTCCCCGGAAGAGCTGCATGTGCCGAGCTATATCATCGATGAAGTCGTGAAGCCCTCCGGCTGCGAATATAAAGAAGTCCGTACCATGGACGAGGTTCTGCCGGAGCTTGACGTACTCTACATGACCCGCGTACAGCGCGAGCGCTTCTTCAACGAAGAAGATTACATCCGCTTAAAAGACAGCTTCATCCTCGATGCGGAGAAGATGAAGCTTGCGCCGAAGGATCTCATTGTGCTGCATCCGCTGCCGCGTATCAACGAGATCGCGGTCGAAGTGGACGATGACCCGCGCGCAAAGTACTTTGTGCAGGCACAAAACAGCGTATATGTCCGCATGGCGCTCATTTTAATGCTTCTGAACATTGAACCGGGACTTTTTGAGGAGGAAACCGTATGCTGAACATCGACAGTATCCAAAACGGCATTGTGATCGACCATATTCAGGCAGGAAAGGGTATGCGCATCTACGAGCTTTTGGAGCTCGATAAGCTCGATTGCTGCGTGGCACTTATCAAAAATGCCCGCAGCAGCAAGATGGGCAGAAAAGATATCATCAAGATTGAAGGCGACCTCGCTATCAACTTCGATGTGCTCGGCTTTATCGATAACAACATCACCGTATGCACCATTAAAAACGGTGAGCTTGTGAAGAAAGAGAACATCGTGCTGCCACGTCGCATCAAAAATGTTGTAAAGTGCAAGAACCCGCGCTGCATCACAAGCACGGAGGAAAACCTCGACCAGATCTTCGTGCTGTGCGATGAAAAAGCGCACCGCTATCGTTGCCTGTACTGTGAACAAGCGTATAAGAGCCATGAGTAAGGCACAGCGTAACGGTGCAGGCCGTCGCGACCCGGAGAAACTGAAGCGCCAAAAGCGCCGTGACCGTCTGTTTCTGGCGTTCCTGACCTTTTTGAATTTTCTCCTTGCTTTGATCGTGCGCATTGCAGACCGCAAGAGCGTCATCAAAGCGGTAAAGCAGGAGGACAAGCTTGCGTTGCTGCTTGAAGAAAAAACCACAAAATCCCTTTGAAATACCTTGACTTTAGGGTCAGTGTATGTTAATATGATAGAGCCGCTTACTGTGGGCTGAAAAGTGACGAAAGTCCGCCTACGAGTAGCGAGATTACAGAAAAGGCAGGCAGAAATAAATGTTTGCAGTTATTGAAACCGGCGGTAAGCAGTACAAGGTACAGTACGGCGACGTGATCTACGTTGAGAAGCTCGCTGCCAATGAAGACGAGACAGTTACGTTCCCGGTCGTTGCAATTTGCGGCAAAGACGGAACAAAAATCGGCACCCCGTATGTTGAGGGCGCTTCCGTTACAGGCAAGGTTCTGAAGAACGGCAAGGCTAAGAAGGTTACGATTCTCACTTACAAGCCGAAGAAGGGCGAAAAGCGCAAGATGGGCCACAGACAGCCCTACACGAAGATTCAGATTGAGTCCGTTCAGGGCTAATTTGACCGTATGATTCGTGCGGATTTTTTCGCAAATGCAGACGGAGCGCTTCTCGGTTTTTCCGTGCTTGGCCATTCCGGTTTGGCGCAGGAGGGAGAAGACATTCTCTGTGCTGCGGTTTCTTCTGCGGCGTATATGACGGCGAATACCGTGCTGGAAATTTTACACATCACACCGATTTCTCTCCGAGCAGAGGACGGCGAGATGCTGTTTAGGGTTTCCGATACCGATGCACGGACATGCCGTAGCCTGTTTGAGGGATTTAAGCTGCACCTTCTCGGTTTAGAGGAGCAGTACCCCGAAAACTTACAGGTACGCTACGCAGAAGTCTGACAATAAAACGAAAGGAAGGCAACAAAATGCTTAAGATCAATATCCAGTTGTTTGCTCATAAAAAAGGTATGGGCTCCACGAAGAACGGCCGTGATTCCGAATCCAAAAGACTCGGTGTCAAGCGTGCAGATGGTCAGCACGTCCTCGCAGGCAACATTCTTGTTAAGCAGCGCGGCACGCACATCCATCCGGGCGAGAACGTAGGCAGAGGCTCTGATGACTCTCTGTTCGCGCTCATTGACGGTCAGGTTCGTTTCGAGCGTATGGGCCGTGACCGCAAGAAGGTCAGCGTTTACTCGATCGAGCAGTAATTTTGACCCTTGGGGGAATACCGGTTTCGTATCCCCGAATATACGATGAAACGGGCTTCTTCGGGTAAAGCGGAGAAGCCCATTTTATTTTGTACAGAGCCGTCCGCGGCGCTGAAAGGATGATGAATGATGTTTATCGATATAGCTAAGATCAAGGTAAAAGCCGGTGACGGCGGCGACGGCGCCGTGGCTTTTCACCGTGAAAAATACGTGGCTTCCGGCGGCCCGGATGGCGGCGACGGCGGTCGCGGCGGCGACATCGTGTTCCGCGTGGACGATAACCTCTCCACGCTGGCGGATTTCCGCTACAAGCGCAAGTACACAGCAGAGCGCGGCGAAAACGGTCGCGGCAAGCGCTGCTTCGGCAAAAGCGCACAGCCGCTCGTCATTACCGTGCCGCGCGGCACACTGATCCGCAACGCGGAGACCGGCCGCATCATGGCGGACATGTCCACAGACGAAGACGTCGTTATCGCGAAGGGCGGCCGCGGTGGCTGGGGCAACACGCATTTTGCATCGCCTACGCGCCAGACTCCGCGCTTTGCAAAGCCCGGCACACCCGGTGAAGCATTCGAGCTTCAGCTTGAACTCAAGCTGCTCGCCGATGTGGGCCTTGTGGGCTTCCCAAACGTAGGTAAATCTACGCTTGTTTCCGTTGTGAGCGAAGCAAAGCCGAACATTGCAAACTACCACTTTACGACCATCACCCCGGTGCTCGGTGTGGTGCATATGCCGAACGCGCCATCGTTTGTCATGGCGGATATTCCCGGCCTTATCGAGGGCGCATGGCAGGGTGTAGGCCTCGGTCATCAGTTTCTGCGCCATGTAGAGCGTTGCCGCATGCTCATTCACATTGTCGATGTTTCCGGCAGCGAGGGCAGAGACCCGAAGGAGGACTTCCGCATCATCAACGAAGAACTGCGCAAATTCAACCCCGACCTCGCGAACCGTCCCATGCTGGTCGCCGGCAACAAATGCGACCTGACGACCGACGAGCAGGTAGAGGATTTCCGCAAGTTTGTCGAGGAGCAAGGCTATGAATTCTTTCCAATCATGGCGGCAATCCGCTATGATGTTGACCCGCTTTTGAATAAAACCGCAGAAATGCTTTCCACGCTGCCGCCGGTCGCGCATTTCGAGCCGGAACCGGAGCCGGTAAAGCCTGTCGAAGAATTCAGCAGCAAGGCAAAGGTCGATATCCGCGTGGAGGACAACGTGTATTTTGTCGAGGCCGATTGGCTCTTGAAGCTCATCTCCGCCGTCGATTTCGATGATTACGAGTCGCTCCAGTACTTCCAGCGTGTGCTCATTCACACCGGCGTTATCGATGCGCTGCGTGAGGCGGGCATCCAGGAAGGCGACACGGTCAGCATGTATGACCTTGAATTTGATTTTGTAAACTAAGAGGGTGGCTATTTGGAAAAGTTCTATCAAACGGAATCGGATCCGAAGCAGTTAAGCCCCTTAACGCTCGCTTATGTGGGTGACGGCGTGTACGAGCTTTTCGTGCGCGAATATATCGTCTCCAAAGGCAACTGCCCCGTGAAAAAGCTGCACAGCCGCGCCGTTTCGTTCGTGCGTTGCGAGTTTCAGGCGAAGGTGCTTAGTGAAGTGCTGATGCCGCTTTTCACGGAAGAGGAAAAAGAAGTCTGTCTGCGCGGACGCAATGCGCACGTTTCGCACGTGCCGAAAAACTCCAGCGTTGCGGATTACCACGCAGCCACAGCATTTGAATGCGTTTTCGGCTATCTTTATCTTAGAGGCGAGCTGGAGCGCCTGCGTCTTTTCTTCGATAAGATCCTTGAATTTGCAGAAACGGAGGAAACCGCACATGCGCAAAAATAAAGTTGCAAAAAACATGAAGGAATTCCTGCTTGACCTGATTTTCATGACGGTGGGTTCCGTTATTTACGCGGTCGGCTTGAACGGCTTTACCGCGCCGAACAACATCGCGCCGGGCGGCGTGAGCGGTATCGCCATCGTGCTGAATTATCTGTTCGGCACGCCCGTCGGCACCGTGATTTTGCTTATTAACGTGCCGATCATCATTTGGGCGATCATTGAGATCGGCTATAAGCTCGTCACCAAAACGATGTTGGCGGTCGTGTTAAACGCTGCCTGCATCGACATCGTGGCGCTGTTCATGCCGGTCTACCACGGTGACCCACTCATCATCACACTCATCGGCGGCGTGTGTGAGGGCGTGGGTCTTTCACTCGTCTTTATGCGCGGTGCCACGACCGGCGGCACGGACATGATCGCGCGTCTGCTCAATCATCGCCTGCGCCATCTTTCCATGGGCAAGCTGATGCTTGCCGTAGACGGCTGCGTCGTGCTGTTTTCCGCCATCGTATATAAGAGCATTGAAAGCGCCGTGTACGCGTGCATCGTCATTTTTGTATCGACAAAAATCATCGATACAATTCTGTACGGCACAGATGCGGGCAACGGCAAAATGTTCTTCATTATGTCCCGTAAAAACGATGTCATTGCCGACCGCATCATCAAGGAGATGGACCGCGGCCTGACGTTTCTCAAGTCCCGCAGCGGCTATTTGAAGCAGGACGGCGAGGTGCTCTTCTGCGCCGTGCGTCGCTTTGAGGTGTTCCGCATCAGCGAGATCATCCGCGAGGAAGACCCCGATGCGTTCGTCATCGTCGGCGATGCCGGTGAAATCGCCGGTGAGGGCTTCAAACCCGTGCGCTCCGACGACCGCACGCTCGGCGAGATTATCAAAGCTATTCGCAAGACGGGCGATAAGCCGGTCAGCGAGCCGAAAGAATAAATCCGCATAGAAAAAGCAGACAAGCGCATCGCCTGCCTGCTTTTTCCGGTTTTTTGTGTTACCGGCAGCTTTTTTCACTGCGGTTTTCCGTACGATTTTCCGTGCCGTTATTCACGCGGTCGGTTGTCTGACGATCGCTCTTATTGCGGCTTTGCTTCTGGTTTTTGTTTGTGTAATTCTTGTTTTCGGAATTTGCCATGTGATTCACCCCTTCCGAAAGCTATTATGCGCACGGTACGCGCGTTTATGTACTGAATTTATGAAATTAGGAAAGGTGGGGCGGCCATGGAATTGCCCGCAGCTTTTGAAAAACGAATGCAGGATATGCTTGGGGCAGAATATACGGCGTTTCGGGCGTCTTACAACGAACCGCACAAACGCGGCATTCGTTTGAACACTGTAAAATGCACAAAAGAGCAGCTTGAACGTGCACTGCCGTTTACACTGGTGCAAACGCCGTTTTCGCCGCTCTCGTTTTATGCGCCGACAGATACCAAAATGGCGGCGCTGCCGCTCTATCATGCAGGCGCGTTTTATTCGCAGGAGCCGTCCGCGTCTTCGGCCGTCACGCTTTTGGCGCCGGAGCCGGGGGATAAGGTGCTCGACCTCTGCGCCGCACCGGGCGGTAAATCCACGCAGATTGCCGCGCTGACCGGCGACACCGGGCTTTTGTGGTCAAACGAAGTTGTGCGCAATCGCGCCGCAATTTTATCCTCCAATTTGGAGCGCATGGGCGTGCGTAATACAGTCGTTTCCAGCGTATACCCGGAGATGCTTGCGGAAAAGCTCGGCGGATATTTTGATAAAGTGCTCGTTGATGCGCCGTGCTCCGGCGAAGGCATGTTCCGCCGCGATCCCGTTGCCGTGCAGGAATGGAGTCCTGAGCACGTGGAGACCTGCGCTGTACGTCAGCTCGCAATTTTATCCTCCGCCGCACAGTGCGTGCGCGAAGGCGGCATTTTGGTGTACTCTACCTGCACGTTTTCCACGGAAGAAAATGAGGGCGTTGTGCAGAAATTTCTCGAAAGCCACCCGGAATTCGTGCTCGAAAAGCCGAATGTCACATTTGGTCGCCCGGCCTATGGCGTAGACGCTGTGCGCATTTTCCCGATGGACGGGGGTGAGGGGCACTTTGCCGCGCGTCTCCGCCGCGTTGCGCCATGTGAAGAACGCTTTGCGCCGTTTAGCTTTAAACCCGACCGAGAGACGCAGGCGCATGCCGAAGAATTGTACACATCTCTGTTTACCGATGTACCGGGCAGATTCCAGCGCGTGCGCGACCGTGTGATCTTATTGCCAAATGAGCTGCCGGACATTGCAGGACTTTCCGTTCTGCGCGCCGGTGTGGAATTCGGCGAGGCAAAAAAGAACCGCATCGAGCCCGCGCATGGCATTTTCATGGCAAGTCGTGCGGAAAACTGCCGCAGCGTGCTGCATCTCACATCGAACGATCCTGCTTTATTCGCGTTTTTGCGCGGCGAAGAAATCCCCGCAGAGGGGCTTTCCGGTTACACCGCCGTCGCCGCAGACGGCATTGTAACGGGCTTTGGCAAGGCATCGAACGGCGTTTTGAAGAATCGTTACCCAAAGGGGCTGCGCACACACCTGTAAAGGTGCATTCATTTATACAAAAAGAACAGAAAGCTTCGCAAAGCCAAACGGTTATTTGTGAAGCTTTTTTTGCAATTTAAACCTCGGTAACTTGCAAAAAAGGCAGATACGTGCTAAAATGTGTATAAGCAAACAGGAAAGAAGTGTTTTTTGATGCAGAAAATCCAGATTGAGCGTACCACTGCGCCTAAAGCGAAGCCGGCAGACGAAAGCAAACTCGGTTTCGGTAAAATCTTTACAGATCACATGTATGTGATGGAATATAACCCGGAGCAGGGTTGGCACGATCCGAAGATCATGCCGTATCAGCCGATCGTCCTTGATCCGTCCGCTATGGTTTTCCACTACGGTCAGGAAATGTTCGAGGGCATGAAGGCTTATAAATGCGCAGACGGCCGCATCCGTCTGTTCCGCCCGAACAAGAACATCGAGCGTGCAAACAACTCCAACAGAAGACTTTGCATCCCGGAGATCCCGGCCGATGATTTTCTCAATGCGATCAAGACGCTCGTCGCCGTTGACGCAGATTGGATTCCGAGCCGCCCCGGCACTTCTCTTTATATTCGTCCGTTCGTCATTGCAACGGATCCGTTCCTCGGCGTACGCCCGTCGGACACCTATAAATTCATCATCATTCTTTCCCCGGTCGGCGCTTACTATGAGAGCGGCCTCGACCCTGTAAAGATTTGGATCGAAGACGACTATGTACGTGCAGTCCGCGGCGGCATCGGCGAAGCAAAGACCGGCGGCAACTACGTTGCAAGCCTCGCGGCACAGGTAAAGGCACACGACGAAGGTTACTCTCAGGTTCTGTGGCTCGACGGTGTTGAGCGCAAGTACATCGAAGAAGTCGGTGCTATGAACATCTTCTTCAAAATCAACGGCACCGTTGTCACTCCGATGCTGAACGGCAGTATTTTGCCGGGCGTTACCCGTGCATCCTGCATCGATCTCTGCAAGCACTGGGGTCTCCCGGTCGAAGAGAGAAGAATCTCCGTTGACGAGCTCGTTGAGGCGGCCCGTACCGGTGCACTTGAAGAGTGCTGGGGTAGCGGTACCGCAGCCGTTATCTCCCCGGTCGGCGCACTCCGTTACGAGAACGAAGTCATGCAGATCAAGGACGGCGGCATCGGCGAATTCAGCCAGAAGCTGTACGACACCGTCACCGGCATCCAGACCGGTAAGGTAGAAGATACCCTCGGTTGGACTGTGGAAGTCACACCGCTTGAGAAGTAATTCGAATATTTGAACATTCAAAAGGCCGAGCCCGCGTGGTTCGGTCTTTTTGTATAAAAGAAGAGCTCTGCGACCGGCAAAAGCCAAATGCAGAGCTCAGTTTATATCCGAATCAGTTTTTCTGTATAATCCATGTTCGCAGGGCGGCGATGCTCTGTGCACAAGCTGTAAAGATTATCCGCGCGCACTTCCAATTCAAACACACGTCTGGCTTCCGGCGAAAGCTTCTTCACGTCCGCAGGTCGTGCGATGATCGGCAGCATCGGCTTCGCTTTGTGCAGGATCTCCGCGCCACAGCTTGTCATACCTAAAATGCGCAGGTACGGAGGCAAATTGGGCAGATCGTTCGTGATGCCCAAATACGCGCTTAAAACAATACGCCGAATACGCGCGTGACTGTACCGCTTGGTTTTCACCGCATCAAACAGCCCTGTGCACGTTTCCGCCGTTTCGGCAGCCGCCAAAATACGGTTTTCAATGCCCTCTGAAACATCCGGCACGCGGCGCAGGTCTTCGGGTGACATGGCCGAGACCGCCGCCAGTACCGCACGGTCGAGATACGAAAGGGAAGCGGGGTACTGCTTTTCCTTTTGCAGCGCACGAATACACACCGCCGTATTTTCCGGGACATACGCGGAAATCTCTTCACCCTCGGCGCTCTTGCTGCGGATCAGGCTCGCCGATGCAAACGCGCCGTGCGCTTCGTCGCTGTCGTGGTCAATCGCGATACGCTGCACAGTCTGCGGCACGATATTAGAATTCAACGATAAGATTGCCTTGCAATACTCTATACCCAAAATGCAATTTGGCTTTGTGAGCAGCTCTGCGGTTTCTGCGCCGAGTGTCTTTTTCACAGCCTCCGTACGCGCCGCCGCAAACGAAACGCCTTTTGCAACCTCCGGGCGAATATCCGAATTAAACACATCGGAGTGCAAGTATTTCGCGCAGTGCATGAGGGGAGCGGTATCGCCGGTTTCGCTGCCAAACGTCAGTGTATCTACGCAACCGAGCGCATTTAATAACGAAATGCCGCCGCGTGCAAATTTTTCTGCGCCTGCCACAGCCCACGGCAAGGGCAGCTCCAGCACGAGTGCCGCGCCGTTTTGCAGTGCCAGCCGTGTGCGCGACCACTTATCGAGCACAGCCGCCTCGCCGCGCTGCACAAAATTTCCGCTCATCACACAGACAATGTCGCTGCCGAACTCCTCCGAAATGCGCGAGAGTAGCGCCGCGTGGCCGTTATGCAGCGGATTAAACTCGCAAACAACGCCCGAAATCTTGTTTTTTCCAATCATTTTATAGGAAACTCCTTGAAATTTACATGATTTTGTATTATCATAAGTATAAAGCAATGAAGATCAATTTACAAGCCGCGTTTCCTTATTTATAATTTTGGAAGTGTCGTGCTTATTTTTTGTGCGTTTGCACAGATGATCCAATTCAAATTTAACCATGATTCAGGGGGAAGACGAAATGAAAATTCTGGTCATCAACGCCGGCAGCTCCTCACTTAAGTATCAGCTGATCGATATGGACAACGAGCAAATGCTTGCAAAGGGAAACTGCGAGAAAATTGGCCTTGAAATGGGCATTTTCGGCCACAAGACGGCAGACGGCAGAGAGAAGAAGATCGAAATCCGCATGGCGAACCACACCGAAGCGTTCGAGCAGGTCAAGAACGCACTTCTCGACAGTGAAGTCGGCGTCATTAAGGATCTGAGCGAAGTCGCTGCTATCGGCCACCGTATCGTTCAGGGCGGCGCGCTCTTCAGCGAGTCCGTTCTCGTTGACGAAAAGGTCATCGAGGGCATCGAAAGCCTCATCCCGCTTGCACCGCTGCACAACAGCGCACATGTGCAGGGCATTCGTGCCTGCATGAATGTTTTCGGCAAGGAAGTCCCGGAAGTTGTCGTGTTCGATACGGCTTTCCATTCCACCATGCCGCAGAAGGCTTACATGTTCGCTGTGCCGTATGAGTACTATGAGAAGTACAAGATCCGCCGCTATGGCTTCCACGGCACCTCCCACCGCTATGTCAGCCACCGCGTTGCAGAGCTCATGGGCAAGGACATCAAGGATCTGAAGCTTATCACCTGCCACATCGGCAACGGTTCCTCCATCACCGCCATCAAGAACGGCAAGGTCATCGACACCAGCATGGGTCTCACCCCGCTTGACGGCTTCATGATGGGTACCCGTACCGGCACGCTTGATCCGTCCGTTGTCACGTTCATCGCAGAGAAAGAGAACCTCACCCCGGCACAGCTTTCCGACCTCTTCAACAAGAAGTCCGGCCTGCTCGGTATCTCCGGCATCTCCAGCGATGACCGCGACATCTGCAAGGCAGAGGACGAGGGCAACGAGCGTGCACACCTCGCACATGAGATGCTCGTTTATCAGATTCAGAAGTTCATCGGCAGCTATGTCGCTGCGCTGAACGGCGTAGACGCAATCGTCTTCACCGCAGGTCTTGGCGAGAACCAGGATACCCTGCGCGAGCGCATCTGCACCAACATGGAATACCTCGGCATCAAGTTCGATCACGAAGCCAACAAGGGTGTTCGCGGCAAGGAGAAGAAGATCTCCGCGCCGGACAGCAAGGTCGCTGTTTACATCGTCCCGACCAACGAAGAACTTGTCATTGCACGCGATACGAAAGCCATCGTTGAAAAGCTGTAATTTCACCTGAAATTCGATACCGGATCCGTTTTTGCGGGTCCGGTATTTTTCATATTTAAGTATTTTAAGTGAAAATCGCGGGTTTATTTTCTGTTTTTGGCTTTCGAATCGCAAAAACGGTTGCAAATTTGTAACTATTGTGTTATGATTGTAACTGTATAAAACGATCTGTACCATATTCTGCCGCAACAGGACAGAAACCGGCTTTTGCTTCTACAGGTCGATGCCTTGATAAGGATAGGTGAAAACACATGCAATACAGAAAAAGAATGCTCCGAAAGAAGGGCACGGCTCTGTTGCTTTCCGCGCTGCTATTGGCTTCTGCGCTGCCGCTTGCGGCCTATGCGGAAGAAGTTTCCGCAAAAACGACTGAATACGTGAACTTCCGCTCCGGCCCCGGTACGAATTACAGCTCGCAGGGGATCATCGCTTCCGGCACGACCATCACGGTAACGGATACGAGCAATTCCGAGTGGTACGCCGTGCGTCTTTCTAACGGCTCTACAGGTTATATCTACGCCGAGTATATTTCCATGTCTACCGGCGGCAGCACAAGCAACGGGGAAGAACGCAGTGCCAAAACGACGGAATATGTGAATTTTCGCTCCGGACCGGGCACAAATTACAACTCTAAAGGCGTCATTGCATTAGGCACCACCGTTACGGTCACCGACACGAGCAACGCCCAGTGGTACGCCGTGCGTCTTTCTAACGGCTCTACGGGCTATATTTTCGCCGAATACATCAGCTTTACGGGCAGCAATACGCCGTCTGCTACGGCAGCACCTACACAGGCGCCATCCAACGGTTCCGAGCAGGCCGCAAAAACGACCGAATACGTAAACTTCCGTTCCGGCCCCGGTACGAATTACAGTTCTAAAGGCGTCATTGCATTAGGCACCACCGTTACGGTCACCGACACGAGCAATTCCGAGTGGTACGCCGTGCGCCTCTCGAATGGCTCTACGGGCTACATATTTGCGCAATATTTGAAGCTGAACAATTCTTCCTCCGCAACGGCAACGCCCGCACCGAGCGGTTCCGAGCAAAGCGCGAAAACGACCGAATACGTAAATTTCCGTTCCGGACCCGGTACGAATTACAGTTCTAAAGGCGTCATTGCATTGGGCACTACCGTTACGGTCACCGACACGAGCAATTCCGAGTGGTACGCCGTGCGCCTCTCGAACGGCTCTACGGGCTACATATTTGCGCAATACTTGAAGCTGAACAGTTCTTCCTCCGCAACGGCAACGCCCGCACCGACACAGGCACCGAGCGGTTCCGAGCAAAGTGCGAAAACGACGGAATACGTAAACTTCCGTTCCGGCCCCGGCACGAATTACAGCTCTAAAGGCGTTATTGCTTCCGGCACAACTGTCACGGTCACAGATAGGAGCAACTCTCAGTGGTATGCCGTGCGCCTTGCAAACGGCTCCACGGGCTACATCTTTGCACAGTATTTGAAGGTCACCGGCACGTCGTCCGCAACGCCTACACCTACGCAGGCACCGTCCAATGATGGCACTGTGCAGGCTAAGCTCACCGCAGACGTAAACCTGCGCCGCGGTGCAGGTACGAATTACGGCGTCATCAAGGTCATCGGCACCGGCACCACCGTTACGGTCACGGACGCGTCGAACAGCCAGTGGTACAAGGTAAAGCTTTCAGACGGCACAGAGGGCTATCTGTTCTCCGAATATCTGAAAGTTACTTCCGGCGATATTAATTCTGCCAAGCCTTCCGCAACGCCCAAGCCGACCCCGGCGCCGAGCAACGGAACCGTACAGGCCAAGACCACATCCGATTTAAATGTGCGCAAAGGCCCCGGCACAAGCTATGGCATCATCAAGGTTATCGATATGAACGTTACCGTTACCGTTACGGAAGCCACAAACAGCAGCTGGTACAAAGTGAAGCTTTCCGACGGCACAGAGGGCTACCTTGCCGCGCAGTACTTGAAGATCACCTCTGGCGATATCAACTCCGTAAAGCCCGGTAACAGTGGAGATGATAACACCAATAACGGCAATAACTCCAATGCACCCGCAACAGACGAATACGTCCGCGTTACAGTCGGCCTCAACCTGCGTTCCGAGCCGAACACGAGCTGTAAAGTACTCACCGTTTTGAGCACCGGCACCGTGCTGAACGTGCTTGACCGCAAAACGAGCGGCTGGGTGCATGTGCGTACGACCGGCGGCGCAGAGGGCTATGTCTCGGCAGAATATGTCACAGCATATGACCCGTCTTCGTCCAGCGCATCGATCTCCGTTTCTTCCGTCGATCTCGCACAGTATAAGACCATCTACATTCAGGCTTCTGCTTCCGGCTCTGTTACATGGGAGAGCAGTGATGCTTCCGTTGCAACGGCAAAAGCCGGTGTTTCCGGTCAGCTCTTCATTTACGGCGCTGCGCCGGGCACGGCCAAGATCACCGCAAAGAGCGCAAATGGCACTGCACTTGCCACCGTTTCCGTCACGGTCTCCGCGCCGGAAGCTGTCCGCTTTGCGTACACAACACCGAATATTATCACAGCCGGTGCATCCTTCAATTTGAAGGCGGTTACGGATACGCAGAAATCCGCCGTGCGCTTTGAGATTGATGGCGTCGGCACCTACGATACCACGTCCTACGATTCCGAAAGTCAGGGCGACAACAACGTCCGTATTTTCTCTGCTTCGGCTACAATCAGTACACCTGGCACCTACACGGTGCGTGCGTATTCGTCTTCCGGCGGCGGTTATTCCTCCGATTACAGAGAGTTCACCATCCTCGTCGTCTCTACAACGGATTCCGATACGACAACAGGCGAGAGCCGCCGCGTAAGTGACAGTATGCTCGACAACATCGCCTCTTATGAAGGCTATGTCCCACAGGTTTCGCCGGACACGCTTGCCGGCAATATCCCGACCGTCGGCTACGGTTACGTTGTTTCCAAGAACACCACATTCTACAATAACCTGACCCGCTCGGAAGCAAAGGCCATGCTGGCCGATACCGTCAACCGCGGCTCTTACACCACAGAGATCAACCGTTTCATCTCGAGCAACGGCCTTTTGATGAGTCAGTGCCAGTTTGATGCGCTTGCAAGCTTCTCTTACAATGTCGGCGCAGGCTACTGGAACGGCTCCGGCGACTGCTACGTGCGTACAGTCATCATGAACACCGTTGTTCCGCCGCAGGATCTGTCTTCTTCCAACCCGTACGGCGGTAAGGTAACGGCTTCCACACTGCCCATGTATCAGGACCACAGCGCTTCTTCCACGCAGATTACTACGCTTAAGATCAACACAAGTGTGAACATCCTCGATTATTACCGCGACTCAAGCACGAAGCAGAGCTGGTACAAGGTCTCTGCAAGCGGCAAGAGCGGTTGGGTGCGCGCAGGCGATGTTGCTTTCAACAGCACCTCCGGTCTCACGCATGACCTGAACTATGTGGACGCCTACACATTCGGCAGCAATCTGCTGGATTGGCATGTGGCAGGCGGCAACTGCTACATCGGCCTGTATTACAGACGCCTTGCAGAAGCTAAAGTATTCTCCTACGGCAACTACGCCGAGGCCTCGCCCTCTAACGGCAACTATAAGAAGAATACATACGGCTACAAAGTCCCGAGCTGTCTGTAAAGCTAAACTACTTTTCATAGCCCTAAAATTAAGCTGTGCATTCTAATGGAGTGCACAGCTTTTCTTTATATGCTCGGCAATGTGTAAAGTTTTGTCACTTTACGTGTTATTTATAAAACGGCAAGCCGACTGCTTTCACACAGTCGGCTTGCTTTTATATTATGCGATCGACCGATCAGCAGCCACAGCCGCCGCAGCCGTTGTTGCAGCCACCACAGTTGTTGCAGCCGCAATCGTTACCGCAGCCACAGCCGCCGCAGCACAAGAGGATCAGTATGATAATGATGATCCAAGAGCAACCTCCGCCAAAACCGTTACACATGATTGAACGCCTCCTTTCGTTTACAGTACAGAATATGAAAGTGGGGGAAATGTGTGATGGTCAAAACAAAACTTCAAAAACTTTTTAAATTTATGTGTTTCAGTTAGTATTATTGAGAAATAATTTTAAATAGAGAGATAATTTAATGTAATTCCTGAAAATCGTCTAAAATCACGCTTGACAATACATCCGTTTTGCTTATAATTAAAGTTAAAGAAAGTCAAAGACAAAGAAAGGACAAGAGGCGATCAGAAATGCGAATCAGCGACAGCGTTGCGAATTACATCTTACAAATGCTCAATGATGAAAACGGCATCGCGGAGATCCAGCGTAATGAGCTTGCAAACACGCTGGGCTGCGTACCGAGCCAAATCAACTACGTCATCACGTCCCGTTTCACACCGGAGCAGGGATATATCGTAGAGAGCAGGCGAGGCGGCGGCGGTTACATTCGCATCATTCGCCGGAGCATGACAAAATCCGATTTAATCATGCACATTGTCAATTCCATCGGGCCTAAGCTGGACGCAGCTTCTATGCGCGCCATGCTGCGGAATCTTGTGGAAACGGGCGTTGCGTCCGAATCCGACGCTCACCTGATGATGGCAGGGCTTTCGGATTCGGCACTTGCACCGGCGCCAAAAGAAATTCGAGATCAACTGCGGGCATCGATCTTCAAAAACATGTTGCTCGTACTAAATATATAAAAGCCATTTTGAAAGGACGGGATGACTTATGATGTGTCAGAACTGCGGAAAGAATCCGGCAACGACCCACATTAAAACCATCGTCAACGGCAAGTTGGCGGAATATGACCTTTGCTCGGAATGTGCAAGGGCAAAAGGCTACAAGAGCTTTTTTAACTTTGATGATATGGACTTTGATTTCAACAATCTGCTCGGCAGCTTCATCGGTGCGCCGACCGGGCGCAGTAATGCGATGCGCTGCCCGAAATGCGGTGCTTCCTTTGAGGAGATTGCAGAAAGCGGCAAGATCGGCTGCGCAGAGTGTTACAATGTGTTCCGTGACCGCCTGATGCCGACTATCCACCGCATCCACGGTGCAGCAAAGCACAAGGGCAAAGTACCCGGAAGCAATGCGCTGCGCATTGTGGAACCGGCAGGTAAGATTGCCGTTGTGGAAGAACCCACGCCGATCGAAAAGAAACGTGCGGAGCTGAAAGAAGCAATCGAAAAGCAGGACTTCGAGCATGCAGCTGAGCTGCGTGACGAAATCAAAGAAATGGAGAAAGGAGATGGGAACCATGCTTAACGAAGAAAAGAAATGGTATGAAAAAGCAGGTAAAGAAAGTGACGTTGTCATCAGCACGCGTGTGCGTCTGGCGAGAAACCTTGCAGATATGCCGTTTCCAAACCGCATGACGCCTGACCAGAAAGCAGCCGTAGAGCGCCGCGTACGCGATGCGATCCTCAGCGGCAACAGCGCCATCGCATCGGATTTCGACTTCGTGCAGATGGATGACCTCAGCAACGAGCAGGCGGTGTCACTTGTGGAACGCCACATCGTCAGCCCGGAGTTCATCGCAAACGCAAAGGGACGCGGATTCCTCATCTCAAAGGACGAGCGCATCTCCATTATGGTGAACGAAGAAGACCACGTGCGTATTCAAGTGCTGCATGAGGGTCTTGCGCTCAGCGAAGCTGCCGAAATGGCAGACCGCATCGATACGCTTTTAAACGAATCGCTGCGTTTTGCGTTTGATTCCGAGCTCGGCTACCTCACCCAGTGCCCGACGAACCTCGGCACCGGCATGCGGGCCTCTGTGATGTTGCATCTGCCGGCGCTCACCGAAAACGGCGCAATGTCCAGAATCTCCACGAATCTTTCGAAGCTCGGCCTTGTGATCCGCGGTACATACGGAGAAGGCAGCAATGTCATCGGCGCTATGTATCAGCTTTCAAACCAGATTACACTGGGTCTCAGCGAAAAAGAGGCTGTGGAAAACTTGCAGAACATTACGATGCAGCTCATTTCCGAAGAGCGCAAAACGCGTGCTTCGCTCAGCAAGAACATCAATGTGCAAGACAAAGTAGGCCGCTCCGCCGGCGTGCTGAAAAACGCACGGCTGCTTTCCTGCGATGAGTATATGAAGCTTATCTCCAATGTGCGTTTCGGCATTGCAGAAAAGCTTTTAAGCGGTATAACGCTTGAAGATATTCACACACTGACCGTAGCGGTACAGCCGGCCACCATGGCAGCCGCACACGGCAGCAACCTTTCGGCGGGGCAAAGAGACATTCTCCGCGCAGACGAGGTGCGCAAAGCCCTCAAAGCGCTTCAATAATAGAAAATCAGTAAAGAGAACTGCGATACGGCAGTGATCGAAAGGACGGGAATTTATATGTATAGATTCACAGGTTTTACAGAGAAAGCAAACAATGCCATGAACCGCGCCATCGAAAAGGCGGAGGAACTTGGCCACAATTACATCGGCAGTGAGCACGTGCTCTACGGCTTGATTGCAGAGGGCAGCGGCGTTGCGTTCAACGTGCTGAATAAGCTCGGCATCACGGCAGACGATTACGAACGCCTGATGCAGGAGAAGATTGGCACTTCTTCGCCGACGAACCTCACCACCGCATATTTCACCCCGCGCACAAAGCGCATTTTGCAGATGGCAAAGCTCGCGGCCTCCAAGCTCGGCAGTAATTACGTCGGCACGGAGCACCTGCTCATTGCCATCATTGAAGACGGTGAAAGCTTTGCGGTGCGTTTCCTGCAAATGCTCGGCGTTGATCCGCAGAGCGTTGCAAATACGTTGTCCTCGGCGCTTTCCGACGGTTATACCGTCGATAAAGCTTCCGGCAACGCGTACCCGAAGGACGAAAACGGCGAAAAGGAAGGCGGCAGTGCACTTGAAAAGTTTGGCCGCGACCTGACAAAGCTCGCAGCCGAAGGCAAGATTGACCCGGTCATCGGCCGTCATAACGAGATTGAACGTGTCATTCAGATCTTGTCTCGTCGTACGAAGAATAATCCGGTGCTCATCGGTGAACCGGGCGTCGGCAAGACCGCCGTTGCGGAAGGCTTGGCGCTGAAGATTCATGAAGGCGAGGTGCCGGAGCTGCTGAAAGGCAAGCGTCTGGTGGCTCTTGATCTTACCGGTATGGTCGCAGGCTCTAAGTACCGTGGCGATTTTGAAGAGCGTATCAAGTCCGCCATCGACGAAGTGAAGAAGGACGGCAACGTCATTTTGTTCATCGATGAGCTGCACACCATCATTGGCGCAGGCTCCGCAGAGGGCTCTGCCGATGCCGCCAATATCTTAAAGCCAGCTCTGGCGCGCGGTGACTTCCAGGTCATCGGTGCGACAACCATCAACGAGTACAGAAAGTACATTGAAAAAGACGCCGCGTTGGAGCGTCGTTTCCAGCCGGTACATGTCGGTGAGCCGACCGAAGAAGAAGCGGTGCAAATCCTTGAAGGTCTGAAAGATCGCTACGAGGCGCACCATAAAGTACAGATTACCGATGAAGCCATTGAGAGCGCCGTTAAGCTCTCCTCGCGCTACATTGCAGACCGTTACCTGCCGGATAAGGCCATCGACCTCGTCGATGAAGCGGCGTCCCGTGTGCGCCTCAGAACATTCACTGCGCCGGAAGACCTGCAGGAGATGGAAAAGCGCATCAAGGAAGTCGAGATTGATAAGGCGGCTGCCGTCAACGAGCAGGACTTCGAGCGCGCGGCCGAGTTGCGTGACAAGCAGAAAGCCCTTACAGATGAGCTGGAGCAGAAAAAGAACGAGTGGGCTGCAAAGAATGAGCGCAGCAACAGCGTCGTGAAGGCAGAAGACATCGCCGAGATCGTCGCCATGTGGACCGGCATCCCGGTCGTACAGCTGACGCAGGAAGAAAGCGAGCGCCTGCTGCATCTTGAAGATACGCTGCACAAGCGTGTCATCGGTCAGGATGAAGCCGTTACGGCCATTGCAAAGGCCATCCGCCGCGGCAGAGTCGGCCTGAAAGATAAGAATCGCCCCATCGGCTCGTTCATTTTCCTCGGCCCGACCGGCGTAGGCAAGACCGAGCTGTGCAAGGCGCTTGCGGAAGCCATGTTCGGTGACGAAAAGGCCATGATCCGTCTCGATATGTCGGAGTACATGGAGAAGCACACGGTGTCTCGTCTCGTCGGTTCGCCTCCGGGATATGTAGGCTTTGATGAGGGCGGTCAGCTGACCGAGGCAGTGCGCCGCAAGCCGTATTCCGTTGTGCTGTTTGATGAGATCGAAAAGGCACACCCGGATGTCTTCAACATGCTGCTGCAAATTCTCGATGACGGCCGTCTGACGGATTCGCAGGGCAAGGTGGTCAGCTTCAAGAACACCATCATCATCATGACCTCCAACATCGGCGCGCGTCTCATTACAGAGAAGCAGCAAGAGCGTCTCGGCTTTGCCACTGCGGACAACAAGTCGACAGAAGAAGACAGCGCAGTCGCCGATTTCGAGCGCACAAAAGAGCTCGTCATGGGTGAGCTGAAGAAGGTGTTCCGTCCGGAATTCATCAACCGTGTCGACGACATTATTGTGTTCCGTAAGCTCCTGCACGACGACATTCAGAAAATCGCCGGCAAAATGCTCGAGGGTCTTAAGGGTCAGCTGCGCGACATGGACATCGCGGTCGAGTTCACCCCGGCTGCTGTGGAAGCTGTTGCAAACGCCGGTTTTGACCCGGTTTACGGTGCAAGACCGCTGCGCAGAGCGATCCGCAGCAAGATGGAAGACCCGATTTCCGAAGAGATGCTCGAGGGCAACATGAAAGCGGGCGGCTCGTATGTCTGCGACTTCAAAGACGGTAAGTACGTCATTGAAGACAAGGCAAAGAAGAGCGGCGACGAAAAGTCGAGCGAAAGCGAAGCAAAGTAATCACACCCGTTAAGGCAAATGTCCTTTAAAGGCACATAGAAAGGCGGTCTGCCGGGTAGAAAAATATCCGTGCAGACCGCCTTTTGCTGTCCTAAATCACGCAAATACCGTCTCAATGTGCTTTGCGCACTCGGGCGGAGAATACGTGAACTTATCAATATGGTCGCCCTGAAAGAAATATACAGGCGGCTCGGGTTTATAGGTGTAATCAAAGCATTCCACAAGCACGAGCTTCACCTTCATGCGGTTCGGCAGAATACTTTTGATGAACACGCTGGCCTGCTGTCCGGCATGGACGTTTTCTTTCAGCTCGGCAAGTCCTGCAAGGTTCGGGGTCAGCTCCACAAAAATGCCGTAGCTTTCCACGCTGCGCACGATACCTGCGACCGTCTCGCCGACACGAAAGCGCTCCGCGTTTTCCGTCCACGTGCCGAGCAGCTCGCGGTGGCTGAGCGTGATGCGGTTCTCGTCCTTCATGCGCACCACGGCGCGAATATCCATGCCGACCGTGAACCGCTCCTTCGGATGGTCGATGCGCGAAACAGAAATGGCATCGATGGGCAGTAGGGAAACAATACCGCAGCCGATATCCGCAAACGCACCGAACGGCTCCAAATGCGTGATGCGCACCGGGATCACATCACCGCAGGTAAGCCCTGCTATGTACTCTGCCATGCAGCGCTCCTGTGCTTTTCGGCGCGACAACACCGCTGTGATCCTGCCGAACGCATCACGAATAAAATCCGTGATGATAAAGCACACAGGCTTATTCACACGTGAAATGATGGCGATGTCCCGCACGGTGCCCTCGCGTATGCCGAGCGCGCCCTCTTCGCGCGGGATAATGCCCCGCATACACTTGAGATCTACAATGAGGTTGTGCTCGTTGTCGCAGATGATACTGCGCGCCTCTAAGATCTTTCCGTCGCGCATTGCGTCGGAGAGGGCGGCAGGCGTCTGCATACTGGCTTTGTTTTCCGCTTTGTCGATCAAATGACCTTCCGGGTAAAATTTCATGTACTTCACTCCTTTTTAAGGCCGTGCCGCGCAAAAACGCTTTCGGCTGCGCCTTAACTACGCCGAAGTATATGAACCTAAACTTTCATTTATGCGTTTCTGAACTTTTCATGAAGATAAACAAAAGGGCTTGCATGTTTTTACCGTGTATATTAAAATAGATATACAGATGCAAAGTATGTCTTTGCAAAAGAAAGGAAACAGAAAAAATGAAGAAAATGAAACTGCTGTGTGCGGCGTTGACCGTAATCATGCTGCTCACAGCTTGCTCCGGCAGCACCTCTTCTGCCGCAGAAAAGGTCATCGGCACTACGGATAAAGTTGTTGCGGCAGATACCTTAAAGCCCTTGGCAAAGGCCGACAAAGAAAAGCTCGGCTATCAGCTCGATATGCCGGAAAAAGGCGAGGAGATTTGTGTGCTGACAACGAACTACGGCACCATTCGCATGCGCTTTTTCCCGGATGCCGCACCGAAAGCCGTGTACAGCTTTAAATCTCTGGCGCTTTCCGGCTACTATGACGGCGTCACTTTCCACCGCGTCATCGATGATTTCATGATTCAGGGCGGTGACCCGCTTGGCAACGGAACCGGCGGCGAGAGCATTTGGGGCGAGAATTATGACGACGAATTTCACAAAAACCTCGTCAACATCACCGGCGCGGTCTCTTGTGCAAACAGCGGTGCCAACACAAACGGCAGCCAGTTTTTTATAAACTGCACGGAACCGGGCAAAATAGACTGGGATACCTACGACCAGTATTATCAGGTCTATAAATCTGCACCGGAAAAGTTCACCTCCATGTACGGCGGCACGCTCGATATGGACAAAGTAACGGATGCCTACAAAGAACTTTACGATACAAACGGCGGCAACACACACCTTGACGGTGCATATTCCACCGCAGGTACCGGGCACACCGTGTTCGCACAGGTATTTGACGGCATGGACGTGGTGCGCAGCATCATGGCCGTTGAGACCGACTCGAACGATAAGCCGCTTGAAGACGTCACCATTCTCTCCGCAGAAATCGTACCCTACGAATAAATTTCTTAAACAAATTCAGTATAATTCCAAATTATTTTAAGGAGGAAGTTTCCATGGCAATCGTACATCCCACAGCTGAAAATTTCGACGCATTGATCCGCGATAACAAGCTTGTTCTTGTAGACTTTTTTGCAACATGGTGCGGCCCGTGCAAAATGATCGCACCGTTCATTGAGGAAGTTGCAGAAGAATACGAGGGCAAGGCCGTCGTCGCGAAGATCGACGTTGACGAAGCGCAGGAAATCGCCGCCGAATACGGCATCTCCAGCATCCCGACCGTCATCCTCTTTAAAGACGGCGCACCCATCCACACCGAAGTCGGCGCACACGATAAGGCTTTTTACGCAAACCTCATCGAAATGCACCTGTGAGGCCGCGTCATGTTCACCTTTGAACGCAAAGCGAATTACTACGAGACCGACCAAATGGGCATCGTGCACCACTCGAATTACATTCGTTGGTTTGAGGAAGCCCGCTTGGAGATGCTACGCGCTATGGGATTGCCGTACAAAAAAATGGAAGATAACGGCATTTTGATCCCCGTGCTGGGTGTTTCGTGCAGCTACAAGCACCCAATTCGCTTTGATGAGACGCTTGTGCTTACACTGCGCATTCAAAACTACAACGGTGTACGCTTTGAAATGGCGTATGAGGGGCACAGCAAGGAGACCGGGCTTTTGAGTTGCACCGGCACTTCGCAGCACTGCTTCACAACACCCGCGTTAAAGCCGATCCGTATGCAGAAGCATTTTCCCGCATGGCACGAAATATTTCTTCAGGCCGCAGAACAGGACAAAGCAGAGTAATTCAAAACACAAAAACGCCCGCCGGGCTGACCGATGTGATCGGAAAGCCCGGCGGGCATTTTTATAAATCTTTAGTTTTTATTCATGCCGCAAAGCATCGATCGGGTTCAGGTTTGCCGCCTTGAAGGAGGGGAGAAGCCCGAAGATGATGCCGATGACCATGGAAAACACCACGGCAATAATGATGGAAGGCACGCTGATGGCAACCGGAGCAGACGTCACGCGCGATATGATTGCTGCAAGACCGATACCGGCACCCACGCCCACAATGCCGCCAAGGCTTGTCAGCACAGCGGCTTCCGTTAAGAACTGCCACAGAATGCGGCTCTTTTTCGCGCCGATGGCTTTTTTCAGACCGATCTCTCGCGTACGTTCCGTAACGGAAACGAGCATGATGTTCATAACGCCGATACCGCCGACGAGCAGGGAGATGCTCGCAATCCAGATGAGCTGCGAATTTGTGGAGCTGCTGAGATCCTGCAAGTCCTGCGCTTGCTTTAAAAGATCCTGTGCCTGATACTTGATCTCGCTGTTCGTCACGTTCGTGTTCATGATCTCCGCCACAGCCTTGCCGGCATCCGTCATGGCTTCCGTATTGGAAACGCGAATGGCCACGTTCTGCGGCTCATCGAACGAATAGAGCGCCGGCCACATGGAGCTTGGCACGAAAATACGGGATGCAGAGCTATCCGAGTAATACGTATAATACTCATCGATGGAGTTGATGACGGGCTCAAACTTGCTGTCTTCATCCACAATGCCAACCACCGTAAACGGAATGCTGCTGATCTCGATCGTTTTTCCGATGGGGTTTTCGCCGTCAAACAGCGAATCCGCCGTATCGGCATCGATGATGGCTGCCGCGTGGAAATCCGTAAAATCACTGTCCACAAAGGTGCGACCGCTTTTCAGCACCAGCCCATTCGTCGTGAAATAACTGTTATCCACGCCGAAGACCTGCGAGCCGGAAATACCGTTGTTGCCGTAGTAAACGGAGTTGTTGTAGTCGCTGCGGCTGGTGTAAAACGCCGCATCTTCCACGTTTTTTACGGACTTGATTTTTTCCATCGTGGTCTCGTCACGCACAGGGATGCCGTCCGGCAAGCCGTTATACAGCATTTCGTACTGATAATCGCCCTGATACAGCTGAATCTGCACCGTGTTTGTGCCGGAGCCGATGAGGTTCTTTTTGATTTGCTCATTCGTGCCCTTGATGGTGGACACGATGGAGATGATAGAGGCGATACCGATGATGATGCCGAGCATCGTCAGGAACGAGCGCATTTTGTGCGACCAGATTCCCTGAAATGAAAGTCTGATATTTTCAATCATGCGTCAAGCCCCCTTGCGTCGATGCCGTCATTTTCGTCTGTGTTTTCTTCCATGTCGTTCGCCTTGGCACCATCAATTGCCGAAGTGCCGTAGGGGAAAGCCACATAATCTTCTTCCGTCAAAGTATCGCTCTTGATCTCCAGATACTGGTTGTAGATCGTCTTGCCGGTTTTGATATACGTTTTATGCACACGATTATCGTCGCCGACCTTCAAAACATACTTGCCGCCGTCATCGCTGCGGATATACGCTTTAAAAAGATATATTGCATTGCTTGCGTTATCCGAGGCCGCCTGCAAAGTAATATCAAGGCCCATGCCGTTTTTCAGGCCGTCCGCATCGGCAATGCGCGCTGTAAACTGGTACGTGGAGCTATTCGGGTTTGAGGAGCCGTCATAGTAATAATTGGAATTGTCATTCGGAAAATCGGAGATCTGTACAATCTCTGCCTCATACATTTGTCCGTTCTCCCAAGAGCTCGCCATGACCGTGTCGCCGACATGCACCTTGCCAAGCAGCGACTCATTTAAGGATGCCGTTATATAGAAACCGTCGCCGCCCGAAACCACGAGGAACGGGGAACTTGTGGACATCGCCGTATCGAGGTCTGTGAGCGACTTCACAACGCCGTTCACGGTCGATTTTATTGTAGCGTTTTCAAGATCCAGCTTCGCTTTTTCAAGGTCATGCGCTGCCTGTTTCACATTCAGCTTTAAATCTTGAATCTGCTGCTTTTTATCGGCGATCATCTGCTGCAATTCTTCCGCCGTATACATGGGGCCTCCGGTATCGTAGCTGATGCCCGGATCGGCGTAGGAGAGATCCGGCATTTGAATGTCATCCGGCTCGCTGATAACTTCATTAAAGAAGCCCGCGGAAATCTTATCGCCGTCCATCTGCCAGCCCTTTACAAGCGGCAGATTTTCGTTATCCTGTTCATGCACTTCAAAGCGTGCGACAAACGGGCCGTCCGGCAATGTGAAATCAGGCTCCGGCGTGGGTACGCTTTCGCCGCCGGTCTCATTCGTTTTTGTGAATGTCATCTGCTTGAACCACGCCATACCGGAAACCGTTGGGGCTTCCGTGGGTTCTATGGGCGGCGCGGGAGTAGGGGCTTCCGTCGGCGCTATGGTGGGCTCCGCAGTCGGTTTGGGAGTAACCGTCGGCTGCGGCGTCGCCGTGGGCACTTCACTCGGCTGAGCCGTAGGCTCTGCGCTCGGTGTGGGGGTTGGGGTAGGGGTAGGGGTCGCACGCGGGTCTGTCACGCCGAGCAGCTTCAAGAGAAAGCCCTTCGTCAGCACAGCATCTTCCGTGCAAAGAAAGACATACGGGTCTTCCTCCGTACCGGCACCTTTAAACGGCTTCGAGTGCTCTGTAATCTCCGTATACAGTTCTGCCTGCGATTCCGGCACCGGCGTGGGAGTGGGTTCCGGCTCGGGCTCCGGGATAACCGGCTCCACATACGGCGCCGTATTCTGGAGCTTCGTAAGTTCTTTTTCGGCCTGCTCCAGTTCGTATTTCTTCTTTTTTTCTTCAAGCTCCTTGCTCTCTACCTTCAGCTGGAGCTTTGTCGTATCATACTGCAAAAGCGTATCGCCAATCTTGACAGTATCGCCCTCTTTGACGAAAATCTTAGAAATAGCTTTTTCTTTATCGGGGTAAAGTTCCTGCACAAAGTCACTTGTAGCATTACCGTAGGTGCTGGACTGGTCGCCCCAATACTGCGTGGAGATATTTGAAACCTGCTCCACATCCACCGTGGCATTTGCCGCCTTGCCGTTCACCGCGACCGTCACGCCGGTGATGATCAGCGCGATCACGATCACTACGGAGACCACCGTGATAATGACTTTTTTAAGTGGGAAATTTGCCGGCAGATTCATGCTTCCGCCTCCTTTTCCTCGGGGATATGCTGTTCCGCAAACTGACCGTCGCGAATATGCAGCACACGCTTTGCGTGGTTTGCCACATCGAGATCGTGCGTGATCATCACAACGGTCACACCCTCGTCGTTGAGCGTCTGGAACAGCTCCATAATCTGCGCGCCGGACTGGCTGTCGAGTGCGCCGGTCGGTTCATCGGCTAAAAGAATTTTCGGATTGTTGACGATGGCGCGGGCAATCGCGACGCGCTGGCACTGGCCGCCGGAAAGCTGGTTCGGCTTAAAATCCACACGGTCGCCGAGACCTACACGCTCTAAAGCACGCACGGCACGCGCACGTCGCTCTTTTTTCGGCACACCTGCGTATAAAAGGGGAAGCGCCACGTTTTCCGCCGCGCTCTGGCGAGGCAAAAGATGAAAGCTCTGGAACACGAAGCCGATGGAGTTGAGGCGAATTTCCGAAAGCTTCGATTCGCTGCTGCCGATGATATTCTCACCCGCAAGTGCATACGTGCCTGAAGTCGGCAGATCAAGGCAGCCAATGATGTTCATCAGCGTCGTTTTGCCGGAGCCGGACGGACCCATGATGGCGACATATTCTCCCTCATCCACAGAAAGAGAGATGTCTTTTAGAACCGGCACTTCCATTTTGCCTTGGATATACGTTTTATAAATGTTGTGCAGCTCTAAGATCATGCCGTAGCACCCCCGATAACGGTTTCAAAGCTCGACGTCGCGCCATCCGCCGTGTCCGTTTCGCCCTCGGACTCCGTTACAGCACCTTCTGCGGGCATGGCGCTGTAGCCGTTCGGGTCGCCGTCCATATCGCTGCCGTCTTCCGCGGGCATACCACCGTTTGCGTCGTCCGTTTTGGCATCGTTCCTGTCACCGTTTGCGGCATCCATATCTTTGGAATCGTCACCCTGGTTCTTATAGGAAATATCGTCCGTAGCATACATGCCGCTGTGCACGCGATCTTCCACAACGGCCAAGCGATCGTCTGCCGTCACGCCGGACGTAATCTCATATTCGGAAAGGGTATCGTCAAACTTGCCGAGCTGCACTTCACGCTTTTCGATGCGATTCTTATCGTTTACGGCCCAAACGTAGTTTTTGCTGCCTTCGTTGAGAATATAGTAGCTTGGCAGCCAAATTCCGGTCTTCACGTCTTCGGCCTTATCCGGCTCCACGTAAACGTGCTGACCGAGCATGAGACCTTTGAAATCATCGAGCACAAGGTAGAAGTTATACTTTGTCGCCTTTGTAAACGAGCTTTCGGAACCGAAGGAAACGTTGCTGTTGTTATTATCGTTTGCGGCTTCGCGTTCAATGCTCTCCACGGTGCCCGTCCAAGTCTGCTCCGGATCTACGCGGGAGACGACCTTCATTTTCATGCCCTCCTGCAAGGAATAGACATTCAACTCCGTTGCCGTGCCTTTTACACGGTAAGAACCCGTCGCGAGAATCGTAATATACGCGTTCGTAGAATCGCTGCCGCTTGTGTTGGTATTGGAACCGTCATTGATCTGCTTCACAACGCCGGCCATTTCTGCCACGACATCCGTATTTTCAAGCGATTTCTTGAGGTTCTCGATCTCTTTCGCCTTCGTAGACTGATCGTATTCCGTCGATTTCACTTCAAGCTGCGCAGACTGAATCTGCAGGGTATAGGAAAGCTGTTCGTCGGAAGACGCTTTGTTCTTTTCCTTCTGCAGGGAATCAATCTGCTGGTTCAGCGTGGAAATGCGGTTTTTAAGGCTTTCCAGCTGTAACTGCGCCTCTTCAAGCTGCATTTGCAGGTCGTCCGTATCGTAGCTGAACAACTTATCGCCGACTTTCACTTCCTGGCCGACCGTCACATACAGCTCTGCGATTTTCTTTGTATCGTCCTTCTGCACGGAGAGCGTCTTTTCCGGCTCCACAACGCCGGAGTATTTCGCCGTCATACCAAGTGAGCCCGTGCCGGTGATGTCCGCAACGCTCGTCACATACACCATCTCATTTGGGTCGCTCGGCGCAACGCTGCCGCCGCGGAAGAAAATGAGCCAGATTACAATACCGATCACGATCACAGCGCCGACGGCAATACCGGCGATTGTGAAAATCTTTTTCTTAGTCATAAAGTCAGTCCTTTCCTCCGCGCAAAACACCCGGCGCGGACTCTCTGATGGTTCTATTATACAGGTAAGACAAAAAATAAACAACTTAAGAAACTCTTACAAACGCAAAAGATTTGCAAAAATCGCGCTCTTGACCGCGCGTAAAATCGGGGGTAAAATGGTATCGATATAGAAAGGGAGGATCTGTCTTATGAAAAATGAACACATCGCTTCATCTGTAACCGAACTCATCGGCAAAACACCGCTTTTGCGTGCGTCCCGCTTTGCGGCAGCTGCGGGCATTTCCAACGCGCCGCTTTTGAAGCTTGAATATTTAAATCCCGCCGGCAGTGTAAAAGACCGTGCGGCACTGAAAATGATTGAAGACGCCGAAAAGACCGGCAAATTGAAGCCCGGCGCGGTTATTGTAGAGCCAACCTCCGGCAACACGGGCATCGGCCTCGCATCTATTGCAGCGGCGCGCGGCTACCGCGTGGTGCTCACCATGCCGGAAACCATGAGCGCCGAGCGCCGCAAGCTGCTTTCCGTATACGGCGCGGAAATCGTACTCACACCGGGCAAAGACGGCATGCGCGGTGCGATTGAAAAGGCGGATGAGATCGCGAAAAGTACACCCGGCAGCTTCATCCCCGCACAGTTTGAGAATCCCTCAAATCCTGCTGCACATTATGAAACGACCGGCCCGGAGCTTGTACAGCAAACAGACGGCAAACTCGACATTTTCGTTGCGGGCATCGGCACCGGCGGCACCATCACCGGCACGGCGCGCTATTTAAAAAAGCATCTGCCACAGATACACACCGTCGGTTTGGAACCGGCGACTTCACCGCTCATCACACAGGGCAAAAGCGGTACACACGGCTTACAGGGCATCGGCGCAAACTTCATTCCGAAAAACTACGATGCTTCCGTTGTGGACGAAGTGCTGACCGTCACGGATGAAGAAGCGTACAAAATGGCAAAATTATTGGCACGTACCGAGGGCATCCTCGTCGGCATCACGTCCGGCGCGGCGCTTGCCGCAGCCGTGCGTTTGCTGCGCATGCCCGAAAATGCAGAAAAAACGCTCGTGGCGCTCCTGCCCGACAGCGGCGATCGTTATTTTTCCACCCCGATCTTTGAATAAACGAAAAGGAATTTCATTTTATGGCAAAAAAATACTACGCCGTCCGCGCCGGGCGAAAAACCGGCATTTTTGAAACGTGGGATGAATGCCGTGCGCAGACGACCGGCTTTAAAGGCGCGTCGTTCAAAAGCTTTCCAACGCTTGCAGAAGCCGAAGCCTATATGCGCGGTGAAAACGATCTGACGAAAGCCACTCCGGCAGAAAGCTCGACCGCAGCGCCTGAAGAAGACGGCGCCGTGGCTTACGTAGACGGCAGCTACCACATCAGCACAAAGGAGTTTTCCTGCGGTGCTGTGCTGTTTTTAAACGGCGAAGAGCTGCATTTTTCCGAAAGATTCACCGACCCCGACCTTGCCGAAATGCGCAACGTGGCAGGGGAGATCAAGGGCTCCGAAACTGTTCTGCGCTACTGCATCGAGCATGATGTGCCCTCCGTGACACTCTACCATGATTACGAGGGTGTAGCAAAATGGGCAACGGGAGAATGGAAAGCAAAAAAGCCCGGCACCATTGCGTACCGCGAATTCTGCGCCGCAGCCGCAAAGCACATCCGTTTCCGCTTTGTGAAAGTCAAGGGGCACTCCGGCGACAAATACAACGACCTTGCCGACCGTTTAGCGAAAGACGCGCTCGGCATTCAGTAAAACAGCATAGCAAAAAGGCGAGCTGCACGGAGTTGTGCGGTTCGCCTTTTGTTATACATTACGGAATTTCAGGCGCAAGCTTACGCATTTTTCGCTTCGTCGTACGCGTCCTTAAAGCGCTGCATCGCGGCGTTGAGCATCTTTTCGGGACCTGCGAGGTTTACACGTGTATGCATGGTGCCGCCCTGCGAGAACAGCGTGCCGGCATCGCAGAAAAGATCATGCTTGCGCAGGAGCTTATCGAGCGCTTCATCATCGAGACCGAACGTCGTGCAGTCGATCCACATGAGGTACGTGCCCTGCAGATCGCTGTATGTAACGCCCGGGCAGTTTACGTCGATGAACTTGCAGAAGTTCTTGTAGTTTTTGTAGATAAGGTCGATGACTTCTGCAAGCCAACCTTCGCACTCCGTGTAGCCGATACGGCAGGCCTCAAGGCCGAGCGCACCGGCGGACGGTGTAAAGTGTTGCTGTAAAATGCTCTGGAATTTTGTTCTCAGTTCTTCATCGGGAATAACAATATTCGAGGTCTGGAGCGTCGCAAGGTTAAACGTCTTGCTCGGCGCGGTGCAAACAAGATACTTCGGCAGTGCATCCTTGCAGGCGTTTGCAAATGCCACGTGCTTATGACCCGGCATGATGAGGTCGGAGTGGATCTCGTCGCTGACCACGATGACGTTGTGCTTTGCGCAGATGGCGCCGAGCTTTGCGATTTCGTCTTCCGTCCAAACGCGGCCAACCGGGTTGTGCGGATTGCAGAAGATAAACATCTTGTTTTTTTCTTCTGCGCACAGCTTCTCAAAGAGGTCAAAGTCAATCGTGTATGTCTCGTTCGTGTTGATGAGCGGGCACTCCACGTTTTTTCTGTTATTGTGCTCAATGGTCATTCTGAACGGATAATAAACCGGCGGCATGGTGATAACGCCGTCGCCGGGATCGGTATAGGCCAGAACCGAAACAGCCAGAACCGTTACGACGCCGTGTGTAGAAACAATTTCTTCTTTCTTAATATCCCAGTCGTTGCGACGCTTCATCCAGCCGCATACCGCATCGAAGTATTCCTCTGTGGGGCCGGTATAGCCGAGGATATGCGTATCGATGTACTTTTTCAGACCCTCTACGATCTCCGGCGGGTTTTTCAGCTCCATATCCGCAACGGAAAGCGGTGCAACGTTTTCCGGCAGGTTCGGATGCTCTTTTGTCATCTCGTCCCATTTGCCGGAGCCGGTGTTTTTTCTGGAAACCAGCGTTTCAAAATCATAGATCATTGGTAATTCCTCCCATTCTAAAATAAGGTAATCTACTTTCAAACGATCTTATTCAACCTCAAGGTCTGCAAAAGAGAAGGTAGTGCAGTCTACAAGACCGCGGTCGGTCAGGCGCAGCTCCGGCAGGCAGGCGAGGGGGATTAAAGCCATCGTCATAAACGGAGACTGAATGTCGCAGCCGATCGTTTCCCAAGCTTTGCCGAGGTTCTCGACGAGCTCGTCCATTTCTTCAGCGGACTTTGTGTTCATGAGACCCGCAAACGGCAGCGGAACACATCCGAGCACCTTGCCGTTCTGCACAATACACTCACCGCCGCCGCACTGAATAAGTGTGTTTGCAGCAAGTGCCATATCTTCGTCATTCGTGCCGACAACGAGCAGGTTGTGTGCATCGTGTGCAACGGTGGAAGCCATTGCGCCGCACTTGACGTGGAATCCCTTGACAAAGCCAACGCCGTGCTTGCCGGTCTTATTGTGGCGCTCGAAGACAAATGTCTTCAAAACATCCTGCTCCACATCGCTCTTTAATTCGCCGTTTTCAACCTTGAGTTCAACGTGACGCTCATAGTCGCCGACATGTACCGGGATAATCTCGATCGCACGGACGGTTGCCGTGCCAACCTTATCGGTATGTACCTTAAAGGTTTCCGGGGTGATCGTCTCGCCGACGTGCATCGTGTCGAGCGCCCATGCGGGAAGCTCAGACTTCGGCAGGTCAATCGTCAGCTTGCCGTTTTCCGCAACAACGTCGCCGTCGATGAGCACGCGGGTGACACGGATGTCTTTTTCGTTATCAATAAATACGATGTCCGCGCACTTACCCGGGGTGATGGAGCCGAGCTCGTGATCCATCTGGAAGCATTGTGCGCAGTTGAGCGTGACCATCTGGATGGCCGTGACAAAATCGATACCGAAGGAGACGGCACGACGCACGATGTGATCGAGATGACCGTTTGCAACCAGTGTATGCGGGTGGGTATCGTCGGAAATCATGGTCGCAAATCGGCTGTCCACTTTGTGCTCCGTGATGGCCTTGGAGACCTCCTGCAGATCGTGCCAAGCGGAGCCCTCGCGCAGCATGGCATACATGCCAAGACGCATTTTTGCGAGTGCGTCCTCCGCACGGGTGGATTCATGACAGCAGCGCACGCCGCTTGCAATGTATGCATTGAGGCCGCGACCCGTCTCCGGAATGGAATAGTGACCTGTGATGATTTTGCCGGCTTTCAACGTTTCGCCGGTAATGTTGTGCGTCGGCTCCGCGGAAGCGGTGATGCCCGGGAAGTTCATCATTTCGCCTAAACCAACGGTATAATCGTGCTTCATTTCCGAGGCAATATCCGCGGCGGTGATCTCCGCGCCGGAATCCTCAAATCCCGGAACAGCCGGAACGCAGGAGGGGGTCGTCAGCATAGCCTTCAGCGGAGTCTTTTCCGCCTCTTCCGCCATCAGGTCAACGCCTTTAAGGCCAAGCACATTGCAGACTTCGTGCGGGTCATAATAAATCCCGACGGTACCATGGGGGATAACGGCCTTTGCATATTCGATCGGCGTCATCATGGAAGACTCAATGTGGATATGACCGTCAAGGAAACCCGGGGCGATAAGCTGACCCTCGGCATCGATGACCTTTGTGCTTTCACCGATGCAGTGTGCGGCATCGCCGACAAGTGCGATACGGCCGCAGGAAATTGCAACATCGATGTTGTCGAGGATTTCATGCGTGCAGACGTTTACGAGACGCGCATTACGAATGACCGTCTCTGCGGGCTTTCTGCCCATTGCAACATCGGAAAGCGTACGGGAGCACTCCCAAAGCTGGGTCTTACAAAACTTGAACATAAAAAGTAGCTTCCTTTCTTTTATCAAGAACAACACAACGGAAAAACGCTGCGTTTTTAGCTTTATTTACTCTATCGGGTTCACGGGATTTTTGCAGAACGAATTCATGCAGCACAAAGCACATTTCGGATTACGCGCTGTACAGACCGCTCTGCCGTGTAAAACGGTACGGTGACAAAAGTCGTTGCTTTCCTCCGGCGGCAAGACTGCGCGCAGGTCTTTTTCGACTTTGAGCGGCACGTTGCTTTCGGTCAGACCGAGTCGTCCCGTGATACGGATGCAGTGCGTATCCGTCACAACGGCAGGTTTTTTGTAAATGTCGCCCACAACGAGATTTGCGGTTTTGCGTCCCACACCGGGCAGCTTTGTCAGCTCATCCACCGTGTCCGGAATCACGCCGTTATACGAATCGCGCAGCACATGGCACATAGCAAAAATATCACGAGCCTTTGTTTTATATAACCCGCAGGAGCGGATGAGCTCCGCAATTTCTTCCTCGCTGCCCGCGCAGAAGGCTTCCAGCGTAGGGAAGCGGGCAAAAAGCGCCGGTGTAACGAGGTTCACACGGGCATCCGTACACTGTGCGGAAAGTCGCGTTGCAATAAGTAATTGCAGCGGATCCTGATATTCAAGCGAACATACCGCGCCGGGATATTCTTTTTTCAGCGCTTCCACAGCAAGAAGCGCACGTTCCTTTTTTGTCATACAGACCTCCGAAAAAGCGGCGGGCAAGCCCGTCTGAATGCTTTACGTTTATTCTACAACTTTTTCATTCGGTTGACAATACCGGAAAAGGGTGGTAAATTTATTTTTATTGAAAGACCGACAAATAACCGCAAAGGGGAAAAAGAATGTCTGCGTTTACCTTAAAGCTCATCGCGCTCGTCACCATGATCATCGACCATGTTGGGGCGATTTTCTTCCCGCAGTTTATCTGGCTGCGCTATATCGGGCGGCTTTCCATGCCAATCTACGCGTTTTTGCTCGTGCAGGGCTACATGCACACACGCAATTTTAACCGCTACGCACTGCGCATGGGTATTTTTGCTTTACTCTCCGAAGTGCCGTATGACCTTTTATTTCAGGGTACATGGCTTGAGTTTCAGCGGCAAAATATCCTGTTCACGTTTTTAACGGCGCTTTTTGTGATGAAACTTTTAGATGCTTCCGCGAAAAGCCGCAATATTTTCATGTTCATCGGCGCAGTGATCTTGACAATCCTGCCGTATTTCCTGCATTTCAGCTATGGCGTTTACGGTGTTTTAACGGTACTTTGTTTCTATTTATTCCAGAAGTACCGCGGTATTGATGCCGTGGCGTTTGCGGCGCTGACCTACGGGCAATATACGCAGGACGGCAACACGACACAGCTGTATGCCATCGCCGCCGCGATCCCCGTGCTGCTCTATAACGGCAAGCGCGGCGCGCTTTCGCTCAAATATTTTTTCTACATCAGCTATCCGGCACATATGTTATTGCTTTACGCCATCCATTATGTGCTTGCAAATCATCTATTGCCATTTTAAATGGAATAGGGTATAATTTAGTGAAGTACTGCGGCACATAAACCGCAGAGCATATTATTTTTAGAAGGGAAAGATGAAGTATGTACGGTGATCTTTTGAACACGATCGGTTTTGTTGAAACCGCAGACCCCGAGGTCGGCGAAGCGATGGAGCTGGAACTCAAACGCCAGCGCCGCAATCTGGAGTTGATTGCTTCCGAAAACATTGTGTCTCCTGCCGTTATGGCTGCGATGGGCACGGTACTCACAAACAAATATGCTGAGGGCTACCCGGGTCACCGCTATTACGGCGGCTGTGCAGATGTAGACATTGTGGAAAACATCGCCCGTGAGCGTGCTTGCCGTCTGTTCGGCGCAGAGCATGCCAATGTGCAGCCGCACTCCGGCGCACAGGCGAACCTTGCCGTATATTTCGCGCTGCTTCAGCCGGGCGATACCGTACTCGGCATGAACCTTGCAGAGGGCGGCCATCTGACCCACGGTTCTCCTGTCAACATGTCCGGCGCCTACTATAATTTTGCGGCTTACGGCGTTGACCCCGTTACGCACCGCATCGATTACGATAAGCTCATGGAGCAGGCGTGCGAACTTAAACCGAAGCTCATCGTCGCCGGCGCAAGTGCATACCCGCGCGCAATCGATTTTAAGAAATTCCGCGAGATTGCCGATGCATGCGGCGCGTACCTCATGGTCGATATGGCGCACATTGCGGGTCTTGTTGCGGGCGGCTGCCACATGAACCCGGTGCCGTATGCCGATGTCGTCACCACAACAACGCATAAAACGCTCCGCGGCCCGCGCGGTGGCATGATCCTCTGCCGTGAGGAGTACGCGAAAAAAATCGACAAAGCCATTTTCCCGGGCACACAGGGCGGCCCGCTGATGCACATTATCGCCGCAAAAGCCGTGTGCCTCGGCGAAGCGCTGAAGCCGGAGTTTAAGACCTACGCCGAGCAGACCGTAAAAAACGCTAAAGCGCTTGCCGAAGGCCTTACAAAACGCGGCATGAAGCTCGTTTCCGGCGGCACGGATAACCATCTGATGCTGCTCGATCTTTCCGACGGCGAGCTGACCGGCAAAGAGCTGGAGCGCCGTCTCGACGAAGTGTATATCACCGCAAATAAGAACACGATTCCGAACGAGCAGAGAAGCCCGTTCGTCACAAGCGGCGTGCGCCTCGGCACACCGGCCGTCACCACGCGCGGCCTGAAGGAAGCCGATATGGACGTCATCGCGGAGTGCATCCACCTGTGTGCGACCGATTTCGACAACAAAGCCGACGCCATCCGCGCAAAGGTCACAGAGCTTTTGAGCAAGTATCCGCTTTATAACGACTAAAAGGAGAACACGATGAACGCACCGCTTGCAGACCGCATTCGCCCGAAAACGCTCGATGATGTGGTAGGACAACAGCATATTCTCGGCCCTAATAAGGTACTGCGGCGCATCATCGAATCCGGCACTATCCCGAATATGGTGTTTTACGGGCCGTCCGGCGTAGGGAAAACCACCGTGGCGTCCATCATTGCAAAGCAAAGCCACATGTACCTGTGTAAGTTAAACGGCACCACGGCCTCCACCGCCGATATTCGCGACGTGGTGGCGCAAGTAAACACGCTGCAAGCGGTAAACGGCGTTTTGCTGTACCTTGATGAGATCCAGTATTTCAACAAAAAGCAGCAGCAAACGCTCTTGGAGTTCATCGAAAACGGCAGCATCACGCTGATCGCTTCCACAACGGAAAACCCCTATTTTTACGTATATAACGCCATTTTGAGCCGCTCCACAGTGTTTGAGTTCAAGCCCGTGGAAAAAGAGGAGGTCGCCCGCGCCGTAGACCGCGCATTCCGCATTTTGTCGGAAGACCTCGGCGAAGAAATCCGGCTCGAAGACGGCGTGACCTCGTATATCGCTTCCACTTGCGGCGGCGATGTACGTAAAGCAATGAACGCGGCAGAGCTTTGCACGGCTGCCGTACGAAGCGAGGACGAGCCGCGCATCACCATGGAGCTTGCAGAGCAGCTTACACAGCGCAGTGCCATGCGGTATGACCGAGACGGCGACGCGCATTACGATATTCTTTCGGCGTTTCAAAAATCCATGCGCGGCTCCGACCCCGATGCGGCGCTGCATTATCTCGCACGGCTTCTGGAAGCGGGCGACCTCGCCTCTGCATGCCGCCGCTTGATGGTGTGCGCCTGCGAAGACGTGGGCCTTGCGTGGCCGCAGATCATCCCCATCGTGAAAGCGGCCGTAGACGCCGCCATGATGGTCGGTCTGCCGGAAGCACGCATCCCGCTTGCGGATGCCGTCATTTTAACGGCGACGGCGCCGAAATCGAACAGCGGTGAATCTGCCATAGATGCCGCCATGCGCGATGTGAAGGCCGGCAAACTCGGTGTGATCCCGCGCACGCTGCAAAACGTGCATTATGACGGTTCAGATGTCGCTAAAAAAGGCCAGTTTTACCGCTATCCACACGATTACCCGGATCATTGGCTCGACCAGCAGTATCTTCCGGATGCCTTGCTCGGCGCTTCGTACTATCACTACGGAGACAACAAAAACGAGCAGGCGTTTAAAGCGTATTGGGAAAACATAAAACGAAAGCACAGCTCATAAACTCTATTAACATAACGGAAGGAAGTGCACCGCCATGAACCCGGCAGTCCTTAAAAATTTGTCATACGGCATGTACGTCATCGGCACAAAATATAACGGCCGCCCGAACGCCTGTGTGGCAAACTCTGTCATCCAAATTTCCAGCAGCGACCCCGAAAAAGTGCTCATTGCGCTGACAAAAGATACGCACAGCTGCACCGCAATCCGCGAAAACGGCATTTTTACCATTTCTGTACTCTCCACAGATACACCTGCCAGCGTCATCGGCGCACTCGGTCTTGTCAGCGGTAAAAATGCAGACAAGCTGAAAAACATCCGCCACAAGGTGCTCATTGAAGGCGTGCCCGTCGTAAAGGAGAACACCTGCTGCTGGTTTTTATGCAAGGTCATCTCCGGCATGGACGTAGGGCAGGAGATGGTCTTCGCCGCCGAGATCATAGCGGGCAGCGACAGCGCCATCGGCACGCCGATGACGTATGATTTCTACCGCAGTGAAATGCACGGTCTGTCGCCGGTCGGCTCGCCGACCTATGTGCCGCCGGAAAGCACGTTTGATAAGAGCAGCGGTGAAAGCTTTGTCTGCTCCGTGTGCGGCTATGTGTACAGCGACCCGAACTTCAGCTTTGAAGAACTGCCGGACAACTGGGTGTGCCCGGTCTGCAAAATGCCGAAAAAGGCATTCGTGCGCAGAAATTAAATAGCTTTTTCCATACTACGAATGAAAGGATTTTTCGATAGACTGCGCATCGCGCGCCATCGGAACCAAAAGACTCATGCAGAAAAATTCTCCGCTTCACGTTTTGGTCATCCCCACATGGTACCCAAACGGTGAGGATAAACTGATCGGCGTTTACCACAAGCTGTTCTGCACGGCACTTGCGGAATACGGCGTAAAAGCCAACATGCTCTATGTAGACCGACAGGGGCTGTCTTCACTGCCGAAATACCCCACGATGCAGAAGCTCTACGAAGAATCGAACACCGGCTATGTGACATACTGCCGCCGTATGCTGGACATCTCCAAATTCAGCGCAGATGCACAGCTCAGCGCTTACTGCCGCACCGTTGAAAAGCTTTACAAAGCCTACGTGAAGCAGCACGGCAAGCCGGACATTCTGCACGCACATGTCACCGTGCCCGCCGGATACGCCGCTGCAAAGCTCGGCGAAAAATATCATATTCCGGTCGTCATCACGGAGCACTCCTCATATTTTGAGCGCTTCTTTGAGGGCAGCACCGCAAAATACGGACTCTATGCTGCACGGCACAGCGTGATGACCTGCGTCAGCGGCTATATGACGGACATTTTAAAAGAAAAACACAATATACCTACCGAAGTTCTGCCGAATATCGTCAACACCAAGGCATTTTGCGGCGCAAAAAAACCAAAAGACCCGGCACATTTTCGCTTGACGACGGTTTCCGCACTGCGCCCCGGCAAATGCGTGGAAGACGCTTTGCAGGCCTTGAAGCTCTTGCGGGAGCAATACCCGGAAAAATCGTTTTTGTATACGATTGTCGGCGACGGGCAGGAGGAAGCGTTTTATAAAAAGACCGCATCTGCGCTCGGGCTGAATGACATTGTATCCTTTGTCGGGCGCAAGACCGAAAGTGAAATTGCGGAGATTTTGAGCCAGACCGACGCCCTTTTGATGGCTTCGGATATTGAGACGTTCGGCATTCCTGCCGTGGAAGCACTCGCGGCCGGCGTGCCGGTGATTTCTACACGGTGCAAAGGCCCGGAGAGTTTTTTGAACGATGACTGCGCCGAGTTCTGCAATGTGCATGACCCGAAAGATATGGAAGATGCAATTTTGCGCATGGCTGCACGGTCGGACACACTGGATGAAGCCAAAATTCGTGCTGCGGCAAAGCCGTTTGACAGCGTCGCCGTTGCCGAACACGCCGTACAAATTTACCGTGAAGCGCTCGAAAATACAAAATAAACAAAAATAGGGGAGCCTGCGTTTCAAAACGTACAGGCTCCCTTTTCTTTAGGAAAGACCGCGCAGGCCGGTGCTTGGGAGGTCACCTAAATTGTTGCTCTCCTTGCCGTCCGGTATGCTGCGCAGATATTCACTGCCGTTGCGGCTCGCAATCGCCACGCCGCGGATGCCGCCCTGCTTTGCAAGCGCCACGCCGTCCGCCTTGGAAAGCACCGTGCCATCCGAAAGCTGGTAGCCGGAAATCTTGCCATTCGTGCGGATCAGCTTCATGATGGTCTTCGCATCCTTGTTCGGTACAGGGTTCATAATGTTGATATTGGCAGGCAGGTTGCCGATCCTCTGAGACATAAAACGATGTTCCTTTCCGTTTGTAATTTTGTTTTGTCCTTTCCGTTTTTCCGGCGCAGCCAAAAGCTGTACGTACCGATTAAGGCTTTTATAAGCGCCGCTGTGCCTATTGTCTCTCCACATACGGTGAATATGCAAAAAGCACGAAAAAACGGGCGAAATTTTGGCGTGGAGCGTTGCAAAGGCCACCGAAATGCGCTATAATAAGACCATAATGACTCGCGCTGCGGTTTTTACGGGATTGCCCGTGCCGGGCGCTAAAAACACAGGAGGCTTCCATGAATTCATGCGATAAGCAGCAGCTTAAGATCACGGCTGCCAAAGTCAGACTTGGAATCATCGAAGGCGTTTACAACGCCAAATCCGGCCATCCGGGCGGTTCCCTTTCCGCTGCGGATATTTTCACCTATCTCTATTTCAAAGAACTGCACATTGACCCGCAGAACCCGAAGGATCCGGACAGAGACCGTTTTGTCCTTTCCAAAGGCCACTGCGCACCGGGTCTTTACGCTGCACTGGCACAGCGCGGCTATTTCTCTGTGGATGAGCTGAAAAAACTCCGCCACATCGGCGCTATGCTGCAGGGTCACCCGGATATGAAGGGCACCCCCGGCATCGATATGAGCTCCGGCTCTCTCGGTCAGGGCATTTCCGCTGCGGCAGGCATGGCGCTTGCCGGCAAGATTGATAACAAAGATTACCGTGTTTACTCTCTGCTCGGCGATGGCGAGATTGAAGAGGGTCAGGTTTGGGAAGCTGCTATGTTTGCATCCCACAACAACCTCGATAATCTCTGCCTGATTGTCGACTTCAACGGCCTGCAGATTGACGGCCCGGTCAGCGAAGTTGCCGGCCCGGAACCGATCGACAAGAAGTTCGAGGCTTTCGGCTTTGACGTACAGACCATCGACGGACACGATTTCGACGCCATCGAAGCGGCTTTTGCACATGCAAAGACCGTTAAGGGCAAGCCGAGCGTCATCATTGCCAAGACCGTAAAGGGCAAGGGCGTTTCCTATATGGAAAATCAGGTCGGCTGGCACGGTACCGCGCCGAACAAGGAACAGTATGAGACCGCTATGCAGGAGCTCACCGCTGCACTGCATGAACTGGAGGGCTGCTGATATGGCTGAAATGGTTAAAAAGGCAACAAGAGAAAGCTTTGGCGAGACCGTTACCGCGCTCGCCGCTGAATACCCGGAGATCGTCGTTCTGGATGCAGACCTTGCTGCTGCCACCAAGACGGGCATCTTCAAAAAAGCATACCCGGAACGCTTCTTTGACTGCGGCATCGCAGAGTGCAACATGGTCGGCGTTGCTGCCGGTCTGGCCACCTGCGGTAAAATTCCGTTCGCGGCGTCCTTTGCCATGTTCTCCGCAGGCAGAGCGTTTGAGCAGGTCCGCAACTCCGTTGGTTATCCGAAGCTGAATGTCAAGATCGTCGGCTCCCACGCCGGCATCTCTGTCGGTGAAGACGGCGCTACACATCAGTGCTGCGAGGACATCGCGCTCATGCGCACCATCCCGGGCATGGTCATTCTGAACCCCTGCGATCATTACGAAATGCAGGCCGCGGTTCGCGCTGCTGTTGAGCACAAGGGTCCGTGCTATATCCGCCTCGGCCGTCTGGCCGTGGAAAGCATCAACAACAACGATGATTACAAGTTCGAGCTTGGCAAGGGCATCACGCTGCGCGAGGGCACGGACATCACTGTCGTTGCGACCGGTCTCATGGTACAGGAAGCCGTTAAGGCTGCCGATGCACTGAAAGAAGAAGGCATCAGCGTTGAAGTCATCAATATCCATACCATCAAGCCGCTCGATGAAGAGCTTGTTATTGCTTCCGCAAAGAAGACCGGCCGTGTCATCACGGTTGAAGAGCACAACATCATCGGCGGTCTCGGCGAAGCGGTCTCCACCGCACTTTCCGAGCATTGCCCGACGCCTGTCACGCGCATCGGTGTCAACGATGTGTACGGCCACTCCGGCCCGGCTGTGGATCTGCTGAAGGAATTCGGTCTTTCCGCAGAGCATATTGCAGAGGTCATCAGAGAAAAGCTCGCAAAGTAAGCTTTTCCGCAGGCTTCCGCTTTAAAACCGCATAAAAGGAATTTTGCTCCCTTTACAGGAACTGTGTGCATCCGCACGGTTTCCCGTAAAGGGAGCTTTTTTATATTCAAAGCCCCCGCAGTAATAGTAAAACGTCTTCGCTTGACGGACACAAAGAAAAAGCAAAAATAAATGTCTGCTTTCACAAAGAATTCGACCACTTTCTTTTTTCTCGCATTGTACAATAACGGTATCAGCACCGGTACAGATACATTTCATCTTGCTATACGGAGGTTTAGAATGTGTAAAAGCAAAACACCGCGCTTTTCGGCACATCTGCTGCATTTGACCTTATTCAGCAAATTTGTGTCAAAAAAACGTGAAAATTTCGCGATAAGCGAAGATTTTTCCGAATACAGGCGCAAAAAAGTATTGATCGCGGCAAATCATTTTTATATGCTGTACCGCTTTCGACGGGAGCTGATTGAAGAGCTGCAATCCCGGTATGAGGTAATCGTGGCAGCGCCGTTTCAAACCGGTGAAGAAGTGTTTGAAAGCATGGGCATACGCTGCACGGAAACGAAAATGCAGCGGCGGCGCGTGCAGGTGCTTTCTGAATTGCGTCTTTTACAGGCGTACAAACGTGTTCTTTGTCTGGAAAAGCCGGATCTTGTGCTTACATACGCCATTAAGCCGAATGTATACATGGGTTTTCTCTGCACGTGCTACCGCATTCCGTTTTACGCCACCGTACAGGGACTCGGCAGCGCTTTTCAGCGCCCGTGGCTCAGCTGCGCTGCCACATTTCTTTACAAGCTTTCGTTTCTGCGTGTACAGAACGTATTCTTTGAAAATCAGTCCAATGCGGTAGAATTTTGCCGCAGACACATCCTGCCACCCGAAAAAGAGGTCGTTCTGCATGGTGCGGGTGTAGACCTGAACCGCTATATCTACACGCCGTACACCGCTCACGATCCGCCGCGATTCCTGTTCGTCGGCCGTTTGATGCGCGAAAAGGGGGTAGAGGAGCTATTTTGCGCCGTGCGCAGGCTGTGGACAGAGGGCTTTCACGTGCATTTGCAGCTGCTCGGCTTTTTTGAGGAGCAGTACAGGCAGGAGGTAGACCGCCTGGTTTCCGGCGGCATGACAGAATTTTTCGGCTTTCAAAAAGAACCGTTGCCGTTTTACCAAAACTGCGACTGCGTAGTGCTGCCAAGCTACCATGAGGGCATGAGCAACGTGCTGCTGGAAGCTGCCGCCGTCGGCAGGCCCATCATCGCGTCCGATATTCCCGGGTGCAGGGAAGCCGTAGAGCACAGCAAAACCGGCCTTTTGTGCCGCGCAAAAGACACGGACAGCCTATATGTTGCCATGCGTGCGTTTTTGGCGCTTTCCGCAGAGCAAAAAGCAGCCCTTGGGCAAAACGGCCGCCGCAAAATGGAGCGTGAATTCGATAAAGCGAGCGTTGTTGCAGAAACACTGCGCATCGTCACCGCCGAAAAAGCGGCACCGCAGCCCCGGCGCGTCACGGCATAGAGGAGAACACATGTCCGGTTATATTTGGATGCTCCTTTGGCTTCTGATTTACACGGCGCTCCCCGCCGTGTTGGAAGTACTGCAAAGCGAAACTGTCTGCGGCGTGCAGACAGTGCGGTTCACGAAGCTCTGGGCAACGCTCGGCGTACTGCCGCTGCTCATCTTCTGTACGCTGCGCGGTGATATCGGCGATACCTATAACTACATGCACGCGTTTTCCGAAATGCCGAGCACATTCAGCGCACTGCCCGATTACATCCAGTCTTTACAGAAAGATCACGGCTTTTTCCTGCTTTCCGCACTCATCAAGCTTTTGTGCGGCGGGCAGGTGCGCGTTTGGTTTTGCATTCTCGCCGCGCTTCAACTCTGGCCGCTCGTTAAAAACTATCGGCTTTATTCGGAAAGCTACTGCATCAGTCTGTTTTTGTTCATCGCTTCCACGGATTACATCTCCTGGATGATGAACGGCATGCGGCAATTTTTGGCGGCGGCGCTCGTGTTCGCCTGTTGTCCGCTTTTGCTGCGCAAGAGATACGGACAAGCCACGCTCATCATTCTACTTGCCGCCACACTGCATGCCTCGGCACTGTTCGCACTACCGTTTGTTTTTCTCACACGCGGAAAAGCATGGAACCGAAAAACGCTTTTGTTTCTTCTGCTCACTGTTTTGGTCGTGCTTTTCATCGACCGCTTCACAAACATTTTGGAGCTGCTTTTGCAGGAAACACAGTACAAAAATGTCGTCAGCGATTGGAAAGGCTTTGAGGACAACGGTACAAACCTGCTGCGCGTACTGGTCTACGCTATGCCGACGTTGCTTTCTTTGATCGGTTTACGGTTTATCCGTGCAGAAAATGACCCACTCATCGACCTTTGCGTCAACATGTCCATTGTATCGACCGGCATTTACATCCTCTCAGCGTTCACAAGCGGCATTTTTGTCGGGCGGCTGCCCATATACTTTTCACTTTATAACTACATTTTGCTGCCATGGGAGCTGCACCACATGTTTTCAAAACGCTCCGTGCGCATTTTAACCGTGATGATGCTCATTTTTTATCTGTTTTTCTATTTCTACGGGCTGAAGACCTTCGGCCTTTTATAAAAAGGGGGGATCCGTTATGCTTCGTGTTTTGCAGACTGTCACCTGCATGGACCGCGGCGGACTGGAAACGATGCTGATGAATTACTACCGCCACATAGACCGCACACGCGTGCAGTTCGATTTTCTGACGCACCGCGCACGGGAAGGCGCGTACGATAAAGAGATTTACTCTCTCGGCGGCAAAGTTTTCACCGTGCCGCGGCAAAACCCGTTCAGCCCCGCATACCGCCATGCACTGCACAAATTTTTCTCCGCCCACCCGGCGTATACTGTTGTGCACGCCCATCTTGATTGTCTTTCCGGCGTTGTACTCGGTTGCGCCAAGCAACACGGCGTGCCTGTACGCATTGCTCATGCACACACCACAAATCAGATGCGCGACTTCAAATATCCAATAAAAGATCTGTATAAGCGCATCATTCCACGTACCGCGACCGATCTGCTTGCCTGCGGAGAAGATGCCGGGCGCTGGATGTTCGGCAGTGCGCCGTTTTTGGTGCTGCCGGTCGCCATCGATACAGAAAAATTCCGCTTTGATAAAAACATGCGCGAAGACATGCGGCGCACGCTCGGTATCACAAAAGAAGAACTTCTCATCGGGCATGTGGGGCAGTTTCGCAAAGAGAAAAACCAAGCTTTCCTCTTGGATGTCCTGCACAGTCTGCGCGCATGCGGTACAAAATCGAAGCTGCTGTTTGTTGGCGACGGTGAAAAGCGGGCAGCCGTACAAAACCGCGCCGCCGCACTCGGTCTTACACCGTATGTGCTGTTTTTAGGCGTGCGGGAAGATGTTCCGGCACTTTTGCATGCAATGGATGTATTTTGTATGCCGTCTCTGTACGAAGGCATGCCGCTCGCCGTTTTGGAAGCGCAGGCCGCAGGGCTACCGTGCCTTGTCTCCAACGGTGTACCGAAGGATTGTCTTCAAACGCCGCGTGCACGGCAGCTTCCGCTTTCCGCACCGCCTTCTAAGTGGGCGGAGGTTATTTTGGCGGAAAGTAAGGTGCTCAGCGCCGCGCCGCCTGTACTACAAAGCTTTGACATTTGTGAAAACGCACGTATGCTCACTGCGTATTATCTGCAAAAGGATGCCCAAAGAAGGAGGGAAACCGCACATGGTTCTGCTGACCGTGTTTACGCCGACGTATAACCGCGCACACACGCTGTCGGAAGCATATTGCTCATTAAAAGCGCAAACATCTAAAAACTTTCTATGGCTCATCGTAGATGACGGTTCCACCGACCGCACCGCCGCGTTGGTCTCCGCCTGGATGCAGGCGGAGAAAGCATTTACCATCCGTTACCTATACCGTCCAAACGGCGGCATGCACGCTGCGCACAACACCGCTTATGCGCACATCGAGACCGAGCTGAACCTTTGCCTTGATTCCGACGACCGTTTGGCAAAGGATGCCGTAGAGCAAATTGAAAAGCGCTGGGCACAGATAAAAAGCAAGAATTATGCCGGGCTCATCGGGCTTGATGACGACGGAAACGGCAAGCTTATTGGCACCGGCTTTCCACCGGGCCTCACCGAAACGACGCTCAGCGGTTACTATGCGGGCGGCGGCAAAGGCGACAAAAAGCTCGTGTACCGTACCGACATCATCCGAAAATACCCGCCGTACCCGGAGTTTCCAAATGAAAAATACGTGGCGCTCGCCGCAAAATACCGGCTGATCGACCGCGATTACAAACTCGCCGTTTTAAATCGCGTGCTGTGCCACGTGACGTATTTAGAAGACGGTTCCTCGCACACCATGTGGAAGCAATACGCAAAAAACCCGCGTGGCTTTCTATATTGGCGGCAGCTTTGCCTTACGTACCCGGCTGCTGCAACGCGCACGGTACTCGACAGCATCCATTACGATGCCGCGTGTTTTCTCGCGAAAGAGCCCGCACTGATGCTCCGCTCACCGAAAAAGGTGCTTACAATGCTGTGCACACCGCTTGGCGCAGGACTTTCCGTTTTGATCCGCCTGATGGCCGCGCGCACCGAACGCAAAGCGCAAAAGGAGGCTGTATGATCCCGAAAATCATCCATTACTGCTGGTTTGGTCGCGCACCACTGCCGGACAAAGCCAAAAAGTGCATAGAAAGTTGGCGCAAGCACTGCCCGGACTATACGATTTTGGAATGGAACGAAGATAACTTTGACATTCACCAAAACGGTTACACCGAAATGTGCTGTAAAGAGAAAAAGTACGCGTTTCTCGCCGATTACGCCCGCTTGCAGATCATCGAAAACGAGGGCGGCTTTTACTTTGACGTAGATGTCGAGCTCGTGCGCAGTTTGGACCCGCTTTGCAGTGAGCACGCATTTTTTGCCTTTGAAACCGACCGTATGATTGCGACCGGCCTCGGCTTCGGCGCAGAAAAACACCATTCGCTCGTGCACCTCATGCTGGAGCAATATGCACCCCTGCTCGACGGCAAGCACGGCGTCATCGGCTGCCCGCAGCTCAACACACAGGCGCTTTTAAAATGCGGCTTAAAGCCAAACGGCAAGCGACAAACCGTGCAAGGCGCAGCTGTCTTTCCCAAAGCGTATTTTAACCCCTACGAGGATGCCACGGGGCGGCTTTATATCACAGACTGCACCTACACCGTGCACTGGTACGCCAAAAGCTGGATGAACCGCCGTACCGTGCTGCGCAGCAAGCTCACGCGCCCGCTGCATCGCCTGCTCGCCGACCATCCGCGTATCAAAGAAAAAGTGAAAGGCGGCGTTTAAAACGGAACCGAAAAAACTGCTTTTTATTTTGCCGTCTTTGGAGATCGGCGGGGCAGAACGCAGCCTTATCGGACTGTTGGAAGCGCTCGAAAACAAAAGTGTGCAGGTCTCCGTTTTTCTGTACCGCCGCGAGGGAGAATTCATAAAAGACCTGCCGCAATATGTGCGTCTGCTGCCGGAAATCCCTGCATACCACGCCTATACAGAGCCGATCTTTTCGCTTGTAAAACATGGCAGACTGCGATTTGCAGCCGCACGATTACTCGCAAAGCTCGCGTTTTTTTTGTACGGTACTTTCATGCGAAAACCCACCGGCACGTGGACGCACTTGCAGTATATCTCTGCATTTTTGCAGCCGTTTTTGCCGAATATCCCGGGCGAGTATGATCTTGCCGCGCAGTACCTCGGCGTCGCCGATACGCTTGTGCACAAGGTAAACGCCAAGTACAAAGTCGCGTGGAACCACACGGATTACGCCACACAACACCCAAATCCAAAGCTCGACCGCCGTGTGTATACGAACGTAGATTATGTCGTCAGTGTTTCCGAAAGCTGCACGGAAACCTTTCTGCGCATGTATCCTGCGTTTTCACAAAAAGCCGTCACGGTCGAAAACTGCCTTGCGCGCGAGCTCATCGAGCGCAAATCGCTGCTGCCGGCTGCCGGCATGTATCGCGAAGCAGGCGAGACCGTGCTGCTTTCCGTCGGCCGGTTTTGTGAAGCGAAAAACTTTGAAGCCATTCCGAAAATCTGCACAGTGCTTTTAAAGCGCGGCCTTTCCGTTAAGTGGTACATTTTAGGCTACGGCGACCGGGAAACCCAAATTCGCGAAGCCATTCAAGCTGTGCATATGGAAGATTTCGTCGTGCTGCTCGGCAAAAAGGAGAACCCGTACCCCTACATACGTATGTGCGACATTTACGTGCAGCCGTCCGTTTATGAGGGCAAATGCGTCGCCGTGCGGGAGGCGCAGCTGCTCGGGAAGCCTGTCATCATCACGGATTTTTCCACCGCGCACAGCCAGCTACGAGACGGCACAGACGGCATGATCGCGCCGCTTGATTTTGACGGTTTTACAGATGCTCTCGCCGCGCTGATCCAAGATAACGAAAAACAAGAAGCACTCAAAGCCGCCTGTCGCAGCACCGATTTCACACAGTATAAAGAAGCGGAGAAAATCCTGAGATTTGCAGAAGGAAGGGAAAGTTATGCCGAAGATCAGCGTCATTGTGCCGATCTACAACGCCGAAAAATATCTCGAGCGGTGCGTTAAAAGCCTCATCGCACAGACCTTTCACGACATTGAAATCTTACTTATCGATGACGGCTCTACCGATGCAAGCTCCATACTGTGCGCGCGGCTCAAAAAAGAGGACAGCCGCATACGCATTTTACACAAGCCAAACGGCGGCCTCAGCAGTGCGCGAAACGCGGGTCTGCTTGCGGCAAGCGGGGCATTCATCGGCTTTGTCGATGCCGATGACACCGTATCGCCGACATTTTTTGAAACGCTTTTGCAGAAGATTGAGCAGTATCACTGTGATTTTGTGTTCTGCGACCTCATACGCATAGAATCCGGCAAGCCGCCCACACTGCGCTCTGCATCGCTCCACGGCGGGTATTACGACAAACGCAAAATCAAACGCTGCGTATTTCCGCAGCTCATCATGCGCGATGATCTCGAATACGGCCCGCTTTTATCCGTGTGCGTTTGTTTATACCGTACATCGTTTTTAAAAGAACACGACCTGCGGTTCGACGAAACCGTGCGATATTCCGAAGATAATCTATTCAGTGCGTGTGCGGGATACCGCGCCGCTTCGTTCTTTTATCTTAAGGGCCAAGGGCTTTACGAGTACCACCGCAACCCCGGCAGCATCACCACAACGCACAAAGCAGATGCGTGGGAAAGCTACAAACGTATGCATCAAAAGCTGTGCGCACTGTTTCAAAACTGCCCGGAATACGATTTTAGCCGTCAACTCGACCTACACATCATTCATTATGCCTGCGCCGCACTCGGCGGAGTCTGTGCTTTGCCAAAGGTCGAACAAAAATCGGAAATCGACCGCATTTTAAACGACGAAGCGCTGAAACGTGCGCTGCAAAACCGACCCGTGCGACATATTCCTGTTAAGCTCGCCATACAGCTTTTGTGCATGCAATACCGCTGCACGCCGCTTATGTGCCTGTGGCTGCAAAGGAGGGAGCACTATGCCTGAAGTCAGCATCATTCTGCCCGTCTATAATGAGGAAAGGCATCTGCAAAAAACGCTTTCCACGCTGTGTACCCAAACGTTTCGCGATTTTGAGCTGCTTGCCGTAGACGATGGCTCCACCGATGAAAGCCGCCGCATTTTAGAACGCTTTGCAGCCGCAGACGCGCGTATCACGGTACTCGCGCAGCACCATGGCGGCGTTTCCCGCGCACGTAACCTCGCTTTAGAAGCCGCCACCGGAAAGTGGGTGTGGTTTGTAGACAGCGACGACCTGCCGTTTTTGAACTTTCTCGAAAAAGCATTGCATGAGCCGCAGTCAAACGACGCAGACATTCTCATGGGCAGCTACCTAAAAATGGATTTAAACGGTGAGATTACCCGCATAACACTACCAAAATACGGCCTCATAGATTCCGAAACGCTTCCTGTTTGCTTCATGCAAGCACAGTACGAAACCGGGTATTTCGGCTATCTTTGGAACAAGCTTCTGCGTCGCGAGAAAATTCTTTCCGTCAACGCTGTATTTGATGAATCCATGACGCTTGCTGAGGATCTGCAATTTTTAGTACAGCTTTACCGCGCAAACAGCCGCGTACTCCTCACGCCACACTGTGCCATGCAATACGCCGCGCACCCGCTGCGCCGGGAAACAGACCACTTTAAGCAGCTCCTTTTGCAAAAAGAGATTGCGCACTGGGTCATCACAGAGCAAAAGCACACGGAATTTAAGCCGTTTTTTCGCAAAAAACTCAGTGCATACACAGCATTCTCCGTCCTTTACGCGCCGGATATCGGGCTTGATCCCATCACGAAAGCCAAAGAGATCATGAAAGATGAAGCGCTTTGCGCACTGCTTTCCGAAGCGGAGCTTCACGGCGTTTTTCGATGCATCGTGCACTGCTTAAAGCATCAAAATCTGCCCGCATTGCAGCTGCATCTTGCCGCATACCGCGCCGCAAAACACGCAAAATCGATTTTGAAAGGGGAGAATACGCGTGCGTTACATTCTGCATGACCACATCGGCAGCGCAAACCACGGGTGTGAAGCGCTTGTGCGCACCGTTTCTAAGCTTTTAGGCCCCGGCCGTACGGTGCTGCTTTCCGAAGCGCCGGAGGAAGATGCCAGATACGGCGTAGCGCGCCCGCTCGTTGTGCAGGATGTGCGCCCCGCGCGAAGCGATGTGATCCGCAAAAGCTCGCCCGCATTTTGGAGCGCCTATCTGCGCTTAAAGCTTTTAAACGATTACACACCGCTCGATGTCTTGCCGTACCGTGCCGCGCTGCAAACGCTCACGCGCGACGATATTCTCGTCTCTATCGGCGGCGATGTGTACTGCTACGAAGATATACAAAAGCGCATTCGGCTGCACAACCTCGCACGGCGCTATGCAGGCGGCAGCATACTGCTCGGCTGTTCGATTGAACCGAAGCTTCTTCGCAGCAAGGCTCTGCTACGTGACCTCACCGCATTTGACCGCATCACAGCGCGCGAGACACAAACGCTGCACGCGCTGCAAAGCGCCGGGCTGCGAAACGTCTCCTTTTGCCCGGATTCCGCTTTCTTGCTGGAGCCGCGCGGTGCGGAGATTCCGGAAGTGTTTCAGCCGCACAACACCGTCGGCATCAATGTAAGCCCGCTTTTACTGCGCCGTGCACGAAACGCAAAGCTTATTTTGGGTAACCTCATCGCGCTGATTGGCACAATCCTGCGCACAACAGACAGTGCCGTGGCGCTCATCCCGCACGCCGTGCAAAACGGCAATGATGACCGCGATCCGCTTAAAGAATTATACGCTGCCTTTCAAGGCAGCGGCCGCGTATGCCTCATCAAAGACCAAAGCGCGTCGCAGCTTAAATCGATTATTGCGCTGTGCTCGTCGTTCATCGGCGCGCGCACACATGCCGTCATCGCGGCGTATTCTTCCGGCGTACCCACGCTCGCACTCGGGTATTCTGTAAAAGCCAAAGGCCTTGCAGAAGACATTTTCGGTGTCGATACGCCCTATGTGCTGCCCATTGAAAACATTGCGAATGAAACTGCCGTCACGTGCAGGTGGATGCGCCTACGCATCCACGCGCCGGAGATCACCGAAACGCTGCGTGCCAAAACGGCCGCATATGAAGACGCTTTAAAAGCGTTTCGCCGCACTTTGCAGGAGGGAAAAGATGGAAAAACCGCTCGTAACGCTGCTTCTGCCGTGCTATAACTGTGAAAAAACACTTGACCGCTTCATGCGCTCCGTAATAAGCGAATCTTACCGCCCGTTGGAGCTCATCTGCATTGATGACGGTTCGACAGACGATACGGCAAAGCTGCTGAAAAACTTCGAGACGATTTTGAAAGAAAGCGGCGTGCAGTACACTGTGTTGACGCAGGAAAACATAGGGCTTGGCGGCGCGATACAGACGGGGCTGCTCCACGCGCACGGTGATTTTCTCTGCTGGGCAGATCCGGATGATTTTTTATTACCGGGCTCTGTTGAAAAACGCGCTACGTATCTGCTGCAGCACCCGGCGTGCGGCGCGGTGAGCAGTGACGCCTTCGTTTTTGACGAGAGCGACCTCAAAATGCCGCTCTACCGCGAGGCTGCGCGGTTTTCGCACCGTTTTGAACTCATGCAGTTTTGGTATCTTCTGCGCGGCGAAGGCATGGTGTGCGCCGGCTGTCACATGATCCGCATGCGCTGTTTTGATGAAGCCGTGCCGAACCGCATGATCTACCCCGCGCGGCGCGGGCAGAATTATCAGCTCATGCTGCCGGTGTGTTACAAATTTCCGCACGCTTTTTTAGACGAACCGCTTTACGGCTATGTAAAATATCAAAACGGCATGTCTGCGGGAGATGTGACCGAAACCGACAAGCTGCGCCGCATCACAGAGCACGAGACGATCTTGCTTCAAACCGCTAAGCAGATCAAAATGCCGGAAGCCGAGTACCAAAAGTGCTTAGACGAGATCGAAAAGCGATACGCCTTGCAACGCTTTTACACGGCAATCGATTTTCGGAACAAAGTGCTTTTGCAGGAACAATATGCCATTTTGAAAAAGTACGGTGCCGTCACGCGCGATATTAAAAAGCTCTATCGACGAAACCGCACTGTGCTGCACAAGCTGTGCTTTAAGTTTTATGAAGGAGGGAAGAACTATGTGCAAGATTTCGGTGATCGTGCCCGTTTATAACGCGGAAGACACCCTCGAAACGGCACTTAGCAGCGTTTTCATGCAGACGCTCACAGATATAGAAATTCTCTGCATCAACGACGGCTCCACAGACCATTCCGCAGACGTTCTAACGAGCGCCCAGCGCAGAGACGGCCGCGTGCGGTGCCTTACGCAGGAAAACGCCGGCGCAGGCATAGCGCGCAATAAGGGCATAGCGGGGGCAAAAGGGGAGTACATTGCATTTCTCGATGCCGATGATCTCTATCCGGGCCCGTATGCGCTCGAAACGCTTTTGGCTGCCGCCGAAAAAAGCGGTGCCATGGTCTGCGGCGGCTCTATTGAAAAAGCCAAGGGGAACGATGTGCACCCCATGTTTGTTTTCACGGAGGAAGGCTTTCATAACGCCTGCGATGAGCCGCTCGACCGTTTTTTCGCCCGCTTTATTTATAATCGCAATTTTTTGCTTGAAAACAAGCTGCAATTTCCGCCGCTGCGTGTCTATGAAGATCCCATTTTTCTTCTCTGCACGCTTTTAAAAGCCAAAGAATACTACGCCGTGCCCGACGTGGTTTACCGCTACAACGGCACGCATTCCAATAAACGTATCACGCTCGCCTGCACCAAGGATTATCTGCGCGGGCTCATCGCTGAGCTGAAGCTCTCAAAGAAAAAAGACTTGCCGGAAATTCACACGCTGTGCTGCGACCGCCTGATGCGTGAGGCGGATTTTTACGCCCAGCGCTTTTTGAAAACGGAAGACCCGGAGCTGCTCGCACTATTACTCGAGGCAAACGCCGCCGTTTCACCGCAGCTGCTCAAGGACCTGCCGGAGGACGGCAGCGTCATCTTGCCCGCTTTGCGCACCATCTGGCACGCGGGCTGCCGCTATCTGCGCTGGCGGGATCAGCGCATCATCCGCACGCTATGCGACGTGTTTGTAAAGTAGCCATGCGTGCCAAAAGGAGCTTTTTCAATGCCTTTTCCGGGCTTTTCAGCCAGTTTGTTTCCGTCGCACTCGGCGTTATCATTCCGCGGCTCGTGCTCGTGCAGCTCGGTTCCGAAGCCAACGGCCTGCTCTCCGCTACACAGCAGGCGCTTGTGTATCTTGACCTGCTTGAAAGCGGTATCGGCACGGCAGCGCTGCAGGCACTTTATAAACCCGCCGCCGAACAGGACAGAGCCGCCGTCAGCGGTATCTTCAATGCGATTCACCGGGAATATGCCAAAGTCGGCATCGCTTACGCCGCACTCGTTTGCGGGCTTTCCGTGCTGTTTCCGTTTTTCATCAAAACCGAGCTGCCGTTTTTTACCGTATTGCTCACGGTTTTGCTCGGCGGCATGGGACAAGCCGTGCGCTTTCTGTTTCAGGCAAAATACCGCGTGCTTTTGCAGGCAGAGGGCAGAGGATACGTGCTCATCAACGCCAACCTGCTTTTAACTGTTTCCATCAGCATCGGCAAAATCATACTGCTAATTTGCGGACTTTCGCTCATCGCCGTACAGCTGCTCTGCTTTTTGTGCGGCTTACTGCAAACCGCACTGCTCACACTCTACGCCAAAAAACAGTATAGCTGGCTTAACCGCGCCGTGCCGCCCGATACAACCGCCACCGCGCAGCACCGTGCCGTGCTCGTACACCAGATCTCCGGGCTCATCTTTCAAAACACCGATGTTTTACTGCTCTCTGTCGTCTGCGGACTGAAAGCAACGAGCGTCTACTCCATGTACGTGATGCTTTTCGGCATGGTCGGCACGGCAGTCTCCGCCATAAACGGCAGCGTGTCGTTCGTCCTGGGGCAAACCTATCACACCGACCGCGCGCATTTTTTGCGGCTTTACCGCGCATTTGAAACATACAATATGGCGCTCACATTTGCGCTGTATCTCACGGCGGATGTGTTCATTCTGCCGTTTTTGAAGCTCTACACCGCCGGTGTGACGGATATTTCGTATCTCGATCCCGTTTTACCGCATCTTTTTGTCTGCACGTACCTGCTTTCAAACGGACGTGCAGCCGCGCAGCGCGTCATCGAATACGCCGGGCATTTTCAAAAAACGCAGAACCGTTCCGTCATCGAATCCGTCATCAATCTTCTCATATCGCTTTTGCTTGTGGTGCCGCTTGGCATGTACGGCGTGCTCATCGGGACGATTGCAGCGCTTTTATATCGCACGAACGATATGATCCTCTACGCGTCCCACAAGCTGCTGCATGCACCTGCACGGCATACTTACCGAAAATTCCTGTGCAACGGGGTATTGTTCGTTCTGTTGTGGTTTTTCGCAAAAGCTTTGCCGCTTCCACTCAACTCATATCCCGCGCTGCTCCTATCAGCCGCCGTATTTTGCATATTCAGCCTTTTGCTGTTTACCGTGCTCGGCTCTGCGTTGGATTGTGATGCCCGCCGCGTTCTTTTCGCCATCTGGCGCAGAACGGCAATGACCGTTCTGCAAAAAAGCCAATACATTCGCCGCAAAATAGGGGAGAAGCGCATTTTCACACACCGTTCCACGTTATGAATCTCTGACGAAATTGTCTGCTAATTTCGCTATAAATCAACCATTAAATTCGGCAAAATACCAAAATTTAATTATCTTCTTTGCATTTAATTGACCTCTTTCGCCTTTTTTGATATACTGTTAAGCGTTAAATCTTTTGGAGAATATTCGGAAACAATAAAACACAAGTGATTTTGTAAGGCTATATGCTTGCAAAATCACCAAATTTCGAGTATATCTCAGGGCGAGGAGGATATTCTTTATTATGGCAGGAAAGCTCTCTGCATTTTTCGGAGCGCAGGATATGACGGTGGGCAACCCGGCGACGAATCTCATTCGGTTTTCCACACCGCTTCTCATCGGCAACTTGGCGCAGCAGCTGTACAGCACGGTGGACTCCATCGTGGTCGGCAATTATGTGGGTGACAGCGCGTTGGCCGCCATCGGTGCCAGCGGCCCGATCATCAACTTGCTGCTCGTACTGTTCATGGGCGTATCGGTCGGTGCCAGCATCATGGCGTCGCAGTATTTCGGTGCGAAAGACAAAAAGCGACTTTCGCATTCTGTAGGTGCGGCGATCACGGCAACCTTTGCGGTTTCCATCTTCGTCATGGTCGTGGGCCCGCTCATTACACACCCGATCATGTCTGCACTACAAACACCGCAAGATATTTACACCATGTCGTGTGATTATCTCATCATCAATTTCCTCGGTATTCTCGGCAGCGCATATTACAACATTATTTCCGGCATTCTGCGCGGCCTCGGCGATTCCGTCATGCCGCTCATTTTCCTGCTCGTGGCATGCGGCATGAACATTGGTCTGGATATCTGGTTTGTCGCGGGCTTTAAAATGGGCGTTGCGGGCGCTGCGTGGGCAACCATCATCTCGCAGGCAGTCTCCGGCATCCTGTGTCTTGTGCGTCTGCTCTTAATGCGTGACGTATTGCACATCACGTGGCGCACCCTGTGGCCGACAAAAGCGCTTTTGTTCCAGCTCATCCGTTTGGGTCTGCCCAGCGGTCTCACACAGGCGGTGTTCTCGCTCGCCATGCTGGTCGTGCAGTCCCTTACAAACAGCTTCGGTACCACGATCATCGCGGTTTCCACCGTTGTTATGCGCGTGGACGGCTTTGCCATGATGCCGAACTTCACCTTCGGCACGGCAACGACGACCTTCACCGGCCAGAACATCGGCGCAGGTCGTTTGGATCGCGTGGAAAAGGGCACAAAGGACGGCTTAAAGCTCGGCCTTTCCGTTTCCGTGGTACTTGTTGCGCTGATCCTGTTCTTCGGCCGTTATCTCATGGAAATGTTTACGAGTACGCCGGACGTCATTGATACCGGCATGCATATGATGCGCATTCTCGCCATCGGTTACATTGCAATGGCCGTCACGCAGATCCTTTCCGGCGTTATGCGCGGCGCGGGCGATACGATGACCCCAATGTGGATCTCCCTCATCACGACCATCGTTATCCGTGTGCCGATCGCATACGGCCTCGCAGCACTGATGCACTCTGCAGATGCGCTGTTCATCTCCTTGCTCATAAGCTGGGTCATGGGTGCCGTGCTTACCTCCATCGCGTTCCGCATGGGCCGTTGGAAGAAGAAGTCTATCATCAACGACGATGTGCCCGAACCGGCAGATGTGCAGGTTTAAGCCCTATTTCGTACAGAAAAACGGGTCAGCTTCTTTGTATGCAGACCCGTTTTTTCTCTGATAGAACATAAAAGCACCGCGCAAAGAACCGTAAAGCTCTTTGCGCGGTGCTTTTTTATATGATTTTTAATTATTCGCACAGCTCAAAACATCGCCTAAAAACGGCTTTTGGCCCGTGCCGTCATAAATCTGCGCATGACGAAACAAAATCATAACGCATACCTCCCAATCGTAGGAAATCAGCATAGTTTTACAGCTGCATGCAGAACTTATCAAGGCTTGACAGGGCAATTTTACCAGCGTATACTGAATATAATAAAAAAATTGAGGAGGACTGCACAAATGCAGACTGAGCTCTATACGATACAAGGCGTAGAGAACATTTTAACGCCCGCTTTGATCTACTATAAAGACGAAATTTTCGGAAATACCCGCAAGACAATCGAAATCGCCGGCGGGGCAGAGCGACTGTGGCCGCACGTGAAGTCGCACAAAATGAAAAAGATGATCGAAATGCAAAAGGCTATGGGCATTCATCGCTTCAAATGCGCGACTTTGGCGGAAGTCAAAATGGTTGCCGAATGCGGGGCAGAGCACATTTTGCTCGCCTACCCGCTTGTCGGGCCGAACATCAAAGCGTTTATCTCGCTCGTAAAAGAATTCCCCAAAACGCATTTTTACGCGCTGGAAGATGATTTAAGCTGCCTGCATGCGCTTCAAGCCGAAGCCGAAAAGCAAAATGCTGTGCTCGGCTGGTTTGCGGATGTCAACATGGGTATGAACCGTACCGGCGTGGAAACGGCGCATCTTTATGAATTCATCAAAGCAGCACTCGAAAATCCGTCCGAAAATGTTCCATTCAGCGGCCTGCATTGCTATGACGGCCACGTGCACACTACCGACCTCATGGATCGCGAAGCCGAGGTGACGGACATGGTGGAAAGCATTGCCGATGTGCTCGATTCACTCAGCGAAGACGGCATTGAGGTGCCGATGATCATCGCGGGCGGCAGTCCGTCGTTCCCATGTCACGCCGCAAACCCGGATATCTTTTTGTCGCCCGGCACCGTGTTTTTGTGGGACAGCAGCTACAAAGAAAATTATCCTGACCTGCCGTACATCCCCGCCGCAGCTGTTTGCACGCGTGTCATCAGTCACCCGGCGCCCGGCGTGTTCACATTTGACCTCGGCTGCAAGGGCATCGCAAGCGACCCGCCCGGTGTGCGCGGCAAAGTTGTCGGCCTTGAAAACGCCGAGCCGATGTTTCAAAGCGAAGAGCACTGGACATGGCGCATGAAGCCCGGCTTTGAAAACGAGCGTCCGAAGATCGGTGACGTTTTCTACGTGATCCCGACGCACATCTGCCCAACGACGGCGTTATACAGCGAAGTACTCGTCGCGGAAAACCATGTCATCACAGAGCATTGGACGGTCGACGCGCGCCGATAAATATTTGTACGTACAACTCTTGACATTCGTACCCTCGTATGCTATATTGAACATACACAAGGCGATGCTTATCGCCGATTTTAAGTGGAGGAATTTTTAAAATGGCAAAACTTTCCATTCATACTGACGAAAAGAAAAGCAAGATCAGCCGCAATATCTACGGCAATTTTTCCGAGCACCTCGGACGCTGCATTTATAACGGCATTTATGTTGGCGAAAACAGCGACATTCCAAACGTAAACGGCATGCGAACCGATATTGTGGAAGCGCTGAAAGCTATTAAGCTGCCGGTGCTACGCTGGCCGGGCGGCTGTTTTGCGGATGAATACCACTGGAAAGACGGCATCGGCCCCAAGGAGACACGCAAAAAGATGGTCAACACGCACTGGGGCGGTGTTGTGGAGGATAACACCTTCGGCACGCACGAATTCTTAGAGTTCTGCCGTCAGGTCGGCTGCGAGCCGTACATCAACGGCAACGTGGGCTCCGGCACCGTGCAGGAAATGAGTGAGTGGATGGAGTACATGACGTTTGATGGCATTTCGCCCATGGCGGACCTGCGCGCTAAAAACGGTCATGCCGAGCCGTGGAAAGTGAAATACTTCGGTGTCGGCAACGAAAACTGGGGCTGCGGCGGCAATATGCGCCCGTCCTATTATGCCGACCTCTACCGCCGCTTCCAGACCTACGTCCGCGATTACGGCGACAACCACGTGTTCCGCATTGCCTGCGGCCCGGGCATCGCCGACGATTACAACTGGACAGAAGAGGTCATGCGCATTGCGGGCAACTACATGAACGGCCTCAGCCTGCACTATTACACCGTGCCAGGCACATTTGAGAAAAAAACAGCTGCAACAGGCTTTGATACCAACACGTATTACGAGACTATTCGCAAGGCACTGTACATGGACGAGCTTATCACGCGCCACACGGAGATTATGAGCCATTACGATCCCGAGCACAAAGTCGGCCTGGTCGTAGACGAGTGGGGTACATGGTACGATGTGGAACCGGGCACGAATCCGGGCTTCCTGTATCAGCAGAACACCATGCGCGACGCCATTGTCGCCGCTGTAACGCTGAACATTTTCAATGCACACAGTGACCGCGTCGTCATGGCAAACATCGCACAGCTTGTAAACGTTTTGCAGTCCGTCATCCTCACCGAGGGAGAGAAAATGGTGCTTACGCCGACATATCATGTATTCGATCTTTATAAGCACCATCACGATGCAACGCTTTTGAATAGCCACCTCGAAACGGAGGGGGTCTACGACGGCGTACCGAACCTCACGGTTTCCGCCTCGGAAGACGAAAACGGCGTCGTGCATATCACGCTCGCGAACATTTCCGCCGACACTGCGTACCCGATCGACTGTGCGCTGACCGGCAAGAAGTACAATACGGCATCTGCACGCATTTTGACAAACTCCATCGGCGCATACAACGACTTCGACCATCCCGAAGACGTCAAGATTACGGATTTCGACGCGCTGACGCTTGAAAACAATAACCTGCACTTCAATATTCCGGCGTGTGCCGTCATGGAGATCACGGTCTCCTGATGGAACGCATTCCCTGCAGGCGGTGTTTGCTGAAAGACCTCAGCGACACAGATTATTTTCACTCGATCTACGAATATATCGAAAACATTCCCCCGGAGCAGAAAGCCCCGGATGCACTTTACAAAGACCGTTTGCAAAAATGCACATCATGCGACCACTTAGTCAACGGCATGTGTGCGCTGTGCGGCTGCTTTGTAGAGGTACGGGCAGCAAAAGTGCGCCAACATTGCGCAAAAAACGCAGAAATCTGGTAAAAATCGGCTCTGATTTTTACTTGTCAATCCGGCAAAATTGTGGTATACTGGCTCGAAGCCTGTATACCACTTTTTGTGTTTTCGGGCATCGCAATCCCGTCGTTTCGACGGGCTACCTCTACCTTGAAAGGATTTATTTATGCTGGATGTCTTTCTCGACGCACTCATCGATTCGTTAAAAACATTGCCGTTTCTGTTTGCCGCGTACTTTCTCATTGAGTATTTAGAGCACCGTGCAAGCAGCAAAATGGAACGCGGTCTGCAAAAGCTCGGCAAATTCGGCCCCATCGGCGGCGCGCTCCTCGGCGTTGTGCCGCAGTGCGGCTTCTCCGTGGCGGCAGCAAATTTCTACGCCGGACGCATCATCACAGTCGGCACACTGCTCGCCGTGTTCCTTTCCACAAGCGATGAAGCCCTGCCGATTCTGTTCTCACACCCGGAGCAGATGCAGTACATTTTGCCGATGCTGCTCATCAAAGTCGCCTCCGGCATCGTGTTCGGCTTTCTGGCCGACCTCATTTTACAGCGCTTTTTCCACCCTAAAAAAGAGAAGCCGTTTGAGGAGCTGTGCGCGAACTGCGACTGCGACCACCACAGCCTGTTGCACTCCGCCTTGCACCACACAATCAGCATTTTTCTCTTTATCCTCGTCGTAAACCTCGTGCTCGGCTATGCCATTTATTTTATCGGGGAAGACCGCATTTCCGGCTTACTTTTAAACGGCAGCGTCTTTCAACCGTTCCTGACGGCGCTCATTGGACTCATTCCGAACTGTGCGGCATCCGTGATCTTAACGGAGCTGTTCACGCTGGGCAGCCTGCAATTCGGCTCCTGCGTGGCGGGCTTATGCGCCGGTGCGGGCGTGGGCCTTGTCGTGCTGTTCCGCACAAACCACCGCGTAAAAGAGAACCTTGCCATCGTCGGTACGCTGTACGCCTGCTCCGTCGTGACCGGCATGCTTGTAAATTTGATTTTCTAAACTTAAATATATGCAAAAACGACCGAAAGCCTTGGCACAGCGCTTTCGGTCGTTTTTATTTACATGTATTTCTCGATGAATTCCGGTAGAGAGGGAATTGACTTCTTTCGAGGTGAATTCTACAACACGACACCCATGCAGTGCGTATCGGTGCAGCTCTCAATGCACACAGAGCGAATCTCGCCCGCAAGGGACGTACCGCTTGCCACCGCAACAGGTGTATAGTTCATGGAGTATCCCTCCCAAACGCCTTTTTGAATCTCGCGCTCGAAAAGCACTTCCTCCGTGCGACCGATTTGCGCTTTAAAAAACGCCTGCTGCGTTGCGGTCGTCACGCGGATCATCTCGTGGCTGCGCGCTTCCTTTACGGCATTCGTCAGCTGATCGCCCATGTCATAGGCACGGGTGCCGGGGCGGCGGGAATAGGCAAACACGTGTACTTTCGCAAATGCGATCTCTTCTGCAAACGCCAAAGATTCCGCAAATTCTTCATCCGTTTCGCCCGCGAAGCCGACCATGATGTCCGTCGTGATGGCAGCATTTTCAAACGCTGCGCGCAGGTTGCGCACGATGGTACGGTATTCGTCTGCGGTGTAGTGGCGGTTCATGCGCTTTAAAGTCGCATCACAGCCGCTTTGCAAGGAGAGGTGGAACTGCGGGCACAGCTTTTTCTGCTTTGCCATGCGCCGAATCACGTCTTCCGAAAGCTGCTCCGGCTCCAAGGAGCCGAGGCGCACACGCTCAATACCCGGCGTAGCGCAGGCCGCTTCAATGGCGTCACACAGATGCAGACCGAACTCCTGTCCGTATGCCGAAAGGTTGATGCCCGTCAGCACCACTTCTTTGTAGCCGTTCGCGCCAAGCCCCGCAAGCTCCGCTTTGAGGTCTTCAAGCGGCTTCGAGCGCACACGGCCGCGGGCATAGGGAATGATACAGTATGAGCAAAAGCGGTTGCACCCGTCTTCAATCTTCACAAATGCACGCGTGCGGCCCGTAAAGTTCTCCACATTGAGATCCTCAAATTTTTCATCGTTCGTGTGCGGCGCAATGTCGATGATGCGCTGGCGTGCAGAAAGAAACGCCAGCAGATCCGGCACCAGACGCTTGCGGTTCGAGGTGCCGAGGATAATATCGGCTTCCTCCAGTCGCCTTGCGTCCTCCGGGAACGCCTGTGCCATGCAGCCCGTCAGCACCATAACGGCATCCGGGTTATCTTTTTTCGCGCGGCGAAAAATCTGCCGCACCTTGCGGTCACTTTCGGCCGTGACCGTGCAGGAGTTGAGGATTACGACGTCCGCCGTTTCCTTGTCCTCCGCTGCGGCAAAGCCGTGCTGCAAAAGGGAAGAGAGCATCGCTTCCGATTCATACTGGTTCACCTTGCAGCCGAGGGTGATGACCTTTGCTTTCATCATATATTTTAATTTCCTTTCGTCACACGTCGTTTTCTTCCAGCCAAAGCGTCAGCTCCGTCCAGTCGTTCATCAGGCTGTCCGCAAGCGCCTTTTGCTCAGTAATCTTATTCGTGATTTCCATCATTTTTTCGTAATCGCTCGCCGTCTCGGGGTCGGAGAGCTGCTCGTTCAGCGTGTCAATTTCCGCTTCCGCCGCTTCGATCTCGCGCTCGCATTTCGAAAGTGCGGCACGGCGCTTCCGAATTTCAGAGGCACGCTCTTTCTTTTGTTTATAGACTGTATTGGCTTTCGGCACAGCGTTTTCATTTTCCGCTTCGGCAGCGGCTTTTGCGGCTTCCTGCTTTTGACGGGCCTCAAGATATGCGTCGTAGTTGCCGAGGTACAGCGTTGTGCCGGAAGGGGTGAGATAGTAGATTTTATCCGCAAGCTTGTTGATAAGATAACGGTCATGCGAAACGACGAACAGCGTGCCATCGTAGCCCAAAAGTGCGTTTTCAAGCGCCTCGCAGGAGCCGATATCGAGGTGGTTCGTCGGTTCGTCGAGGATCAAAAGGTTCGCTTTGGAAAGCATCAGCTTTAAAAGCAGCACGCGCGCACGCTCGCCGCCGGAAAGCCCTTTCACGGGCTTATACACGTCTTCGCCTTTAAAAAGGAACACCGCCAATGCGCTACGCACCTGCGTCTGCGTCATGTAGGGGTGCAGATCCCAGATCTCATCGATGACCGTCTTACTCTCATCTAAATTGCCTTGCGCCTGATCGTAGTAGCCGATGTCGATATTCGCGCCAAAGCGGAAATCGCCGAAGGTTTGCTTATAAATGTGCAACAGCACTTTCAGCAAAGACGTTTTTCCGCAGCCGTTCGGGCCGATGAGGAACACCTTTTCGCCGCGTTTGATATCGAGATTCACATTTTTAAAGAGCCTGTGGTCGCCGAATGAGAGGGCAAGCTCTTCCGCTTCCAGAACATCATTGCCGCCGCGCTGGCTCGCCTTAAACTGAAATTTTATGGTATCCGGATCATCCTCCGGCTTTTCAAGCGTCGCCTGCAAACGGTCAATGGACTTCTGCTTGCTCGCAATCGTCACATAGTTGCGCTCCTGATTGAACCGCTTCTGCTGCTCAATGATGCCCTCAATGCGCTTGATCTCGCGTTGGGTGTTATCGTAGACGCGCTGCATCGCAAGGCGGTTTTCTTCTTTCAGTTGCAAATATTTCGTATAATTGCCCTTATATTCTGTCAAATGCGTGTTTTCAATCTCAAATGTGCGGTTCGTCACAGCATCAAGGAAATAACGGTCGTGCGAAATAACGATGTACGAGCCGTTGTAATTCTTCAGAAAATCCTCCAGCCATTCAACAGACGGAATATCAAGGTGGTTCGTCGGCTCGTCCAGCAACAGCAAATTCGATTCGCCGAGCAGCATTTTTGCGAGTTGAATTTTCGCTTTCTGTCCGCCGCTCAAAACACCGATAGGAGCATAGATCTGCTCCGGCGCAAAGCCGAGGCCGATGAGTGTGCTTTTTGCACGGTTGCGGCAGGTGAGGCCGCCGTCTGCGATGAAACGATCGTTTAGCTCCGCCTGCTTTTCGATAAGCTCGTTAAGGTTTTCCGGCATTTCCGAAATTTTCGTCGTGAACACTTCTATCTCTGCTTCCATTTTGAGCAGCGGCGCAAACACCGTCATCACTTCGTCAAACGCCGGTTTTTCCATATCGCGGCAAACATGCTGCTCCATGTAGCCGATGGACGTTTCGCGCGCCGGGGTAAAGGTGCCTTCGTCCGCCGTATATTCTCCGTTCAGTACCTTGAAAAGCGTCGTCTTTCCGGAGCCGTTAATGCCCACAAGGCCAACACGGTCGCCTTTCTGCACTTCAAATGTAATATCCTGAATGATCACATCGGTGCCGAACATCTTTTTTATGTTGTTCACCGTAAGTATTGCCATAGTTGTTCTCCTCGGTTCATATTCCGTTTTATTATACCGAAAGATAGTCTTCAAATCAAGCAAAAACCGAGACAAAATCACGCCCTGCGGGCGAAAATCGCAGAGATTTGACGTTTCTTTCCGATTTTAAGGTCAAAATAGAAAAAAGTATACGGTTTCGCTTGATTTTTCCCCGAAAACTGTTGTATAATAACACTACTTTAAGAGACAGATTTGGTGTGTTAGAACTTTGGAGGGTTTTCCATGAAATGTCCCTATTGCGGATACAGTGAAAGTAAGGTCATCGATTCCAGGCCAACCGATGAGGGGGAGCGCATTCGCCGCCGCCGTGAGTGCTTAAACTGCGCAAAACGCTTTACGACCTATGAAGTCATTGAGACTGTGCCGGTGGTCGTTGTAAAAAAAGATAAATCCCGCGAGGCTTTTGACCGCAACAAGCTGTTGAACGGCCTTCTGCGCGCCTGCGAAAAACGCCCCGTACCGCTTGAAACACTGGAGCGCATCGTAGACGAGATTGAAACGCTCCTGCAAAACTCGCTCGACCGCGAAGTGCCGTCCACGCTCATCGGTACTTATGCCATGGATAAGCTCAAGAAGGTCGACGAAGTCGCCTATGTTCGCTTTGCTTCCGTTTACCGTGAATTCAAAGACATCAATACGTTCATGGACGAACTCAATAAAATCAAGGCCGAGCGCAACCGATAAATTCAGATTATGTAGCAGCAGTCCCAACGCGATATGGGGCTGCTGTTTTTTTGCTTTAAAACACATTTTCAAATGCGATGCGCTCTGTTTTTTGAATGTGCTCCGCTGTGTTTTTCACCATCTGGCATTCGGCGCGCGCTAAGGACACCTCCTCCTGCTCAATATAATAGGGCAGCACGGCAAAAATGTTTTCCAGCGGCTCCAAATGCTCGTGCGGCAGGAAAACGCACAGTTTATCGTGTATTTTCTCCCAGTCTGCCTGCAATTTTCGGCTTTCCTCCAAGGCTTTTTCCGCTTCACCGTCGGAAAGCAGCCGGTCGATATTTTCCGCGGACACAATCAGTGTATTCGCAGATCTTGCCGTGTTGCAGTAACCAAAGATACACACCGCCACAGCAAATACCGCCAAAACGATTGAAAAGGCCATGCGCTTCATTTTTTCACTCCCTTTTTTAGGCTGCCGTCCCGCCGAATGAGCGTATAATGTCCGGCTGTGTTTACCGTTAGAATAAACACTTCGGGAAGCGGTACGGCTTCGCTTTTTAATATGCTGTGTATCCACTCTTCATTTTTGCCGCACAAGTGCATAGAGCCCACAGAAAGGTCTCCGTCGCTCACCACAACGACTTCAAGGCCCTCGTCTTTCACTTTCACGCCCATATCGCTCGGACGCAGGTAATCGACGGCGGCTTTTTTAACGACACTCAGCGTGCCGTTCGTCTCTACAATGGCATATGTCACATCTGAAAGCACAAAAACATCCTTTTGCCGCAGTTGCTCAAAAAGGTCTTCTACGCTCATGCGCAGCTCCTGCATGTTTTCCTGAATGATACGCCCATCTTTGATGATGACGACCGGCTTGCCGCACACCAAACGGTGAAAACGGCTGCTTTTAAGCATAAAAACCGAAACGAGCACCTCGAGCGCAATGAGCACTAAAATGGGGATGAGCCCGCTGAAAAGCGGCTGGCCGCTGTCCTGCATCGGAATCACCGCAAGGTCGGAGATGAGCAGCGTCACGACCAATTCACTCGTTTGCAGTTGGTTGATCTGCCGTTTGCCCATAACGCGAACAGCCAAAATAATCGTAAAATACAAGATGATCGTGCGCACAAACGAAATAAACATGGCGTTTTCCTTTCCGTATGTCTTCGTCGCTATTATGCGTCTTCGGGCGTATAAAATACGGCCTTTCTGTAAAATCTACACAGGAGAACCCTGCGGAAAGGACACTGCTAATGGAAAACTTATCTGAACACTTAAAGGAAAACGTAACATATATAAATGGATTATTTGAAAACGCCATGGATTATATCGAGCGCGAATTTATGGTCGGCACAGTACCGGCCGCGCTGCTCACCATGGACGGGCTCGTCAGCAAACAGCACATTACTTTGAGCATTTTAAATCCGTTGATGCGCGCGAAAATTCCGACGGATAACGGCAAAGAAACGCTTTTGTTTATCGAAGAAAACGTGCTGTGCGCCGTAGAGCAAGCCGAGCTTTCCACCGTCAGTGAAGTGCTCGAACGCATGATGAACGGTTTTGCGGTGCTGCTGCTCGATAACTGTCCGACAGCGCTCGCGTTCGGCACGCAGGGCTTTGCTGCGCGCGGGGTGGATGAGCCCGATACGGAAGTTATGCAGCGCGGCTCCCGCGAAGGCTTTGTGGAAACCTACCAGACAAACATTTCGCTTTTACGACGCCGTCTCAAAACGACCGAGCTCAAATTTGAAAAGGTGACGGTTGGCGAAGAGAGCCAAACACCGGCTGCGCTGTGCTATTTAAAAAACATCGCGGACCCGAAGATCATTAACACACTCAAGAAGCGGCTTTCCGCATGTAATCTAAAAGACGTGCTCGCAGCAGGATATTTGGCGGGTTACTTGGAGCGTCCCGCGATTTTTGATCGCGTAGGTTTTACCGAGCGCCCCGATACCTTATGCGGCAAACTGCATGAGGGGCGCATCGGGCTGCTTATAGACGGCACGCCCACAGCGCTTTACGTGCCGTATCTCTTCGTTGAAAACTTTCAGACCGCCGACGATTATGCAAACCGTCCGTTTTACGCCACGTTCACGCGCTGGCTGAAATACATCGCGTTTTTCCTTGCGATTTTTCTGCCGGGGCTGTATGTCGGCATCGCCGCACACGACCCGGAGTTACTGCCGGAAACACTGCTCGTTACCATTGCACAGGCAGAGCGCAGTACGCCGTTTCCCGTCATGTTAGAAGCGATTTTGCTTTACTTTATGTATGAACTGATGCGCGAAGCCGGACTGCGCGTACCGAAACCGCTCGGCAGCTCTGTCGGCATCGTGGGCGGTCTTGTCATCGGCGAGACTGCCGTTTCCGCAGGGCTCGTCAGCGCACCGTCGCTCGTCGTCATCGCCGTCACGGTCATTACCGGGTACACGGTTCCGAAATTATACGAGCCCATGGCTGTACTGCGTCTTACTTTTATTTTGGTGGGTGGTATGTGGGGTGTGTGGGGCGTGCTTGCAGGCTTTACGTTTTTATTATTCGAGCTTTGCGGCAAAACAAGCTTTTCCGTGCCGTTTTTGGCCCCGGTCGCACCATTTCGGCTTTCCGCCATGCGGGATGTGCTTGTACGCGCGGGATGGAAACGATTAGTGCGTCATAACGCCTCCGTACAACACATGCCCGGCGCGGGAAAGGGGGAAAAGCACCTGTGAAAACCAAGATCAGTGCTTTGCAGCTTTACCTTATGCTGTTTCTTTCACGTGTCATCGTCAGCATTACAATCAATGTGCAAACCGTCGGCGGCAGCAATTTGATTGAAAGTATTTTCTCTTCGCTCGGGCTGTTTTTGTACCTTACGGTGTTTTCTCTGCCGCTTTTCATGCTGCACAAAAGCCACCCGGAAGCATCGCTTCTGCAAATCGCAGAGAATAACTGCGGCCGCGGTGTTTCTGTACCGATGTCCGCAATTTACGCGCTTTATTTTATAGTGATGAACATTTTCAGTCTTTCGCTTTTTCTGACGCTGCTCGTCAACACTACAGACCCCGTCGCTTCGCGTTTTTCCATCGTCCTTGTCGTGCTCGGCATCGCACTTTATGGTGCCATTCGCGGTATAGAAACCGTCTCGCGCGCCTCGGTATGCATTTTCACGCTGTTCATGCTCGGCATGGGGATGATTTTTCTCGCCGTCTCGCCGAACGTCACGCCGCATTATCTCATGCCGCTTTTCTATGACGGCATAGACCAAACCGTACAGGGGTTTCTCGTCTTCACAGCGCGCTGTTCTTCGCTTGCCGAGTTTGCCGTTTTGATGCCGTTTCTTACAAATACGGATACAAAAAGCGGTAAAAGCCACCGCGTGCTCGGCTTTGTCGTTTGGAACGGCGGCATCACCGTGTTTTTGGGTGTACTTCTGTTTTTCATCGTCTCGTGTCTCGGCGAGTACGCCGCGCTGCAAGTTTTCCCCGCATACACGCTCGCTTCCATCGCGGAGATTGCCGGCATTCAGCGGCTGGACGCGCTTTTCATCGGCATCAGCATGATGGCGCTCATCGTGCGTATTGCCTGCGGATTATTCTGCATCGCCGTGTGCATGACACCTATCCCGACACGCCCGCGCGCGTGGCTGACGGCACTCATAGCCGCGCTGACAGCAGTTCTGTCCCTATGGCTCACAGACTCCGCCGCACGCGTCGGGGCCGTGTTCCGCACCGCGTATCTGCTGCCGTTTTCCGTTTTGACCGGCGCTATGCTGCCGAGTTTGCTTTGGTTTTTCGACTGCATCAAAAAGAAGAGGAGACGCGCCGCATGAAAAAAACACTCACATCCGTTTTACTTTCGCTCATTTTGACGCTCACCGCTTCGGGCTGCGCGCCGGAGCTTTACGAGCGCTTGCTCATCAGCGCAATCGGCGTAGACCGCACGGCAACCGGCTGCCGCGTGACGGTGCTCGCTTCCGAAACGACGGAGGACGGAGGGCAGAGCACCTTTTCCGGTGAGGGCGATACCGTCCCCGAAGCGCTCAGTCAAATCGCGCTCGAAAGCGGCCGCACGCCGCTGTATTCGCACAACGCCGCCATCCTTTTCGGTATGCAATGCGCAGAAAGCGGTATCGCCGAACAACTGGATTTCTTTATCCGCCACTACGATTCCCGCCCGACCGCCAAAGTTTTCCTCGCAGAAGATACCGCCGAAAGCGTCCTGTTACAAACGGATCTCACCGCCGAACGCTTCATGCAGCTTTCAAACGGCGCAAAATACAGCGGGGCCGCGGCAGACGTGAATTTGCTGCAGCTTGTAAACGGGCTTTACGGCGTAAACACCACTGCCGCGCTGCCCGTTCTGCGCGCCGATGATTTGCCCACGCCCGTCGGCACAGCCGTTCTGCAAAGCTACCGCCTGTGCGCCGTGCTCACGCCGGCGGAAGCACAGGGGCTTAGTGCCTTGCAGGGTACACTTTCTGGTGGCGAATTCACCATAAAAGACGAAGCTTTCGGCACGGTATCGCTTAAAGTCCGCAGCACAAACAGCAACATTATCTTCACAGGCACAGCAGAACAGCCCAAGTTTACCGCCAGAATTCATGTTATCGCCGAAGTTTCTGCCGTCACAAATACCGCAAAGCACGTAGGGAACGAAGCATTTCCGCGCTTTGAGACTGCCCTTGCCAACTGCACTGAGGAACGCATCGCCGCTTATCTCAAAACCACAAACGGAGCCGATGCCGCAGGTCTCAGCGAAGTCATTTTCCGCACCGCGCCAAATGTGTGGCGTGAAATGGGGGAAAGCCGCGCAGAAAAGCTCTCAAAAGCCGAAATTACCTTTCACGTCACTGCCGAAGTACAGCGCGTGGAAGAGGAAGACATTCCGTATTTTTAGAGCAACAGCTGCACTTTATAGCAATCGGTCGCCGGAGCGCATAGGAAAAGCCTGCAAATCGCACATCATATCCCATCCTTTTTTCGAATAGAACATTCTATGCGCCACGCAGGCTTTTGTTCGTTACAAATTTGATTATTTCTTGGCTTTTTTTTCGTCGGACAGCGCCATTAAAATGCGCTGGGCAACCGCTTGTCGCGCCGTAGCTTCCGCTGCAAGCTTCAACGCCGCTGCACGCAAGGCCGCTGCGTCACTTTCCGGGTGTACGCCCGCTGCCGTCTCGTGCAAAGCGCCGCTCTGCGCCGCCGCAAAGTCTTTATAAAGCTGCTCCGCGTCTTCATCGCCGGAAAACAGCACGGCAATATCCTGAATGGAAAGCACCTGCTTCAGCAAGCCCACCATCATCAGCTTAGAAAGATGCTCCTTGCTGTACTTTTTGTGCACGGGATGATCCACAACGCCGCTTTTCACGTAATTATTGATCATACTGTTCGTCAATAAACTCTGCTTTTCATCGCGTTCAAAAAGAGACAGCGCTTCACCTGTAAACATCATCACCTGATCCATATAAAGGGGAATAGAGGGTAGGGCGCTCCAATTCGGCAGTGCAAATTCTTCGGCTTCCTGCAGCCATTTACCGCAATCAAATTCAACCTTGCTCATTTTCACAACGACTCCTTTTGTTTTTCATAAACAGTATACGGCATTTTTTTTCGCATTGCAAGCGCTTTTCTTTGGCTGTTTTATTGTTTTTGGAAAAAAACGGTCAAAATTCCATTATGGGCTTGACAAACCTACTCAGTTTTTGTATAATTAATAACAGTCAAGTCGGCTCTGCGAAATGCACAAAAAGAAATATGCTTGACAAAGTGTGTTTTGTGTGTTATAATATCACTTGTTCTGAAATGGAGAGGTGTCCGAGTGGTTTAAGGAGCTAGTCTTGAAAACTAGTGATCTCGTAAGGGACCAAGAGTTCGAATCTCTTCCTCTCCGCCACATTTTCTTTTATATTCACCATGGAGAAGTACCCAAGTGGTGAAGGGGCTCCCCTGCTAAGGGAGTAGGTCGGGTAACCGGCGCATGGGTTCAAATCCCATCTTCTCCGCCAAAAGTCCACCGTAATTTTGATAGAATTACGGTGGACTTTTTCTATGCCCGAAAGCCGCTTAAAACAAGGCTTTTCGGCTGTTTCAGCACATAAGCGAACCCCGCTGCAGAGCAATTCTGCGGCGGGGTTCGTGTTTTTTGCGTGGCTGCACAAGCTGAAAATCAAATCCCATCACTCTTCCGCCAGATCGGCAATCAGCTTGACGTCGCTGACGGCCAGCGCAAGCTGAAGCTTGTTTTCCAGCCCGGTTTTTTGCAGCATATTTGACACATGGAATTTGACCGTTGACATCTCGCAGCCCATCTCCGCCGCAATGCGCGTGTAGGACAGTCCCCGCAGCAGATGCCGCAGAACCTTCAGTTCCGTCTTTGTAAATTCCGTGCTTTTTGCCATGCCGATCTCAACTGTCGGAGGTGCATCCGGAAAAATATGTTCACCCGCCAGTGTTTGCCGGACGACATCCATCAAGCGCTTCTGCGTCGAGTCCTTGTACCACAGGCTGTCGGCCCCGGCCTTCTTTGCCTCATCCAGAACGGCGCCGTCGATCAGCGAAGTCACAACAATAATTTTACTCTTCGGCTGTATGGCTTTAATCTGGCGAACAGCAATCAACCCGTTCTCACGGTTCTCTGTTTGCACATCCATCAAAATCAGATCGACAGAATTTGTCCTGCACATCTCGACTGCTTGTTTCGCGCCTGGAATGGACGCCGTGATCCGGTATCCGTCCTCGGCGCGAAAATAGCTTTCCAACAGACTGCGAATCATGGTCTGGTCTTCAACGATCATCACCTTCATATGCTGCTTCCTCCTTTTCCTGCAAACTGAGCATCAGCTTAAAGCGAGGGACACTCTGAATCTCCATTTTGCCGCCGGATTCTTCTATGCGTTGACGCAGCATAGAAAGACCTCCGCCTTCTGTGATTTTTCCCTTTGGTGCCGCACCGTTGTTGGTTAAGGAGACCGCTATGCAGTCCGGCTTTTGCCAAAAGCACACATACAGCTCTGTTCCGTCGGCGTGGCGGACACAGTTCGATGCACATTCGCTGATTGCCAGTGCAATCAGTGCGCGCATACGCTGCGTTCGCGGCTCATCTCCTGCCAACAGAACTCTGACGCCAAGCTTTTCCGCTCGTTCTTTTGCGGCTTCCAACGGTTCGGATTGCGCTCTCATCTGACTGGAGCGGTAAAGCACTGAAATGGACTGCTCCCACAACGCTGCGGTTGCACGAATTTCCTTCTGGTCTGTGTTTTGAAGCAGCACGCGCCGCGTCGCGAGAATGCTGTGTCCAATGTCATCGTGCACACGCAGCTTCATGGCCAGCGTCTCTTCCTCCCGGATAATCTCCGGCATCTGCGCAAGCAGCCGCCTGAGCCGCTTGTTTGTTTTCTCCAGCTTCGCATTTTCCGCTTTTAGCTGGTTCTGCTTCTGAATCAGCTCCGTAACGTCTGCGGCAGTGATTTGTGTATATCGGGCACCTGCTTTTGTTGCGATCTGCTCCTGCGCAAAGCGTAGCGCTGTTCCGTCCGGAAAGCGGTAAATCCAAAGGTGCGGATCCAGACAGCACACACTTGCCGGCGGTGCCTGCAGGGCGCTTTGCATCTCTGCCAGCGATTGTATACCGCCTTTTTGCAGCCAGTTCGTAATGGCAAGCATCCGGCGGTTGATGAGCCGCACCACGCCGTTTTTATCGAAAAAGCAGGCCGCGATGGGGAGACTGTCAAAACTTTCCTTGATCCTATCCATGCGCCTTTACCTCCTCAATCTTTCCAGCTTCCGCGTCACATATTGCAGCCCGTCCTCATCCTGCTCCCATTCCAAACCTTGAAAATACGCGCGCAGCCCGCAGAGTGGCTCTGCCGCTGAAACACAAAAAGATACTTCTACCTGCGCACCGACATCTATGGAGATCAGCATTGCACGAAGGGATTCCAGTTCCGTTTCCACGACGGCCTCGAACAGGTCGTAGATCTGCGTCGCCTGTTCGAGGGTAAGCTGGTCATCCCCCTTGACAATTGCCTTACAGTCGGCGCCATAGACACAGATATTCTCGGAAGACTCATTGAGGCACAACCGAAGCTCCTGCACACTGATCGCACCGCGCTGTGCGCCGACAAAAATCAGGTTGCTTCTGCGTTTGATGTAGGTTCCGATAATGATGACCTGCCCGAGCAAACGCCTGGCTCGGTTTTGGTCCTCCGTTTTCTGCAATTCAGCCAGCAGATCCCACAGCATCGCGATCTGCCGATCAATCTGTGCCTCCATCATATCATACAAGCGGTTTTGCTCCGTCAGCTTCAACCATCTTGCATGCTGTGCATTCTCCGCCGCCAAAACGTCGCCGGTGTCATGCAACTCATCTCGTGTCAATTCCAGTTTCTTTTGAACCTGACTCAGCGCTGAGATGTCCTCCTTCCAGAATACCCAGCCGCGGCGCAACTTATGCCGTTTCAAAAGTGTATCGTCATCCAGATAGACGGTATCCTGCTGTATATGCCTTAGCTTACTTTGCGGCAAAGTCCCCTGCATGGCGGCAGATACATATTTGGAGCAGAACGCTTGATCGGTAATCTGAACAGGCAGGCTTGTCGCTTCAAAGAGCTCATCGTATCCGAGGTTGGAATGAATCAGTCCGCTTTGAATGCAGCATTCAAGGATGCTTGCAAAAATCAGGCACTGTGACACGGTCATATCGCCCGCGAGCACCCAGACCCAATAGACATTTTTGGCATACGCATAAACATATGCCAGCGAAAGCACAAACGGAACCAGCGGCAACCAGCGAATTCTCCTGCTATGCGGGATACGACAGTTTTTCACCATCGAAAGAAACGCAAACCCTGCGCACAGAGCTTCCCAGCCCAGCACGAAGAAAAAACCGACCTCATACCGATACTCCCGGTCCGATAAAATGCCGGACGGGAAAGAAAATACCTGCTGATGCAGATCATTGGTCAGAACGAGCAAAAGCAGCAGCAATGTCGGAAGATACAGAAGCTTTGTCCATCGCGGCAGACGAAAGTCCTCTCCCTTGCCCAGCGACTGGGAAACGAAGACCGACAGCATGGGGATAAACAGCATCGGGAAATAATAGGAATACCACAGCAGGCGTTCTGCATCTATGTTATCAATAGAAAACTTGATTGAGCGCAGCAGAATCCACAGCACCATCAGCGCCGAAATCGCCAGCATGTAGTGCCGCACCTGCACCTGTACGATGCGCGCCCAAAGAGAGTAGCACCACACGCTGAACAAAAACAAATAGATTGCGCTTCGCAAGTAGTTGACAGCCGGAGAATGAAAATAAGACCGGCTTGCATAGCGGAGCCACATGGCAAACGCAATGAGCACCAGCAAGCCCAAGGCGTACAAAAGGCTTCTTTTCGTCGTTTTGCTCATGCCGCATGCCCCCAAAAATCAGTATATTTATATGGATAGTATATCATGCGGATAGACAAAAGGCAACAAGTTTTGTCCTCTTTATACAGAGAACTGTGACAAAATTTGGCTTTGCAACGGAAAATAATTACAAATCCTATCCAATTGGCGGGGGCGGAAATGGAAGATAACGGCTAAAATATAGATGAAGGATTCAAAGGAAGAGAAAGGCGGTGGAAAAGCACAAATGCGAAGAATTGTATTGGATATGAAGGGCGGACTTCTGTCGGAGGCGGTCATGCAATCACTTTCGGGATGCGACCCGGATTTCCTTATCTACCGTTCTTCAAAGCCGGAAGAAACGCTGGCGTTGTGCCGGACCTGCCGTGCCAATGTGTTGGTGATGGAGGTCATCCGACAGGGAATCTGGAAGCTGAGTGAGAGACTCAAGATCTGCAGTGCCGTAAAGCAACTCGGTTGGACATGTAAAGTTCTGCTTTTGGTGGATGAGGACGCGGATAAACTGCTTGCCTCCGAAGTGCGGCAGGCGGTAAAGGATCAGCTGGTTGATAACTTTATTTATGCATCGGTATCGCCGACTTACCTCGCGGGCGTAATTGACACGCTTTGAAAGGATGGGTGAGAAATGAAAAAACTACTGCGATTGATTCTAATATTTCTGGTATTTGCGCTCATGGCGGCGCTGTCCGCGATTACCGCGCTTGCGTGCTCGCCGGAAGACAGTAATCCGGATCATCATGAAAACATTATACAGACCGATGAGAAAAAGCCAACCTGCCTGGAGGGAGGATACTACGAACTGGAATGTACCGTCTGCGGGTGGAGCCGCGTCTTTTCCATCGGCGACATCGTGCCCCACGAATTCGGGCCGTGGGAGATCGTTAAAGAGCCCACCTGCACAAAAGCCGGCGAGAAGCGAGCCTATTGCAGTACATGCAACAAGTGGTATCCAGAGCTCGCGCCGGCAACGGGCCACAGCTGGTATAAGTACTATACAAAAGAGCCTACCTGCACCACGGCAGGAGAATACTACACCTACTGCCGGAATTGCCCTGCGAGCCAGGGGCGCTCCACAGAACCTGCCACGGGTCACTTCTGGGTCGTCTGGAAGCGAGTATTTGCTACATGCACCACGCCGGGATATACCGAATTTGTCTGCGACGACTGCGGCGCGGATGGGGGGACCACCACGACGCCCGCCAAGGGGCACAGCTTCGGCGCGTGGTTTACCACGACGCAGGCCACCTGCACGGAGGAAGGCATGCAGAAGCGGGAGTGCGCAACCTGCGGTGCGACGGAGAGCCGCGGGATCCCCAAGACGGGACATAAATTCGGCGCGTGGTTCACCACGACGCAGCCTACCTGCATGGAGACCGGCATCCAAAAGCGGGAGTGTACGCAATGCAGTGTAACGGAGACAAAACCGATTGCCAAGACGGATCACAATTGGGACGCCGGGAAAGTGGTCGCACAACCGACAACAAGCCAAGAGGGCGTTATGCAATGGATATGCAATATGTGCGGCACGATACGCACAAATCCAATTCCCAAGCTCAAACCGGGAACGACAGCGGCTCCGAGCACAACACCGACTCCGGCGCCTACGGCTCCACCACGCACATCCGCCACAGCTACACCGAAGGCCTCGCCCACGGCTTCACCGCACACATCCGCCACAGCGTCGCCTAATGCAGCTGCCTCGGCCTCGCCGGGTATTTCGCCTACGGCTTCACCCGGCGCATCAATTTCGGGGACAGCGGATAGCGACGGAAAGAATGGAGATAGGGGCGAAAAGAACGGATTTGGTATGAACACTGTCGGTAAAGATGTTCCTCAAAAGAACGAAAAGAACAATGTGCAAGCGGCAGAACGCAGCTTCTCCGTGGGAACAATCCTTGTATGCACACTTGTGCCAACGCTTTTGATTGTTGCTGCCGTCGTTTTTCTACTCGTTTGGAGAAAGAAAAAAAGACAGGTTTAACGGACATTCTTTCCGGATAGTGAAGAGGTTAGCTCATCGTACAGCGCGTCCCGCCAATGAGCGACCGTTCATGAAAGATTGGCAGATTGATAATTCTATTACACGCTGGGATCACAGATCTATTTCACAGGTGTGATTGATATACATTTAGAAAGGAGTGGTTATGTTGCAGGTTGTAATTCAGAAAATTCCGGGAAATTTGCAGGAATTTGAAATTCTTGCCGCTAAAGGGCGGCAGCCGGAACATATCTGCGCACTGTTTCTGTGTGCATTGGCGCTGTTTGACAGGGACAAAGATGCAGGCGTTGCCGCGATGAACCTTCTGCGCGGTCCTAAGCCCATGACACCGTATGACTGTCAGTTTCTGCGCGACCGACTGCGCGGCAAGGTCTATCTGCCGCTTGCATATTTTGAAGGCGCAACACCGGAAAATGGGTATCAGCCGTGCGTGCCATACACGCTGAACGTGCTGGCAGACCCCAGACCTCAGGATATAGAGCCGGGCTATATGCGCGTGTTTCTTAAAACGTCCGGCGCGGATTCACCGCGCCCCATGAAATTGCGGCAGAAGGCTTCGACCGGCGAATGGTTCCTCTGGGAATATTCCAGTATTCTCAGCGGCATCCGTATTCCCGCGGCGGAAGATCCGTGGGCATAGTAAGTAAAGAAAGGGAGTACAGAAAATGGGACTCATTAAAGCAGCATTGGGTGCGGCCGGCGGCGTAATGGCCGACCAATGGAAAGAGTATTTTTACTGTGAATCGATTCCGGAAAACGTTATGGCGGTCAAGGGACAGCGGCGCGTTTCCGGACGCAGCAGCAACACAAAGGGAAGCGAAAATATCATCTCGAACGGTTCCGTCGTTGCGGTGGCGGACGGACAGTGTATGATCATTGTTGATCAGGGCAAGGTTGCGGAGCTTTGCGCCGTGCCGGGTGAGTTTGTCTATGACAGCTCGACGGAGCCGACGATCTTCTCCGGTGAGTTGGGAACCAGCATCTTAGACACGTTCAAGAATATCGGCAAACGCTTTACTTTCGGCGGCGAGCCGCCCAAAGACCAGCGTGTCTACTATTTTAACACGAAAGAGCTCATTGGCAATAAGTACGGCACGCCCTCTCCGGTGCCGTTCCGCGTTGTCGACCAGCGCGCGGGCATTGACATTGATATCGCCATTCGTTGCTTCGGCGAGTACAGTTACCGAATCAGTGACCCGATTCTGTTCTACACGAACGTATGCGGCAACGTCAGTGAAGACTATACCCGCGACCGTCTGGACGGTCAGCTGAAAACCGAGCTTTTGACGGCGCTTCAGCCCGCGTTTGCGAAGATTTCCGACATGGGAATCCGCTATTCCGCGCTACCCGGTCATACAATGGAACTGGCCGAGGCATTGAATGAAGTTTTATCCGGAAAATGGCGCTACCTGCGTGGACTTGAGATCGTTTCCTTTGGCGTTTCGTCGGTCAAGGCGAGCGAAGAGGATGAGCAGATGATTAAGGAGCTGCAGCGTAATGCGGCGTTTATGGATCCGACGAGAGCGGCAGCCTATCTTGTCGGTGCACAGGCTTCCGCGATGCAATCTGCGGCGTCAAATCAGAGTGCAGGCCCTGCAATGGCGTTTATGGGCATGAACATGGCAGGTCAGGCGGGCGGCATGAACGCGCAGAATCTCTATCAGATGGGCGCACAGCAGCAAGCAGCGCAGCCTGCTCCGGCTCCGGCATCTGCTGAAGGATGGAACTGTGCGTGTGGACAAAGCGGTATTACCGGAAAATTCTGCCCGAACTGTGGCAGTAAAAAGCCGGAACCAAAGCCTGCCGCCGAAAGCTGGAAATGTCCGCAGTGCGGCGCGACGGCAACCGGAAAATTCTGCCCGGAATGCGGCACCAAAAAGCCGGAATCGCAGGCAGACGGCTGGACGTGTAGCTGCGGTGCGGTGAACAAAGGAAAGTTTTGCGCTGAATGCGGCAAACCAAAACCGGCCGGTGTTCCGCAGTACAAATGCGACAAATGCGGCTGGGAGCCGGCTGACCCGACACACCCGCCCAAGTTCTGCCCGGAATGCGGCGATCCGTTTGACGACGGGGATTTGAAGTGAAAAAAGCATCCATAATCGCTCTGACCATCGTGTCGGCGGTTGTGTTTATCGCACTGGCGGGCGTATCACTGTATCGGTATTTTGTCGATAGCCAGATTCAAGATGGAGGCAGGATGGAAAACCCGGATACATACAGAGCAGGAAAAGATCTGGTGGAATTTGAGTGGCGACAGAACCACAGGAATTTTTACAGCTGCTTTTCACTGAAATTCTACCGGGAGAAGGATATGCCTCTGCTGACCGGCCGGTTTCCGGACCAATCCGGCGACGAGATGAGAGAAAGCGAAACGGATGCGTTTTCCAACCCAATCCCTTGGCAGCTTACGTGGGTGCAATGGTTTGAACTTCAGAATATGCTGGCAGAGTCGGATCTGCCCGCGTACCGAAAGCCGTCTCCAAATGTCCAGGACGAAACCGACAGCGAAATCCGGGTCATTTGGCGCACCGATGACGGGAACGAGATTCAAAAGCTCAGCGGCAGCCATGCAGAAGCGCTGGAGACCTTGGTGCTGCGTATTGCCGAAGAAGCTTATGCCACGTCAAACCTTGAAACGGAGTAATGCGAGGTATGCCAAACGGCAGTCGTACATTTTGCGCAGAATGTGGGGCTAAACACCCTGCGAAAGAATAAAAACGAACCATACGATTTATTGTAACAGGAGGATTTACCATGAAAGGGCATAAATTTTTGAAGGTTACCGGAATTCTGATGATCATTGCCGCAGTATTTTCCATCATTGCGGGTGTTCTTGTCGGTGGACTGGGTGTATTGGCGGCAGGACTCGGTGCGGAATCCGGTCTGACATTTCCATATTGGGCGGCGTTGTTCCTGACGCTGGTCGGAGGAATTTGCCAGATGATTGCCGGAATCAAAGGCATTAAGCACAGTAAGCGCAGCGAAAAAGCAGGAAAGCTCATCGTGTGGGGCGTGATTGTGGCCGTATTCAGCGTATTGAGCATTGTGATGAGTCTGGTCAACGGCGGCGAGTTTAATGTCGTAAGCATCCTGACAGGAATAGCTATTCCGGCCTTGTATATCTACGGCGCGGTACTCAATTCCAAGGCAGACACGCAGTAACCGTATCATTCAAGTAGCATACACAAAGGAGTTTGATATATATGGGACTGTTTGATAAAAAATATTGCGATATTTGCGGAGAAAAAATAGGGTTACTTGGCAACCGCAAGCTTGAAAACGGCAATCTCTGCAAAAACTGCGCCCAAAAGCTTTCCCCTTGGTTCTCGGATCGACGTAACAGCACTGTTGAGGAAATCAAGGCACAGCTTGATTACAGGGAAGAAAACCAGAAAAAGGTCGCGGCATTCCACACAACCAGAACGCTCGGCGCGGACACCAAGGTGCTTCTTGACGAGGACGCGGGAAAATTCATGGTGACACGTGCCAGAAATCTCGTGGAAGCCAACCCGGATGTTTTGGATTTTGCAGACGTGACCGGCTGTAATCTCGACATTGATGAGAGCCGCACGGAACTTAAGCGTGAGGATAAGGAGGGTAGGGAGATTAGCTACAATCCCCCGCGGTATGAATACTCCTATGATTTCTACATCACCATATTCGTCAATAACGATTACTTTGACGAAATACGCTTCAAGATCAATTCCGATTCCATAGATATTACACCGCCTCCCGCAATGCGACCGGGGATGACGACCCGATGCAATCCGGAAACTAACGTTGAGTACCGCAATTGCAAAAAGCTCGGCGAGGAAATCCGGCAGGTTCTGACGCAGGTCCGCAAGGATGTGCGCCAGCAGATTGAACAGGAGGCCGCACCCAAAACGGCAGTCACCTGTCCCTACTGCGGCGCAACGACCACACCGGACGTGAACGGCTGTTGTGAATATTGCGGTGGCGCAGTAAGAGGATAAATATCCATCAAATGATAATGAAAGAAAGAAGGACAAAATAATGAAAAAGTTTGTAGCATTGCTTCTGATTGTAGTTACGCTTTTAACACTTGCTGCCTGTGGTAGCAAGGATGCGTTAGCCGGAACATGGTCCGCCGAACTTGGCGCAGACGGTACGATCACATGGACATTCAACGGAAGCGGCAAATGCACCATGGAAAATGCTTATATGAAACAGGACGGTACGTACACCATTGAAGGTGATCAGCTTACGGTGACACTGGAGGCATGGAGTGATCCATCTACTTATACATTCTCCGTAGATGGAAACAGCCTTACCATGAATGAGAATTCCGGCTACGGCATCAGCGGCACCTTTACGAAAAAATAGCCGTGTAGCTTACCATTAACACTATCCGCCTTCTGACCTTTTAGAAAGGAGAAAAAACGATGAATAACCTTACAGGCAGCATGAAAGACGTTGCATTCGCTACCAGTCCCCGTGAATTTGATCTTCCCTATTCAACCACACTGGAAGAAATCATGCAGAAACTCAATGCGCACAGAGCAGCGTTCCAGATGCCATTCCAGATCAAAGGCGGCGTTCCCGGACAGCGCATCTCGTTTGAGAAAGAACCAAATGTGGACGTTGGCCTCTGGCTTTACCTCAAGGATGGCACACACATCCGGATTCAGCCGGTCATTACGGAGGCCAAGATGTCGGTTGGCGGTATGCGCGTTGATAAGAACAGCGCACTGCGCAAGGGCCTAAAGGGTGCGACGGTCGGCCTTGCGACGGAGCGTGGCGCCTATATTGACACCGTAACGGAAACCGTGAAGAAGATTTTGAACGGTGAGGCAGTAGAGGACTATGTTGCGCCGGAGGTTCCGGTCGAAACGAAGGACTGGATGACAACATTCTTGCTTTGCTTCTTCCTTGGCGGTCTTGGTGTCCACCGCTACTATGTCGGTAAGATTGGCACAGGCATTCTCTACACGCTGACGGCAGGTCTGTTCGGCATCGGATACCTTGTCGACTTTATCAAGATTCTCTGCGGTAAGTTTACCGACAAGGACGGAAACCTTATCCGGCGCGAAAAGAGATAAGAAAAAATGTCTCAGGTAGGCACGGCTGCTTTTTGCCGGGATTATACGTTGTTTTCTGCTGATCGGCAGATTTGTGCAACCCTGAAGGATATTGGGAGGAAATTATGAAACAGACGAAGACCAAGCTTCTATGCCTGATTCTTACGGCACTGATGCTGCTCAGCGGCCTCACCGCCTGCGGAAAGGATAAGGAGGGGAAAGACTCCAATTTAATCAAGCTCGGTGACTATGAGCTGCTCTACAAGGGCGCATGCATCATGGAAGATTCGGACGGAAACGACGCAATCGTTCTGACACTGGACTTCACAAACAACAGCAAGGAAAACGCCTCATATCTCTGGAGTGTCGATGAGACGGTTATGCAAAACGGTGTAGAGCTGGATCCTGCATCTATTATCACGGACTATGAGAACCTTGAAACCGTAGTGAGCGATCAGTTTACGGATGTTGCGCCGGGTGCAACGCTGGAAGTGCGGACGGCATTCGTGCTAAAAGACACGACCAGTGAAGTCAAAGCGACCTTTGAGGAATTTCTCGGCAGCAAAAAAGGTACAATCACCGTTGACCCGGCTACGCTCAGCCGGGAAACAGTCTCCCATACGGAACCGGAGACTACCAATACGACCGGAGACACATTGCTTGATTGGTGGAACGGCGAATGGTACGGCTGGTGGAAGATGAGCGGTTGCTACGGCGATTATGAAAGCATGGAAGGCGACTGGTGGGATGTCTGCGGCGTCATTGATTTAGACACAGACTACACAGGCACAATCGAGCTTTGGGATGAGGACTACACGAGATCCGATCCTATGGCTTCCGCGCAGGTCAGTCTGAGCGAATCCGGAACCGGCGAGCACGGCACGGTGATGTCCGAGGGTGGCTGGTTTACAAACGTAACACTGGAGCATGCCGATTGGATCGTTGACCCCGGTCTTTTGGACTACGATGATATGATCTGTATCAGCGGCGACTATGAAGACGGCGATGACGAATTCCACTATGACATTTATCTGCGCCCGTGGGGTCTTTATTGGAAAGACATGGAGGAAGATGCGTATCCCTACCGGTATACCGACTGGTATCTGCCTCTGATTGACGCAGGCAAGTCTATGCCGGATGCCATCGGAGAAGGTGTTTCGGAGGGAAATGCTCCGACCAACCAGACGAATACGGCAGCTCCCGGCGGAAACGGCATCGTGACTGAGGAGCAGGTGCAAAAGGGCTACGTTTGGATGAACGAGGTCAATAATAATATTTTTGACGCAACCTATGATGATATCGTTGCCTACTTCGGCGTAGAAGGCGAGTTTGTCAAGGAAGAGTACAGCGACCACATGAAGGCAAACTACCGCTACTACAAATGGATATCCAAGGACGATGACTCCCATTTCATCTACGTCAATTTTAAGGAGAACGAGTCGGGCGTTTATACGGTGAGTGCGTACAACACCAGCGGCTTCTCCGGCACAGAAGCCATAGAAAAGTATCTGGACATCGTGAAGGCCGAGGCCGCCGAGGCGAACAAGGCAGCATCCGCAAACGCCGAGATGAAGGACTTCTCCGTGGAAATCGCCCAGTTTGCAAAAGACGATGTTAAGGTCAAAATCATGACGAAGATCCCGGTATCCGGCTGGTCGTTCGATGATAGTGGGCGCTGCTTGGTGGAAAACGACGATCCCACAGCGTTTGGTGCGGGCGCCATCAGATTCGAGGTAAGAACCAATGTGGAGGACTTCGACTACTACAAGGATGACTTTGAAAACTATCAGGACATCGACGATCGCGTGATCGGCGGCATCACCTTCAAAGGCCGCACCTACAAGCACATCGGCTACAATTGGATCCAGTATGTCGCGCAGATCGACGACGGCCGCGCCCTTTCCATCGGACTGACGAAATTGGAGTGCGTCCCGGGCACGATGCCGGATATCATTCTCAACAATATGACGTTCCAATAAAAAACGGCTCCCGCTCCAATTTGGAGCGGGAGAATCCGGTTATTCGCGAAAAAACGGGGGGGTGATGCGGTGAAGTTCAAAGCGCTCCTCATCGCAGCAGGTCTGGGTATGAGCCTGCTCGGTCTGACCTCCTGCGGTCAGGTCGACGGATGCACCTATCAGTACCCGGAGACAGAGGTCCTTTTTGACGATTTCCACATTACAAAAACCATTTACAGCCAAGGGACGATGAGGCTCTATTATCGCGGCGTACAGTTCAAAGACAATCCCATCCGCTGCTACGACGCGAATTTTGAAGATTTGGGCGATCAGTTTGACCATACGTTCCGAAACGGTGTTCTGACCATTCAGGCGGATTTTGCCGAAAAAATCAGTGGGCTGACAATCGAGGACAGGGCGCACGATATCATCTATCGTCTGCGTTATCTGGACTCCCAGCAGTTTGCATGGCTGGCAGACGTGTTCTGGTACGATGAAGGCTGGAGCGAAACGGGAGACCGCGAAGCGTATTACAGTGCGGCCGAGCTGCAAGCGGAAGCCGACAGAAAAGCCGAAAGCCAAAAGGAAGCACAGGAGGTCTTTGCGTTGCTGGAAGGCACGTGGGTTACGGAGGACGGCCTGCAAAAATATGAGTTTGTCGCAAATGAGGACAAAAGCGGTATGAACTGTTGTACAATGTGGTGGAACAACAAGACACAAGAATGGAACAGCTGGAGCGTTTTTGCCGAGTCCGCGTTCCGGACAAAGAGCTTTGACTTTGGTTGCGATGCAGACTGCGTTTACGACGAAATTGCAGAAAAGGCCGAAAAGCTGATTACCATTATACTTGTCAACAGTGACCATACAGCGGCTGATATGCGTATCTTGTACGATTCGGAAGAAAACGTCATAAAGGACACGGATGCAATTTATCACAAACAGTGAGTTTGCGGGACATATCCGGAAAATGCGGTTATAACTGTGTTCGGCACTACGGACTGCGCTTGCGGGCTGTAACGCCAACTGGGAAGTGAGGAACTTAGATGGCAACACAAATCACAAATTATCAATGTCCCGCCTGTACGGGACCGCTCCATTTTGTAGGAGAATCCGGCAGGCTGGAGTGCGACTACTGCGGCTCAAGCTTCGATGTCGCAGAAATTGAAGCGCTCTACGCGGAAAAAGAAACAAAAGCAGCGGAAGCGGCGCAGAAGCAGGAAGAAACAGAATCGGCTCAAAAATCTGCCGAAGCGGAAAAACAAAAAGCCGCCGCAGGCGGCTCTGACTGGGACACTTCCGGCCTGAACGAGGATTGGGGCGCGGACGCGGCTGACATGAAGGCTTACAGCTGCCCGTCGTGCGGTGCGGAGCTGCTCTGCGACGCAACGACTGCGGCTACGTCCTGCCCATACTGCGGAAATCCGTCGGTGCTTCCGGGTCAGTTCGCCGGCATTTTGAAACCTGATTTTGTGCTTCCCTTTAAGCTGAGTAAGGAGGATGCCATCAAGGCGCTGAAGAAACACTATCGCAAAAAGCCGCTGTTGCCGTCAACGTTCTCCAAGTCCAATCATCTTGAGGAGGTCAAAGGCGTGTATGTACCCTTCTGGATGTATGACGGTGCGGCCAGCGGAAGCGTGCAGTTCCATGCTACCACTGTACATAAGTACACCTCGGGAGATTATGAAATCACGGAGACAAGCCACTACGATGTGCGCCGCGCCGGTTCTATTGGCTTTGAGAAAATCCCGGTGGATGCGTCAAGCAAAATGCCGGACGACTACATGGATTCCATCGAACCGTATGACTATACAGACTTAAAGCCGTTTTCCACGGCGTATCTGCCCGGATTTTTGGCAGACAAATATGATGTGAGCGTTGAAAACAGCCGGGAGCGGGCAGACAAGCGCTGCGCGGGTTCGCTGGTGTCTGCGCTGGAAAGCACGGTTTCGAATTACACCACCTGCAATGAAACGAGCCGAGACATCTGTTTGAAGCGCGGCAAAGTGCATTACGCGTTGCTTCCCGTCTGGATCTTGAATACAAAGTGGGAAGGAAAAGATTTCCTTTTTGCCATGAATGGTCAGACAGGTAAGTTGGTAGGCAACCTTCCTGTCAGCACGAAGCGGGTTGTCGGTTTGTTTGCAGCAATCGCGGCGTCACTCAGCGCCATCGGCGTGACTGCGCTGCTGCTTTTGGCACACTAGGGAGGGCGGAAAAATGAAAGAGAGAATACGCTGTCTCCTGCTGACGTTTATAATCGCGCTTGTATTCTGCGTGAATGTATCCGCAACCGAGCAGACAGGTGCACAGCTTTATTATGTGACGGATGAGGCTGGACTTCTCAGCGAAAACGAAAATATGATGCTGGAAAAGATGGCGGAAACCGTCTCCCAAAAATACGGCATCGGTGTATATATCGTAACCGTGGAGGATTATCGTGACTTCCATTCTGAAGGTGTCTATAAGGCAACCTATACCATCTATCACGAATACACGATGGGCGAAGGACCGGACCGCGACGGGATCATGCTCCTGCTCAGCATGGATGATCGCGACTGGGCGATGTTCTGCTACGGCTCACGCTGTGAGTATGCGTTCAACAGCTATGGTCAGCAGAAACTGGAAAAGGTATTCCTCGATAACTTCGGTGAAAACGACTGGTACGGCGGCTTTGAGGATTACATCAAAGAATGCAGCGTCTATCTGGAAAAAGCAGCCTCAGGAAAGCCGGTTCGAGCGAGTTTGTTTTTCCCGATCCTTATCGTGATCGGTCTTTCCCTACTGGCAGCAGCCGTGATCGTCTCTGTGATATGGCAGAAAATGGAAAATGTATCAAAAAAAGCAACCGCTAACGCCTATGTTTCCGCGGGACTTCAGCTTACAGAGCAAACAGATCATTTTACCCATAAGACGACCTCCAGCCGGAAAATTGAGCGCAGCTCTTCCGGCGGCGGGAGCAGCCAAAGCGAATCCGGCGGAGGCGGTTCCGGCCGAAGCGGAAAATTCTGAAAGGAGTGGCTATGAAAATAACACCCAGACGCATGTTCGCGCTATTGCTGGCACTGGTTCTGTTATTGTCGCTCTGCGCCTGTACACAGAAGACGCAAACGGAGCCTAACGAACCCAAAATAAATACTGCCCACAAAAAAACTCCGGAAAGCCAACAGGAGGAAGCTGTATTACAGAGCGACGGGAACGATTTTGTATCACAGGATAAAACCGTGGACACGCCGCCGGTGCAATACGCGTTTTCACAGGAGGCAGAGACATCGCTTGGATGGTTGCGAGACAGGATGGATTTTCCGACGACAATGTTTGGCGCGGCGTATCTCGGCTATGTCGGCGGTCTGTTTGACGAGGGTTTTGAGGCGGGTTTCCCTGCGTGGCTACAGGAAACCAATGAGGCAATGCTCCTCGAATACCCCTTTATCGCAGAGATCAACGATGAGCACATCATCGGCAGCGCAGGGCATCTGTACTGCATTGTGCCGGTCGACGAGAACGCGACGGTTGCAATCAACCGTGTGCAGTGGAACGAAAAAACACAGACCGATGAGGTCACAGAGGTTCTCTACCGGTCAGAGAGCGGCGAACCGGTGCTGCTCTTTGCGAATCTTGACGGCATTGCGCATGAGGCCGACACCCAGGTCTTTATCACCGACAACAACGGGAACACCTGCCAATGGTATCCCTCGCTTGATGCGATGAGCCATCTTGCACCGTGTACATCGGAAGCCGGTGATTATCTTTCGTTCGATTTTACGGAATATGCCTGGTATGACATCCCATCCGAATTTGCCGGTTGGCTTTCTGACGGCTGGACAGGCATGACCGCGCTTGGCCTTGCCGGATCGCAGAGTACAGGCATGGGCTGGATCAAAGAAACCATGGTAGAGGAAACCGGCCGCTATGCCTATTTCTCGCTGCGCTTCTATCTCGAGGATGAGACAGGGGGGACAGTCGATCTGGAGTGGACATACGAAGACAGCGACGACATTGAGAAGATGTGGAGCGGTTTCTGGGCGATTCAAACGATTCCGGACGGGCCAAGCTATGTGACGCTCAGCTTGTCGCTTGTGGGCGGTAACAGCTACGGTGTCACGGACGGCCCGGTGTATCTGTGTGAGAGGTATCCCCTCCTGATCAGCCCGAGCGGCACGGAGCTGCTGGTCGGCGCAGGTGAGAGCGGCGTTTGTCTGCCGTTCATGTCGCAAAGCACAACAACATGTGTGCTGACACAGGCCGCAGGATAGAAAGCCTGCAGGAAGCAAACTGCTTTGAGGTTTGCATTTCAAGACACAGCTTCCCCCCGGAGATCGCCGCTGCCACATTTCGGAGTTTTAAAGAGCGGTATTCTTGGAACATGAAGGGCAGAGCGGTCACCGTCCGTTCCATTGAACTCTCGCCCAAAGACAGTGCCGAACAGCTCACGCTGTTTGATAATGTCCAGCACCGCATGGCAATGGAGAAAGTACAGGATGCTGTGGAGGAGATTCGTGGTCGCTTTGGCAAAAGTGCTATCACTTACGCCTGCCTCATGGGCGATTTAAAAATGTCCACAGACGGAAGAGTAAAGCCAAAATGCTAGGGCTAATGTATCAATAAACGATGTTTTTCAAATATTTTCTGCTTTATGTCCGTGCTATGAAGCGCTGAAAGCGAAAACAGCGAAGTTCGACGCGGCGGAAGAAGCAGGAAAGACCGATCTGCAAAAGGCGCAGGGCTGCCGGGATTTCCGAGCGGGCTCTGCGCCTTTTTTATTTTCAGAAAAATAGCACCCCGGGCCGAAGGATGGGTGACCGCGGGGCGCTTGACAGATTTACAATTGAATTATATAAAACCGCAAAGAAAATGTCAATAGAAAATTCGAAAAAATGTGGATATTTTTCATGTTTTTAACCTGCTTTTAACGTATTCTTTTCTTTTATCTTTGCAGAAGTCTATTGCAAACCGACACGCAGCGTGGTACAATCGGCTTAAAGAAGTACGTGGAGGAGATTTTGTCGTGAACATGAAAACAATCGGTTCCGCCGTTGTAATCATCTTGGCCGCCATAGTCGGGCTATTCCTCGGCGCTGCCATGAACGACGGGTTAAGCGGCTCCATACTGCTCGCGGTCATCGCAGGGTTCGTCTGTGTGATCTATACGATTGAAAACAGTGGCAAGAAGTAGGGGATTTTTTATGATTTTACGGTTTAAACAGCGCTTTTTTTCATGGTTCGACAGCTACGATATTTACGATGAGAACGGCAACACGGTGTATGTCGTCAAAGGGCAGCTCTCCTGGGGACACTGCCTGAAAATTTTTGACGCTTACGGCGAAGAGGTCGGCACGGTAAAAGAACGCATCTTCACGTTCATGCCGAAATTCGAAATGTATTTTAAAAACCAATATGTCGGTTGCATCAGCCGCGAATTTGCACTTTTTAAGCCGAAATACAACGTAGAATGCAACGGCTGGCATGTGGAGGGCAACGTTTTGGAGTGGGATTATACCGTTGTTTCCGGAAGCGGTCACGATGTGGCAAGCATCTCCAAAGAGCTGTTCAACTGGACGGACACGTACCTTTTGAACATATACGACCCCGCAGACGCGCTGTGCGTTTTGATGATCGTGCTTGCGATCGACGCCGAAAAGTGCAGCCGAAATAACGGCTAAACGCTATTTTCTATAAAGAAAAGACCTCCGCTCAAGACTGTTTGCCCCGAGCAGAGGTCTTTTCTTTTCCAAAAATTTAAAATGCGTAGAACAAAATGCCGAGACCAGCGGAAAGCACGATCATCAAAATGGGTGAGGGTGCTTTCTTTTTAAAGTGCTTATAGCCAAAGTGCAGAATAATCAGCAGCAGCAAAATCACAACACCGCGCAGATCGACCTCGGGGACGCTTCGTATGGTCGTAAAGCTGAATAGCGTGCTAAGGCCCATCGTCAGCGCCGTAGCCAAAATGAGCGCCACCACGCACGGACGCACGCCGGAGAGAAACGCCTGCACACCGGCGTATTTCAGCAGATTACTCAACACTGCCGCAATGAGCAAAATAATGACGAACGAGGGGAGCACCACGCCCAAAGTCGCGAGCAGACTGCCCAACACGCCGCCTTGCGAAGATCCGATGAACGTCGCCATGTTGACGGCAAGTGGGCCGGGGGTCGATTCGGACACCGCAATGAAGTTGATGAACTCGCTTTCCGTGAGCCAGTGATTCGAGAGCACGGCTTCGCGGATGAGGGAGATCATGCCGTAGCCGCCACCGAACGACACTGCGCCAATCTCAAGGAAGGTCAGGAATAATTTAAAATAGATCATTTCACGTCACCGCCTTTTCCATGCAGGCGCTGTATGAAGTAGGCCGCAAGACCAACCACACCGCTAAGCAAAATAAAGTAGATAGACGAAAACGAAACCGCGAAAACAGAAAACGCTATCATGCAAACCGCTACGCCTGTGACAAGCACGGTATTGAGCACCGTCTTTTCAAGACTTTTCAGCATGCGCACACCGGCGGAAAAGATGAGGTACACAACGCACACCTGAATTCCGCGGAACGCGCAGGAAACGAATTTCAAGCTCAAAAACTGGTCAAAGAATAGGGAAATGAGGTAGATGATGACAAACGAAGGGATACACACCCCAAGCGTGGCCGTCGCCGCGCCGGACACACCGGCAATGTGATAACCGATATACGTTGCGCTGTTAATCGCTATCGGGCCCGGCGTAGACTCCGCAATCGCGATCATGTCGAGGAACTCTTTTTTATCGATCCACTTTTTCTTTGCGATAAATTCATTTTCCAGCAAGGCAACCATCGCATAGCCGCCGCCGAACGTGAAAGCGCCGATCTTCAAAAATGTGAGGAACAGCGTGCATAGTTTTTTCATTTTTCAACCCCATTTTCTGCTGATTTAAACACGATAATCATACACCGTTTCACCGAAAAAAGCAATAAAAAGGAAGCAGGAGCACTTTCGATGTGTTCCTGCTTCCTTTGCTTTATTTTAAATTACTTAGAGAAGAGGTTTGCCACACGGTTCCAGAAGCTGTCTTTGGTTTCAGCCTCGGTCGTGGTTTCTTCCGTGGTGCTCGTGCTGTTGCTGCTCGAGTCCGCTGCGGTGCGCATTACGTAGCTTACGGTCATATCCGTACCGTCTGCGCGGCCGGAGCCCTTGAAGCTGTCCGCACGATCCTTCATGATGTCAATCACGCGTGCCAGCGTGGAATCCGGGTCGGTAATTTCGCTGAGGCCGTCGAGCTTATCATTGATTGTATCGGAGAACTCCGTCATGCCGTCGCTGAGTTCAGACGTGCCGTCTTTAAGTTCTGCGCCGCCGGTCTGGAACTGACCGATCGCATTCGATACGGTCTTGCTGGAGGAAGAGAGCGTCTCCATGCCGCCGAGCAGTTGGTTGGTGCCTGCATCGAGCGTGCCTACGCCGGTTGCGAATGCAGAGGTGCCGATTGCAAGCTGAGAAGCACCGCTGCCAAGCTTTGCAGCACCGTCGGAAATCGCGTTAGCCGCACCGACAACCGTGTTGGTATCTGCCGGATTCTCTGCGTTATACAGCGCGCCGGTCAGCGTATCAACACTGTCCATCATTTCGCCTGCCTGCGAGGAGAGGTCTTTGAATTCACCCATCAAACTCTTGAGCTCATCGGTGTTAATGTCCGGAATTGCCGCTGCAACCTGCTGCACAGCGCTCTGCTTTGCCGCCGCAAGGTCATCGGAAGACGTTACTTCTTCTGTAACAATCGGGGCAACCTGTTCAGCAACCTTCGGGCCAACGGCCGATGCGATGGCGTTGGGATCGATGTCGGAAGCAATCTTCTCAACCATGCCAGAAACCTGCGCGGTTCCGTTACTGATGACTTCGGCGCTCGGGGTAGAGGTAGAAGGCTGTGCTGCAAGAGCATTTAAAATAGCCTCTTTCTGCGCGTCATCGAGGCCAAGTTCATTTAAAGCCATCTCCACACAAGTTTTTGAAGCCTGATAACCTGCGGAATAACCGTCCTGATAAAGCTGTGTCGTAAGGGCTGCGGCTGCATTTGTGACATCTTCAGAGGAAGAAGCCGCCTGCACGTTGCCCTTGATCGCTTCCGCCGTCTTCTGGGAAGCCGCTTTCGCTGCATTGCTTGCAGCAGCTTCGGAAGCCGCTTTCGCTGCGCCGCTCGCCGCGCCATCGAAAACCTGTTCAGCGCCTGCGCCGAGCTGTGCTTTGAGTGCTGTCATATCCGGGATTTCAACGGTCTCCAGCTTGCCGGAAAGCTCGGTCATTTTGTCTTCAAGCGCGGTCTTCTTTTCGGAAGCCTCTACAAGGCCCGGGACAAGCTGCTGATTCATGACGCCCGCAAGCTGTGCGGTACTGTTCTGCAGCTGAATAGCGCCGAGGGAAAGCTCGCCGGTCTTCGTTGCCAAGAGCTGTGCGTTTTCAAGCAGATTCTCCGTGCCGTTTGCAAGCGTCTGCGTGCCGCTCAAAGCGCTGCCCACGCCGGCATCGAACTGGCTGTAACTCGAAGCAAACGTGTCAAGGCTTTCGACAAGTGTGCCCACAGCGTCATCCAGTGCGCCGGAACCATCCTTCAGCTGATCGATTGCATCGGTCAACTCATCCATCGTGTCGCCAAGCTCGTCGGAAGCCTCATCGAGGTCGAGGTCGGAAAGGTTCGGAGCCGCGGCGAAGAGAAACGTCGGGACGGTGCAGTCCGTAACATCCGCTTCGAGGGTAAGGGTATCGAGCATCAGGTCGTCGAGCTTATCAAAGCTGTCGGGGAGCAGGTCGCTGACGGCTTCCTTCATGCCCGGCATCGCAAGGTAGCAGGCAACCTGCGTTTTGGAATCAGACTCCACAAGACCGTGCTCTGTCGTGATGTTCTTGAAGTTTTCGCTCGGCAGCACAGCCGCCGCAACGGTGAAGAACGGGGTATAGACGGTGCGCTTTTTACCGTTTACGGTCACTTCTTCGCCGGTGTTGTTCGTCAGCTTAACGGTTGCGACAAGGTGGCCGCTCTGGCCCTTGAGTTCATCGGCCGTAACCGCCTTGCCGTCCAGCGTATACTCGATGGAAACGCCGACCGGCGCCTGTGCGCTGTTCTTGCCCTGATAATAAATATCGGTTTCGTCCGTCGTCCACTTGAGCGTATTGCCGGACTGTTCCGGCATCACGTCGCTCTTGAGGTTCTGGATATCGGAAAGGCCGCTTTCGTCGGTAACGGCATCAAAACCGTCATCGCTGTGCAGCCAATCGCTGGTGATCTGCTCCTGCACGGAACCGTCTGCGTTCAGGATGAGATAAGAGGTTTCTTTTTTCTCAACGGTAGCATCCGCCGCGAAGGCCGGGGCAGCGCAGCCGAGGAGGAGAAGTGCGGAAATCGTAGCCGCAACGGATTTTGTAAGATACTTACTCATATTGATCGAGATCCTTTCTCTGAATCGATTATGCCTTTTTCTCGGTGATTTCGGGCTTTTTCAGCCAATGGAACGTGGTCTTTCTGAGAATTGGTTCCGTGATGACAAGCAGTGCCGGCAACACAAGCAGGATAACCGCCATACTGATGAGTGCGCCGCGGCTGATGAGCTTGCACAGCACGCCGATGAGTTCCATACGGGAGACGAGGGACACGCTGAACGTTGCCGCGAAGAAGGTGAGACCGCTTGTTAAAATACTCTGACTGCACTGTTCAACGGCAATTTGAGCCGCTTCCTTTACAGTGTGACCCGCGTTACGTTCTTCACGGAAACGCGTAGTCATGAGGATCGCATAGTCGACCGTTGCACCGAGCTGAATGGTGCCGATAACGATGCTTGCGATAAACGGCAGCGTCGTGCCGGTGAAATACGGAATGCCGAGGTTGATCATGATGGCGCTTTCAATCGCCGCAACGAGCAGCACCGGAACAGAAGCGGAGCGGAACACGATGGCGATAATGACGAACACGACGATGATACTTGTGATGTTGACGTTATTGAAGTCGACATCCGCAACCTCGATCAAATCTTTCGTCATCGCACCTTCGCCGGTGATGACGCCGTTCGGGTCGTACTTTTTCACAATATCGATCATTTCGGAGAGCTGGTTATTTTGCTCGTCACTGCCGCTCTTATAGGAGGAGTTTGCAAGGATCATCTTGTGGCCGCCGGCCTCGAAGATATCGCGCACGTCGTCAGGAATAAACATTTCCGGGATCGCGCCGCCGACGAACTTTTCATAGCTCAAAACCTGGTGAATGCCGTCCACGTCGCTCAACTCATCGGAAAGATCGGAGAGATTTTTTTCGGAAAGGGTATCGTCCACAATGATGAAGTGGGACGTTGTCATATCGAAGTCTTCCTTCAAGCGGTTCGTACCCGCAATGCCGGGAAGGTCCTGCGGAAGCGCATCAAAGATCGTGTAGTAAACGGAAGTCTTTGATTGTGCAATGAAGAACGGAATAAAGATTATGATAAACGCAATCAAAATCGGCACACGGTGCTTCACGACGAAGTTCGAGGTACGCTTGAGCTTCGGGATGAACGTGCGGTGCGTGTGCTTTTCAATGGCATGACGGAACGTCATGATAAGGGACGGTAAAACCGTGATGGTGCAGATAACGCCGAGCAGAACACCCTTTGCCATGACGACGCCGATATCTTCGCCGAGCGTAAGCTGCATGGTGCACATGGCAAGGAAGCCCGCAATCGTTGTAAGGGAGCTGCCGGTAATGGAGGAAAACGTCTTTTTAATAGCCGCCACCATGGCGTCCTCATCGGATGCCGCCGTCAGCTTTTCTTCTTCGTAACGGTGCAGCAGGAAGATGGAGAAGTCCATCGTAACACCAAGCTGCAGGACCGTTGCCAATGCTTCCGTAATGTAGCTGATTTGGCCGAGGAAAATGTTCGTGCCGAAGTTATAGACGATTGGGAACAGCATGCCGAGCATGAAGATAAGCGGCACAATCGTTTCTTTCAGGCTGAGGAACAGAATCAGCAACGAAGCGCCCACAGCGCAAAGGATATACAAGGGCATTTCTTTATTGATGAGGCTCTTGGTATCTTCCAAAATAGCCGACATACCACCGATGAAGCAATCTTTATTCAAGATGTTCTTGATTTGCTTCTGCGCGTTCATCGTTCTGGCATCTGCGCTCGGGGCATCGAACTGAACGATGAGCATCGTTGCGCCGGAATCGTTATAGAAGAACTTCTGAATATCGCTCGGAAGCATTTCCTTCGGCGTCGTCACATCGATAAAATCGCTCGTCCACATGACCTTCTGTACGCCTTCAACCCCTTCAAGATCGCTTTTCAGTTTTAAGGTATCGGGCGTAGACATGTTTTCAACCGTAATCATGGAAACCGATGCCATATTGAAGTCATCCTCCAAATACGTCTCGCCGATCATGGAATCCAGATCTTTCGGCAGGTAGGTCAAAATATCGTAGTTAATGTAGGTGCCGAGCGCACCGAACACCGAGGGAATCAAAAGCAGAACCGCTAAAACAAGAATCAGCTTTCTGCGCTTCACAATCCATCGTGCAAAGTGCTCCATTTAGCACCGCTCCTTTCATTCGGGAACCATCCCGTTTATTTCGTTATGTAGTTTAGTCCAAAAATGACCAATAGTCAATATTAAAAACGACGAACTGTGTAGGCAAAATAAATTGACTATTAGTCATTTTATTCAAATCTGTATAAAATGTTGTTTTTGGCTTGCTTTTTACGGTGTATCCGCCTTATACTATAAGACAAATAAAGGGATTACACAGTTAGATTTGAATGTTGGGAGGCCACAGCCATGCGCGGCGGTGTTGAACAAAAAAAAGAACAGAAAAAGGAGGGGCTGCTCGAGGCGGCCTATCAGCTTTTCCTTGAAAAGGGCGTTAACAAGACCTCAGTCGATGAGATCGTAAAGAAAGCGAACGTCGCAAAGGGTACGTTTTATCTGTATTTTCACGATAAAACCCAGCTTCTGCAGCAGCTCACATACCGCATTTCCGCGCGTGTTTTGAGTGAGGCCTATGAATATGCGGAAGAGCATAAGACCGGCGTTTTTGTAGAAGACATCATCCTCATGGTCGATTACATCGTGGAATACTTTAAAAGAAGCCGCCTGACACTGCGGCTTTTAGAGCGCAATTTCTCCTGGCCGATGATTGAAAAGCAGCTTGATCTAAGAGAAGACCCGTTGTGGGACAAGCTTGTCACTGCCATTGAGAGCAGCTCGCTCGCCGTGGGCTGCACAGAAGATGTCTTATATAAGCGCGTGTTTTTGGTGGTTGAGCTCATCGGTTCCACTTGCTTTGCCACGATGATTGAAAATAAGCCGGATACAATAGACAATATGAAACCCGTGCTTTACGACATGGTGCGTAAGATGCTTGCGTAATGTAAAGTTCATTGTCTTTGTAAAGCCAAACTGCTTTGTAAAGCCATATTAACTTACACATAAACCTCCCGGGGCTGGTTTAAAGCTCGTCCCGGGAATTTTCTATGTTCGATTGAACTTTTTCGCAAGATATAGTAAAATAGAAACCGAAAAATGAGAAAACACAGAACCAACAGAACGGAGATCATTTGAACCTATGGATAAATCGGAAATTCTTGCACTGCGCCGCGCGGTGCTGGAAAAAGACTTTGCACGCATGAATGACCGCCAAAAGCAAGCCGTGTTCACCGTAAACGGCCCGCTGCTCATTTTGGCAGGCGCAGGCAGCGGAAAAACAACGGTGCTCATCAACCGCATCGCGAATATCCTGCGCTACGGCGACGCGTACAACAGCACCTATCTGCGTGACGATCTCGATGAAAATGATATTGCCGCGTGCAAAGCTTATATTGAAAACGGCACGCCGCTCACAACGGAATCGCAGGAGCATTTGAGTGTTTCTGCCTGCGCGCCGTGGCGCATCATGGCTATTACCTTTACAAATAAGGCTGCAGGCGAGCTGAAAGACCGCCTGTGTGCCATGCTGGGCGAGACCGCCAACGACATTTGGGCATCGACGTTCCACTCCACCTGCGCGCGTATTTTGCGCCGTGACGGCGAACGCATCGGGTATTCCTCGCACTTTACGGTGTACGATACCGACGACCAGCGCCGCTTGATGAAAAGCATCTTAAAAGAGCTTGATATTTCGGAAAAAAACATCACGCCAAAATCGATTTTGAACGAGATTTCCCGGGCAAAGGATTCTTTAATCTCGCCTGCTGAGTACGCCCTCACGGTCGGCGACGATTTCAGATTAAAGATTATCTCCCGCGCGTATACAACGTACCAAAAGCGTTTGGAAGACGCCGATGCTATGGACTTTGACGACCTCATCAACAAAGTAGTGGAGCTCTTCAAAAAGTGCCCGGACGTTCTGGAATACTACCAGAACCGTTTCCGCTACCTAATGGTTGACGAGTATCAGGACACAAACCATGCGCAGTACACATTTGTGCGCATGCTGGCCGAAAAAAGCGGTAACCTCTGCGTGGTCGGCGACGACGACCAGAGCATCTACAAATTCCGCGGTGCGACGATCGAAAACATTCTGAGCTTTGAAAATACGTTTCAGAATGCGACGGTCATTCGTCTGGAGCAGAATTATCGCTCGACGCAGAACATTCTGGACGCCGCGAACGCCGTCATTGAGCATAACACCGAGAGAAAAGGCAAAACGCTGTGGACGCAAAATGGCACCGGCGCCATGATCCACCTGCACACGGCGGAAAATGAAACGGACGAAGCCGAGCGCATCACGAAGATCATCTTAGACGGCGTTGCCGCAGGGCGGAAATTCTCTGATTACGCTGTTTTGTACCGCATGAACTCACAGTCGCTGACATTTGAACGCAATTTTGCAAAGTCCGGCGTACCGCATAGAATTATAGGCGGCACGCGCTTCTACGAGCGCCGTGAGATCCGCGAGATGATCGCATATTTGAGCGTTATCAACAATCCGAGTGATGAAATGCGCCTGCGCCGCATCATCAACACGCCAAAGCGCAGCATTGGCGACCGCTCGGTCGAAGTCGCGGCGCAGATCGGTCAGCAGACGGGTGAGACACTGTTTGAGGTCGTCTCGCACGCGAAAGACTATCCCGCACTGTCCCGTGCCGCAAACAAAATGACGCTTTTCGCCGCACAGATGCAGGGACTCATCGAGCTCAACAATGACGAAGAAGTCACGCTCGGCGAGCTTTATGACGAGCTTGTGGAGCGCATCGATTACCTGAATTTTCTTAAGACCGATGACCCGGAATCCGCAGAAGACCGCGCCGCGAACGTGCAGGAGCTTGCTTCCAACCTGCGCCGTTTTGAGGAGGAAAACCCAGAAGGCACGCTTTCGGATTTTCTCGAAGAAGTTTCGCTCATCACGGACATCGATAATTACGATAATAACGCCGATTCCGTCGTGCTCATGACGGTGCACTCCGCAAAAGGTCTCGAATTCCCGGTGGTGTTCCTGCCGGGCATGGAGGAAAACATTTTCCCGGGCATGGCGAGCGTATATGTACCGTCCGAAGTGGAGGAGGAACGCCGTTTAGCGTATGTTGCCATCACGCGTGCAAAAGAGGAGCTGTACATTTTCCACGCGGAATCCCGCATGATCTTCGGCATGACGAACCGCAACCGCGTTTCACGCTTTGTGGAAGAGATCCCGGAGACGCTCGTCGAGCACACCCGCTCCCGCGATTACAGCGCGCGCCCAGTCTCTATGCCGAGCTTCGGCGGTGCGAAGCCGTTCGGGGAAGCACCGAAAACAAAATCCGTTGCGGAAGCCGGCGGATTCACGCCGAAGCCGCGCGTAAAGCCCGCGCCTGCCGGTACATACCGCGTAGGCGATACTGTCCTGCACAAGGCGTTCGGCACGGGTCTCATCGTTTCCGCCACGCCGATGGCGAACGATACGCTGCTCGAAGTCGCGTTTGACAAAGTCGGCACCAAAAAGCTGTTTGCAAACTTCGCAAGACTGACAAAAGTATAAAAAGAGTAAGCCGTGCACCTGTTTTCAAAGTGCACGGCTTATATTATTCAAATGCGGTTCTAATTTTGTCTGCCGCAGCCACAGCCGCAGTCGCTCGCTTTCGGCGGGAAAAATTCGTCGGTCGGGAAATCAATCTTGCGGAACAACTCGCAGGGATTGTCGCCGGAGGTGACGCATTCCTTATCCGGAATGCAGAAATCAAACGCGGGAATGAGCATCTGTACATTCCGCACAATCTGCACGATGGTAAACAGGCCGATTGTCACGTATACGGTGTTTTTCTGCTCTACCGTTTCAAACGCGCCGCCGTAACGGCTTGCAATGCAGTCCGGGATCACGCAGCAGGGCTCGCAGCCGCAGCGGCAGTGCTCGCAAAGCTTTGCGGAAAGCGCCACCGGCTGCGCGACCTGCACAGTCGCCTTGGGTAAGACCTTATTGCCCTGTAAATCGGCTTCGTCACGGCAGCTCTCGCTTGTAAACATCTTCACGTTGCCCTCACTGCCGTAGAGAATGACCTTCTTATTGAAAATTGAAATACCGCTTACGCGTTCGCAGCCCACTGTCGCGCCGCCGTACAGCTCCAAAGATACGTCAAAGAAAAACGTGAGATCAATGGAGTAATACCCGCGGTTAAAGGGAATCGGCTGCATATCAATGTACACAGAGATTACATCAACGTCCCGCACCCGCACATTAGCGGAAGCGTCCACAATGGGCTGCACCGAGGTGGGAAACAGCACACGTAAATCCTCTAAGCAGTCTTTATCAAAGCATTGCGTAAGCTATAAGTACAGGCAATGTAAAAAAACCTCGAGGGTAAACCCTTTTGGTTGAACGCCTTTTTGCTTGTTATATACGATCTTATCGATGATGGATTTCAGTAGTTGGTTCTTCGTATTGAAGTCGGCGGTGGGGTAGGCGTCGAACACGGCTTCAATGTTGGCACGCATTTTTTCGAGGTCGAGCTGTTGGGGCGGGACAAGGTTCTTACGTTCATCTTCCAGCGCCGATATGCGGCTGAGCAAGGCGCCGCGTCGCTCGTTGAACACCTCGATGGTGTACACGCCCTGTTCCACCAGATCGTACAGGCGGCCGAGCTGCTGATGTGCCGTACTGATCTCGGTATCTATGGACTTCGCCATGGCTGCGTAGTCAATTTGGCTTTCCTGCTGCTTCTGCTCCGCGTTGGCGCAGAGCTTATCAAACTCCTTTTGGATTTCCAGCAGAACGGCTTGCTCGACGTATTCGAGCTTGCTGGACACGATGCACCCGGGCACTTGGCAGCCGAGCAAGGGCCCTCCGGCAGACTGGATTGCAATGCGCTGCAAAGGCCGCCCGCAGTTTCCACAAAGTACGAGACCGGCTAAGGGGTTTATGCGCTTGCCGGTGTTTGCAGGTGGGTGATAGTGCCCTGCAAGGATCCGCTGTACGGCTTCAAACTGTTCGTTGTCGATAATCGCCGGGTGCAGCCCGTCAACAACAGTCCACTTTTCAGGGGCGTTGTAGATCGTGAGGTGCTGCTCGTTTCCGCGCTGTCCGGGGCGCACGCACGTCTTTCGGTTCCAGACGATCTTCCCTCGGTACACGTCGTTTTTGAGTATCTTGAGCACCGTGGAGCGCGCGAAATGCTCGCCGCGGCGCGGCTTTGCACCGAGCCGGTCGATCGTCGTTGCGATGGTCGCCGTACCCATGCCGCTTTGGTAGAGGTCGAAAATCATGTGGATAAACTTCGCTTCGGCTTCATTGATCTTCAGCGAGGGCGTTTTGCCGATTTTGGTTTTATCGTAGCCATACGGTGCGTTCGCGATATAGCCGCCGTTTTCGATCGTCGCGTTCAATCCGCGGCGCAGGCGCTTTTTGATCATCTTGTACTCCTGCCGTCCCATAAAGCTCTCAAATTCGGTGTATGTCTCGTCCATATCGTTCGAGAGGTCGTAGGTGCGCGTGGGGGTGATGATCTTCGTGTCAGACCACTTGAATGCGTCTAAGATCATGCCCTGGTCCTGCATGGAACCGCGCCCGAGGCGCTGTATATCCACGCACAGAACGCCGGTGTATGTGCTCGCTTCGACGGCCTCGAGCAGACGCAGCATTTGCGGGCGGGCGTACAGACTATCGCCGGAGACGACTTCTTCAAAAACGTCTTCGTCCTGCACGGCGATGTCGTGCTGCTGCATGTATTTTTCGAGCATCTGGCGGTGGCGCTGCAAGGTCACCTCCAGCGGCTCGGACGTATCATCCGCACGGCTTTTGCGCAGATATATCGCGTATCTCATTGTTTATGTACCTCCTGTTTTTATCCGTTCTCAATTATATGCGTTTAAAATTGGGCATAAAAATGCCCGGGCTATTGCTTTTGCCCGGGTCAGGTGGTACAATATAGTTTGTTCGGGACTATATTGTCCACCCGGTTCGCCGGGCGGCCTCGTCGGTGTTGGTAGCACCGGCGGGGCTTTTTTATTTTGTATTATGTCGGAAGTTTTGGATTATTGTGTAAGTCGTTTAAGACTTCTACACTTTTGCTTTTGGTTAGAGAGATAAGTTGTTGCACAGCAGTTTCGTGTAAAGTATGTAAGCGTTCATTTTGTGGAATACCATTTCCGATAAGGTGTGCATTGAGACTTTCGAGATTTGTAAGAACTAAAAGCTGCTCTATTGTAGCATAATCTCGCATATTTCCTTTTTTACCTGGATTTTCTTTTCGCCATTGTGCCGCAGTAATGCCAAATAAAGCAACATTTAGCACATCAGCTTCGTCGGCGTAAATAAAACCTTCTTGCTGTTTTGTTAGATCTGGAGGTAAAAGGTTATCCTTAATTGCATCGGTGTGTATTCTGTAGTTGGCTTTGGATAGCAACCGTTTCACATTCCAGTCTAATGTAAGACGATAACTTTCATCTTGTTTAAGACGTTGATAATCACGTATGACGTAGAGTTTAAATTCAGGAGAAACCCAAGAAGCGAACTCGAATGCAATATCAGAATGCGCATACGTTCCTCCGCCATATCGACCGGATTTTGTGCGAATTCCAACTGCACGTGTCTCACGAATCCATTTTGTTGGTGACATAACGAACGTATTTGAACCAGCGGCGTTTTTAAACTGGTCGAATTCGACCAGTTTAAAATTAGGGTTGTTGATTTCTTCCCAAACGCCTAAATATTCAATGGTGCTTCTTAAACGTAACCAGTTTTTTATCACATCTGCTGGGAACTCTGGATTTCTGTGCCGAGCAATGTCGGTTAAAGAAATATAATCTTCTCCATTTGGGGATGAAATCACAGATATTTCAGTTCCGTTTGCAATAATTGTGTTTTCTACTGTCTGATTTGATGGGGTCATAGTATCAAATCTCCTTTACCAAATTACTTTGACTATTTGCCCCACAGCGGGGATTTTTCTTTTTTGATTAGAATGAATAATATTCAAAACAGGCGAATAATATTCAAAAAGCGGACATGATAGGACATCTTTGCCGCATAATATTGACAAAAGTGATTTTAACGAGTAAGGTAAGAGACAGGAACATGTGTTCTGAAAGGAGAGGTTATCTATGGATAAAAAGAGAAGTCTCACAGATAATTACAGCCCGTATCTCAGAGTATTACGACCGGAAATATGCCATAAGTGCTTACAGCCAGGAAAGCTTTTACCTTCGCGTGAAGGTAGTAATTCTTTTAGAGCGTACTGCACAAATCCCAAATGTGAGAACTTTCAGGACGAATGGTTAATACCATATGAGATTTTCGTTATGTTGGACTATTTGTCCGACCACCAGCCAGAGTAATTAAAATTGCATAAATTTGTAAAGCTCATCTGGCATAGAAAGTTCTTTACTGAGATAATTGATAATAGCGGTGTTTAACAAATCAAACTGTTCCTGAAAACTTTCATTATTAAATATTTCAGGAGGACAGTTTTTGCGTATCTGTAAGTATAAAGCATACTCGTTACTATGCGTACCGTCGCGTCCGCTTTCATTGTCAATTCGAATCAGAGCAACCACTCCGGCTTGGTGATAAAAATAAAACGAGTTATGTGGCAAAATTTGCCTGAATTCATTAGTAAACACATAATCGGAAGTTTCCTGCACTATATCAGGAAAACCGCTTTCAACAGGAGACAGGGAAGAGAGTGTTTGCCAGTGGATTTCATTAGCAGTAGTTTTTTCTATAAGTGTTTTGGTAAAGTTAAAAATTTGGTCAAGGATCATGCTTGATAATCTCCTTTTTGAAAAATAAAAATAATATCAGGAATTTTTCGACTAAATGTGTTCCAGTCTTTTTCTTCATCAGATAAGTTACATGAGTTGCAAACAAGCTCAGTAAAATCGGAAATGGTTTTCATATCGGTATCATTGAATTTACGGAGTTCAGCTAAATTTTTTGCCAGTAACATTGTGTTTCGTAATGAGTTATAGGTTTTCCTACCTTTGAAATGTTCTTTGTCAATTTCTGTTTGACATCTTTTCAATTTTTTAATCACTTCGGGGCTTTCTTCGTAAAAGAATTTTTGATTTAACCTTTCGATTATTCTATCCTCAAGCGTTTTCAAATCTTTACGGTTTCTATAACTTGATATGCAAGAAAAAATTGCTGGAAAAACTGCAGCAACGAGGGTAACAACCCAACTTACAATAGAAGCCCAAAGTGGTGTTCCAGCAGGTTCACTAACAGAATCGAGAATTGTTATAGGCATTGGACTTGGCAACATTTCATCACCCCCTTAAAACTTAGCTCGAAGTTCGACGACCTTACCGATGACGCGGACGGGGAGACTTTCAATTTCTGCATTTGAATAGTACATAGGCTCGTAGGCCGGATTGTTGGGAATCAACATGATGCCTTCGGGTCCTTTTTTTATGCGCTTTACTGTAGCCTCGTTGCCGTTCACGAGGACAATCGCGATGTCACCGCTGTCGCAGTCATCTTGTGCGCGAACAATCACAACATCGCCGTTTGATATTTTCGGCTCCATACTGTCACCTTTGATTTGCAGCGCGAAGAAGTCACCTTGTGCTGCCATTTGCGGAGAAATTTCCTCGTAATCGATAATATCCTCGACTGCTTCCAATGGGATACCTGCAACGACAGTGCCGAGGACAGGAATCCATTTAGAACCATCTTTACTGGATTTAAGATTTTCTGTATATGTATTGTTTTGAACTGTATCGCGCCCCAAAAGATAATCGACAGATACGCCGAAAAAATCTGCTAACCGCTCCATAACCTCAAATTTTGGCTCACGGGCACCAGCTTCCCAGTTACCGACAGTTGATTGTTTTACACCGATTGCATTTGCAAAGCCTTGCTGAGAGTAACCCGCTTTTTCGCGAAGCTCTTTTAGACGAATTTGAAACATTTTCCCACCTGCTTTCAAACACATTTAATCACACATTGTATTTAATTACAATATGAAATAACGTTTGACTCAAAATAATTTCATTTTGTGTTGACAAACACGTTTTGAAATGCTATAATTAACACGAAATGAAATAAAAAGTGGTTGGAGGTGATGATATATGCGTTTTTGGCTTAAACAAATTCGTGAGCAGATGGGGCTGACAACTGCTGAGGCAGCAAATTTGTCGGGCATTTCTCAGAGTTACTATTCGTTGATTGAGAATGGTACTCGTGGAAATCCGCTGAATGTAGATATTGCCAAAAAGATTGCATCTGCTCTGAATTTTGAGTGGACGCAGTTTTACGATGATGAATGAGCTGTGATTCAGAGGTGAGAGGAGGGGAGGAAATGTATCGACTATTAGATGTACTCGAGTTTATTGCTTTAAGCTTTATTATGTTTCTGATTTTAAGAAAATTGCTGTAATCCGATAACCCACCCCCGCAGCCTTGCCCCATGCCGCCCGGAACTTACCTCCCATGATTTCATTTTGTTTGCGCCGAAGTGATTGCCATTGTGAACGGGCGGCAGGTGGGAGGGCTGCGGGATATGGACAAACCGACACCGCATAAAAAGAAAAGAGGTGATTTTCATGAAAGAAACGACCGCGAAGAAAGCCCCTAAAAAGCGTAAGGAGCGCGACCTCGGCACGCCGACGGTGATTGTACGATACTTAGACGAGACACCGGAGCAGGTGGCGCAGAACCGCAGATGCGTGGAAGCGGCGCTGGACATGATGTGGCGCAAAACTTATGGCCTGCATCTGACAAACTTTGACTGGGGCGAGAAGCCGGAAGGTTACGGCAGGACCCGCGTGACCCACCCGAAGATTTAGATTCTGGAAGGAAGTGTAAAGCATGATCTTAGTCAAGCTGCTCGGCTTTGCGATGCTGATCGGGACGGTCGTGGGGTCCGTGCTCGGGATCCAGATCGTTATTGACCGGCTCGTCGCCGCGCAGCGCAGGAAAAGAAAAGCCGCACGGTCGTGCGGGAATATCGTGAACATCAATGAGTACAGAAAAAGAAAGGAAAGAAACGCATGAACCTGTATCACAAAGTAGAAGCCGCCTTCGACGGCATGGCAGACGCGTTGAAAGCGGCGATGAACATCGCGGATAACAGCGAAGAAACGGAGCTGTACAGCGACCTCTCTATCGATATCGAGAGCTTGCGCGACGACGCCCAGAGCCTTTACGAAAAGCTCATTCAAAAGAAAAATGCCGCTTCGGCTGTTGCAGCAGTCGAAACGGCGAAAGAGTCGGATAAACACTCTGATTTGAGTATAGACAAAATTCTTGAGAATGTCAAGGGGTCTTTCTTGCTCGCAGAGCAAAACCCGGACGGTGGCGTCGACGTAACCGCGAATATTAAACTCGGAGATGATTTAATTGCCGTGTACGGCGCGGTCGTATCCGTAATTTATTACATGGCTCAGAAGCAAAAGCTTTCGACCGATAAGCTGACAGAAATCGAAAATAAGGCCAGAAACCACGCCATTCGCCGCGTGCTCAAGGAGGAGTTTTAACATGACAAAGCGTACAACTGTAAAAAACGATAAGCTGGTATTTACAAAAATCGCACCGAAGGCGCATATCGATGCGCAGAACCGTATCCGCCTGACCGACGAAGCGATTGAGATCATCGAGAAGATTTACATGGACACGAACATTTCTTTGACGCAAATTGCGAGCGAGATGATTAAGTATGCTGCGGATCACGTCACCATCGAGCAGCAGACAGTCGTGAATGAGGTGTTGAAGAAATGATGAAGATCAACAAGCTCGAAATTGAGAACGTGAAGCGCGTCAAGGCCGTGAAGATTGAGCCGTCCGAAAATGGGCTGACAATCATCGGCGGACGCAACAACCAGGGCAAAACCTCCGTGTTGGACAGTATCGCCTGGGCACTGGGCGGCGACCGCTACCGCCCGTCACAGGCCGTAAGAGAGGGATCGGTGATCCCACCGCACTTACATATTGTCATGAGTAACGGGCTTGAGGTGGAGCGCAAGGGCAAAAACAGCGACCTCAAGGTCACGGACCCGACCGGCAAGCGCGCCGGCCAGCAGCTCTTAAACGAGTTCGTGGAAGAACTCGCGATTGATCTGCCGAAATTTATGGAAGCGTCTTCGCGCGAGAAAGCCGAGGTGCTTTTGAAGATCATCGGCGTAGGCCCGCAGCTCAAGGAGCTCGAGGTGCAGGAAAACGACCTCTACAACCGCCGCCGTGCAATCGGGCAGATTGCCGACCAGAAAGCGAAGTTTGCGAAAGAGATGCCGTATTACCCGGATGCACCGAAGGAACCGATTTCTGCAAGTGAGCTCATCCGAGCGCAGCAGGAGATCCTCGCGAAGAACGGTGAGAACCACCGTAAACGCATGAATGTCACTTTAATCAGTGAAGAACATAAACGCTTGACAAAGAAAGTAGACGATCTGCGCGCAGAGCTTACAACATACAGTCATCAGCTTGCAAAGACCGAACGTGACCTGGAATGTGCGCTGAAAAGCGCGGAAGATCTGCACGATGAATCGACCGCAGAGCTCGAGCAGAATATCCGCGACATCGAGGTCATCAACGAAAAGGTGCGCACGAACCTCAACAAGGAGAAAGCCGAGGAAGATGCGGACGCGCACCGCGCCGAGTACGATACCATGACCGCAAAGCTGAACGACGTGCGGCAGAAAAAGATTGACCTGCTGAAAAATGCGTCGCTGCCTTTGCCGGGCTTATCCGTGGAAAACGGAGAACTGACGTACAACGGGCACCGATGGGACAGCATGAGCGGCAGCGAGCAGCTCAAGGTCTCGACCGCGATCGTGCGCAAGCTGAACCCGAACTGCGGGTTTGTGCTTATCGATAAGCTTGAACAGATGGACACGGAGACCTTACAGGACTTCGGCACATGGCTTGAGCAGGAGGGCTTGCAGGCGATTGCGACGCGTGTCAGCACCGGCGGCGAGTGCTCGATCATCATTGAAGACGGCTATGTCAAGGGCGAAGTGCCGCAGAAAAAAGAATGGAAGGCAGGAGAATTCTAATGAATATCACATCGGGCAAAATCGAATCGGCGAAAAAAGTCGTCATTTACGGACCGGAGGGTATCGGTAAATCGACTTTTGCCGCGCAGTTCCCGAACCCGCTGTTCATCGACACCGAGGGCAGTACGAAATATATGGATGTGCGCCGCATGGACAAGCCCACAAGCTGGGAGATGCTGCGGCAGGAGCTTACATACGTCAAGCAGAACCCGCAGGTGTGCGGCACACTCATCATCGATACAATCGACTGGGCGGAGCAGCTGTGCATCGACGATATTTGCAGCCGATACCAGAAGAAGGGCATTGAAGACTTCGGCTACGGTAACGGCTATGTATACGAAAAAGAGGAATTCGGGCGGTTTCTCAACAGTCTGGAGGAAATCGTGCAGACGGGCGTACACGTCGTGCTGACCGCGCACGCACAGATGCGCAAATTTGAACAGCCGGACGAAATGGGGGCGTATGACCGCTACGAGATGAAGCTCGGCAAGAAAACCGGCAGCCAGATCTCGCCGCTCGTCAAAGAATGGGCGGATATGGTGCTGTTCGCGAACTACAAGACGTTCGCCGTGCAGACAGACGACAAAGGACAGAAGTTCAAGGCACAGGGCGGCAAGCGCGTCATGTATACGTCTCACCACCCGTGCTGGGACGCAAAGAACCGTTTCGGTCTGGCGAATGAGCTGCCGTTTGAGTACGCGCAGATCGCGCATTGCATCGGCGGCAAGCCGGTACAGGCAGCGCAACCGACACCGACCGGCACAGCCGTACCGATGCAGCAGATGAACGCCGCTTTGGATGAAACACCGGCAGCGGAAGAAGTGTACAGCATTCCGTCTTACGTGCCGAAAGCGCTTGCAGACCTCATGCGCCCGGAGCACGTGACCGCAGAGGAAATTCAAATGGCAATCGGGCAAAAGGGCTATTATCCCGAAGACACACCGATCTCGAGCTATGACCCTGCGTTCGTGCAGGGCGTGCTGATCGGCGCATGGCCGAAAGTATTTTCAGTAATCCGCAGCAACAGAGATTTACCGTTTGACGTATAAGGAGATAAGGAGAAACAGATCATGGCAAACACAACGAACGAAAGAGCAATGGACTGGGAAGACACCATAGAAAACGAAAGCAATTTCAGAATTATCCCGGAGGGCGATTACAGCTTTACCGTGAGTAAAGTGACCCGCGCACGCCATAACGGCAGTGCAAAGGTCGGACCTTGCCCGAAAGCGATCTTAGACCTTGACGTGGTGACGCCCGAGGGCGTAGTCACCGTGCAGCACAACCTTTTGCTGCACACGCGCTGCGAGGGCTTGCTGTGCGCATTCTTCACCTGCATCGGGCAGCGCAAGCACGGGCAGCCGCTTAAGATGAACTGGGCTGCCGTGCCCGGCGCACGCGGCCGTGCGCATATCGGCATCCGCAAATGGACGAGCGAAAAGGACAACCGGGAACACGAATCAAACGAGGTAACGCGCTTTTTAGACCCGGAAACGGCACCCGCCGCGCCGACACCGAGCTTTACACCGGGTGACTTCTGATGGAGCTGAGACCATATCAGCAGGAGGCAAGGCAGGCAGTTGAAAAGGAGTGGGCGTGCGGCGTGGATCGCACGCTGCTTGTTTTGCCGACCGGCTGCGGAAAAACGATTGTCTTTGCAAAGATCGCCGAGGACAGCGTGCGGGACGGCGACCGCGTGCTGATCCTGGCACACAGAGGGGAGCTGCTTGAACAGGCGGCAGACAAGATTCGCACAGCAACAGGGCTTTTGTGCGCGACGGAAAAAGCGCAGGAAAGCTGCCTCGACAGTTGGTACCGCATCGTCGTGGGGTCCGTGCAGACCCTGATGCGCGAAAAACGCCTTGCGGGGTTCGACTACGACTATTTTGACAAGATCATCATCGATGAGGCGCACCACTGCATCTCGGATAGCTACCGGCGCGTACTGGACCATTTCAGCACCGCAAAGGTGCTCGGCGTGACGGCAACGCCGGACAGGGGAGACATGAAGAATTTAGGCGCGGTGTTTCAGTCACTCGCCTATGAATATACGCTGCCGAAAGCGATCAAGGAGGGCTACCTCACGCCGATCAAGGCGCTGACCGTGCCGCTGAAGCTCGACCTTTCCGGCGTATCGGTACAAGCAGGCGACTACAAAGCCGCCGACCTCGGTACAGCACTTGACCCGTATTTATACGGCATTGCGGACGAGATGATGAAGTATTGCAGAGACCGCAAAACGGTCGTGTTTCTGCCGCTTGTGAAGACCTCGCAGAAGTTCCGGGATATTCTGAACGAGCGTGGATTTCGTGCGGCGGAGGTCAACGGTGAGAGCACAGACCGCGCGGAGATACTGGAGCAGTTTGATCGCGGCGATTATAACGTGCTGTGCAACAGTATGCTCTTGACCGAAGGTTGGGACTGCCCGAGCGTAGACTGTGTAGTGGTGCTGCGTCCGACGAAAGTGCGCAGTTTATACAGCCAGATGGTGGGCAGGGGCACGCGATTATTCCCCGGCAAAGACCATCTGCTTTTACTGGACTTTCTCTGGCACACGGAACGCCACGAGCTTTGCCACCCGGCGAACCTCATCTGCGAAAATGAAGAAGTCGCGCAGCAGATGACGCGCAACATGGAAGAAGCCGCAGGCGCACCCGTTGACCTTGAAGAAGCGGAGAAAACGGCATCCGAGGACGTTGTAGCGCAGCGCGAAGAAGCGCTTGCAAAGCAGCTTAACGAGATGCGCAGCCGCAAGAAAAGGCTTGTGGATCCGCTGCAATTTGAAATGTCCATTCAAGCGGAAGACCTTTCCGGCTATGTGCCGGCGTTCGGGTGGGAGATGTCGCCGCCGAGCGAAAAGCAAATCTCGGCGCTTCAAAAGTTCGGCATTTTCCCCGATGAGATCGGCAACGCAGGCAAGGCGGCGAAGATCCTCGATAAGCTCGAAAAGCGCCGCACGGCAGGACTGACGACGCCAAAGCAAATACGATTCCTCGAGGGGCGCGGATTTCAGCACGTGGGCACATGGTCGTTCGAGGCCGCCCGCGGCATGATCGACCGCATCGCCGCGAACAACTGGCGCACGCCGTACGGCATTGACCCGAAAAGCTTCAGACCGGAGGCGTAAATGGAGTATAACAACGAGAACCTCTTGGAGCTGCTCGACTATATCGACCCCGCTCTGCTCGATTATACGGATTGGACGGGCATCGGCATGGCGCTCAAGGATGCGGGGTACAAGGCTTCGGACTGGGATGCCTGGAGCCGCCGAGATTTAAAGCGGTATCATCCGGGCGAATGTGAGCGCAAATGGGACACGTTTACGGGTACAGGCATCACTGCCGGGACGCTCGTCAAAATGGCGCTGGATAACGGCTACAAGCCCGCAAAAGCAGACCATGAGCTCGATTGGAACGACACGATCGACCGTCATGATGAATTTGTTGTGGTGGACAAGAACTGGATTGAAGCGCAGGACATTCACGAGCCGGAAAAGTGGAAGCCTGCCGCCGAGCTGATACGGTATCTCGAAACGCTGTTTGACAGCACGGACACGGTGGGCTATGTCACCGAGAGCTGGGAGAAAGACGGCAAGTACATGCCGAAAAGCGGCAGCTACACGCAAACGGCAGGCGAATTGTGCAGCGCGCTGTATAAGTGCGGCGACGACCTCGGTGCGGTGCTCGGAGACTATAATCCCGCTGTCGGTGCGTGGATCCGCTTCAATCCCTTAGACGGTAAGGGCGTGAAGAACGAGAACGTGACGGAATACCGCTATGCGCTTGTTGAATCCGACAGCATGGACATCGCGAGCCAGAACGCCGTCATACGTGAATTGGAGCTGCCGGTCGCCTGCCTTGTGTACAGCGGCGGCAAGAGTCTGCACGCGATCGTGCGCATCGATGCGGGCAGCTACGAGGAATACCGCGCACGCGTCGATTATCTCTACAAGGTCTGTGCAAAAAACGGACTGGACATCGATAAGCAGAACCGCAACCCTTCACGACTTTCACGTATGCCCGGCGTGGTGCGCGGGGAGCACAAGCAGTTTTTGGTCGATACGAACATCGGCAAAAGCTCGTTTGAGGAATGGCGGGACTGGATCGAGAGCGTCAACGACGATCTGCCGGACGAAGAAAATCTTTCAACATTCTTCGACGACCTGCCGGCACTCGCACCGCCGCTCATTGAAGGTGTGCTGCGGCAGGGGCACAAGATGCTCGTAGCCGGCCCCAGTAAGGCGGGTAAATCGTATTTGCTCATCGAGCTGTGCTGCTGCATCGCGGAGGGGAAGCCGTGGCTTTCGTTTCCCTGCACGGCGGGACGCGTGCTATACGTGAACCTTGAGTTAGACCGTGCGTCCTGCCTGCATCGCTTCCGCGACGTTTACACGGCGCTCGGCTTTGCGCCGGAGCACATCGACCGCATCGACATCTGGAACCTGCGCGGGCGCAGCGTACCGATGGACAAGCTTGCGCCGAAGCTCATTCGCCGCGCCGCGAAAAAGAGCTACATGGCGATTGTCATTGACCCGATCTATAAGGTCATCACCGGCGACGAGAACAGCGCCGACCAGATGGCGCATTTCTGCAACCAGTTCGACAAGGTGTGCACGGAGCTTGGCTGCGCCGTGATCTACTGCCACCACCATTCAAAAGGCGGGCAGGGCGGCAAAAAGAGCATGGACCGTGCGTCCGGCTCCGGTGTATTTGCGCGCGACCCGGATGCGCTTATCGACCTTATCGAGCTGGAGCTGACCGACGGCATCAAGGAGCAGCAGGAGAACCGTGCGGTGTGCGCCGTGTGCCTCGACTGGCTGACGCGCTACCGCAAGGCGGACGAAGCCGGAGACGATGACAGACTGAGCGCGACGCAGATGATGGCGCTGTGCAAAAAGCACCTGCGGGAAGCCTCGTACAATTTAATGCTCGGCGATGTGTCAAAGGCGCGTACGGCTGCAAACGCAAAGTCCGCATGGCGCGTGGAGGGCACACTGCGCGAGTTCCCGCGCTTCGCGCCGAAGAACTTTTGGTTCGATTATCCGATCCACCGGGCGGACGAAACGGGCATCCTGCTCGACCTGCAAGCCGAAAATGCTGCCCCGAAGGGCACCGGCTGGAGGCAGAATTTCGGACGCAAGAAGACCCCGCAGGAGCGCAAAAAAGAGCGTGAAGCATCACTCGACACGGCGTTTGAAGCGGTGGGCGAGGGCGGCAAAGCGAGCGTTAAGGAGCTCTCTGAGTACCTCGGCGTGAGCGAAAAAACGGTGCGGCGTAGGTTGGAGGAGGCGAAGAAGTACTGGATTTCAGAGGGTGAAGCAGGAATAAAATAAGCGTAACTTATTTATTTCATCTGCAAAAAACAGCTAAAAACCATTCGAGTTCAATGTATTTTAATTGCAGGGACAGGGACAAAGACAGCTGTCCCTCGAGTTTGACCCTGTGAGGGACAGACATTTTTTCGATTTTGTCCTTGCTTGTATATTTTAAATATAGCTTAGACAGAGACAATTTCTCGATTTTGTCTTTGTCCCTATACAAAAAATACAGCTTGGACAGAGACAATTTCTCGACTTTGTCCCTGTCCCGGACACACCTATATATACTACGTATATATATCCGTTTCACTTTCTCTCACGGTCAAGGGGTGAAGAAGTGTGGGGGTCATGAGGTTCCCCCACACGACTTCTTCCCCTACCCTTGACGAAAGCAAATTTTTTCAAAAGCAAAAATTCAGCAGTTTAACGAGGTGAAGTAAAAATGACGTTGGAGTTTTTTGTGCCGATGGTGCCGCCGACGGTGACGCATCAGGAGAAGCGCGTGAACTGGTCGGCACGAAAGTTCTACGAGGACGATAACCTGAAAGCCGCCAGACAGAAGCTCGCCGCTTACATCGGCAGGCACAGACCCGAAAGCCCGATCACGGGCGGCGTACGGCTGACGACGAAGTGGTGCTTCCCAAACGGCAGACATGCAGACGGAGAGTACCGCACATCGAAGCCCGACACGGACAACCTGCAAAAGCTGCTCAAGGACGTTATGACGCAGCAGGGATTCTGGAAAGACGACGCGCTGGTGGCGTCCGAGATCACCGAAAAGTTTTGGGCGAAGATTCCGGGCATCTACATCCGCATTGAGGAGCTGTGATGGAGCTGCGGGAAGTTAAGCGACACATGAACCGCACGGTGCAGTACAGCGGCAGCGCTTACGAGCTGACGGCAATCATCTTCCGCAGAGACCGTAAGACCGGCAGCGACTTTTACCAGGCGGAATTGACCGACAAGAAAAACGACGGCTCCGTGCTGATCTGCGGACTGGAGCAAATTGAAAGCGAGGGAAAGCCATGAACCTGACCTGCTGCCCGAGGGAGTGCCCGGGAAGATATGCCGATGAGCGTGGGACATGCCACAGCACTTGCAAGCGGTACCGCGACTACTGCCGCCAGAGAGAAGGCGAACTTCAGCGCAAAGCCAAAGCAATGGACGCTTTGTACTTCTATCACGAAGTGCGGCAGGCTGTGAAAAGAAAACATGAAAGGAAAATCAGATATGACTAAAATCATCT